>Ga0099364_10000064_pt1 | contig 164073 bp, 139 predicted proteins | sample TergutTh196P3_FD_73070 | JGI IMG/M metagenome (GOLD analysis project Ga0099364, IMG submission 73070) | Microcerotermes parvus P3 segment gut microbial communities from Pointe-Noire, Republic of the Congo - Th196 P3 | ecosystem: Host-associated > Arthropoda: Insects > Digestive system > Gut ... | reverse complement strand
AAATGCCAAACAATAAAAATGCCCAACAAAACCGCCCCGATTGTTACCATGATACAGAGCGGTTATTAAAAACCTACCGTGACGTGCGGTGGAATCTGAAATTATCAATGGAACAGCACCGACTGGACTTTGAAGCCGAATACGGCATGTCCATAACGGATTATTTAGACGATATATACGCCGCGGGTGCGGATTTTGGGGGGACAAGGCTGGAGCATCACGCAAACAGCATGAAGCGTACCGCGGAAATGCTAAAACTTATCGACACCGCTGTACACCTTATACGCGAAAACAACAGCGAGGGCGAGGTGTTTTACTGGATTTTGTTTTACACCTATTTTTCGCCTATGAAGCTAAACAGCGCGGAAGAAATCGTGGAGCGGGTACAAATGCACAGCCCGCACATAACAAAAGATGTTTATTACCGCCAACGCAAAAGGGCGATTGATGTGTTTTCGTCTGTTTTGTGGGGCTTTACCGCAAGGGACGATATGGAAATTCTTGATGTGTTTGTGATGGGGTAGGTGTTGCAAAAAGTGAGACTTTTTTGCCATTGACTGCCAATTCATGGTGCGTTAAAATTGTATTGTGAATAATTGCGATTAAATAATTTTCGCCCCCTTTAAGCGTAAATCTAGGATAGTCTAGGATACGCCAAAGGGGGCTTTTTCGTTGGACTTTTTAACACAAAAACGCGTTAAATGCTTAAAGAAAGGAGAAATTTATATGGCAAAAAGAATTGCCCAAGCCCAAAAACTATTAAGCGAGTACAGACCCACAGCATGGCGAAAATCCGCACTTGAATCCGCGCCAGCACTTTCACACAGAGCATTGCCTGCTTGTATCGAGCAATTACGCCTTACACAGGAAATAGTAGAAAGGTTGCGGCATAACAAGCGTTTGGGCGAAAAGCTATATTGGGTTATTTACGCAACTTATATGACAACACAGCAGTCGGGGAATATTTATGAGATATTGGAGCATATAGCCAAAAATCACGAATATATCCCGCGCAGTACGTATTTTCGGCTTAAAGGACAAGCTATCGGCATATTGGACAGCTACTTGGAAGCAAGGAATATCAATCCATTATAAACCCAAACTGCGTGACAAAATAAAACATATGCGACATATTGCCGTTCGCACCGCGAGAATTTGGCGAGAAAGATGCACCAAAGCCCACGCAATAAAGTCTAGGGCTTAGCAGTAACTCGCGATGTCCGCGTGTTGAAGCTAACATTCCCGCAACAATACGTTCTGGGGTAGTGAAAAAATTTGCTTCACCACTAGAGCCAATTCTGCCCGTTGCTTCCCCAACCGCGCCGTTATAACCAAGCATTAAAGCGGATTCTCGTACAGTGCCATGCACAGGGCTTCGGTGGCTATAATATTGTAAATCGGCAAATTCCTGTGTTTTAAGCCTAGAGGACAGCATAAGCGCGGGGTTTAACGCCAAGGGCTGTACTCCGTGCTGTACTCTCGCACGGTTGATTTCCCTGATTACTCCTAACTCAAAAGCGGTCGCGCCGCCTATTTCGTTGTAGTCGGCTATCCATGCCCCAAGTTCGGCCTCTGTTAATTTCCTGTTGGGTAAGGTAATGGCACTCGTTGCTTCTAGTGGGTTCGCGTTTGGAACGCTGTCAATCATCGCCGTCAATTCCTCGTCCGTAAAGAGTATCGGCGTGAGGTCGTCAAATATAATGGGGGCTGTAATAATCGGGGTTTGCGGCGCTTCTTCGGCGAGTGCTGTAGTATTCGGGGCTTGCGGCACTTCCTCGGCGGATAATGCCGTAGCTGGTGCAACATTGACGCACGGATTTACGGCATTTGAAACCGCACCCGCAATTAGATAAACAGGCAATACTCTATTGTCCACTTCTCCGTATCTGAAAGCCTTACCGCTGTAGCCATTAAAGAAAATCCCTGGCGGTACAATCTGCCCGTCAATATCAATGTAGCGGATTTCTTGTTGTTCCCGCCACGCCATAAACTCGTCACGGGTCATGGGGGCATTATCGCCCATTGTTATGGTTGGCAGGGCTTCGGTTGCAAAAACTCCATTTGCGAAAATTCCATTTGCAACGCTATAAATGGTGCTTGCACCTACTATAAGTGCCAATGTAATAACGATTTTAAGTAAATTTTTCATTTCAAACTCTCCTTTTTTACTCGCCTATGGCGATTTTTTTTGTGCGATTTTTTACGTGCGACCTTACACGAACTATGTGCGTGTAATTCCCGCTATGCTTATAACATATGCGGTTAATATAAAATTTTTCAGACAGGCGAACCCATCTGTCTATTTTTTTTGTAGGAGGTGATTTCTGTGCGTTGCTTTTAACTTTCAGCTTTAAGTTTTAAGTTTTTAACTTCTAGCTTTTAGCTTTTAGCTTTTAACCATCATACCAAATTTTTCCCAACAAAAAAACAAAAATTAAGGAGGCAACACATGATTTTACAAAACAAAGCAAGAAAAAAATCCAAGCCGTTTATGGTAATCCTTATGGCGTTTTTATGTGTTCTTGGCATAATACCCATAACTACCAATATATCGGCAAACGAAGCACTCCCAACAATTACAGCCGTAACCGAAATCGGACAAGAATACACTCATGATGCCTACGTTACCATGAACGGAAACATTATAAGCTCACGCAGATACGCTGTAAATATCAACAACGTATTCTACGAGGCGTATTGTGCAAATCCCACGTTACGCGGCCCGGGCAACAGCGGAGCGGTATACGAATTATCAGACGTAGACGGCTCGCAGTTCCGCACAGTATTAAGATACGGCTTCCCTGTTAATACCGCGCTAACCGCGAGCGAATCCGTAGACGAGCTTTCGTGGTTTTCGTATATGACCCGAGTTGCCGTAGCGTATATCAGCGTTCCAAGTGCCACATGGGGGCGGCTAGAGGGCATAACGCTTGCAGGGGTAAACGACCGCATAAACGGTGTCGGAGGCGCGGAAGCGGAAGCAAATTTCCCTGCTATTACCGTAAACGGCGAAGCACATGATTTTATCCTAGGAATAGACCCCCAATCCCCGATTTTTGCCGTAGGCAACAACCGAAAAACAAACTGCCGCCGCAATCCCTTCCGTTTTGAGTGGACGGCAGATACTCCCGCAGGAACAAGATTATATGTTGACGGAACGCTTGCCGCTACCGCACCCGCAAACCCCAACGGCATATATTCAGCCAATCCTCACCATTCATTTAATGAAATCTCCGCGTTTCACCTAGTCCTGCCAACAGGAAGCGAGAGCATAACCGCAGGCGTAAATCTTGTGGGAATAAACAACCAGTACGCCGACAGAGTTTTTGTTATGCAGAATCCAAACGATACTGACGGCTGGCAGGATATTATCTTTTATGTCCCCGAGGTATTCGCAAGCGCGGAATACACATGGGAAATTGAGCCGCAAACCCCCGACCTCGGCCGCTTACGCATTATCAAACGAAGCGCGGAAGCAAGCCGCGGGCTTGCAGGCGCGGTATTTCAGATTACTGGTGCGAACGGCTATAACGTAACCCGCACAACACCGTCAAACGGCGAAATACTTTTAACAAACCTAGAGGCAGGGCAATACACCATAACCGAAACCAGTCCGCCAGTCGGCTACAGTCTTTCCGAGCCTATGACACAAACAGTACAGGTCACAGCAAACACCGCAACCGAAGCAACGGTTATTTTCGCAAATCCGCGTAACGGCGAACCGCCGAATGAAAGCAGTACCTCTGTTTTCATAGAAAAAATAGACGCACTTTCGAGAGAAAACGTGCCAAACGCAACACACCCCCATTCAGGGGCGTTGATACGGTTGCAGGGCATGAGCAGTATGACTGTTGCGGCAGGTGACGGACAGAGCGTAACATTTAACAATACAGGCATTAACCTATCCCAAGTGCTAACAGAAACCGCACAAATCACGCCTACAAACCCAGGCGTAACTAGCACCGTCGGCAATGGCTGGTGGCATTTAGAGGGCTTGCCCTATGGCTTTTATTCCGTTGTTGAGGAACGCGCCCCAGACGGCTTTTCGATTCTTCCGCAGCATACCGCGTATTCGTTTTGGTTGCACCCTCCCGATGTAACAATCGGCTTGAATGTAATCGAAACCGAGGTAGTAATTCCGTGGGACGATGTTTTGGCAATGCTACAGGCATTATCTGGCTCGTCAACGCCCGCAATGGATTTACAGGCGGTACTGGATATTATGACTACGGCGTTAGGTGCTGTTGAGCTTGTTGTTTTGCCGGTTTATGAAATCGAACAAAGCCCACATGTAAACGCGGCGCATATAGTTTTTGAAAATTATCCGTTTTCTGAAATTGTTGTGTATAAGCATGACAATGTAACAAATGAACCGCTCGCCACAGAGCGTTTTGTCAACTGTAACTTTTGTTATATTTCTTGAAAATCTTGTTTCTTGAAAATCTTGAAAATAAAAACACGCCCAGTAATTTCGGATTACGGGGCGTGTCTGTGTATTCAGTTATTACAATGTTAGACACATAAGTCCTTCAGAAAGCAGGAACGCTTATATTTTTCTACTGAGATACTTTTTCAAGCATATGCAAAAGTAATTTTTGATAGCCATAATCATTTTTCCCTCCTTCTTCCTCAAAATAGAGTATTGTTGACCTATCAATGCCAATAGCCGCACTATATTTATCCAATATGTCCAGCGATGGTTTTTTTACCCCTTTTTCTAATTCACTTATATAAGAGGACGAAACTTTCATCTTTTCGGACAATTCTTTTATTGTCCAATCTTGTGAAATCCGCAACAACCGCAGGACTTCGCTTAACATAACATTCACCACCTTTCAATCTAACCATGCTTTTTTCATAAATTGGAACACCTCCATTTATTTTTATTCAAGGTTGCACTCGTTGCGGGACTTAACCCATAGCACCACCACGACCGTTACTACCAATGTTGTTGTCTATAAAAATAACTTTTTTTCATGTTCAACCTCCATTCGTTTTTTGTTTTGATACAACATTACTCACTCCTATATTTTATGAAGCCCGATAATTTAGCGGAACACGCCTTTTGCTCTCACCGCACTACAAAAGGCGAGCCGCCAAACAACGTTGCTTAATCAAAAAAGCAACGTTTAAGTACCGCGAACAAAAACTTAATTAAAAATTGGGGGATATGGTACTTGTCTGCCAATTGAGCAACTTTCACCATTTTTTCCCACAGTTTTAATCCTTTGTTTTTGTTGTCAGCACTCTTCTTATCGGAGCGCTTCATCTAAAATTCCTCCTTTCGCTATTATTGCATTTTTAGTTGGATTATTGAATTAGCTTATAATCGTTGCTATAATATTAGCGTATCATAGGTGCAAGCGTTTGTCAATAGCCGTCAGCGAATTATATTCGCCAATCATTGCCGTAGTCCGTCACTTGTAGAAACGGCCTATGTTTATAGGCTGTTTATTTGGGTTTTAGCCGCTGACAGACCGCACGTACTTTGCCTCTGCCAACGGCAGACAAGGGCAAAGTACATAGTGCATTAGACTTCACAAAATCGACTCCGTAACACGTCAAGGTATCCAAGGCGTAGAGTTTCGTATTTACGATTTTGTCGCCAATCAAGAGGTAGCAGGCCCTTTCATTACAGACGACAACGGAGCGATTGACTTTACTGGCATATTACCCGCAGGGCGGTACACTATTCGCGAAACAAAGGAAGCGCGTGGTTATCTTCGTGATACCATGCCGCGGACGGTAGAATTTAGGGCAGGCATGGTAACGGAAATATTCTGGGAAAATACGCGCGAAGCAGGGCAGATTCAAATAACAAAGCTGTCCTCCGCTGACAATCAGGTAAATGGGCTTTCCGCAGGGAGCCGTCTTAGCGGCGCGGTTTTTGAAGTACGCGACCAAAGAACAGGCAACGTAATAGACCAGCTTGTTACCGATGCCCGCGGTGTCGGCGTTTCACGCCCGTTACCCCTAGGGCGTTATCTTATAGAAGAAATTGCCGCGCCGTCATTTTATAAGCGTTCTGATGCTGTGCTTGACGTAACGATTGAACACTCGGGGCAGATTTTGCGTTATGAGTTTTTCAACGAGCCTGCAAACATAGGTGTAGAGGTCAGAAAAAACGGCCCTGTAGAGGTAATGTCGGGACAGCCGATTGTTTGGAGCATTACTACAATCTCAAACAGCTCCACGATTGAATTATCAGATTTTTATGTACGCGATATTCTTCCAGCCCACGCTGTACGCCTAGCGCGGATTTTTACAGGCACGTTCAACCAGTCCCTGCGCTATTCCGTTATGTTCCGCACCAATACAAACGACACATGGCGAGTGGCTTACGACAACCTTTTAAGCACAAGCAATAACGCCTTGATTATGTCGCCCGCCGTGCTTGGGCTTGCTTCCAACGAAGCCGTGACAGAAATCATGTATCAGTTCGGCGAAGTCCGCGCAGGCTTCCGCGCCGTGGAAGCACCGCGAATTGAGGGCGTTGTGCGTGACGGCTTACAAAACGGCGACGAGCTTGTAAACCGTGTAGATTTAGGCGGAAGAACAGGAACGGAATGGGTAGTGGGCAACACGGTTTGGACTACTCGCGTATATAGACCGCCTTATGGGCCGCACCCGAGGACAGGCTGGTAAATTTTTTTCAAGGAGGTTTTCGGCATGAATAAATTTAAGGAAGCAAGCATTAGAGCAAATGAAATTGTAATTACAAGCATATTGGAAGTATGCGACACAAAAAACTCTATTTTAAGATTTTTTCAAAAGCACAGAAAAAAGCTGACCCTTGTGAGCTATGGCTTTACAGGGCTATTGCTTTGCTTAATATTTTCGTTTGGCTTTTCGGAGATTGCATTGGCGGCAGACCCAGGCACGCAGGTATTCCAACGCGCAAACACAGCAATGCAGGGCGTGCTTAGGCAGGTTCGGCTTATTTCAAGCATAATCGCGGCGTTATTTTTGACACTGGCGTTTCTTATGAAGATGCTAAGCAAAAACCAACGCACGGTTGACGAAGCCAACACATGGATAAAACGGATTGCCGTCGCGTGGGCGTGTATCAACGCCGTGGGCTTTATTTTGACCTTTATTCAGGAAATTATCGGCCCTGACGTGACCCTGCCGACGATTGGCGGTACGCCGTAAGAGCCTGTTTAATATCTCGCTTTCGGCAGATTTTCGAGCAAATTTTTTGTTATGCGAGGAGGCGCGACCGCCGCATAACGGAGAGATTACGCAAGGTCGCGCCGACGAAGCAGAACGGAAAATTTGCCGAAAAGATGTCGGAATGGAGATATTAAACATGCTCTAAGGAAGGAGGCAAGCAAATGCACCTTATGGATTCCCTGTTTCGGTGGCTAATCGACCAGGCTGTTTCTGCTATTGATATGTTCGGCATGAGCATTTTAAGCGTACTAGGCGCGGATTTAACGCTATTTGTGAATATCTTTCCCATTGTGGAAACAACCTATGAAATTTTTGTGGTAACGGCTCTTACGCTGCTTGGGCTTAACATGATGTGGGGCATTTTCAAAAATTTCTTTTTGCCAATCGGGATTGAATCAGAGCCGCCGTTTAGTCTTGCGGCAAAGACAGTAATGTTTGGGTTTTTGGCGTTTTTCGCGCTTGATATTGCGGGCATTGCAATTAACCTAGCCAACACGCCGTATCAAGCAATATTAGGCGTGGACGAGCCCGCCCCCGAATTTGTCCGTACTCATGCGATTATGACAATAATTCTTGTCGGCGGCGGAAACGGCGTTCTTATCGGGCTGTTACTCGCGTTGATTTTTGTGGTCATCGTAGGCTGGAATTATTTCAAGCTCATTGTCGAGTGCGTGGAGCGATATTTTGTTGTGGGTATTTTGGCGTTTACATCGCCGCTGGCGTTTGCAATGGGAGCGTCACAAGCCACAAGCCCGATATTTAAATCGTGGTGCCGTATGCTAGGCGGGCAGTTGTTGCTCTTAGTTATGAATGTGTGGACACTGCGAATGTTTATCACCATGCTAAGGGTATTTATCGCTAACCCTGTAATGAGCTTTGCGTAGGGAGGGCATAATGGCGAAAAAATTTATTTTCATATTTTTATTTGTGCTGTTCTTATCTGTGAGCTGTGCGAATGTCTGCGCATCTGGCAATTTGGACGAGCTAGACAACCGCGCCGAAACGGAAAGCCTCGCAGGGCTAACATGGGACGAAATAAGCGAAATGGCAAGCAATTCCCCAAACAGCTTAACGCCGACACAGGGCTTAGTTTTGTGGATGTTTGCGATACTTGCGTTTTTGAAGCTGGCGCAGAAAATGGATAGCCTGCTTCAGTCGCTTGGGCTTAACGTAACTCAAACAGGCGGCAGAGCGTTGGGCGATTTAGTTATGGCGGGCATGGCGTTAAAAAATATCGGGGGAGCGGTATCAAAGGGGCTGGGTATGCTTGGTGGTTCGGAGAGTTCGGGTGGTTCGGGTAGCGGTTCAAGCTCAGGTTCGGGGACACACAGCGGAACAAGTTCGAGTGGTGGTGGTTCTGCAAGTGGCGGTTCTTCGGGCGGTGGTTCAGGGCATACGTCTATTCCATTGAATAGCCCGAGAAGCGGTTCTACCTCTGGTGATTCTGCTTCTAGTGGTTCTGCTTCAAGTGGTTTTTCTTCTAACGGTTCTACCTCTAGTGGTTCTACTTCTGGTGGTTCTGCTCCTAGTGGTTCTGCTTCTAGCGGTTCTGCTTCTCGCGGTTCATCTTCAAGTACACCAACAAACAACACCACTCCCGATACCGATACAACAACACCAAAGGCCACAGACCCCAATTCAACCACAATTAACCGTACCCCCGTTGGAAAAGCTGTTGACTGGCTGAAACAAGACGGCTTTACGCAAGGCGCGATTAAAGCAAGCGCAAAGGGCGGTGTAATCGGTTTAGGTGTGTATACAGCAAAGGCAGGGGCTTCAAAGGTCAGTGAAGCGGTTGCGGCACGGCTTAACGGCAGCGATAGTACGCCGAAAGGCGGCCAACCTCCCACGAATAATAAAAACAGCTTCGGCACAATCGGCGTAAACCCCGAGGAATATCAAAACAGCAGACCGCTTGACAACACAGACGAACAGGCCGCAATTCCCTCTACAGCTAATACAGAACAGTATCAAGAATCAAGCGGATACAGTTATTCTAATCCCTCGGAGGAATCGAGCATAATCCCAGCTTCCTTTAACAACGAAGATTACAACGATGTTAATTCATCTAATGCTCCATTCGACACAAGCCCAACCTCTACGGTAGCTAAGGCAGAACAAGACCTCGCCAACAACGCAGGAGATTTATCCCCCGATGCCGTAAATAATGAAGCGTGGAATGAAGCGTGGAATAAAGCGTGGAATGAAGCAACTCCGCCTCCAATTACCCAAAAAGAGGGAGGGAAAAATGAACACACAGCAAGAGCCAAAGGTAACGGAGGGCTTACAAAAAGCCACAACCGCCGCAATAGAAGCAACAAAAATGTGTAAAGCCGCCGCGCTTATAGCAAAGGGAGCGACCGTTGGGGGCGTAGGCGGTGCGGCGGCAGCCGCGCTTAAAAACCCAAAAGCCACGCTAAAGCTAGCAGGCGTTGCGTTGGTTATTGCAATCCTGCCTATACTGCTAATTGCCATGCTTCCGCTTGTTATATTTAACGCTGTTGCGGGCTTTGCGGGCGGTGTGTTAAACAGCATAGGCTCGTTTTTCCGTTCCTTGCCTGTTATCGGCGCGTTAATTGTCGGTATCGGCTCGCTTTTCGGTGCTGCGGACGAGCCGATTGAAACCGCAATATTCTTTAACAATGCCTTTGATACGGCGCATATCGTGTACAATCTGGAGCAAGCCCATGAGCTTATCGGGCTTGCTCATTTTGAACAATATCAAAGCATGTTGGCGAATATCAATAAAGAAATTGTACAGCTTCCTGAAAGCCGTGAGGGGCGGATAATCGGCATTGAGGGCGATGTGTTCCAATTTAATACGTCTATTGTTTTGGGTATGTACGCGGCTTCGCTTCACGATGATGTAATGCAAATAAGCCTTGACGATTTGCGGAACGCCATGAATAGAGCGGAACGCAAGGGCGATTTGTTCGATTATATTATTGAAACTGAATCGGAAACCAGAACCGTGTACCCCGACCCGCCCGAAGCGTCAGATTCCGCTTCGGAAACGCAGGAGGCTTACGAGCCGCCCGAGCCTGTTGAAATTGAAATAACCGTGCATAGCTTTATCGTGGTTTACAAGGGTGAAATGCTCTTTGCTGAAATCTTTGGGATTGCGGACAATGAACGCAAAATGAGCTACGCCCACGAATACGCGCGAAATTTAATGACCTTGCTTACAGATACAGATATAGGCGGTTGGTTTGGAATAATCCTTGAAGCAGGCGAGGTTGAGGGGTTTTATAGTCCGTTTCCAGAAATGGCGTGGACAATATCCTCGCCCTTTGGTTGGCGAACAAACCCCATAACAAGGCGCGGACGAGAGTTCCATAGCGGTATTGATATTCCGAAGCCAGTCGGAACGCCGATACGAGCCATAGCAGACGGTTATGTAATCCTTTCGCAGTTTGGCGCGACGGCGGGTAACTGGATTCAAATCGACCACGGCTATATAACAGGCTATGGAAACGTGATTAGCGAATATATGCACAATAGCCGAAACCTAGTAGCCGTAACAAGCCCGCACACAAGAGTAACCGCAGGACAGGTGATAGCCGAGGTGGGTAATACAGGGCGTTCTACAGGGGCGCACTTGCATTTGTCTATATGGGTCAATAATGAACGTGTGAATCCAGTCGCTTTTATCAATTCGCCGTAATAAAACAAAAAGGAGGTCGAAAATGGCACAAAGCAAACACAGGGACGAGGACACACCAGATATATATTTTATCCCGCCAAACTATGTAGACTCAAGCGGTGTTTTCGGGGGAATGTTCCGTTTACGTAACGCAGTTGAGTCCTGTGCTGTGGGCGGTGCTTCCGCGTGGCTGATTTTTGGCGTTACCGCGGGAATGGATTTAACCATACGAATAATTGTGCTGTTGTCGGTGGTTTTGCCTCTTATGTTTTTTGCGGCTATAGGCATTATGGGCTTGAGCATAACAGAATTTTTATTTTTTTGTTTTCGGTTTTTATTCAAACGGCGTATTATCGGAGAATCAAGCCACGAAAAAACTAACAAAGGTCAAAAAGGCATGTTATCCCGAAGCAGGCGCGGAAAATTTATCCGCACAACAAGCGAGGCCGCGGATTATATTCCTATAAAAGCCATAAAAAACGGAATAATCTACACCACTGATGGGCGTTACGTCAAAATAATTGAGGTAACGCCCATTAACTTTCTCTTGCGAACGCCAAAGGAGCAACGCTCGATTATATGGTCGTTTGTTTCGTTCTTGAAAGTCAGCCCCATTAAAATGCAGTTAAAATGTCTAGCCAAAAAAGCCGACATAGAAAAGCATCTAAGCATAGCCCGCGCGGATTTACAAAAGGAAAAAAACAAGGAATGCCGCGCTTTGCAGGAGGATTATATGAAGCTGTTATACGACATCGGCTCAAAGGAAGCCGTATCGCGTAGGTTTTTTATTATCTTCGAGTACGAGCCGTATATCCGCGCAAGGGATATTGAAGCAGACGCAATAGCCAGCCTTAACACAATCGCCGCCACCGCAAAATCGTATCTTGCAGGGTGCGGCAATGATATTGTGGAGCATGACAATGACGATGATTTTGCCGTGGAAGCACTCTACCAAATGCTTAACCGCAAATCTAGCTTTGACGTTCCGCTTTCGGCGCGGAAACGCGAGGTGATTATGGACTACGCGGCAAGCTACGGCAAAGCCGCAGTGCAGAATATTCCGCCGACAGAGCTTGCCGCCCCTAAGTATATCGACCTTTCCCATATGAATTACATCAAAATGGACGGCGTGTATATCGCGTACCTAGTTGTGCCGACACATGGCTACAAAGCCCATGTACACGCAGGGTGGACTTCGCTTCTTGTTAATGCGGGCGAGGGCATTGACATTGATATTTACCTCTGCAAGGAGCCGAAAGAAAAGGTTTCCCAAAGCCTAGGACGGCATATTCGCATGAATAAGTCAAAAATCAAGGATGCGCAGGACACCAATGACGATTTTGACGATTTAGCAGGTTCGATACAGGGCGGATACTATATGAAGCGCGGAATCGCCAACAACGAGGATTTTTATTACGCAAATATTTTAGTAACAATCACGGGTACAACAAGAGAAAATCTGGACTGGCGCGTGCGTGAAATGCAGAAAAAGATGATTTCGCAGGATATGGCGGTACAGCTATGCACCTTTCGTATGGAGGACGCTTTTTTATCGTCCTTGCCGTTGGCGCGTATCGAAAAGGGTCTGCAAAAATATTCACGCAGAAATATGCTTACAAGCGGCGCGGCAAGCTGTTATCCGCTGACATCTTTTGAGATGTGTGACGATAACGGTATTCTGCTGGGCGTGAACAAGCATAACCAAAGTTTAATCATGGTAGATATTTTTAATTCCCGCGTGTACAAAAACGCAAACATGGCGATTCTCGGCACATCAGGCGCAGGAAAGAGCTTTACGCTACAGCTTATGGCGACACGTATGAGGCGCAAGGGTATACAGGTTTTTATCCTCGCGCCGCTTAAAGGTCACGAGTTTTTCCGTACCTGCAATACAATAGGCGGTAGCTTTATTCAGGTTTCGCCGTCGTCTAAGCATTGTATCAATATCATGGAAATCCGCCCGATTGATACGGCGGCGGCTGAGTTGATTGACGAGGCTGTGCTTGACAGGTCGTTACTTGCCACAAAGATTGACCGTCTGCATATTTTCTTTTCGTTGCTTATTCCCGACATGAGCCACGAGGAACGCCAGCTATTGGACGAAACGATTATTCGCACGTATCAGCGGTTTGGCATTTCGCACGACAATGACACGCTCTTGGACGTAAGCGAGCCTAGCGGAAAACGATTTAGGATTATGCCGACCCTGGGCGATTTGCACAGCTTGCTTTCAGAGCGTAACGAAACAAAACGTATGGCGAATATCATTAACCGCCTTGTGCATGGCTCGGCTTCCACGTTTAATCAGCAGACGAATGTAAATTTGGACAACAAGTACATTGTGCTTGATATTTCCGAATTAACAGGCGACTTGTTGACCGTGGGAATGTTTGTCACGCTTGATTATATATGGGATAAAGCCAAGCAAGACCGCACCAAGGAAAAAGCCATTTTCATAGACGAAACGTGGAAGCTAATCGGCGCGGCATCAAACAGGCTTGCGGCGGAGTTTGTGCTGGAAATTTTCAAGATAATACGCGGCTACGGCGGCTCTGCTATTTGTGCCACGCAGGACTTGAACGATTTTTTCGCATTAGAGGACGGCAAATACGGCAAGGGCATAATCAACAACTGCAAAACGAAAATCATTTTGAACCTTGAAGATGACGAAGCCGACCGCGTGCAGGATATTTTGGGCTTGTCGGAAAGCGAACGGCAAGCCATTGTTCACTTTGAACGCGGAAACGCCATGATTTCCGCTAATAAAAACAATGTGACGGTAGAAATAAAGCCTAGCGAAAAGGAAAAGGAATTGATTACCACCGACCGCAGGGAGCTGCAAGCTATAGCAGAACGCAAGAAAAATCAATACGCCGTTAATACGTCTTTATTACGTCAAGCATAGAAAGAAAGGGGGCGTTCCTCCGTGATTGAAAGAGCGGAATTTATTAAGCTGGGGGAAGAAATTTTACACTTTATAGATGTCTACGGCGTGTTGCGGTATGCGGATTTTGAAAAATTCTTCCCAAACAGCAAAAAGGTCATAGATTATCTGCTAAAAAAACAGCGATTGTACAAAAGCCCCGATGGAAGCTATATCGGGGCAGACCGCGACTTTCGCGTTGATAGGCATATGCTCGCGGCATTGAGTGTACTGGCGGCTTTATGCGAAAAGGTACGAAGCCACACAAGGGCAGCCGCTCCTGCACAAATATCGTTTATCACACATAGCGGCGATTTTTACGAAATTATTTATATAGGCTATGGAATGGAGGCGATGACGGCGGCTTCTATCGGGTCGGAGATTGCCGCGAAACAGCAGACAAGAGAGTATACAGAAAACGTAAAACGTATAATTATAGTTGAAAACAAAAATCAAATGGAAGGGCTTCAAATATCGGGAATAACGCAGCTTGCGCTTGTTCACCCAGACGGAAGCCTTTCTTATTATAGGAGTTGAAAAAATGGACAGGCAAGTGCTGTTACGGAAGATTATGAGTATCGGCGACGAAATCCGCCGTTTGGAGCAAGATATAATTGCATTGCAAAGCATTGATATAGTGGCGTACCCCGAGAATTACAGCAGTCTAAGCCAGCAATCAGCCATACGCGGTGAATTTATCACACGCAAGCTCAGGGATTTAGTCATTGTGACGACCAATATATCAACAGCGGAATATATGGAACGTGCCGCCAACGATATGGGTATCGCCATAACTCACACGGACGGCATAGTTGACATAACAATACCATGTCTACTACCCCACCGCAGGAAAAAGCAAACGGGGTTTATTGCCGCCCCATTGCTTGCGGCGTTAGAGCGGTTTGGAGCAAGCCGTCCGCCGAACGCACCCTTTGAGAGGTTTAATCATTGCGTTATATGTATCACTCATGTGTATGACAGGGCGCTGTTTGGCACAGGGCGGAGGCGTGACCACGACAACATAGAAACAAAGGCGATTATTGATGTAATAAACACGTTTTTATTGACTGACGATAATGGCAGACTCTGCGATATTTACAACACAAGCGAGCTTTCAGACGAGAGCATTACCCGTATTTCCATTATGAAAAAGGATATGTTCCCCGATTGGGTTTTGAGATGTAAAAATCCGCCTAAATCAGTATCCTAATTTGCACAAAAATCATACGGTCTAATGGGGATATATGCTAGATTGCGAAAAATACTGGAAAAAGCAGATGTATTTACCTGTAATCAAGGCAGGAATAGACCGAACTATTGAGGGCATACGGTCTAAAGCTGTTGATATTAAGCAAAAAAGTGGAGCGTATTGTTTCCGTTGAAAATAGACCGTATTGTTTTTTTCGCAGACTGCTTTTTCGCAGACTGCCTTTGTCCTTTCGCAGTCTTTGTATAAACCGCTTCGACCCATAAAAAAACGAGAGGAGGCAGACTATATGGAGATTTACCGCATGTCCCAAAAGAACCCCATAGCTAAAATGCAACCGCAATCCGAACAGGTACAAGCAAACCAACCGCCCATGTCAAAGCCCAAACCACAGGGACAGCTATTACTCGAATTGACTGCAATATCGGGCGAATACCCAGCCGACAATATCCACCGCTTAATAGCCTCCGCAAGCTATGCTAAAAAAGTAATAACGGCATTAACAGGCGATAAGCTAATCAGGCTAGTGAATAAGGGCGGTATAAGAGGCTACAGGCTAGAATTAAAGGGCAAGAAAAAACTATTGACGGCAAACAACGCCAGATTTGCGGATTACTTGGACGGCGCGGCAGACACAAACAAACAGCGGTCTGACCATTCAAGGCGATTGCGTCTACACGCCGCCGCAGAGGTATATACGCTCATGTATAACGCGAATGTTCAGATATTTAAGGATATTAAGCCAAAAATTTACTTGCCTACTGCCGCCGCCGACCCCTCGCAGTCGGCTCTTTCGCAGTCTGCACTTGCAGTTACAACTCCCTGCTTCTATTCATCACGAGAACACAAAATGGAGTATGAACGCTCCAACGCAATCCGCGGTTCTCGTGCAGTAGGAGCATTGCTTACCTCCGCCCGCGTTTACGCAATCTACAACACAGGCGTTACTGAATCCCGCTGGCGAGAAAGCGTAGAAACACGTTACAGAGTTGATGTTCACGATTATATCTGCCGCAAATTGCTTTACAGTCAATACAAGGGCGGCGAGATAAGCGGAATAATGCTTGGCGAGAAATTAGGTCTATTGGAAAAATACCTGCTACCGCAAGCGAAAAAGGAAACCGGCTATAAATTTCTAACCAGAGCCTACCGCCATTTCTATTTCATAACCAACGACAGCTACGGCGAGGCACAGCTAAGACTGCTTTGTGACAACGCCAAAATGCACCGCCTAAAAACCACGCTAACGAAAAAATTCTTGCCGCCAAACACAAAATATCCCATAGAACATGATGCGCTGACTGAGGACGGAAGCCCCGTTCTTTTTTGTTGTCTGCTTGATGTTCCGCGCTTGGTTCAATTCAAAATGGGCGTAATTCTTCACGGCAAACGCGGAAAGGTAATCGCTTTTGACTTCCAAAAGGAAATGCTTGAAAGCTATCTAGGGGCAGATGCGGAAGTAAGGGCTATAAATTTTGAGAGCATTATCGAATGGCTTAACCAGCAAAGCCATAAAGGAGATGATTCCATGTGAGCAGAAAAAAAATAATCGCGGTAGCGGCGGTGGTGCTTATCGGTCTGGCGGTATACGGCACAGGCATTGCTTCCCAACTGATTTATGCCGCCGTAAGCTGGCTAGGCGGTGACTCGGGGCTTGGGCAGGGCTTGGCGAGCCTAATATCTGGTACGGTAAACCAGACAGAAGCCGCCGCACGCGAGCCCCTTAATATCGGGCAACCACAAGCCGTATTCGCCGCGCTTTTTAACTTGCCATACAATTTTTACGGCTTGGCGGTTATCGTTCTGCTTGCGGGATTGATTATCATTTTTCTTATGAAAAACAATTCCGTGCAGGGAACAATGGACAACGAACGCAATCTTGTCTATTCCAATAAGGGAACCTACGGAACGGCGGGCTGGATGAGTGATACGGAGTTTAACAAGGAATTAGAAGCTACCAAGGACTTAAAAAGCTGTCGAGGGACGATTTTAGGCGAATTAAACGGCAAGGCGGTATGCGTACCCGAAAACACCATGATGAATAGAAACGTAGCCGTATACGGCGCGGCGGGAAGCATGAAAAGCCGCGCCTATGTACGAAACATGGTTTTTCAGTGCGTTCGGCGCGGGGAATCGCTGATTATTACCGACCCGAAAAGCGAGCTATACGCGAGCATGGCTGAATATCTGCGTGACATGGGCTATGTGGTAAGGGTTTTTAATCTAATCAGCCCCGAAAGCTCCGATTCGTGGAACTGTTTACGCGAAATAGAGGGCGACAATCAAGAATTTATGGCGCAAATCTTTTGCGATGTGGTTATCCGAAATACCTTGCTTAACGGAAAAATGGACCCGTTCTGGGACACAGGCGCAATCTCGCTGTTAAAAGCCCTGTGTCTTTATGTCGTGCAGGTATATCCCGAGGAAAGCCGAAATATCGGCGAGGTTTATAAGCTGTTAGCTAACGCTGCCTCTGCCGCTTACGGCGGCGGACTAAAGGCCGCGTTCGCAGCCCTGCCATTCGGTCATTCCGCAAGAGTGCCGTATGATATTTTTACGCAGGCAAGCGACAACGTACAAAGCGGAATAATCATCGGATTGGCAAATAGGATACAGGTTTTCCAAATCGAAATGCTTCGTACTATCACAAGCCACAGCAATGGCATTGATTTAACTCTGCCTGGCAAGGAACGGTGTGCTTATTTTTGTATAACAAGCGACCAGGATTCGACCTTTGATTTTCTAAGCTCGCTGTTTTTATCGTTCCTGTTTATAAAGCTGGTACGCTTCGCCGATAGTCAGCCCACCCAGACTTTGCCCGTGGCGGTACACTTGCTCGCGGACGAGCTGGCGAATATCGGCGTAATTCCCGACCTAACCAAAAAAATATCAACTGTGCGAAGCAGAAAAATATCCATGAGCGTGATTTTCCAAAATATCGCGCAAATGAAAAACCGTTACCCAAACGACGCTTGGTTAGAAATTTTGGGAAACTGCGACACTCAGCTTTTTTTGGGCTGTACTGACGAAATGACCGCCAAATTTATAAGCGACCGCACAGGCGAGGTAACAATCGGCGTAGAAAGCACGGCAAAGGAAATGAATGCCGTGCGGTTAAGCAATTATGTGCCGTCACATAGGGAAACCTCGTCCATCGGCAAGCGTAAGCTGCTCACGCCCGACGAGGTTTTAAGGCTTCACCGCGAGGACGCGCTTATAATCTTTCGCGGACAAAAGGTGCTAAGGGTGAAAAAATTCGACTACACCAAGCACCCCGAATCAAAGAAGCTGCGCGATTGCAAGGCTCGTGATTATATCCCTAATTGGAGATTGGGGGAAGCAAGGGAGCAAGAAGCAGGGGAGCAAGAAGCAGGGGGGCAAGAAGCAAGAGAACAAGAACCAAGGGAACAAGAAGCAAGGAAGCAAGAACCAAGCGCAAATGTCAATAAGCGGTTTGGCGAAATCAATATTGACGATGTGCTGTCGGATTTGTAACTTATCCACTTTATATTTTTAGAAAACAGGAGGAAATGTTATGCCAAGAAAAAAAGAAGCACCAAGCGCGGAGATTGCAACTGTGCTAGACAACCCGCAAGGCATTGAAAGCGCGAGCGGGGCTGTAGCGGACTTTGCAAGCCCTGATAGACGGCAAAGCACACAAGCCGAAACGCCCGCCCCGATTTTGACCCTCGAAGCAGGCACAGAAATAGAAACCCAAAAGGAAAAGGAAAATGCCATATGGCACGAAATTAAAACCTCGCAAGTAACAGGCTCTCATTTGTCGGGTATATTGGGCAAGGTGGAACTATTGGCAAACGGCGGTCTAATAGCCGTAGTGGACTATAAGGCTCAGCGCGTTGTTATTCCCATAAATGAAATGATGCTTGACGTAAACCGCCCCGAGGCGCAGAGCGACGAGGAATACAATGAGCGACTGGCAAGGGTATTAAACCGCATGATTGGCACGGAGATTGATTTTGTTGTGCGCGGCATATCAACCAACGGCGGTGAACGCGCCGCTGTCGCAAGCCGTAAAGCCGCTATGCTTCGCTTACGCCGCCGTTATTATTTCACTAACGGCGCGAACGGTAAACCGCAGATTTACCCCGAGCGGATTGTTGAGGCGCGGATTGCCGCAGTTAGCCAGTTGGCAATCCGCGTAGAAATCTTCGGCGTGGAGGCTACTATCCGCAACCGCGAATTAAGCTGGGGCTATGTAAGCGATTGCAGGGACAAGTATTTTGTAGGCGATTCCGTTCATGTGCGTATAAGGGAAATTTTAGGCGAAACGCCCGAAAGCCTTCGAGTTAAGGCTGATATACGTTCACTAACCGAGGACTACACCCAGGAAAAGCTACTGGCGCTCAAACCGCAAACAAACTGTATCGGGAAAATTATTGACATTCGCGGCGGTGTTATCTTTATCAGCTTGGTAGACGGCGTTAGGGCGATTGCGCATAAATGCTTCGACCAACGCAAGCCGGGCAGGGGCGATGATGTTCTATTTGTTTGCACTCGTATAGACGAGGACGGCGGCGTTGCCGTTGGGATTATATCACGGATTATTAGGCGGAATATTTAAGCCCACTTACAATACACATGCCCAGAGGGAGTGATTTTAATGGGAACAAAGAAATCCCAAGCGGTTATTTTGACTATATTGCTATTTGTGCTATTTGTGCTAATCGCAGCCTGCTCTGCGAATACCGCGGAACACGAAACAGCATTAACGGATTTACAAGTTCAAGTCAGCGAAAGCCCCGAACCAAAGGAATTAAACCCCAGCGACTTACTAGCAGTTCATTTTATTGATGTCGGCGAGGGGGATTCCATTTTAATTGTACAGGGTGAGTACGCCATGCTAGTGGACGGCGGCTCTGCCGAAATGGGAACGACCGTATTTAGCTATCTACGCGGCCAAGGCATAACGGCACTTGAATACGTTGTTGCCACTCATTCCTTTGCCGACCATATAGGGGGCTTGCCCGATGTCCTACGCCGAATAAGCGTAAAAAACGTGCTTCTGCCTATGGTTTATCACGATACTTCTGCCTACAACACATTTTTAACAGCCGTGGAAGGCTCAGGCGCGGAGGTTGCCGTCCCCTACGCAGGGCATAGCTTCACTTTAGGCGATGCCGTTATAGGCGTTCTTTCGCCAAGCCCTGATGACGAATGGGAAAACAAGGCTAATTATTCAATCGTGTTGCGTGTGGAGTTTGGCTCTACCAGCTTTTTGTTAATGGGCGACGCTATGCGTGAGGTGGAGGCAGGTCTATTGGATAGCACAGCGCGGTTATCGTCTGATGTGTTAAAGGTTGCGCGGCATGGTGCAATGTCCGCGACCACAAACGGCTTTTTGGACGCTGTAAGCCCGTCTATTGCCGTAATTTCCGCAGGTGAAAATAACAGCTTTCTTTCTCAAGAGGTTTTGCGGCGGCTAAATAGTGCAGATGTTCATGTTTTTAGAACAGACGAAAACGGCGGTATAGTAATAACAAGCGATGGCACAATGCTTGGTGTGGCGGTGGATAGATAATCAAAAATGAGGTGAGCTTATGCGTGAAAAAGAAATACCCGCTCCCCCAAAGCCTGTATTCCTGCGTGTACTAACTCTGCTCGGCGGCGGCGTAGGCTGTTTGCTCGCAGGGATTGTCGTATCGCTAGTAACGGGCGATTTAGTGATACTGGCCTTGTCCGTCATTCTTTGCGTTACATTTACATCAAAGGGCGTACTGCTTAAAAGAAAAATCGCCGCAGGGCAAATATACAGCGTGTCGGGGGTTTGTGTAGGCATAACGCCGAAAATACTCGGGCGATATAAGCGCGTTGAATTGGTAAACACGGACACTGGCGATACTGTGCAATTCGTCCTGCCAAAAAAGAGCGCGTTCAAAATAGGCTATGTTTATACCTGCTATTTCGACCACCATATCAATAACCGACTTGTAAGCGTGGACAACTCGCAGGTCGGTTATTTTAACGCAGAGCTTGATTTGCCTGCGAACGGCTTCTTGGGGCTTGAGAATTATGGGATTTATCAAGGAACGCCAACAAAAAAACATTAGGAGGAAAATTTATGAAACAGGAACGCAAAATGAAACCTGCAAAGGGTTTTAATATTTTTCTAAGCATAGTGCTTGCCGCTGTGCTTATTTTTTTATTGCAGACTGCAGTTTTTGCCGCAAGCCCGAATAATGTCTTGACGGTAGATACATCTTTGAATATTGAAATAGCTGAGCCAAACAATGAGCAAGCCTCATTATCGAAAACGCCCGAATGGGTATGGCACCCAATAAGCGTAGTAAACGAGCCGATGAACGGCTTTAACGCAATCCGCAGAACCTACGCGCTGCCGCCGGACGTTAATCCAGCCGTTATTCCTACCGCCGATTTTGATATGCTCGGACAGCAATTTACCCTTGCGTATGTACTACAACAGCCCACATCAGACGAGGCATTTATTGAAATGCGCGAAACCGTAACAATCGAAACGCGAAGCAACAATTTGAACGATATTTTGCCTAATCTCGAACAGGAAATTTGGTACGAGCGTGACGGCTTCGCAGGGACTTTAATGCTTGACCTGCACTCAATCAACAGCGCGGTAACGGGAACGTCACGGCATACGACCACTGCAACAAGACAACGCGCCTATCCGCATTTATCCTCGGCGGATAATTCGCTTATTCCCAGAACCATCACCGATAACGGCACGGATTTTCATTTATCGAGCGTGGAGTGGCAACCGCAGAGCGTATCAGCCGTTGACGGACAGCCCCTAGCATTTGGCTATACCGCACACGCAACCTACACGGCGCAAGTCACGCAAACCCGCAATACAGGCCATACCGTAGCGGCCGATTATACAGGCACGGTATTTAGAACCACTGAGGGCAAAACGCTATTTACCGCTGTTTTCTACGGCGAGCCGATTATTGAGGTTTGGTTGGAAGAACTCGCAGGGGAATCAATCGCGAATGAAGCCCATGAAGCAGGTAGTACGGTGTTGACAATACCGCACGCCTACCAATCGGGGCTTTCCCAAGAAAATGAACTCGCTCTCACCTCGTTAAACGAGCGAAAGGAATCGCACGGCTTGGGTAGCGACGTAATAATAGCTATTGCGGTAATCGGCACGCTTCTCGCTCTCGCCGCTGTTGGTGTGGGAGGATTCCTTTCGGCAAGGCATTTGTTGGGCTACAACGCCACTGTATACAGCATTAACGGCCCAAGGGAAATAGTAAAAGCGGGAAAAATAAAACTCGACCTGCACAGCCCCGAGCCGATAATCATATTGGACAAAGCCATAGGCAACAAAACAGCCAAAACAGACAGATATATTATTCAGCTTGCACAACGGGCGGCAGCGAAGCTAATAAACAAGGATTTGCGGGTGGTGCTTTGCGGTAAGGAAGCCATTCACAAGGTGACTGAAAATGCCTTGGGTATGTCTTTGTATGAGTTTGAGGTTAATTTTTCAGACGAGGACGGCGAGTTGCCGTATTTTGGAGCGGCTGCGGAATAGTTTTTATACAACGAAAAGTGAAAAACAGGAGGACGATTTTATGTTACATTCCAAAAAAATAGAAACGCGATTAGGATTCAGAGCAATGGCAAAAGCACCAACGATTATTGCGTTTGTTTTTTTCATGCTTATAGTGCCGATAACGACCCTTGCAGACAATACTGCCAGTAACAATCAGGATTTCAGCAATGCAAACTGGCAAAACACTCATCATGCCGACGATTGGAACTGGTTTCACAGCTGGGCGTACCAAGCGCCCGAATACCAATTTGAAACAGCCTTTCCACACGAGCAATGGGGGCGGCCGACCACATCAAGCATAGCTCCGCAACACACGCAAAATATTCGCCGTGACAGACATTCGGCGTTTTTGCCGCCAAGTCATGGCGGTATAGTCGGTTTTTACAGTGGAGAATTTCCAACAAACCAGGTAAATCCTTTTGCTCCGCGAAACAACAATAACCCAAACGCAGGCTACGCTGTAGGGATTGAGGAATCGCCGTTTGCGTTGCTTTCGGGCGAAACAGGCGTTAATGTTCGTGCGGACGGTACTCATGCGGGCGGTTTTCTTGCGAGTACGAGTGTGAGCCACGGCGGTATTGATAGCGGCAATATGGGGAATATCGGCAGTAATGCACCTCACACTGGTTTTGTTTCCGATTTTGCTTCCGATTCTGTTCCCCCATGGACTGCTTCCGCCAACCAAAGGGAACAAAACGGTTTTACCGTAAGTCATGTACCAATCGAACACGCTCCAACGCAAAGCGCCGAGCAACAGCAGGGGCGTACTACCGTAGTCACGCCATTTGAGGACGGCACAATAGGCAGAATAACGCTCCCCTCGTTAAATAATCGGGTCGTTCCTGTACGTTCGGGGGTAGAATTATCTATCCTTGATAGCTATGCAGGGCATTTCCCAAACACCAGTCAATGGGACGGAAATGTCGCGCTTGCAAGCCATAATCGCGGCAGGAGCAGTTTTTTTGCGGAAATCTGGACTTTGCAAGCTGGAGATAGGATTTTTTACGAAACCACGTTAGGTGTGAGGGTGTATGAAGTGGTCAGCGTAAATCAAATTTCCGAAATGGATTTAGGGGGCTTAGACCATTCCCATGATAATACGCTAACGCTCATAACCTGTGTATATGGCAGGTCGGAGCTTCGGTGGGCTGTGGTTGCCCGCGAGGTTTGATGCTAATGAAGCGAGTAAATTTTCGGAAGTCACGCAAATTTACTCGCTTCAAAAACTGTTGGTAATATGATACTTTTATTACATCGCCGTATTAAAATCTTTCAGTTTTTCCGTAGGCTCAAACTGAAAAATAAACCCGCGCTTAAAACGGCTATAATAGCCGCCCATTTCTTTGATTTGCTCGCGAACCGTTAGAAAATCGCTTCGTTCCATACGCCCAAATTTCACAACCCACAAAGGCGAGTTATCCCGAGTATCAACGTCTGGCGTTACCGTGTACTCCCTGTCCACAAACTCCACGCCTCCATCTTGCGTTATAGTATGCCCCTTATCCGCAAATTCCACAATATCCGTAGATATTGCAGTCTGCTTTTTCGGTCTACGGACAATGCTTGTATATTCTTCCGTTTTCGTAACCTCTACGAGCTCAACAAAAACAATCGCACCTCGCTCAACCCACGCGCTCAGTTTTTCAATTTCCGTATTAAACGAATTGCCGCGGATATTGCCCTTGCACACATTTTTGTAGCTCTTGCCGAGCTTGTAGGCGTAGATGTAATTGTGGCAGATTCGGTCTATTTGATAAACCAAGCCTTTGCAGCACCCATAATTAAAGCTATTTTTAAGCTGAAATAACTGCCCTCGCTCGAATTGTTCAGGGGCTGCGATTTCCTGCGGTTCAATGGCTTTGAGCCTGCGGGTTTTCGTGATTTCGACATCTTCATATTCAACATCGGGAATCTCTTTTTTTGCCCGAGCCACTATTTTATACGGCTTATCCAATTTTCCGATTTTTACACCATGAAACCAGAAATTCACACTAAAGTAGTCAATCATAGAATCGCAATCGCTCTGGTTGAAAGAATTTGCATAATCCTCTACCGCGCCGACAGCTTCCTTGATGTAGTCAGTTAGATATTTTTCGGCGTACCGCCTATCAAAGACCTCCGCAATCTCTTTGTCAATCTCCGCAGGATAATAAGATTCGATATTGTTTTGCCGCGTGTGCGTTTGTCTAACCTCGCTACGTTCTTCCTCCGTAAGCTCGGAGTATGTCTTAAAAGCCGCACGGGGGCCTTCCATTAACGTAATTCTTAGGGCTTGGCTCATACTTCCGTAATCCGTAGTGACACTAAACTTAAAATCACTATAGTGGATTTTAATAAACTCGCGGATTATACAAGCGATTTCTTTAAGCGATAAGCCTTTGTTGTAATTCTTGCCCTCCCAGCCATTTTGTGTGTAAAATTCTCTTCGGGTACTGTGTGCCGTTTCGTTGCTTGTGATGTTGCTGCGCCGCTTCCATATGGCAAACAATTGGTCGTATTCGTTATTTATTTCCTGCATGGTCTTGACATCACCGCCTACGTCCGGGTGGTTTTCCAACGCAAGTTTTCGGTATTGCGTTCTTAGGTCGTGAAATGACGATATATTTTTGAAATATTTCATATAATGCCTCCGTTTAGTGAATTATCAACTACCATTAAGAACCCAAGAAACAGTAAGCGTGTCAGGGTGAATAATTGTAATCCACCGACTTTTATTTTTTGCGAAATTTACGGTGTAGGCAGTACCGCCTTTAGTGCCGCCATCGTAAACCGCTAATACATATTTTGCGTTTTCAATAAGATACCTGTTCCGCTCGAAAATACATGAGGGCGTGTATCGGGCTTGCATTGTCACTACGTCATCGCACTGCGCCAGTATCTTGAAATACCTTTCCTGTTGCTCGTTATTCCAATGGGCGGCTTGAGCTTCACACGGACGGACGGCAATTAGACGGATATGCGGATAGATTTCTTTCATGTCCAACACAATTTCACACGCCCACTGGTCTACTCCAAGTGCCATGCCCGAATATATCTCGGTTACCCCAGAGGTAATAAGCGTGACGATATGCTCCGCCATTATTTCCTTTATTTTTATGCAGCGTTTGTCATTTTCGTTGTAACCGAAGCTGAAACGCGCAGGGCGATGTCCTGTGATTGCACAGGCGCGATTGATATTTTTAGAATTTTGAATAATAAAACCACCTCTTGTACATATATTAGATGTAATCTCTATTTTACACCTATACGCAATGACAGTCAATACATCTATTAGACGTATGATACGATTTACGCAAAGGAGGTGTATTTGTGAAGCCGCTCCATATACTTTTACGCGATATGCGTGAGGATAGAGATATAAGCCAGCAGGCCATTGCTGAACTGATTGGAACTACCCAACAGCAATATTCAAAGTACGAAAAAGGGAAAAGTGATTTACCGCTCCGCGTATTGCCTATACTGGCGGAATTTTATGATGTATCCGCCGATTTCCTTATCGGCAGAAAGGGCGATTATTTTAATGTCCCCAGCTTGGAAATGACAATAACAGACACAAAAACCGTTACGGAGGTTATTACCGACCTGCTTGCTCTCGATACCGCAGGACGTGCCGCCGTTGTAGAAGCTATTTTCCTGCAACAGCTTAAAGAAGAACATTTTCGTCAAAAAGCAAAAAATTTAGAGGGCGAAAAAAGCCGACACGCCTAGGGGTGTTGATAATTCAATAAATTTGCACGAGTGTTTTCGTGCGAAGCACAGAAACACGGGCAATTGCGAAGCAATGCCAGTGCAAATTTTACATTATTCAACACTCCTTAAACCTGCGGCGTGTCGGCTTTGCCCTCGCTGACTACACTACATCAAAAGCAAGGTAGACATTATCGCCCTCTTGCATTTGGGATAGCTTTTCTGCCAGACTATTAAGGTCTGCCGCTCTCGGGTGTCCCTTTGCTCCTAATGCCGCACTTTTGACGGCTTCGAGTGTTGCGGTTCGACTTTCCGCATGGAAAACACATAAAAGCTCCATTTCCTTTACGGTTAATTGCATGGTATTCACCTCCTCTCGTTGTTGTTTTTTGGTACAAAAAAATAAAGCGGAAACGGCTTGAATCACAAGGAACGTGATTTAATCCATTTCCGCTCTATTGGCACAAATTAAGTTGACGCGCATGGCAATATATGGTATTATACTTACATATTTATTTCGGATTATATTAGATTTATCGGATTACACGGTTGCAAACGGCACGCCCTAGACGGCCGCCGCTTGCTTGGAAATGCTGACACGATTTATTTTCGTGTCCATATGTGAATATCCGATATTTTTTATTTTCTGAAAATGAATATGGCATAAAAATGAATACGGCATAAAAAGCCGACAAACGCCAAAGGCGGGAATGGACTGGAATCGAAGCGGATTCCGAACATTCCCGCGTTTTTATTTTCAAAAAACGGAGGGATTGTAAATGTACACAAGGAATCATTACTTCTTTGAAGCTGGGGGATACGAGTTTGAATCCCAAATGACGGATATTGTTTCCGTGTTCGCAAGGCACGTATGGGGCAATAAAGCCGTCATGTTCAGCACTGAACGGCAAGACCGCTACGAGGGTACAGACCTGTTTGTACTCGGCGTACCGCTCGACATTACCTTGGCTTTCGACAAAAAGAACAAAACCCGCAAGCTAAGCGATTTAACGCTGAATGGCGTTACAATTAGCTTTGGCGTTCGCTTTGGCAACGGGAAGGTCACATTTGAAACTCCCGTTCTTGTTGTGGGGGTAGAAACCGCTGTTGGCATAACCAAGGGCAATATGTGGGCTGTGCTTGATACCATTAAGCACAATATGCAAAAAATACTGGACATAGGCATGGACAGTTATTTTCTTGAAACTGAAGCCTAACTATGAGATATTTAGATTAGGCGGGAGGTGGTTTTATTGGGAAAAACCAAGCTGCTTGTATTCGTGATTGACGAGTACGGCAGGACATTAAGCAAGGATTCTTTGCATAAGCTAATTTCCGAGCTTTGCGAAAAGGTATTGGACGTACAAAATGTTGATGTTATTGCGGCAAACGGCCCAACCATCAATATTTGCACAAAACTTGCAGAACAGCTTGCCGTAAAAAATATTTCCGAGTGGGAAATTATTTATCTTCACGGCAGTAAATATCCCCCTGTATTGCTTACAGGCGAGGATAAAGAACGATTGCTCGTGCTGTTGCCTCACTTTAACGGCACAAGCGCGGAAGCAATTTACAAGGTGCTGACGGATTCGGGGGCGTTTAGTCGATTTGATTGAGGCTATCCGTATCACCCCACCTTGTTGCTTTGCAACATAATCATGGAATGGGAACGGTTTAAGGCAAACGCCTTTTTCCGTTCTCATTTTTATTTAAAAAAACCAGTAATAAAAGGGAGGAAACAAAATGACTAATAAATTTCCGTTTACAATACGGCAAATAGCCGAGATTTTGCAGTTAAAAATACGCTACGCCCACCCCGACAACGGAAACTTGGATGTAGATTGTCCGTTTTGCAAGGCAAAAAGCAAAATGAACCTTAACGCCGCAAAAAACGTATACCGCTGTAATTCATGCGGCGAATACGGCGGAATGGTGCAGCTATATGGCAAGCTCCACGGCGTTTCTAATACAGACGCTTTTAGGGAAATCTGCGAAATTTTAGGCTGTAGCGGAATAAAATCCGCGAATGAAAGCACGGCTACCCTCGAACAAAAAGAAAGCCCAATAGTCCGCGCGAACAACGACACCATTCATCAAACTTATTCAATGCTGCTATCAATGCTCACGCTCGCTGCTCCCCACAGGGAACAGCTTCTCGCCAGAGGGCTATCGCAGGAACAAATTGAAAGATTCAACTACAAAAGCGTGCCTGCGTTCGGGCAACAAAAATTATGTGCAAGGCTTTTACAAAGCGGTTGCACTCTGGAGGGCGTACCCGGCTTTTACAGGGAAAACGACGAATGGAGCATAAAGCCGAAAGCCTCGGGCGTGTTAATTCCCATATGCGGAATTGACGGGAAAATAGCGGGTATGCAAATCCGCCTAAATAAGCCCGTAAACGAGCGTAAATATATATGGTTTTCGTCAACTGGCATAGACGGCGGCGCGTCCTCTGGTACGCCCATTCATTTTGCAGGCGACCCTACGGCAAAACGAATATATGTTACAGACGGCGCGTTGAAAGGCACGGTCGCACACGCGCTTACTGGCTATACATTTGTTTGCATACCGGGCGCGAAATGTTTAAGCGAGATTGACGGCTTGCTGTCATGCCTAAAATCAAACGGCACGGTCGAAGCTGTCGAAGCCTTTAATATGACTAAGCTGACAAATAAGCAGGTCGGAGAATCGGCGGTTATATTGCGTGAACGGCTGTCTGCTCTAGGCATAAAAGTAAAATCCGCAGTTTGGAGCGATACAAGCCTTAACGGAATAGATGATTATTATTTGCACCGCATGAAAGCGAGCAAAAATCATATTTACTCCGTTGATATAACGGAAAAAATCGCTGTGTAAAGTGAAAGGGTGAAAGGGGAAAATATGGATAACGACACAAACAGAATCGCGCAGGGTATTATTTACGCCTTGAGCCAATCACAGCAGTCGGGGCATTTGTTTTTGCCTAGCGGCGAGCTTTGCAAAAATGCAGTCGCTTTACTTGGCATAAGCAAGGCGGAAAGCACGGTTTTCAAAAAAACGCTTCTTCGCTTGGTTTTGGAGGGGCGTTTACGTGAGGAATCGGGACGGATTTATCTGCCCAAGAATTATATCGCGGAGCATGAAACGGCACGGCTTGCAAAGGCAATGATTAAATCCGTGCCGCTCAAAGGCGACATTTCAAAAATAATCGCACGAGCGGAAAAGGCGTGCGGAATTACACTAGCGGCTCTGCAACGCGAAGCCGTAAAAATGGCAATCACAAATAACATTTCTATTATCACGGGCGGGCCGGGGACTGGAAAAACCGCCGTGATACAGGTTGTTTACGCCGTCTATGAACAAATTTTCGGCGGCAATATTGCGTTCGCCGCGCCTACAGGCAGAGCATCACGGCGTTTGGCAGAAAGCGTAAATGCTTACGCGGCTACGCTTCACAGCATACTCGGGCTATGCGAGGATTGCGAGGAAGCGAATAGCCCGATTAAGGCGGATTTATTGGTGGTTGATGAGGTTTCTATGGTGGATATGGCGTTGGCTTATCAGCTTTTCAAAAACTTGAACCCGCGGACAAAATTATTGCTTGCGGGGGACGACAATCAGCTTCCGTCTGTCGGCGCAGGAAATGTACTGCGTGAATTATTAAAAAGCGGTGCGTTTCCTGTTACCACTCTGGACGTGGTTCACCGCCAAGCACAGACTAGCAGAATAAATCTCAACGCTCATTCCATTCTGCAAAACAAGGGCGCAGGGCTGATGTACGGCTCGGATTTTGAATTTATTGACACAAAAACCCCTGCCGAGGCCGCGGAGCTTGTGAAAAGCCTTTACTACCGCTCCGTTAAACAGCTAAAGGAAAACGGAAAACGCTACGGCACTAACGAGGTGCAGATTTTATCACCCATGCGCGTGAAAGGGAAATGCGGTACTGATGCGCTGAATAGGGAAATTCAAGACACGCTTAATCCTGCGTTGGCAACCAAGCCTGAAATTGTCGTTGGTTTTAAGCGATTCCGTCTGCATGATAAGGTCATGCAAATAAAAAACAACGGCGATATTTCCAACGGCGACATCGGGCGTATACGGCAGCTTGTAAAGGCGCGAAACGGCGAATACGAGGTGAAAATCGACTTTGGCGGCGGCAGACAAGCCCTGTACGGCGCGGAAGAAATGTTATCCGTTGACCTTGCCTACGCGACTACAATTCATAAATCGCAAGGAAGCGAATACCCCATTGTAATCATTCCGATTTTGAACGAAGCGCATATCATGCTTCAGCGGAATTTGATTTACACGGCGATTACACGAGCGAAAGAAAGGGTAATTATCGTGGGGCAGAGAGAGGCGTTTTTTAGGGCAATTCACCGAGCGGATATTGCTAAAAGAAATACGGTTTTGGGTGATTTAATTGCTGGGTGAAAAGCGGGGCAAAAGCGTAATTGAAAAACGGATTGAGGCTTGCTATAATAGACTTATAGGGAGTTGAAATAATGGGAAAAGTAAAACCAACAAATGACCTTGCGTTCAAAAAAACGCTGTCTAGCGAAGAAAATAAGGATATTTTGCAGGGGCTTATCAGCGATTTCTACGAGGTCGAGGTCGAAAACCTCGTAATTGAGAACCCCTACAGCATTTCCGATTACAAGGAAATACTGGAGGGCAAGGAAATATTTAGACTGCGCCCCACTATTAAGGATATAGCCGCCTCGTTCAAGATTGCGGATTTTGTGTCAGAATGTCAAATTCGCGCCTCAAAATTCTTTGACGAACGCGCCGTTTATTATCCCTTTGACCGTTTTTGTCGAAACTACAATAAGGCGGGCGCGATGCTGTTGGATTCCGAGGGTCGGCCAAACAGATATTCGAGCCTACGACCTGTGTATGCCTTAAATATTTTGGGCTATACGCACTTTCAAAAGACCGACGGCGCAGACGATGATGCCTTGCATATTTTTGAATTTTACGACATAAAACATCAACGCCGTTATGAACGAGATTTGGTAAAGGTTGCATTTTTTGAGCTTACCAAAAATCAAGGCCTAACAGCAAACCAAGGGCATTGGCTAGACTATTTCAACAAAGGCGTGGTTGACAGAACCGCGCCGGATTATATCAAAAAAGCCAGTCAAGTAATCGAATTTACAAACATGGCGGAGGAGGAAAAAATCGTGATTGCGGAATTGGAAAAAGCCGAGGCTATTAGGGTGGCGGAAAATCAACAGAGCTTTCTTGATGGGCAGAATCAGGGGTTTATTGAGGGGCAAAATCGAGGATTCCTTGAGGGTCAAAATCAAGGATTCCTTGAGGGGCAACAAATATTAAAAGTAGAAACAGCAAAATTGATGCTATCATACGGCGAGCCTATCGAAAAAATAATAAGGTTCACAGGCTTGTCCGCTGACTTTGTTGAATCGCTGTAAGGGGAACACTAAGCTAAATATGGCAAGGGACGACAACGGAGCGGAAAATTTGAGAATAACACTCAGATTTTCCGCTCCGTTTATTCGATACAAAAACTATGTTTTGTCCAGTTTTTTACATAAACCAACTAATAGCATTAAATATATCCACAAAACTCTAGCTTGATGTATGTGTACTATAAGTTGCAGTTATTGTAGAATACTGGCAAGGACGTGTTTTTACATGAAAGCTAACCTATTACTTAGCCAAAATATAAAGAAGTTTAGAAAAGCACTTGCCATGACCCAAGAGGAATTTGCGTTGGAGCTTGGCGTTGAGGCACAGTATATCTCTGCCATTGAGCGAGGCACAAGAGGCATAAGCCTAGAAAAGCTAATGGAGCTATGCCGAAAATACAGCCTCAAAATGGACGACCTATTGCCGATAGAGGATTCCGATGGCTCGCTAAAAGAGAAATGGATTGAGGATATTTCGCAGTGCCTGCGAGATATGGATGTGGTGCAGGTGGGGATTTTAAGACGGATGATTCGGGGGATTAGGGGGTAGTGGGTATTTCGGGGATGGTGGGTCTCTAGGTTTGTTGAATTTTAGTTGTGTATTTGGCAAGTAATGGGAGTTTATGCGTTGGGCTGAGGTTAATTCTTGCGATGGCTTCTAAGAATCGAATAACAGTAACTTCTCCCGACTTCTTGGCACAACAAATTTTTGGCATATTGCCTAAAGTTAATCATAATGGTAAAATATACCATGTCGAGATGTAAAAAGTAATATGTTATGCCGATGAAGCACATAGGTGAAGTTATTTTTCTCAAGATAATGTAGGATTTATGAGGGGCAGAGTTCATGGCATATATCGGCAAAATAAAGATAAATGCAATCGTTCTTGATTTAGACGGCTCACTGCTAACATCGAAATATACAATAAGTAATAATATTTCTGAATTATTAATTAATTTACGTCGTAGAGGAGTTAAAATAATCCTTGCCACGTCACGCTCATACAGAAGTGTAATTAATGTTCTCCCTATTTTATTTATGTACGATGCCATTATCCTTGATAATGGTGCTGAAATATACATTGGCAATGTGAATATTCATCGTGACACAATGTGTGGAGGTAACATTTTTGATATATTAAAGAAAATGACTCACAAGTTTTCTGAATGTAAATTTGCCTGTGAAATAGATGATGAAGTATATACAAACTTTGATTTATCTACAAAATGGAAAGATTCTCAGTTTCGACACCTAGATGAAATTGATTTAACAGAGTTTAATGTGAAAAGATTATTATTCTTTTCTGAGAATTTACATTTAAGTTCAAAATATAAAGAATTCTTGTATGATGAACCTTACTCGGTGATGATTTCAGATAGAGGAACATTGGTACAAATCATTTCGCCAACAGTATCAAAATATAAATCTTTAAAAATAGTTTTGAGGACTTTTACGATAAATATAGGTAATGTTGTGGTTTTTGGTGACGATGTTCAAGATATCGAAATGATAAAAAATTGTGGTGTTGGCGTGGCTATGGGTAATTCGATTCAAGATGCGAAAGATGTAGCCGACTTTATTTCTAAATCTAACGATGAAGATGGAATATATGACTTCTTAATTAACACTATTTCATGAGAGGATACGTGACATTATAATGCGTGTTGATGTTGATATACAGACGGCAATTAGAGACAGATTAAAATGTGTTGACTATTTTCTTTGTGTACATGAATCTTTGGAAGATGTGAACATTTCGGATATGGCCGAAAAACTAATTAGGAGTTTTCGCTCTGACGGAAGTGTTCCTTACATTATTGAGGGAAAAGACCGATTTAGGACTACCCCGCTTGCCACTGTAATAGAAGCATTGTATTCAGCACACTTGCTTCCAAATGACGTATGTAACATTATGCAGGATAAATTGATTTCGTATCGTGATACCTTTGTGCCTGAAGAAGATGAGGATAAGAGTGTATGCACTATTTGTGCTGATGATAAGGGTGCATGGGGTGCAGACGAAGGTGTATCAGTTTGGACAACTAGTAAGGCGTTAATTTCACTTATTGCTTCAAATTATCATAAAAGAGATGACTCTAGCAAGGAAGTAATATTAACTGCCACAAAATGGCTTTCAGTGCAACAATTCAAAAATGACGGGGGTTGGGGTTTTCAAAAACATGATGGACTCCAATCGTGCGTACCGATGACTTCTCTTGCTTTAAAGGCTATTTCTAAAGTCGTATCGATAGATGCGTTTAGTTCTGATGCTGATATGCCTCTTTTTAAGCTTTCCATTGAGAGTGCAAAAAAATATTTATTGGCTCAGTGTAAGGACGATACATACTTCACCTTTGACGGAGAACCAAGTTTAACTGCAACAGTATGGGCAATAGAAGCATTAAAGGCCGCTGGTGAAAAAGGTCGTCGAATTAAAAGGATAACTAATAATGCTATTGAATATTTCTTAGAATCCATACCAGATGAAATAAGCAGTTGGAAATCCGAGGTTTTTGTTAAAGCTGGCACACAAACAAGGTATAAGATTATAAAAAGAGATTTTTGTTCTTTTATGCCGTATTTAATGGTGCCTTTATTTGAATGGGGCTTAAAATTAACTCACCCAAAAGTAGTGTCTGTCATAAGATGGTTATTAGAAAAGCGAAATGATAGTTGGAAAATCGCAGATTATAATGCCGAAGAACCCTGCACATTTTCGAGTGCAATGGCTTTGAATGTAATTGTAAACTGGTTTAGGCAAATGGAAACACAATCATCTAATTTCGCAATAAAAAATTTATTATACCCAGATACCGAATCGACTGATGAAAATCTGTGCTTAGGATGTATTTTTGTTGAAATTCCAGGCAATAAAAAGGATGAAGAAACTATTCTAGGGAAAAATAAGCAGGGGAAAGAGATGGGTTATATTTGGACGATTTGTATTGCCTTGATTTGTTTTATTGTGCTTATTCCGTATATAATACCAACCTTTGCTCCTTTCGTAAACACATGGATTTCAACGAATATGTTCACCCCTTCGTTTACAGCAGCGATTCTGGCTTCAATTATAGCTGCTGTCTTAATAAACTTTGGAAAACAGATTTGTGTGTGGATGAAAACGCAATTTTATAATTTTAGGCAAAAAAGGTGAAGGAGATTAGGTATGAATAAAGTGTTTTTACCACCGTTAAGACTAATCCTTACTACTCTTTGTAATGGAAATTGTTTTTTCTGCCACAGTGAAGGGGTGCCTACTAAGCAATTCACTGAAATGTCTTTAGATACCATATCAACATGTATTGATGCCGTTAATAAGCTTGGTATAAATCGAATTTCGCTAACGGGTGGCGAACCCACGCTTCACGGCAAAATAGTAGAGATTATACGACATATCAAGAAAAAAGTTCCAAATGTTAATTTAAGCATAACATCAAACGGGGAAAACTTGAACTGCGTTCTTGAAACGGCTGGTTCATATTTAGATAGAATTAGCGTGTCCATTACATCGTTAAATGAAAACATCTATAACAAATATTCGGCAGTTAATCCAAATTTATATTTAAAAACATTAAGTGATTATAATGCATCCAAAAAAAATGTGACCATCAATATTGTTGTAACCGATGATAATATAGATGAGTTTCCCGCTTTAACGGAGCATTTTATTAATCTAGGATTTTCTGTCGATTTAATGAGTGCATTACCAAAGACAAAAAATAATGAGTATAAACGAGTAGAGGATTCACTTAACGATTATGCAAATAAAAGAGATTTTCGGAATATATTAATATCCTCTACGCCTACACTTATCGAACGTTTTAATGAACATCAGGCTTTGCGAATAAAGGCATCCTCATATAGCCATATTATTTGGCGTAAATCGTGCAATGATTGTCCACATTATGAGAGTTGTGCGGAGCAAGTATGTGCAGTAAGAGTTTACCCAAATAACTATGTGTCGCCGTGTTTAAATAACCATCATATTTTCAATAGTAGTGATGTGTTTAATAATATTATTAGTGCGTATAAAGTCATAGGCAATGCCCAACTTGCAAGATTTAATATATAGTGAAGCTAAAGACACCTTTACAACATGCAATATGAGCAAAATAGTGTATCCACTGAATGTCCTTTAACCTCCCTATGAAAAGAGTCAATGATTACCAGCATTCTCTTGAACCTCGCATTATAAGCCAAATCCCCACCCCCAACCCGCCACAGCCCCTAAAACTGTGGCGAGTTTTTGTTTGCCCCTTACGCCACCCCCCTACACCCCACTCCCACCCCAAAAACCTTAGAGTACAATGTAACAGCATTCAACCCCTCACCACAGCGAAAACAATAAAACAGCCCTTTGTCCCTATTGATAGATGCCGTCAGCTTTCCCCGCCCACGGTCACAAAAAGGGCATCTGCACCTAAGCTCTGCCTTTGCGGTGTCTTTCGTGTGGATATTACAAAGCCTTGCGACTTCCATTATGGATAGTTCATTATGCAAATTTACCCCACCTTTTTACGCCTTTAAGTGAATTTTAATTCTCGAGCAAGCATACCCAACTATGAAATCGACCTCATACATAACTGACTCCCCTTTGATTTATTTGAAATACTAAACCGCCTATACGTTGATTTAACGGTGTATTTTGCATGGATTTCCGGTTGCTCCGCTTCCAACAGCTTGGCGTTAAATCGCTCCTGCGTAACCGTTACCCATTTAACAAAATCGCCGCCGATAGTGCCTGTTTCATGCTCGCCTAGCATATGCTTTAACAAATTTGAGGCTTTCTGCTTCTGCTCAGTGAAGATTTCCACCTGCTCGCTCGCCTCGTTATATTGATGTATTAAGTCGGCGGCAGAATCGGGCAATTCGATTTTTGACGCAGGCTCGCTGTTTGGGTATCGTTTGGCGAGAAACCTCGCGCAGGCATTTGAGCCGTCTGGCGGCGGCGGAACATCGTCCTGTACAAGTGTCCAGAAATCACGCTCGCGCTTTATCAGCATAGAAATTACTTCCTCGTCACGTTCAACAAACCTCCATTGAAACGCATTCCCGCCGATAAGCACAGCGATATATGCGCCGTTGTAGCCCGTGACACAAAGGTAATGCTGAACTTGCAAATAATATTCCTGCGGAACAAAATCGCCGTCCCACTCGCCCGCCTTAAACGCATTAGCCGTTTTCGCCTCAAAAACGCATTTTCCATGTGTCGGGCAACGACAAACGCCATCAAGATTGGCAAGCATAAACGGATATTCGCGGCTTTGTAGAATCTGATTTACGGTGATTACTTTAATACCGCTACGTTGGGTAAATTCCTCACGTATCAACGGTTCTAAAAGTGTCCCCCAATGAGCCGCTTCCCCTGCTTCCTGTGGGGGCGCTTGTCCAGTTTTTTCTAGCCAAAGCTCTATCGGGGATTTATATTTATTGACACCGCAAACCACGGAGGCATCAGAGCCGCCAATACCAAGGCTGCGGTACGCAAGCCATTCCTCGCGGGACAAGCCCTCCGTTGATTTAAGCACGATTGCCGACATTCTGACACCTCCTTGAAATTATTTACGCCGCCTTATTTTCCGCAACTACTGCGGCGGTCAATTCGTCCTCGTAGCCTTTAGCCATTTCCATAGCGCGTTCAAACTGCTTGGCTGTATAGCGTTTGGTTCCAAACAAAAAACGGCTCTTGCCGCTAAATAACGCGTAACTAACTGTGTTGTTTCCTCTCGTAACAGGTCTGACAGCGAGATAATATCCCCTCGGGGTTGTCCCACCATAGGAGAAGTTTGGGCCGCCCTTGTTATAGTAAACCGACACCTCAAGATGAGTTGCGTCGCGTAAATCATTGCGTTCAATATGCTTTTTGTACGTTTTCATAATCAATTTATCCTTTCTTTATGCCGCTTCCGCAAGCTCATAACCGATTAGCAAATTATATTTTCTGGACGAATCGGCTTTTTCCTCAAGCTGGACATTCCGTAATTGAGTGCCAACAGCAATACCCTTTTCGAGGTTTCTGATATACGCCGATATAAGCTCGCCGTCTTGACTGCAAAGCTCCAATAGCTTGCTCTCTTTTCCTGCGTTCTTTATGCCGCGAATCTTGAAATTCTGCATGGGGATAACATTACTTTTGGTGGATTGTTTGTCGCCAGATGGTTGACTTGGGCTTGATTGCGGCGGCTTGGCGTTTGCGTTTTTTGGTGAGGAGGGCGACTGCGTACCGCCTTGATTCTGCTGTGCTGTCGGGGCGGGTTGCTGTTGTTTCGGTTGGGTATTCGCAGGTTGGTTGTTTTTAATAGGCGGATTTGCAATGGGAATATTGCCGCCAGTGCCAAAGATTTTATTAACGGCGGTATCATAGGCAGCCTTGAGCTTGCCCTGCTGAGTGCTTTTGATATAAGCGCCTTTGCCGCGTTGCTCAACCTCGACCCATACCCCCTCGATTTCATACAGATAGCGGCCAATGCCCCACATGCAGGCGGCACGCTTGAAGCTATCGGATAAGCCGCCCTTTATAGGCTCAATGTCGCTACATTCAGCACCGTCAAACTTGCCCACCCATTCATTACGTTCAGCGTTAAATACAGCGATTCCGCAGAGCTGGGCGTTATTCTGCCATGCGAGATACTGATTTTTCCAATTAAAATGCCCCAGAACCTCGTCCAAGCGATTTTGGATAGCGCGGCTGTCCAAATAAAAAACAGCCATTCCTGTGCCGTTTTCTTTGCTGGTGACTTGAATTTTGGCCTCTACCGCCTCAAAGGGGAATGGGGCTCTTAATTTACTGATAACCTCTTGATTCATAGGTTTATCCCTCCGTTTTTTGTAATTCTAATTTTTTTCAGTAGCTTAGAACGGTTTAAATGTAACCGTTCCTGCTTAGTTAAGAGCAACGAACACACGAGAGTTATAAGCATCTATCGCCGTCTGTTCTTCGCCGTATATGCCCCAATTATAGTGACGTTCACCGTCCCTTACGGCAAATTGCCAGCAGACCCATGGGCTGGCCGCTTGGGGATTGTAACCAATAGCATAACCCGTGGAAAATCCGTTGCCCTCGTCAGATGTCGTAATCGACCGCCTTATTTCATAACCGTGAACCGCGCCGTTTTCTTCGTGTCCCGGCAGTGTATATCGCTCCGCGCCGAGGCTTTGGTACAGCTCCCGAGCATGATTACAAAAGCCGTCAATTAGTGTTGCGTGTGCTTGCAACCATGTGTTGTCAAACGCCTTTTCCTGCAAAATGAACCCATCGACCCACTTCCGATTAACTGCCGAAAGCCGCCCATCGTTGCCATTGTGTTTATAATTAAACGCCAAAACCAAGCAAACGCGATTAAATCCATAATCCTAAATGGCTCTCATGGCTGCCAACCCAAGATTATAGTAATTGGACTTGTAACAAGAAGCATTGATTAAGCGGTCAATACCACTTGCGCAGCTTGAATTTAACTTGCGGCTTGCGTGGTAGTAGCTATCCTCCAAATGCTCATGGGCAGTTTTAAAGTCATAGGCATAAACGAGCTTGCGTGGGTCTATTATGCCTGCTGTGGCTTCATACATTGCGGAGAACAGCTCACGGCAAAATAGACGTTCTTCCTCCGAATGTTCATGCTTTAGCTTCAGTTCAAGATAATTGCGAATAATAATGACAGCCTCATAAATACCATAGGACGACACGGTATCACGCCACATGTGTGTACCATCGTTATAAATTTTTTTGTTGTTAGGCAACATAAACATCATTTCCTTCCTTTGCCACGGAATTAGTACAAACACCTTTTTCCCTGCCCCAAACCTCAAGAAATTCCCGCTCAGCATCAGTTAAGCCACGGCGATTAAGCCCCTCCGCGCCAGTAATCGCATTATTGCTGTATCGCAGCGTTACAAGCGGCGTTTCTTTCGCGTTGCTGTTACGCAGGAATAAAATATGCAGACCGCTTGACATAATTTGTTCGGCGTTAGCTCCCATGCAATGCCCAAGGGTAATGCCCTCCTCCGCAAGCTGTTGTGCCGTGGTCGGGACGATTACGCTATACAGCTTATCCTCATACGCCAAGCTGCGAACCTCAGCCGCAAGCTCCGCAAATTCCTCATCGGAGTGAATACGCTCCATCAGATTGATATTTAACGCCGCGATATTGTATGCTGTCATTAAATAGCGCGGATATTTGTCCCTAATTTCGCCAAATACCCGTAGCTGTATTGCTAGGTACTGCTCATACGCCTGCCAAAATTCACAATTTACCCTTGTAATGCCTTGGACGTAGGAATCAACGGTGTAATCAATAAGACGGCGTAATTCTAAGCTATACGGCTCGTCTAACAATTGAATAAAGCCGTTTAAGTCGCCGCTACGCGAACGCCTGTCATGTTCGCAGGTGAATTGCTCAAATTTAGATTTCCCGAGCGCTTCGATAAAATATAGAGCCTCGCCATACCCAAAGCGGCTGTAAATTTCAAAAGCAAGATTCACGCAGACTTGAAACTGGCAGGGACTGATATTGCTGAGAGAGGCGTAGACGTTTTTATATAATGCAGGGCTTTTCTCCCAATGCTCCATGCGCCAATTATCATGGGCTTGGGTGCTTTGTGTAAGCATGTTTGCGCGCGCCATTTCAATAAGGGCTGGCCTTGTAATAATATTCAGCAGGCGGTGTATGTCGCTTTTATTAAGCGATGAAAGCCATAAAACCTGCTCTAGCGCAAGCCTTTGTCTGCCAAGACCGCTTAGGAAATCCGCCAGCCCTTTGTAAGTTATTTCTTCGATTTTGTCCTTTTCTTTAAAATAAAAAAGAGCCTCGCTAATAAGGATAACTAGCTCCCTATCTGCCCTGCCTTTTCTGCTCTTGCGGGAAATGATAAAATCGCTCTCCGTTTGCAAAAGCACCTTATAAGGACTAGCGGCATCCAAATGCACACTAGGGCTTTTAGCAATCAGATAATCCTTGATATTCACTGCGGAGTCTGTTCCCTGTGAACTCATACGAATCCCCCCTCCTAAACAATAAAATCACCAAGCGTTATTCCGCTTGGCAACAAAATATGTTCATAGTAATAGCCTTGCTGTTTGTCCTTTAGTAATTCCAACAAATCCCGCATTTCCAGCCCCAATTTATTGTTCGCCGCTCGGAAATGGTCGTTATTGTTATCCATGCTTAGAATGTGATAGGTTAGGCTTCCGAGCGTATGCAGGCTTTGAATCCTTGGCAATGAGTTGTTTCCTATGCAAAGCCTCGTATCGGAAACATTGCTGAACGGATATACAAGCATGGGCGTACTCGGCTTGAGATTGCTTTCATTGCCGACAACGCCTAGCCTGCACTTGCTTATCCTGCCCTCGTCCGAGATATTAAACCCAAAGAGCAGACGTGGGAGCGGAAAATCCGTGTACTGTGTACCAAAGTAGCTAATAGTCGCCCTGTCCTCTGGGTGAAGTATGATAACATCACGCTCACCGTTGTCTAGGGTATTAACGGACAAGCAGTTTTTTGGCAACAATCCGCTTCTTACCCCGTCGCGCAACATGCTTTTACTGATACAGCTTAGCAGACTGCTTGGCGTTATGGCTTTATATGAAATTACGCCGTCCTTACATTCTTCGATGGATATTCCGTCTGCGTTTATCCGAATAATTATTTCTTCAGATGTGTTCATGCCGCTGTCACCTCACTGGATTCTGATTCCTTGGGCTTGTACGCGGTAGCTTTCATGGCTTCAATTTCAGCGCATTGATTTTTAAACCATGTGTATAGCTCAATAAGGCCATAGGCTACATTCTCATATATGTTACAGCTACCGCAGCCAACGTGAATGAGGACAATCACCTTGCTTTTCTGTGCCGATTTTTTTGTCCTTATATAGGACATCAGCTTGCCGCTTACACAGCAACTGGAGTATAAGCACTTTTGCGCCGCAGCGTGTGCATTTAGGACATACGGATTTTGGCTGTAGTGTATATTGTGTATCTCGCCGTATTGCCAAGCGTGAACAAAGTAATCGGAAATGACATCATCGCTGAACATCATAATATCTAATTCCTCATTCTCTGAATAAGTGCCTTTATAGCCTGTAAACACAGACGATATAATGCCAAGCATATTTTCATAATAGCTATCCAAGCAAAGCTCGTCCCAAAGCTGCCCTATAACATCATATCTGCCAATATCATATAGCTTTTTCGCCAATATTAGACAGTCAATGATACTATTGAAATCCTCAATTTCCCGCATAGCTTCCTCACTTATACATAAGCCGACGGCCTACTTATCGGCATAATCTGCCGTACAGCATTTACAATGCTCACGGCTTGGCAGTTTTGCCTCTCGAAAACATTATTGAACAGCTCATTAAGAGAGTAGATGTCCTCTATATCAAAGGCATTAAAATCCAAATCGGATAGGTGTATGACCTCGCTGTATGACAGTTGCTTGTAGATTTTATTAAACAAGTAGCCTGTACCGCTGTTCATCTCGGGCGGTACAAGGGCGGGTGTATTTTTTATGGCAGACATTAGTAGGGCGGTGTCTAGCTTAAACATACCCCCCCCCTACGCTGTCGTAAATTCATGGATATTTACGATAGTGTCACTGCCATCAAAGATACTAGCGAAGTAAGCCCTCAATTCTCCAACGGTGCTGAATTTCTTACCTGTAAACTTTTCGCAATACTCCAAAAGCTCGCCATCGTATTCAAAATATTCGCGAATATCAAGGGCGACAGGGCTTTCTTCGTCTGCGTACCAGCCCTCGGGTACTTCGGCATCTCCGAAAATCTCCAAGAGATACCATTCATTAAAATAAAGCCCCTCCGTATCCGTATTAACAAAAACCCCAAGCCCCGGTTCTTCCGCAATATATACAAAGCAAATGCCGTCATACTGGGTAAGAACGGCTTCCCATAATTCGGTCAATGGCCCCCACGCTGTGTCAGTTCTCAACGTAACAACACCATGTTCGGGCTCGTACTCGTCTATATGCTCAATCCAACCCCTGCATGGAACACTTTCGTAATCAAGACCATGCTTTATGGCAACCTTGCCGAGCCAGCCTGGTTCAAAACCGTTTTCAACCTCTGAGGGTGTTTGCAATATTTCCATAAGATTTTTGTAAAAACGCGAAAGCTCGCTTTTATCCTCGGCTTTTGTGTAAAAGGCGTATCCCGTTGAACACCAATTCGGCATGATTTCATTCTCCTGTCTGTTTTCTAGTATTCATCTGGCAAAAGCACCGTTGTATAAGAGCGGTCACTTTCTGTGATAATCCAGAAGTTTTCCCCATTTAAACTGCTATAGCTAGACAAAATCCGTTCGCCATGCTTTAGGGCATTATTGTTTGATTCCCAGTCACTTTCGGAAACATCGCCCCAATCGCCCGTCCTATGCCGTTGCAATGCACTGTTGATGTCATAATCTGTAAGCGCCTCACTAGCCTCGCGAGTAATAACCACTCGCCCTAGAGGTAGGCAGATGTTATCCGCAATTGCACCGCCGCCATAATCAGTTAAGGTTCTAAACCCGTTGGGCGTTAGCAGATTAAATATTAGCTTGTTACTAATTACTTCCGTTAATGTTGTGGACATTAAATCGCCCCTGCCGTTAAAATTTTCAGATTCACGAACGCGTTTTTCCTTGACAATGCGCCCTTTAATTATATGCGGCGTGTCACATTCGACTAACCCGTTTATTAAGCCGCTGCCGCCTACCAAGCCAATTTGCCCGATACTAAGCGGCAATAACGGTCTTTTTTCGGTTTTATCCAGCTCGCTTCTCTGAAACAATCGCGAGAAGCTCTTAGATTTATTTAACTGCTCCGCTAATTCCGCCACATTAAACTGCGCGCCCTTGAACAACGCGACCTCTTTTTGGATAGATGGCAGTTGATAATAGCCCGATTGCAGCTTTGTTATTTCGGGTATCGTGTCTGGGGACAATGCCAGTGCGGATAGCGCGGAAACCATGTCCGAGCCGTCCCTGCGTTTAACCCTTGTACCCAACACCGCAACCTGCTTAAATTTTTTGAACTCATTGCTCGTAAATTTTAACACCCTTATGTCGTTAAAATTATCGCAGAGCAAGCGGCAAATATCCGCAGTCAGACGATAGTACGGAATGATATAAATAAGCAGACCGCCCATCATAAGATTGCTTATGCTATCCACAAGAAACCTTTTCTCGCTTCGGGTATTGCTGCCGCCCTCTGTCATAACTGATAAATACGGCGGATTTAGCAGCATAGCATGAAACGCCTCGTTGCTGATACGGCTGTAATAGAACGAACCAAACCCCACGCGGTCAATTCTTGTCAACGCTTCCTCCGCGCGGAAGCTGTCAAGCTCTATGCCGTAGGTTTTGCAGTCATTCCCGCCCGCGGCAACCCCCTCAGCCACGGAATTAAGCGCGATACCACAGCCGCAGCAGGGGTCGAGAATGTTCACGGTTACTCCCTCGGGGATAGATATTCCGCGAACGATATGCGCCAGATTTTCCGTGCAGGTAGGATAATATCCCATTCGGACATTATTCATAAGCCGTCCAATAATGCGGGCGTTAGTCGTTTGGGCTTCGTTGGCAGAAGCGGAATCATTAGCGGAAATATTAAGAATGTCGCTTGCTTCGTTTAAGTCTGAAAGCGGTAGCTTTGATAAATATCCGCTTAACGCGGCACATAGCTTGGTGTAGTCTGGTGTCATGGGGTTAAAGGCTCTAACGGCTTGACTGAGCTTAACGGAGTGGCTTGCCATTTCGTCATGCTCTGCTTCCAGCAAGGATAAGGCTACGGTGTCAAACGCATTTATCAGCCTGCGATACTGATTTTGCAAATCTCCGTAGATTTCGCGGGCTTTGAGCTTTACAGACTTATTTTTTTCCAATCGCCTACGCAGGAGCGGTAATTCATTTATGGACTGTTTTATAATTCTCGCGGATTCGCCTAGCTTCGCCACGGCGTATGGCGTTTCATTCACAGAAATTTTATTATCCAGATTTTGGGCTTCAGCCGACATTGCTACTCACCGCCTCGTTTTTTTTAGTCATAATCATGCAGTCTTTCGTATATGCTTCTTTGTGACAATAGGCTTGATATTTACGGTTTTGGTTGAAAATGTAACGCTTCGTGTTTCGATACTGCCAAGCACCAAAATGTTATATAGGTACGAAATCACGACCGTGCTTGCCATGATATTTGCTGCAATTGATTGCGGTGCGGATACTGCCGCCTCCGCACAGCTTAACTGCGTAGGGAATTTATCCGTTTCCAAAAGCACATCGGGATAAATATCGCCAATCGGCTTGTAATATGTTCTGCCGTTACGCCTAATTCCGCAAACCACTTGACCCGTATGCTCGCCGTTTCCCGAATCAATATAAATAAGATTTTTAGCGGTTTGGAATACTTGGTGGCATAATTGACGGCTTCGGTTGTTGTCAACACAGCCTATCAGAACAGACAGTCCCTCCTGCCTTTGATATGCAAACTCTCCCGCTGGGAACGTGTCGGGCTTAACCAAGGTGGAAAGCCTTTCCTCGGCTTCAATAAATTCTGGAATATACGATATTTCAAGCCCAAAAGCGGAAGCATAACGCTCTGCTAATACCTGCGCCTTATTTTTACCCAAGTCGTCGGCTATAAAATTTTGCCGTACAAGGTTCTTTTTCTCGACAATATCGCCGTCACATATAACAACCTCCGCACAGCGTTCAAGCGTATGGAGCAGGCGGTATAAATGCGGCGCGATATGCCCGCCCGTGCCGCCTGCGCCGAGCATGATTATTTTTACAGGCTTATTCAATGCGAATTTCATTCTACGCACCATTCAAAAGCACGATGAGCTTGTGGACACCGCGCAGGTTGTCGAAGCCAAGGATTTTTCCTGTTCCTGCCCAGAATTGAAACAATTTATCGTCCGATTTACGGCGGCAATGAAAATGTCCGATTACTTCATTTTTTAAGGTAAATTCAATATTACTTGCTCTGAATTGTTCTATTGCGTACTGTACGCGGTCGGAAACATTCGCTTTATCTGTCTTTTTATTCGCCATTTGAAATCCTCCATTCGGAATTTATCAAAAACCACGCTTGGCTCTATTTCAAGAAATTTGCCGCCGTTTGAAATGCGAACCTTAATTTCTGGGAAATAGCTAAGTACGTTTCCGACGACGGCATATACTCTTGTCGCTTTTTCGTCCGCATCGTCAGTTGACGAGAAAAAAGCACGCATAGTATTGTGGCTGTGAATATCCATGTAATGAATGTATCGAGCATTGTCATAGGCAGGATTGATTTCGCTTTTGACCGAAAGCCTCGATACCGATTGCTGCGGTATGTCGGTTATGAATACTTCTTCTTGCTTGTCCCAATAAATATTTGCCAGAGCCTCGTTGTTGCCGTTTTTCGCCATCAGCTTAAAAAAGCTGATTATGTCATGTAAGTGTTTTTGCGGAATGGGCGGCAGAGCCGGGGTAAACCCGACTCTGACCTCGTGCAGGATACTGTTATCCGCCGCCTCTGTTATAAATCTGCCCATTGGGGTATTACGCATTTCGTAGACGTTGCCGTCCTTAGCGGGAAAAAATGTAATCAGCTTTCCTGACGTAGCGGCTTCTTCTTCATTTATAAAGACACCCTTGTATGATTCCGCGCCCTTAGATTGTGCCGTTACCTTGGGCTTAATCTTGCAAGCAGGGCTTTTGTCCTTAGCCTTTTTCAAAGCGTCAAGAAATTCCTTTGACGCTTCTATATCTGTTTTCATTTTTGCGATACTTGTGCCTTTTGTGTCCGTTACGGTCTTGGTGATTTTGCCGTACTCAACCGTCCAGCTTACGCGCTTGCCGTCCTCCAGCTCGGGGAAGTCCGCGGCCTTGGATATGCGTAATTCGTCAAATGTTTGTGATGAATCCGCAATATCCTCCGTTGCTCCCGCATAATCAAAGACGGGCGGTTTTTCATACAGGCTCTGTCGCGATTTTTCCATGTCCTTTGTTTTCGCCGCGTTTATGGCGTTTTCAAAAGGATTATCCGATTCGTCATCAGCCGTAAGTTCATCATCTTTTGCGAACGGGTCAAAGTCGTCCCCTTCGCTTCCTAAGTCGATGGCATCATTTTTGTTTTCGTCACTCATTTATACACAACTCCTTTTCAAAATACGTTGGCACAAAAATAAGCCCGACCAGCTTCACGGAAGCCAGTCGAGCTTTTGATATTGTGCCGTTTTATTGCTTTAATGTACTTCGCTAGATACGAATTTAAGCCGCTACCGAGCCTGCGTAAGGGTCAAAATCCTCGTCACCTACGCCATTCGCGGTACTGGCTTGCCCGTCCTCTTTCTTAAATCCTGCAAAATGAACGTCCTCTGCAACAATCTCTACAGCGTAGCGGTTAGTACCAGTAGCCTCGTCAACCCAAGTGCGTTGTTGTAAACGACCCTCAATACATATTGGCTGACCCTTAGTGAAATTTTTGGTTACAAATTCTGCGGTGCCTTTCCACGCGACGACATTAAAAAAGTCTGCTACGGCTTCCCTTTCCTTGGAATACCTGCGATTAACCGCTATAGAAAAGCTGGCTACAGCGATACTGCTTGTGTTCGTATAACGCATTTCTGGATTTGCCGTAAGACGACCCATAATCGTAACATTGTTTAACATAAAAACACGCTCCTTTTTTTCGCTGAGTTTGATTACGCTGCGATTGTTTACGCAGCCCTTTTCATTTCCTCAGCGCCTTTGGCGCGCTGCTTTTCTTTGCTTTTTTCGGCAGACCTTACAACTCTGCTTTGTGAACGCAATGGCGATTGAATATAAACCTCACTACGAGTTTTTACGAGCATAAAGCCATTGGTATCAAGCTCTAGCTTAACCCTGCCGTCCAAAACATTAAACAGCCTTTGCAGGGCGGAGGCATTGTATAAAAAGCCTGTTTCCGCTGTTTTTTGGGATACAACCGCAGGCACGGACGTGTTTCCCTCGCTGTAGTCGCTGGTACAGCTTAGGGCGATTTCATTGTCCGACAGCACAAGATTTATTGGTTGGGGGGAATTGCCCATTAACGCGCTTATTGATATTATGTCCAAGGCTTCCCTCATTTTGCTAACATCTGTTACAGCGGAATAGGCGGGCGTTATGCTTTTTACCAAGGCGGCGGTGTCCATGTACGTGCCTGTAGCCAGCTTACGAATTGTAAAAATCATATCGCCGCGAACAAAAACAATTTCCCTGCCTATGTCGCCAACCTCGAACACGTCAGAATCCTTTGAAATAGAAGCAAGCATTGCAAACGACCTGCCCGGCAATAAAAACTCGCGTTCCTCGCTCTGCTCGGCGGAATCCTTGGTGAGCATAATTCCTACGCCATCGCTCGCCGTTGCATGAACGGCGTTGTTTCGTAAATTGATTTTAACACACTGCAACGCTGGTATGCTTTCGTCCTTGCTTACCAAAAATGCGGTTCTTTTAGCCAAGGAGCATATGCCAGTCATTATTACGCTTTCCTCTGGGAAGGGCATGGTCGGCTTGGGATAGCTTTTTGACGGTATGCAGTTAATTTGATACCTGCATCTGCCGCCTGTTACGGTTAAACGCTCCGCGCTATCAGCCGATAGCTTTACAGCTTGCTCTAACAGCAAAGACATCATTCCTATCAGCATACGAGGCGTTACTAGCATGGAGCCGCTTTCCTCAACATAGGCATTGATTTTTTGTTGGATTGATACCTCATAGCTTGTGGCCGTAAGAAAAACCTCGCCTGTGCTATCGTTAGCTTCGATTAAAATATTATTAAGCTCATTAACAGGCGCGTTTGTTGGTACGATTTTTGCCATGCTTTTGGCGGCTTCCAGCATGGCAAGTCTGTTTACTTCAAATTTCATAGAATTTCAACTCCTTCACGATTTATTACTGTTACTCCACCCACTCAAGCCGCCTTATGACATTTAGGCTGTCAACATAAGCACGTAATGTTGTGTTTTTCCCCTCCTCATAGCGACTATGCCACTCCGTATTGTAATAACTGCCTATGAACCAATCAATCCCAAGCTGATGGTCGATTTGAAGAATAATCTGGTCTTCTAAACCAGAATATGCGTTCGATGTATACTCTACGCAAAAACTAATATTGCTAATGTAGCGATGAGGATTTTCGGTTTTTGTAATACGCGAACAATAGCTCCCGATTGTTCCGACATAGATTTTTACGATATTTTCAAAATCGTTGTGATGGTGGTAAATTTCGTCCATCATTTGGCGAAGTCGTTCATATCTAAAGGCCGCATCCGCCCATTCTTTGAGGAATCCAGCTTTGGGCGAATCCCAGCGTATATTCTCTGAATATTCATTAAGCTCTTTCTTTGCTTTTTCAAGAAAATAAGCAAGGCAGTTATACCGTTTCAGAGAATAACGGTCACGCTCTCCGCATCGTATAATGTAATCGCACCCGAAGTAACGCCTGTAGCTGATAGTGATTGACAATTTGCCGCACACGCTGAAAATAGAATTTTTGTATTCGTATTTAGTTCTGCAATATCCATTTTCAAGCAGACGGTGCAGGTCGGCATACCAAGGCTCGTTTTCGTATATTTGAATGTCCTTGTGACGAGGCTTGATAATGAACCGCCTATTACCAGTATCTTCCTCGGTCGCTATCCCAAAACTCTCAAAGAAGTTTCGGATATTTACGCATACTGTGTGTGTTTCCTCGCCTTTCCTAAGCAACCCGATTATCAATCTTATTCCTTGTTTTTCGGAGCGGTTTGTGTTTAGCCCATGCTTGATATAATCCTCTGTTGTTTCAATGCCGTTTAGGGCTTCCTCGGCCGCGTTAAGTTTTTCTTGAAGATTCATATTATCAATCCTGTCATGCTGCGTCCTCCTTGGCTGCAAATTCCGAAAGTTTGGAATCCGTCCAGATAAAATTTCCATCGTTGTAAGCGTCCAAGGCTAATTCCTCGACTGTTTTTCTTGAACCGCAGACACCAGCAGCAACAAATAGTCGGAAAATACCGTGCTATCCTTACTTTTCTTGTAGTAGTGATAACACCATTTCCCCCGATTTTCATTGAAGCAAATGTCGCACAAGGCCTTAATAATCCAGCCCTGCGTTTTAAGCGGAACGGATATTTTATGCTCTCTGAAAAGCTGCATTATTAGGGATTTACCTTGAATATCGGCGTTTTGTACCGTCTGCCTATTCAGAATTTTTGCTTCCGCTGTTTTTATTGCTTGCTCGTATTCCGCTTTGTCGGCTTGTTCTTGGGCGTTACGCTCGGCCTCGTATTCCGCATCGCGCCGTTCATTCTCTCGCTTGCGGGCTTCGCGAATATGCGCGTTGTGGGCTTTCGCTTCATCAGCACGACCTAAAATATTAGCAAAGCCAAGGTCTGCCCATTTCTGCGGGTCTGCCATGCTTTCATTAAAGGCACGCTCAACCTCGCATTTTACGCCATTCTCAAGCCCTGCGAGCCATGCCAAAGCCGTATCGAGATTTTGATACGAGCCAATATCAAGCATATAGCCCTCGCAATTTACATAAACCCGCCGAAAATCGTCCGTTTTATTTTTTCGGACGTAAAGCTCGATTCCGTTTTCGTTATAGAATCTGGAATAATAGTGCTTTTTGCCATGCGAGTCCTTGGCGAAAATATTATTTTCGTCCTTTTCACGCTGCGGAAAAATATCTTTCTTTCGTTCGTCTGGGCGGGTATAGCGAGGCGATTCACCTGTAGTCTTTATAAGGTCGTTAATCATGGAATGAACTCCATTAACTCCGCCCATTTTTTCCAATATGCTTTCAAGGTCGGGCAATTCCCTAATGCTCATAATCTTGCAGCCCGTTCTGCCCTCGTAAATGCCGTTGTCGTACTGGAACAAATCCAGCCCGAGGTCGTTTTTACAGATTTTTGCTTTTTTGACGGCTTCAAAGACGAATTGCCCGCCAGTTTTTCTATAAATGTAGAATACGTTTGAATGTTTGGAATGTTTAGACATAATGCCACCTTTCAATTTTATAAGAGCCTGTTTAATATCTCGCTTTCGACAGATTTTCGAGCAAATTTTTTGTTAGGCGAGGAGGCGCAACCGCCGCATAACGGAGAGATTACGCAAGGTTGCGCCGACGAAGCATAATGGAAAATTTGCCGAAAAGATGTCGGAATGGAGATATTAAATGGGCTCTAAGCTATAGATTCAGTTAAATCAAACAATGTCATTTGATTTTCCAATATAAACGAGGCTTTCTTTTTCTGCGTTCTTTTGGTTTTCGGGGTACTCAGCAAGCCCAATAAGCCAGAGGCTTGCTTAGGTCGGTTGGCTATAGGTGCTTGCGTAGCAACGGTTGCCGCCCCAATGTCCGTATCAAAAAGAGCCGTAGCCCCATCAACAGTAGAATCAATAACAGCCGCGTTACCCTCAATGACATCAACGCCTTGCGGGGCTTCAGCCACAGGCTTGAGTATTGCCATTTTCTTAAACACAGCGTCTAAATCCTCAATTTCGCCCTCAATGCCGTTGCTTAACTCCCGCGCCAGTGCCGTTGTCATGTCCTCACATTCGGACATGGCGGCCAAGCCCTCGTCCGTCAAGTTACCCTCAATAACCCCCGCAACAGCCAGCTTTGATGCCATAAGCCGTATAGCCCTATGCTGTAAGGTGTTTTCGTAGTAAAAGAAATAGACCTCTATCCGCGGGGCGCGTTGGTTAATGCGCCATGAACGGCGGGATGCCTGGCGCAGCGTAAATAATTTGTATGATATGTTGTAGAAAATTATGGTGGTGAAGTCGTTGAGGTCAAGCCCTGTTTCCACTAAGGACGGATTAGTAATTACCACATCAATTCCGCTCTGCACCTGCTTGTCTACCCATTCCTCCCTTTTTTGCGGCGATACGGCGGCGGTAAGCACAGCAACGCGATAGCCCTCATCTGTCAACAGCCTTGTGAGCTTTTCTTGTGTATCAATTCTGACCCAACTGGTATAAATAAGAACACGCTCGCCTTTTTCGCTCTTGCTCCGCACTAAGTCCAGCACATGCTCGTCCTTCTCGTGCAATTCCTCAATGCTTGATGTGTCCTCCGGCTCAATAATTTCATAGCCAGTTTTCGGGCATTTTACAGGCTCATGTCCGTAGGGCTGGTCTGGATAGACTGTCAGCAGATTCAAATAAGTCGAGAGGATTTTAGCGGCGAGTTCTTTCTCGCTTTTGAGAATCCTCTTGAACTCGCCCTCAATCCGATTGTATTCCTTACGTACAGCCGTGTTCATTTCAAGCTGTATAGGAATTTCCTCATACTCTGGCAGGCTTTTTCCCATGTCGTTAAGCGAAAGGAACGCCGCGCTTTCCATAAGAAAACGCGAATATACAAGCGGCGATACCCCAGGCAGTTGCCGCTCGCGCATTTTGCGTTTAGTCGTGCGGCGGTTGGCGTTGTAGTCGGGCGCATCAATTTCGTATACTGACTCCGTGACACCGTACTCTGTATTAAAATCAAGGGGCTTTTCGTAGCTTTTGTTGTCAAGAAGCATTAAGCGCGGCGATATTCTGTACAAAAGATGGAATATGCCAGAGCTGTAGCCGTTTATAAGCGTAGCAGTCATGCCAACGACCTTTTTTGCTGTCTGCAATAATTCGCCCATAGCATCGCCTTGACCGGAATTGTTGTTATAGTTATGCAATTCATCTACGACAAGGCCGTCTATTTTGCCCTTCATTTTGCTTTTAATATAGGTAGAAAGCGCAACTCGCCTATATGCCCCTGCGCTTGGAAAATGCGAGTCGGGATTGTCGGCAATGGCTAGAAGCTCGTCATATACCCGCGGCTTTTTTCTAGCATGGTCTAAATACATATAAGCCATTTGGCGATAAACAAAGCCGTATTCGGAAACCTTTACCCATTCGCTCTGCTGTTCTGGCAATAATGCCGTCCACAGCAGCGAGCCGCAGGCCTCGCATTTGTGGTTTTTCTTGCTTTCCCTGCGAAAGAAAAACGGGTCGGCGTTTACTCTGCGATTGTCGCCGCAGTCAATAATTTCCATTTTGATTGCCGCATAACAATCAGGGCATATAAACGCCCTGCGCCGTTTGTTCCATTTTACGGCAGGGCGGCGCATATAACCGTCACGGGCTTTTTCCTTGGTAATTATAACGTAACACGACAGGGTATCACGTTCATAAGCCTTATAAACCTTTTTAAGCTCGGATATGCTTGTAACAATGACGGCAAAGGTATCAGGCAAGGCTTCCTCGATTTCACGTACCCATTTTTTGGCCATATGGCTGGGACATAAAACGATATTAAAATGCTTGGTGTGTTGGGCGGAATCGGATTGCCGAAAATTGAGCCTTTGCTGATATGCGTGCAACGCGCTTGTGCCGATTTTGGATTTACCCGAGCCGCACTCCGCAATGCACAGCGTAACCTTTCCGCGTTCCAAGCACCGTTTATGGCTTTCGACAACCGCAAGCTGTGCATCGTATAGGCTGTAGCCAGCATTTGCTTTAATAAAGTCGTTTACGGCAAGCACCTCTGGCGATAACGCTTCTGCCGCAGGGTCAAACAAGGGGCTGAACTGCCCCTTAATCCGCTCCGCAATCTGAACCCCGAACGTATTTAAGTATTGTGTAACGCTGTGAACCTCTGGGAAGCCCGTGACCGCCGCCTCGGAGATAGAAATATCGCCGCAATTCAAGCCGTCATTGATTGTGTCTATAATGTTTTTTTCTTCCGCTACCATATGCAAAACCCATGCGTCAAATTTCTCGTGGATTGAGATGATTTGCAATGGCTTCAAAATCCTGCGTTCCCGCAATTCTGAAAGTACATAGTCTTTAAACTCGGGGATTAAGGGAACAGCGGTCTTTTTGTCCACCTCCTCAAAAAGCTGTTCGTCATTACCCGAGCCGCAGAATATATAGCATTTGCGAGGTGCGGCGGCTTGTTGTTCATTGCCCGTATCGGTAGCGTTTTCTTTGTTGGAATTACTAGCCTCTGCGGTGCTTGCTTGCCGCTGTTCTTCATCGCGTATACGCAAAACCGCCTCGGCATAAAGCCCATCATGGCTATATTCTCGATAATATTGCTTAACCCTGCCGACGAGCCTTTGTATTTTGCCGTCAATCTCAAAATCCACAGCCCCGCCGCCAAAGATTGCGTCAGCCATGCCCTTTACCGATTCGGGATAACCGCCAAGCCTTACGGCGGCAATGTAATTTATTTTTTCACAGCTTTCAATGACTACGGTGTCGCTATAGCACTCTAGCCCGATTTGTGCTTTATCGTCATAGTAAGTGACTTTCATTAGCTTTGCGGCAGACATTTGACTTCCCTCCAATATAAAAATATTAAAAAAAAGCCCTTAGAGGAATGTAACGCACACCCTCTAAGGACTGTATTCATGTGGATAGTATTACATTGCCGATGCAATCGGCAATCGTTCCCCTACAGGCTTTGCCTGCGCTTTTATAAATGTCAAAACCTGCGCGGAGCGTGCCTTGCCTGTGCTTGTCGTAAACGAGTTGGAATTGGTTTTTACGCCTGTTTTGGGTATGCCCACAAGGACGTATTCATTGCCAAGCAAGGTTTTAACGATTTCCTTACGCAATACCCAGCCATTGCTTTGGTCGTCAAAGACTGTACCTACCCATGCCTCGCCCGCATAAACGCAGTATTGCACGTTGCCCTTTATTGTGCTTTCACGAAAGGTAACGCCGCTGTTTGCCATTAACTGCGTTACATGCCCGCCGTTTTGGTTGTCGGGCGATAGCTCCGAAGCCTTATAGCTGATTTTTAGGCTAAATTCGGCGGTAGCGTTGAACGGTATGACATTAGCCTTATCCCTTGCGGGCTTAGGAACAATCAACGAAACGCCGCCTTTTATGCCGCGGTACAATTCGTATCGCCCGTTCGGTAAGGGCATATCGCCAAAATAGGTTTTACTTGGGTCGAGCCTTTCGGGAAGTCGGCATTGTCGGTTGTAGACTATGATGTAATCTGCGGAGTCCAACAACTCCACCTGACCGCGTGGGATTTCACGGCGTAGATTTATTTCGTAGTAATCTATAGCGCGTACATCGTTCAATAACGCAACCATGCCGTCAAGCACCGTCAAAAACGGAAAGCTCTGCGAGCCGTAGCTGTTTTCGAGTGACAGCACATAAGCCGTATACGCAAGCGCGGCGCGGTCTGACGATATGGCGCGAAGCTGTTCGCCGCTATTGTTTATGGTGTTTTCCAGCGCATTATTAAAATCGTCGCGGTCTATGCCGCCGTTTTTCATAGCCCTGATGTTTCCTGCGATTTCGCGGCAGTAGCCTTTGAACACGGAACGAACATTTTCCGTTATGCGTGTTACCTCGTCCATGTCTAATATGGACGAGCCTTTTAATGATTCAACTATGGAAAAGCAACTGCCTATGTCGATTTCCATATCAAGAATCTGCTCCTGCACAAAACGCTGAACATTAGCCATAATGGTATCGCCGTCACTCATCATGTCGATTGTGCGTTGTACCCAAAAGTCGTTTGACCTGCGGCCGTGTTTAAGCGTATCGTTTATTGTTTTGATTAGCTTGCCGTCATTGTAGCTTTTGGTAAGCGTTCTAACGGCTTCTCCGAGCCTGCTTTGGCTTAAAGCCTCTGCGTGACGGTTCTGGAATTTTCCTAACTGCCCCTTGATTTTCGCGAACCAATACGGCGTAAACGGCAGCGCGTATTCTTGTTGATTTGCACAAAAACGGTTTATATAGCCTGTCTTGGGGCGGTCAACCTCTAGCTCCGACAGCGTGGTTAGCTGGTGGTTAAGATTTTCCAAGTAGGCTACAGCCGTCTGCTCGTCTTGGAATTTAGGCTTGTACGGCATTTGAGGTACAGCTTTTACGTCAAAGCTCCTGTTTTCCGTATGCCCTGCCAACAGCACCATTTTACGGAGTGCCGAGGGGTCGTTCAGAAGCTCCAAGCAACGGGTATTGATATTGCAGATAATCCCCAGCATATTTTGTTGCAGATTAGCGCGTATGCCTCGCTGTACAGCTTGCTCTGTTAAAATAACCTTGACTTGCTTGCCGCCTGTGTCGTTGTTATTGTAAATAATAAAATCCGCTTGCTTAAATTTGTCGGTGAATAGCTGTGAAATAATGCACATATCGCCGTCAAAATCCGCGCCGCCCATACCTGCGGCAGTTTCGTCATGTGCGTTAAGCATAACCACTTGCCCTAAGAACCTGTACCAATACGCGCTATTTTTGTAATTCACGCATTGCAATTTTCTTATTTGGGCGTGATGTGTCAGCGGATTACGAAAGGCGAGCAATTCGCCCTCAAAGCCGTTGCGGTAAAACTCGCGCGTTGCTAGCTCGGTAGCCTGTTTGTGCGTAGGCACAACCAGCTCGCCGTCCGTGAAGCTGTACGCTCCGCTTGCTGTAAGGCGTAGTCTGTTGAAAAAAGCCAACGGGTCGGGAGCCATTATAGCCACATCGGATTGCGGCATTGGGATTTTGCCAAACAGCATTTTTTTGGATACAAGGTCGATTTTTCGCTTAATGCTTTGCTTTACCCAGCGGATATTCATTGCAAGCTGGGGGTTTGCTTGAATTACAGCGGAAACCTTGTCCACGCAGTCGTAGCCGTTTTCGCCGTTTTCGCCGTCACCGTCTAGGGTGGAAATATCGGCTAATATGCCAAGGAATTTTAAGGCGGCCTCGGGACAGGATAACGCTTTTTCCATGTAGGCTTTAAGCTCCTCTACATATGGCTCTATGTCGCTGAACGAAAGGCTATTATTTAGCGTGGTGAGCATTTGATAATTCCATTCAGTACAGCCGCGAGGCGGCTTGCTTACGTTTGCCACAAGGAATTGTGCTTTTTCGGTGTCAAATTCGGATTTCCGCATGGAATCGGTAAACAAGATGTCCTCTTTTATTTTGCCGCTGCTGTATTTTTGGAAGTCGAATACAAGGAGTATGCCCTTCACCTGCCCATAGCGTACCTGAAAAGCCGACGGCAGATAGGGTAATTCCAAAAAATTTGCAAGCTCCTTAGCCTTGGCGGGTGAAATAAAGCCACAGCCGTCCGTGGCTACTCGTTTTGCGTTAATTGCTTCCGTGGTTATTTCGTTTTTTGTGTCGCTGTAACAACGAGCGGAAAAATAAATATCGGTTTCTAAATCGGGAACGGCGGCGAAAGTGAATTTGAAATTTTCTATTATATTGCCGTTGGTTTTGCCTAAGCCCTGCCGTGCGATTGCCTTTTGTGCTGTTTGGGTCGGCTCGTACAAATAGCGTGCGTTGCCGCTGATTGTTTTTGCGAAGCTCTCCCATTGGTAGGTCGTCATGGTTAGCTTGCATTGACGGTTTTCGGAAGCACTTTGCATAGCGGCGCGGTAACGGACATATTTTACGCCCTCGATTTCCGCGATTTCTGCCTCGTTGTGCGGAACGTAGCCGACAGCTTCCAGCTTAGACAGCGGAAGATACAGCCCGTCATAACAAAGCAGGTCTTTAATTTGCTTCGCCTCGTTGGAATCGTTTTCGCTGGAGCAGTCTACGGTGATGAAGTCGTATAATGTGTTGTGTTCTGTTGTGGCGGCGGTTTCTGTAGCGGTTTCGTTGCTGTTTTCTTCCCTGCGTTTTCCGTAGTGCATAGCCATAACGGATTCGGCGGCAAAAATGCTGTTTACGCCAGATGGGGCGAGTTCTTTCGTTTCGGGATTATAGCGTTCTTTTATTGTACGCAAATCACAGCACTCGGCGTTGATGACAAGGCGACCGCTGAGAATGCTCACGGTGGGAAGCTCCCTGCCGTTGATATTCACTTTACCGAAAATATCGGTTTTGAATGTGTAGTACATGCACATTTTCTTTTTCGCCATAATTAACCTCCGTAAACTGCCTGCTTCCATATAAATAGAAATTCAGGGCTTATGTTTATTGTGTGCCTTTAGAAAACGAAAACCCAATCAGTTAAATTACACCGAAAGGGTTTTCATTGATTTACCGCAAATTTATTTATTGGATTGCACTTTCATTGGCTCGTGCTTTCCTCCGCTCACGTTCTTCAGCAGCTATTTCAATAAAAATATCGTCATATTCATCAGAAATACACTCATCACATTCGTAACACCAGCCTGAGCTAGCAAGACCACATAGAATATAGCTCGTATCATTTTCCATTTTGCTCCTCCTTTGGGTCATACCCAAGAAATAAATATACGGCTTTCCTCCTGCACTTCGGCAAACAAACCTGAATTGCTAAGTTTTTCTGTGATAAAGCCCCACAAATCCACGCTAGGCAATTCGCCAAAATCATAAACAGCGGAATTACTGCCGTTTTCCTCAACATACGCCTTTCCGTCCTTGCCGATAAAAAGGCAAGCCTCGCCGTTTGCGTTAAGGTCGTTAATTAGGGTGGTAAGCGTGTCGATAAGTACGATGTTGTACCATTTTTCAACGCTCTCTTTGTCATTGGGTTTTATTACGGAAGCAGGGTCGAGCGGATTTAATTCATTAGCGGTTTCCTCTTGATTTTTCGGGCTCAAGGCTGTATACATTACAGGCAGCTCAACTGCATTTAATTTATGCAGCGCCATGTAGCCGTTTTCCGACAAGCAAACGTCCATAAAGTATTGAGTGCCTGAAGCATCAATAACCTCAATACGCGCAATACCGCCGTTTACGGCAAACCCGACAGGGCTGCATACCCATCTCCATTTTGAGCTAGGATAAACGGCGTGAAGCCGTTCACCTATACCCGCCGCGATACCGTTAAGGGCTTGTGTTTCTTTTCTTTTTGCGTTTTTGCGTGATTGTTTTTGCATTAACAAGATAACAAGCAACACAAAAACGACAGCAAGGGAAAGAATCCCCGACATTAAACCTAAGCATAAATGTTCCATACCTAACACCCTTTCAACTTTTCTTTGGCTATAATATTTCGTACAGCTAAAATAAAAATTAGATACTTTGCATAGAAAAAAGGAAGCAATGAAAATTTCCCCATTGCTCCCTTTATTAGTGCCACTAATACAAGCTACCGCGTTATTACAATGGCGAGTAATCATCGTATTCATTGTCGAGGTTTACTGTGTCGATAAAGCTACCGTCTGGCGCGCCTTGTTGGTTTGCTTCTCGGGCTTGTGAGTTGCCGCCTCCATTGCCGCCGTTTGTACCCGGAATATAGCTCCAAGCAAGGACGGTAATCGTTAAGCTGTAGCCCTGTTCACCGTTTCTGCGGGTAAATTCCGAAGTGCCTAGCTTACCTGTAATTTGAAGCAGGCTACCCCTTTTCGCCTTTGCCTTAATAAGACGTTCGGCATCTGCCCCAAAGACGGTACACTCAAAGAAAGTGGTCTTTTGGTTGTCGCCAAAGCCCTCATTTACCGCTAGGCTGAAATTTGCGTAAATACAGCCGCTTTTTTCGCTCGTTCTAAGCTCAAAATCCTTTGTGATTCTTCCGATTGTGCTAACTGTCGTCATAAAAATGACCTCCCTTTTTAATATGTTTTCGCAATAAAAAAGCGAAAACAGCCAAAACCACATTTAGTGATTTTGATTCTATTTCCGCTTTTCTGGAAAATAAAGAATACCAGATAGGCTTTAGACATGCTTAAATAAGCGTGTCAGCAATTCCAAACAAGCGGGAAGCCATGTAAAGGCAGTCGCTTGCAACCGTGTAATCCGATAAGTCTAATATAATCCGAAATAAATATGCTTGTATAGTACCATATATGGAATAATATGTAAATATAAATTGGTCGTGATAATATTTGTTTAATCGAATAAAATCGAGATATTTGGACAAATTTCAGACTGTATTAGGAATTGCGACATATGCAGACTTATAATGATAGTTTTGGGTAGAGTTTTAATTGTGTTAAAAGAGAATGCTCCATTATATTATTCAAATAAATTCTTTAAATACTCTAAATCAATGCTGTATTCTGAGGATTTATACATAAAACCCCCATACGCAATGGAATTGCTTCCTAGAATGTGTAAACTTTTACGGCGCGCATAAGACCCCATTACAAATTTTACATGATACAATGTAGGATATTGATTGAAATATATACCATTCACAACAAATTGTATATCTCCAAGCATTAACAATATTTCCTCTTGCGTTGTTTCCATATCGGGCTTTATGGTGTCACCATCACTATTAGTGATTTCTATATTTGTAAAGTTAATATCTCCATATATATCATTAAATGCAAATGATGACCAATATATAATAACACTTGCAACATATACTACAATCGAACAAGAAAGTACAATAATTAGACATGAAAATATTCTAATTGTTTTTTTAACCATAAAATAAAACACCCTTATGCTAATTACTGGGTCTATCGGGCATATAACTCTTTGCTAGATTAAATAAATCTTCACCATCTATCAAATAAAAATATGAATGTCTGCCATTGCTTTCATAACGACAATAATATTCAGTGCTGCTAATTTTATATAAATGAAAATCGCATAAGTTATTGCCAATTTCTGAATATACCGAAATTATTATATCAGGAACGGACTGATAAACAAATTTACTCCGCTTAAAAGTAAGCCCGTTAATTCGACTACCAATAGCTTCAATTATATTTTTGTTACTCGTAGTAAATGATATATCCCCTATAAAATTAGATATTTCCATTTTATCTACGTCGGAAACCTTTATGATGCTAGAAAAAGGCCGTAGTTGCCAACAAATAATTGCAATAACAATCGCTATAGCTAAACAAAAAAGCAATATGATTACTTTTTTAATCATAGTATAAAACACCTCAGATTTTATTAGAAGCTGTGTTCTTAATGCAATACAGTATATGCAGGATTGTTTCTAGCAACCCTGCATATACTCTTGAATTATTCTAGCTTTAATATAATTGGTCTAACAATATCTCGTGTAATTAATTCTTCGCGTGTGTCGTCTTTATAAACAGTAATTTCTATATAATCGTCCTCGGTATCAATTTGCACCGATGATGGAATAGGAGAGTAGATGCCCACGCCGTAGTCGTCTATATCAATTGTTTGCGATACTGCAACTGGCGTTAAGTTTGAGCCATCGCTATATTTAATAATTTCAACAAACACAGTATTAAATGGATAATATTTTGCGGATAATCTAACTGTATTGTATGAAAATGTTCCATTGTATGATAAATCTGGAATGGTGATGTCTATTTGGAATTCCTCCATAATTTCATACATATATTCGGTTACAAAGGCTGTATTTGGTCCAACCTCATTAAATTCGGAAAGCACCAGTATATAAATCTTGTTTGTTTGAATATCCAAAACAGCCCTTGTTCGCTGAGATTTTATTTCGTAAATTTCATCTAAATTATTCATATAAAATTCTTCAAGTGCTTCTTCCTTGGCGTTTATATACATATCGCTAGTGATTAAAGGAAGGTTTTCAAATCCAGAAGTATTAGAACTAACAATATCCCCATAATCGACAATATCCCCATTAGCGATAATTCTTGCAATCGCACCGTTTTCAACTTGGGCAACGTAGCCAATGCTAGTTTCAAATCCATTAATTGTATAAAGAAAATCTATTGTGCCATTTTGCCCTGTTGAATTTGATAAATAAATGGTGAAATTGTTTAAGGTGAAATTGGTATCTATGTTTTCCGCTATATAAAGTGAAATCTCTGAGTAGCTTGGATTATTAAAATCGAAATTTATGTCATTGCCGTAAATATAGTAAATCTCTTGGGTTGCATCTGAACTTATAGAATCGTTAAGTGCAGAAATATTAACCGTTGGCGATGATAATAGAATCCTCAATGTTTCATCGCCCATTATTTCATTGTTTTTGATAGTCGGGTCACCATAAGTAAAACCATTTGCATAATCAACGGCTTCCCTGACGGTACGACCTATTGCTAAATAGTTAGTATAGCGTCTGAGCCACTGTGTAAAAGCAACAGTAGACGAGCTGTTTTTGAAGCCAACCACTGTAGTAGCTCCTTGGCTTATTGCCCTAGTTAGTAAGTTTTCGCCGTTGCCATCATCTCCTGCTGTTTGGCAAGCCGCAAAGGTGATAAGTTTTACAGCATCTAATCTTTGCGACATAACACCGACATATTGATAACCTGTAGGTGAAGAAAATTCATCTACACCATAATATACACCCGTTTTATAATCTCCACCGTTTTTCTTATAATTAAAAGATACACACGTAGCATTTCCGTGCCCATCAAAAAACAATATACTGCTTTGCACTCTCCGTACACCCGCTGGATTATCCCCTCGCATATAATCCACAGTAGGCATAACATTATAATAAGAGCTATACCCTGCTAATCCGAAATTTACACTAGCGTTTATCGCTGCTTCAGACGTATCTATATCTCCATCGTCACCGATAACAATCCCTAAGAATGTTCTATCTCCTCTATAATCAGTTCCAAATGAATAAGCATATTCAACAGCAGGCATTTCCGGCATTTCTAGCGTTGTCGCCTGTACACTTGTACCAGCAGCATTAACCGCACGAACCCTTAATATATATGCTGTTCCGTTTGTTAATCCTGTGAAAGTATATGACGTAGCAGTGCCGTTGTCTATCCAAGTGCTTCCATCTCTCGATACCTCGTATTTAGTGATTGGGCTGCCGCCATTGCTTGACGGTGCAGACCAATTGAATACAAGCTCTCCGTTGCCAGGGGTCGCACTCAATAATCGTGGTACGCTTGGTACAGTTCTCGGCGTTGCAGATATTCTTGACGTACTACCTATACCAGTAGCATTTACTGAACGAACCCTTAGCGCATATGACATTCCATTTGTTAATCCAGTAAAGGTGTGCGAAGTAGAGAGGCCTTTGTCAACCCATGTGGCTCCGTCGCTGGACACCTCATATCTCGCAATTGCACTGCCCCCATTGTTAGCTGGTGCAGACCAACTGAAAACGATATTACCATTTCCAGGCGTTGCCGTCAAATTTAACGGAGCGCTTGGGGCGCTTGCTTGTGCTAATGTTGTAAAAGTGATAATAGGGCTTTGACCTGTGCCTGTGTTGCTGCTATTTTTTGCGACAGCTAGAGCGGTATACGAGGTATTGGGCATAAGACCTGTAATAACCAAGCTAAATGTAGTTGCTGTGGCATCTACCCAATGCTCGCGTGGCTGAGTAGTAGTATCATTTGTTTCTCGAATCCAAAAACCCCTTGCGTTAATTGTTGCTCCGCCTGTATTCGTGATGTTCCCCGTAAGCTCTACTGTGGTACTCGTTATTGTACCTCTAGTTACTGTAAGCGTGGGCAATGCGGCTATAGGTGCTACTGATACAGATGCTTGCGTTCCGTTGCCCGCAGAGTTTACCGCACGCACTCTAAAGGCGTATGACGTTCCGTTTGTTAATCCAGTAAAAGTATATGATGTGTTTGTTCCTGCACTTACGAATGTAGAGCCTCCATTGCTTGATACCTCATACCTCGTGATGGAAGCACCGCCGTTGCTTGATGGGGCAGACCAACTAAGGGAAACCTGTCCGTTCCCAGAAGTTGCTCTAAAGTTTTGCGGTGCAGTTGGTACGCTCGCTGGGGTTGTGAAAATTATGGCATCGCTTTGCCCTGTGCTTGTCGAGCTTGTATTTCTCGCAATGGCTCTAACCGTATACGAAGTGCCTGGTTTAAGCCCTGTAATTGTAGTGTCGAACTGATTACTTGTGGTGGGTATCAAATGTTCCTGCTGCTGGCTAGTAGAATCGTTTGTTTCTCGAATCCAAAAGCCTCGTGCGTTAATTGTTGCTCCGCCTGTATTTGTGATATTTCCGATAAGGTACACTGTCGTGCTTGTCGTTGTCCCCCTAGTGAGTGTAAGCGTGGGCAATGCTGCTATAGGTGCTACCGATACCGATGCTTGCGTTCCCCCACCCGCAGAGTTTACTGCGCGCACTCTAAAAGTATATGACGTTCCGTTTGTTAATCCAGTAAAAGTATATGATGTGTTTGTTCCTGCACTTACGAATGTAGAGCCTCCATTGCTTGATACCTCATATCTTGTGATAGAAGCACCGCCGTTGCTTGATGGTACAGACCAACTAAGGGAAACCTGTCCGTTCCCAGGCGTTGCCCTAAAGTTTTGAGGTGCAGTTGGCACATCTGCCAATGTTGTAAAAACGATAGCAGGACTCTGACCTGTGCCAGAAGCACTAATATTCTTTGCAATAGCCCGAGCAGTATACGAAGTATTGGGTTTAAGCCCTGTGATTGTCATGCCAAATGATGTAGCCGTGCTATTTACGAACTCTTCTCTCTGTGGGCTGACCGAATCATTTGTTTCTCGAATCCAAAAACCTCTTGCGTTAATTGTTGCTCCGCCTGTATTTGTGATATTTCCAGTAAGGTGCACTGTAGTGCTTGTCGTTGTTCCCCTAGTGACTGTAAGCACGGGCAATGCGGCTATAGGTGCTGCTGATACAGATGCTTGCGTTCCGCCGCCCGCAGAGTTTACCGCACGTACCCTAAAAGTATATGACGTTCCGTTTGTCAATCCCGTGAAAGTATGACCTGTACTGCTAGATGCTGTCACCCATGAGCTGCCGTTATTGCTCGACACTTGATAGCTTGTAATCGTAGCCCCACCATTATTGGACGGTGCAGACCAGCTAAGGGAAACCTGTCCGTTCCCAGGGGTTGCCCTAAAGTTTTGCGGCGCGGTTGGTAAATTTGCTGGTGTTGTGAAAACAATAGCAGCACTTTGACCTGTACCAGAAGCACTATTATTACGTGCAATAGCCCGAGCAGTATACGAGGTATTGGGTTTAAGCCCTGTGATTGTCATGCCAAATGATGTAGCCGTGCTATTTACGAACTCTTCTCTCTGTGGGCTGACCGAATCATTTGTTTCTCGAATCCAAAAACCTCTTACGTTAATTGTTGCTCCGCCTGTATTTGTGATATTTCCAGTAAGGTACACTGTAGTGCTTGTCGTTGTTCCCCTAGTGACTGTAAGCACGGGCAATGCTGCTATAGGTGCTACCGATACCGATGCTTGCGTTCCGCCGCCCGCAGAGTTTACCGCACGCACTCTAAAAGTGTATGATGTTCCGTTTGTTAATCCTGTGAAAGTATGACCTGTACTGCTAGATGCCGTCACCCATGAGCTGCCGTTATTACTCGACACTTGATAGCTTGTAATCGTAGCCCCACCATTATTGGACGGTGCAGACCAACTAAGGGAAACCTGTCCGTTCCCGGGAGTTGCCCTAAAGTTTTGCGGCGCGGTTGGTAAATTTGCTGGTGTTGTGAAAACGATAGCAGCACTTTGACCTGTGCCTGATGTACCGCTGTTCCTTGCAATAGCCCGAGCAGTATACGAAGTATTGGGTTTAAGTCCCGTGATTTGCGCGCCAAATGATGTAGCCGTGCTATTTACGAACTCTTCTCTCTGTGGGGTAACTGAATCATTTGTTTCTCGAATCCAAAACCCTCGTGCGATAATGGTAAACCCACCTGTATTTGTGATATTTCCAGTAAGGACTACTGTCGTGCTTGTCGTTGTCCCCCTAGTGATTGTAAGCGTGGGCAATGCTGACATATATACATCTGATTCTTCCTCAAAGGATTCTTCCATTTCAGAAAAGTCAAAGAACTCCTCTGTTTCTATAACAATTGTTTCAGTATCTTCATCTGGTTGCCCTAAAATCGAGCCGTCGTCAAGCACATCGCTCATTTCGGAAAAATCAACAAATTCCTCTGTTTCTAACGTAACTACTTCCGTATCTTCTTCTGAATGACCCCAAACAGAACCGTCATCAAGCACCTCAGTCATCTGAGAAAAATCAATGACTTCCTCTGTTTCTAACGGAAGCATGGTAAGGTGTTCATCGGAATATCCCAAAATAGAACCATCGTCAAATACTGTATTCATTTCCGAAAAATCAATTATATCCTCTGTTTCGGGTACAAAGACCTCTGTGTCCTCAATTGCATATCCTAAAATTGAACCATCATTAACTACTGCACTCATTTCAGAAAGAACAATGTAATCATCTGTTTCAGGTACAAATATCTCTGTGTCCTCATGCGAATGTCCCAAAATCGAACCATCATCAATCACATATCCCATTTCGGAAAAATCAACTATTTCTGTTTCTTCAAATACATAGTTATCGGGGTCTACAGAAACAACGGGGCCATCCGCCACGCCAACCGCATAAGCAACATTTAACAAGCCATAACCATAATCGTTGCTCTCGCCTAATGTAGTTGCAGTTTCATAAATTCTGCTTATTAGCTCCGCTGATTCTGTTATATCTTCTGCACTCTTTAGTATAGCTATTGCACCTGTCACATGGGGGGCAGCCATAGATGTTCCGCTCAATACTCCATATTCGCCGTCTTTTGTTGTGCTAAGGATATTCGCGCCTGGGGCGACAATATTTAACTCACTACCACGGCTTGAAAACTCTGCTGCAATAAAATTTGATTTAATAGCTCCAACGGAAACAACCTCGGGGAATTTGGCGGGATATGTTATATTATCCTCTCCATTGCCATGATTTCCTGCCGCAGCGACGATAATTATCCCTGCGTTTGCCGCCATTTGTACGGCTTCGTGCAGGGCTTGGCTGTATTGAGTACCGCCCAAGCTCATGTTGATAATATCTATATCATTATCAATAGCCCACTCCAGAGCGGCAATAATCGTACTGTAATTCCCGTTTCCAGATTGCGACAATACTTTTACAGCATATAAATCTACCTCTGGTGCAACCCCAACAATGCCGTAATCATTGTTTAGAGCCGCTATAATACCAGCAACATGAGTACCGTGTCCGTTATCGTCATCATAGCTTGATGAATAATTAACAAAAGAAATGCCGTCTGCTATAGCAATATCCTCATGCTGGGCTATTCCTGTATCGAAAACAGCTACTCTGACGTTTTCCCCGCTAAATTGGCTATGCACTAAATCTGCGCCGACATATTCAATTCCCCATGGAACGCTTTGTATGTTCGTTATTTCTGACTGGATTTCAACCGTTCCATCTATTTCAATATAATCAACGTCAGGCGATGCTTTCAATTCCAAAAATTCTTGTGCTGTAAGCTCCACAGAAATAAAGTTGCTCTGCCGATATTGCCTCCGCACATTTCTGTTTAGTCTTGAATTATTCAAGGCCCTATTTCTTCCATGAGTATCCTTAAATGCTACAATATAGTTTTCAGATTCCAAGCTATTCCCATGTACCGAAAATGGGTTTAATGGAATGGTCGTTATTGCGATAATAACGGCAAGAAATATGGATAAAATTCTTTTTTTCATAGCATATATGCTCCTTGATGAATAATATTTTTATTTATTTGCTACAGCATCTTACTTGTACTTATTCCTCTGGATAATCCCATGAAGCATATACTGCAATCGCAGCTTCACCGCTTTCCTTGGCGTAGAAGCGCGGGACGTTGACTAGCCCTGTGTGCGAGGGGTCAGCATTGGGAGAATTATCAATATATTTGAACGCAACCCAGCCTTGTTCGGGATTATGCCAAGGGAGCGACACCACCGCTGTGTTATCCGTCATTTCGATAAATGTTATTTTTTCGGGGTCAAAATTGAGCGTAAAGCTCGAAGATAGAGGTAGCTCGTCCACCATTAACGGAATCGTATAATAATTTCCGCTTATAATGTTCATGTTCCTTGTTTCCAATACGCCAAGCGTGGCTTTTGCCCGATTTATAGCGGCGTTTAGTTCATCGTGAGCTGCCTGTGGAGCCCAGTATACAGTAGTAGGGATTGTGCGTCCGCTTTCACTAACAACAGTATTATCCCGCAATTCCTCGGCTGCTTCGATTTTATTTTTGAGGGTAATTCGTGCTTGGATAAAATCCTCATCAAAAAACGTGGCGTTTTGGAGATTAGCCATCGCCTGAACGAAATGCTCAAACGCATATAGCTTTGTTGGTTCGCCAAATGATGGAATCCAAAGTATGAATTGTAATACTACAAGAAATAAACAAGCCGCAATTATAGCAGCGACTGCTCTCTTTTCCGTTTTTGCCGAGGCCTCTCTTAATTCTTGCTTTCTTTTCTTGTTTTTCATGCTTTGCCTCCTGTTTTCTAAGTAATATTCCGTGTGATTGGTGTAAAGTAAAGTAGAGGTTTCTTTACAGCCGTTACGCCGTGGAAATTTACCATAAATATCCTGTTGACATCAATGCTTGCCAACAAAACTCAAAAATGATATAATTTTGAAACAAGCAATTTCATTGAGTTTTGGGCATTACAAGAGGTTTTGGTAATTATTTCTTTAGGGTGACATGGTAGCCGTCCATTTAATTATAATGGGTAATTTTGGTGGAAAGCAAACCCTACTTTACTTTCCACAAAAAAGCCCTATTCTTCTGTGCTTTCTTCCCTTATCCACGTCATAAACGTGGTGTGACTTACGCCCAGCTTACGTCCTGCTTCCCGTGACGAGATTTCCCCGCGCTTCCACTGCTCGCACAGCTCGTGGAACATTTTCGGGCGTGACATCGGCGCTTTGCCGAATTTTACGCCGCGCGCTTTCGCCGCCGCAATGCCAGCTTCCTGTCTAGCGTGCAGTGTGCGAAGCTCCGTTTCCGCTACATATGAAAGTATTTGCAAAACCAAATCCGCAACGAACGAAGCCGTAAAATCCCGCCCTTTTTTTCGTGTGTCCAAAAGCTCCATGTCCAAGATTACGATGTCCGCGCCGATTTCGTTCGTGATATACCGCCAAGCATCAACCACGGAGGAATAATCCCGCCCCAACCTGTCGAGCGAATTTAGTACCAAAACATCGCCGTGCTTTAGCTTTGCGACCATGTCTTGGTACGCAGGACGTTGAAAATTTTTACCCGTCATCATTTCGACTACAAGATTTTCGTCAGGCACTCCAAATTGTCGCATTGCGATAATCTGCCTGTCCAAATTTTGCCTACAGCTACTCACTCGGCAATAGCCAAATAGCCGCACATTCATTCATACCGCCTCCTTAAAATTATTTGCCTAAAATTCTAAGCATCTAATTATAGAAAGCGGCTACCATGTCACCTTTATGGAAATTTGTTTGGGCGTGTAGCCCTTTAAGTGTGTCTTAACATAGCAAACGCACTTTGAAAGCGTGACTGCCCGAGCATAAGGGCTTACTGGACGGAGAGGAGTTTACGTCCATAGGCGTTTTTGGACAATCACGGTTTCAAAATGCGTTCATGGTGTACCTTTGAAATTCAACCTTAAACCTCTTGCATTTTTACTAAGCACTCTGGCTTTTTTGGCTCATACGCCCAAATATTGCCGAATGATAAGCTGCTAATATCCACGGCTAGGCTACATACAGCCGAACATAATAGTGTAAACATAGCTACCCCCTCCTTTCCCCAAAAATTTTATATGTTAATGGTAAAACATAAACGGTATGGGTTACTGTTGCAATTAGTATGATGTTTCTGTAAATGCTTGCTTCTGAATTTGCTTCTAAATTCGCCCCTGCACGCCCCCCTATGGATAGCATTATTACAAACAAAACAGCCATTACCACAAGTGTCTTTATTTTTAGCGGAAGCCTGTCCTTTTCCTTAATCGGCGAATTTTCCGTAGGTGACGGAGCATACACGCAGTTAATCACAAAGCACAAAATATAAATTATAATTGTCGGCAAAAGCCCCATTTTAAGGTAAATCGCTAAAAATATGCCGATAATATAATTGGCAAAGCCCATTGCGGTACATAATGCGTTACTCTTAAAATGCAGCCCCTTACCAAACCTACGCAAGCAGCCGAATACCGTCATAAACGCCAACGCATACGGCAGTATTCCAAGGAAGAACGAAACAACAATAAGTAGCAATGTTTTCACAACAAAACAGTAAAGAACCGCTACGCCGTATCTTAATATTTCATAATCGTCAGTGCCTTTTTTGTAGGCTTTATCGCTTCGGCTTGCCATAAAGTCAGTGATTCGTGATATTGCGCGCTCGTTCATGCCAATTCTCGCTTGTCCATTTTTAAATCCCCTCGTTCATTTCTTTTCACGCAAAATCAAGAATTGAACAAACTTACCAAGTTCGATATACGTCATATATTCGGCATTTTCGTAAGCAAGAATAATGTTTTTTACGGCATTAAGCCCCGCTCCGCTATGCTCTTTTTTTGTTGTGTACCCCAAATCATGCACGGCGTTGATGTCTATGTCCTCAAAAATCGGGTTTGTGACCTTTACCGTTAATGCGTTGCCTTGAATATCGCAGGATATTAAAATGTGAATATAGCCGTCTTTGATTTTATTTTCGCCCTCGTTTTCAATCGCACAAAAAGCATTATTCAACCACTCATTAAGAATTATAAATAAATCCGTTTCTTGAATATAACAGCAGTCCACATTGCTTTGTATATCAATAAAAATCTCTGTTTTATATACATATTTTGCTTTTATTACCGTATCAAGAAGCAGATTTTTTATAAGCGGCAGGCCTACCAAATCCAACTGCTGCGGCGTAAAATCGTTTTTTATATGCTCCTCATGCACGGGCGATATATATTTTTCAAAATGCGCTTTCAGTCCTTGCCAGTCCTGCGAAAGAATGAAGCCGTTAAACATTTCGTACAGCTTGCTGTAATAATGCTTTAAGCCGATTATGTTGTTGTATTTTTCCTCTATTATCATGCCGTTAATTTCTGCGAATTTTTGGCGTTGTTCTTCATATATAATTTTCGTTTCCGCGGTCATAAGCTGATACGCCAAGTAAGCCGTGAAGAAAAACGATGTGGAAAACAGAAAATAATATATGGCGAAAATGTAATTAACGCTGTTAGCTGCCAACACCAAGGGCAGAATGATTGACGTTAGTACAAGCAGTACCAGTTCCCCGATAACGCATTTAATTACAATACCTTTATGCTTAAAAAATCTTTGAAATGCTTGCAAAACGCCCTTTTTTATTAAAACGGCATAGACAGCTATTCCAAAAGCAACAGAAAGCCATGCCATGAAAAAACCGAAGTCAATCGTTGTCATAGCATTGGGAAAGAAAGCAAAAAACAGACTGCCCACCGCGGTAATAAAAAACGTAAAGACCATCATTGCGGATAGTGACTTAAAGAGCGTAATTGAATACGTATCGTGTTCGTCCTTGAATACAAAAGTAGCAATCAACGCCATAGGTAAATTTATAAAGCCCTCAAGATTAAAGTGTAAAAAACTTAGGTAGATTACAAAGCAGACAGCAAGAAGCCTTAAATATCTTGTAAATTTTCTGTTTTCGGATAAGCCTACGAGAATCATCGAAAATGTGTAGCTGACGGAAATGGCGTTTGCCAGACCCGCTATATTTATTGAGTTTGCTAGTTTTGATAAGTTTTCTAAGATTATTAGATTTATCGTGTTCATTTGTTCCCCCCAACGCTCTTAATGCGTTCGTCTAATCGCTTTCTGTTTTTACTTGAATAATAGCAAATGCCGCCGTTAGCCATTTTTAGGGAATGGGTCGAGTAGCTTATGCTTGTTATTTTTCGTGTGTTCACGATGTAGGAATTATGGCAACGCAGAAAATAATCGGGCAGACGTTCTATGAGGTTTTTTAGACTTGTCCGCAGCTCATAGCTTCCGCTTTTGGCATAAATGCAAATTTTGTTTCTATTTATAACGGTTTCGATATAGAAAATTTCCTCGATTTGAATTTGTATGGTGGTGAATTTGTCGCTGTGGATAAGGATATTATTTGCTTCGGTGAATTTTAGGGCTTCTAGTAGGGTTAGGGTCAACTCGTGTTCTAATTGGCGGCTTGATTTTAGGATTATGTTGAATGCTTTTATCTTGTACGGAGTGTTTGTAAGGATTTTGTCTGGGTAGTCGGTTATGAAAATGATAATGGCGGCTTGGTGGCGGCGGGTTATGATGTCCGCCATTTGTAGGCCTTGGGGGGAGTTGTTGAGCATGATGTCTAGTAGGAATATGGTGGGGGTTTCTAGGAGTTCGAGATGGCGGGAGAGGGTGGTGTAGTTGCTTGTTGTGAAATTTACGGTGAGGTTTGAGTGGGGTATGTTTTTTACAAGTGCTTTTAGGCGGTTGGTGAAATCTATGTCGTCCTCGAAAATTATGATGTTCATGGTTTATGCCTCACCGTTTTTGTTTGGCTATATCGTTTGGGGCTGGTATTAGCACGAAATAGGACTAGTATTCAAATGATACTAATATAATACTATTTTAAGCCAGTGTCAATATAGTATCATTAAGGTACTGTTGAGTAGAGGTGATTTTCCATGAAAGAAACGGAAGTTTCTGTACAATTCCGCATGAGAGAAAAAACGCACGCAAAATTGAAAATAATTGCGTCCTCTCAGCTCCGTTCGTTAAATAGCCAAATAGAATTTTTCGCAATAGAAGGCATAAAAAAATATGAAGATGAAAATGGGGAAATAAATTATACGGCAGAAAATGAAAGCATTTAAGCGAGGAATAAAAACACCCTCATACCATTTGAACAGCTTCTTAAAATCGAAAGAATACGACATTGAACAGCGGATTTTTTATGCGTAGCTTCTGCATAAAAAATCCGCTGTTCAATGTTTTTATATATTTTTACAGATATATGCGTAATCGGTTCTGTATCTGTGTTAAGATTTTAGGCGATAAAAACTGTTATCAAGCAAAAACAACTCGTATAGCGGTTACAGTAAGACTATAGCAGGTAATAATTACCATATCAAGGAGATTCGCCCATCAAATTCTTACATACGTTTACATTTTTTAGCACTGAGCAAACGGCTATGTACGGCATATGGCATAAAATGACAATTCAGCAGTAAAAAAGGTATGAAAATTACATCACCTTATTTTTATTAAAAAGCGATTCAACAATGAAGCGATAACGCCATGTGTTTGAAGCTATGACGCTGTGCTTCGTAAAAGCTATGACACTTGCGGTTTGTAAAACCTATGCCGCCGCTTGCGGTTCGTAAAATCCCCTCGCAATATCAACGGATTTCTGCATTAAATCCCTTTGATTTTCAAAGGTGGGAATGGTGTACTGCCGTGTTGTTTTCATGGATTTATGCCCCATGATGTTGGCAAGCATGGATTCGTCAAGAGTGCTGCTGTAAAAATTTCTAGCGAATCGGTGGCGTAATCCGTGTGTTTTCGCTTGATTGACTGCCACGCAACAGGCTTCAGCGGTCTGTTTAAGCCATCTGCGGAAAGTGGACGTGCTGTAGCTTTTGCCGTTCGACTTTTCAAAGATTCCGCCATTTGCGGGGAACAAATTGCGCGTTTCTAAAAAGTTTTTGAACTCCGCTATGATATTTGAAATTTCTTTTGTGACGGCTACAGCCCGAACGCCATTATGCTTGCTTTGTGTAATGGTAATTCGCCCATCACGTTCAACTTCGTCAAATTTAGCGTTGCCGTATTCGCAAGAACGAAAGCCCATTTCGTAGCCAAGACGTATAGCTATTTCTTTTCTAAACCACCGTATGCGTTCGGTATCAGTTTTAGCAAAAAGGCGTTTTTTCGTGCAATAATCAATGATTTTATTAACCTCGCCATTGGAAATTACTTCGTTTTTGTATTCCTGTGTTGCGTTAATTTTTTGGGTAAACTGCCATTCTTTCATGCCGATAAAGGCACAGAAGCTACCCCACCCCTGCTTGTATCGAAAAAATGTTCTGATTTTGAAGTTGTCGGCATTATATAGGGCTTGCTCCGCTGATTTTACTTGAATTTGCGTTATTTTCGATAAATCTAATAATTCCAACGCCGTATCATTGAAATGCTCGGTTGCAATGATTTTTAAAATGGTTTTTACGTCTGATGTGTAACCTTGTACGGTTTTGGGGGCTTTATCGTTCGCTCGCAGATATTCGGCAAATGTGGATATTTGTTCACTTGCGACACATTTTATACGATTCGTAGCTTTTTCGGGTTTTGGCAAACAAATAGGAATACCTATTTCTTCGCCGTATTCATGTGCTGTGGAGTTATTCAAAATCAAGGATTTTAGTGCATTTTCAACTAACGATACTCCAATATTGTCCCCTCCGTTCCCCTCATTTAACGTAATCCTTGTATTGCTAATAAAAGAATCACAACAATTAAACATAAAAACGGCAACGCTTCCCTGCAATGCAAGGCTTTTTACTTCTGTTCTTTCATTTTCCATTCTACCCATGCTCCTTTTTCTCATTCTTGTTTACATAATATTTGCAAACAGAAAAATATTATTTTTGACGGATAACAGTTTTTATCATTCATAAATGCACCTTGATAATTGAATACGAGGAACTCAAGCACAAAAAACAAGCTAATCGGGCTTATTTTTTATGCCCTTTCGGAGGCAAGCAGCTTGCATAATGATACTTCTGTTCGGCGCAATCGCTGTCGGGCAGCCCGCGGTGATACACGTTGCGCGACCCCGGGGGAGTTACGAGCCATATCCTGTGTTAGCAACCCAGGACTGGCTGGTGCTATGAATCCGCTTCTTGCGGATTGCTTGAGAACTTTTTAAGAAACACGTTTTTACATTTGGTTGTAAATTTCCCAAAAAACACGGTTTTACATTTGGTTACGAATTTCATAAAAAAATACAGAAATGAGTGTGAAACATGGAAATAAAAAATATAAAACGCGGCGAATTGTACTACGCACGCCTCAATCCCGTTGTCGGCTCAGAGCAGGGCGATACTCGACCAGTCTTAATAATTTCAAACGACATCGGGAATACGCACAGCCCCACGGTAATCGTTATTCCGCTGACAGGCAGACTAAGAAAGCCGCGATTACCTACGCATGTATTTATTCCGCAGGGTCACGGCCCCGAAGCCCACTCAATCGCTCTTGCCGAGCAAATTCGCACAATCGACCGTTCGCGTATTGATAGATACATAGGGCGGATTGACGGCGATTTGCAGTTGGAAATCGACATGGCTCTTGCGGCGGGGATTGGGCTTGTCATATCAATTTAGGGCAGGACATATATTTAGAGTGAGATTTTGGCAGCAAGAAGTCGCACATGAAAAACCGCCGAAGGCGGGCCAAAAAAAAGGGAGGGGTGAAAAATGAATGATTATGCAAATTTAGTTGACATTTGTTCCGTCAAGCAAAGGGAGCGGTCAAGCCGAAAGGACAATGCGCTATTTTTTCTGGAACAAATAAAAGACCATAAGAAATTTAGGGTTGACCGTGATGTTGTAGAAATCCATTTCTCTGCAACAGAAAAAACATTAACAATGGCGTTAGCATCTTACTTAGAGCAAAAAAACAGATTATAAATACTGGGTATTGACTTCAAGGGGCGAATGGCGTAAGGTTAGTGTCAGTCAAAAATATTTCAGCCATCGACCTTTGCTCTAATTCTTTTTGGAGGGAATGAAGATGGCAAGAAATAAAGCCCAAAGCATTTATAAATCGAATAAAAGCGCGGACAATGATTTTGAGAAATACCAAGTCGGCGTTTATTTACGTTTGTCAAAGGAAGATGCGTTAAGCGGAGTAAGTGCTTCAATAAGCACACAGGGCAACATAATTGAAACATTTTTGAAGGATAATCCTTTGGAGTTTGAATTGGTAAAAACCTATGTAGACGACGGATTAACTGGTGTTACCGATGATAGGCACGATTTCCAAAGTATGATTGAGGATTGCAGGACGAAAAAAATCAACTGTATCATTGTAAAAGACGGTAGCCGTTTTGCTAGGAACTATACCGATTGTGAATACTATGTAGAGGAATTTTTCAAAATCCATAAAATTCGCTTTATATGCTTGGACAGCCCGAGGGTTGATTCTGTAAAAGACCCCAAAAGTGTTTCGAGTATGCAGTTTCACTTTACGAATTATTTTAATGAATATTTTGTAAAGCAAACTAGCGAAAAAATATTGCAAACCTTTGATGATAAGCGTAGGCGCGGGGAGTTTGTAGGCTCCTTTGCGCCTTTTGGGTTTAAAAAAGACCCAGAAAATAAAAACCGACTGCTAATAGATGACGAAGCCGCTGATATTGTTCGCATGATTTATGATTTGTTTGTAAATAAAGGCTATTCGGTAAGACAAATTTGTCTTGAACTCAACGCTAAGGGTATTCCCTCCATGTTGCAGTACATGAGAATGAACGGACATAATATTGTGCCTAACATTGTGCCAAAGGATTATGCGTGGAATTATCATTCGATTCGCAAAATTCTTCGAGATGAAAAATATTGCGGTCATATGGTGCAAGGCAAATCGGCAAGAATAAGCTATAAAAATAAAAAGCAATTAAAAAAACCAAAAGAAGAATGGGATATTGTCCTAAACACACATGAGCCGATTGTAGATGATGAGCTTTTTAACAAGGCGCAAACTATAATGGGACGACCGACAAGGGTTTCGCCCTCTGGTGAACGCTCAAAATATTCAGGGCTTTTGTTCTGTTCAAAATGCGGATATTCCATAAATTGCAAGCGGAGCGGACGAGATAGAGAACGCGGCTATGTTTGCAAATTTTATCAAATGACAAAAAAGTGCGAGCCATTGCACATAACAGAGGCTTCACTTGACGAGCGGGTATTATATGCCGTCCGTTCGCAGATTGCTTTGCTTACAGAAATGGAGGGAGTATATAACAGCATATTGCAATCTCACAAATATGCAGACGAATCAAAAATTTTACAAACGAGCTTGGAACAGCTCGAAAGGCAGTTGCCCCTGCTAGATGCAAAAAGCCACAGGCTTTATGACAGCTATGACGAGGGAACGATTACAAAAGAGCTTTACGCAAGCCGTGCCAAGTCTTTGAACATAGAAATTGAAAATGTTCGAGAAAAAATAGCAAATATAAAAAAAGAAATGCGACAGTATAAAAATGTAACTACGACCAAGGGCGATTTTTTGGAGCTATTCAAAAAATACGAAACCGTAACGGAAGTAGACAGAGAGCTTCTTGTGGAATTAGTTGATAAAATATTCATAGAAAATATTGACAACATGCCGAGATTAAAAAATAAAACGGTAAAAAAGGTTACGGTCGTTTTTAATTTCCAAGATGAGTGTGCAGCGTTGCAAAATTTCATTGAGGAAAATAAGTTGGTTAATTTTTAAAAATAGGCTAATATAAAACGAGTACAAGGTTTTTGTAAAACCCTGTACTCGTTTTTAGCTTAAACAACTATATTCTAAAAAGCTATCGGCCTTTGCTGTCTATCCTAAAATAAAACTTCGGGAAAAATTTTTTGTCTATCCTATATTGACAATGCCTACTGCCACCATCAAGCCCACAATAGTCGGCGCAATCGAAAACACCGTATGGAAGCCCTCTTTCGCGCCCACGATAAAATTGTCGTAGAGCGGTACCTTTCTGCTTATGGCGTACATGATAATTCCCGCAAAGGTTATGGGGATTATCATGTCGGAAAGAAATAAAATCCAGTTCATGCCGTCAATCCTTTTTGTGAATTTAAATTTATATAGCTTATTCACAAAAGAGGGCAGACATTCGTGGGGTAGCTTGAAAAATCACGACAAACGCACGAAGCCGAAATGTGTAAATTAAACGCGGATTTAACGGATTTACGCAGATTTGGCGGATATAGCGGACGTAGCATATTTTCCCACGAGCCAATCCGCGTAATCCGTGAAAATCCGTTAAATCCGTGTTTAATTTGCAATTTTCGGCTTCATGCGTTTATCGTGGGGTACTTGTAGGGGACGGATTTATCCGTCCCGAGGCTACCTCGCTCTGCGTTAATGGACGTTACCCTCCCCGAATTGACGAACGTGCGTAACTCGGGACGGATAAATCCGTCCCCTACAAAAAACCTACACACTTTTGCCGCGTGCGAAAAATACTAACCAACACCAAAAAAATGAGTTATAATAATAACCCAACAATTAAAACATAAAGGAAGATGTCCCCGATGAAAACAGACATACAAATTGCCCAAGAGGCAAAAATCAAGCCAATTTCCCAAATAGCGGAAAAACTCGGCATAAAAGACTATATCCCATTCGGGCATTACAAAGCCAAAATCAACGCCGCTACGCCCAACCCCAACCCCAACCCCACCGCCAAAATAATCCTAGTCACCGCCATAAGCCCCACGCCTGCAGGCGAGGGAAAGACCACCACGACCATAGGCTTGGGGGACGCAATGCAGCGGCTCGGCGAAAACGCAGTAATTTGCCTGCGTGAGCCGTCGCTTGGCCCTGTTTTTGGCATGAAGGGCGGTGCAACTGGCGGCGGCTATGCCCAGGTTATTCCCATGGAGGACATCAACCTGCATTTTACGGGCGATTTGCACGCAATTACCACGGCAAACAACCTGCTTGCCGCCATGCTGGACAACCATATTCAGCAGGGCAACGCGCTAAATCTCGACCCGCGGCAAATTACGTTCAAGCGCGCAATGGACATGAACGACCGTCAGCTCCGCAAAATCATTTCGGGCATAGGCGGCAAAGCGAACGGAACGCCGCGCGAGGACGGCTTTGACATAACGGCGGCATCGGAGGTAATGGCTACGTTCTGCTTGTCGGAAAATGTCGAGGACTTGAAAAAAAACCTAGCAAGCATAGTGGTGGGCTACACGTACAAGGGCGAGCCAGTGACCGCAGGGCAGTTAAACGCGCAGGGCGCAATGACTGCATTATTAAAGGAAGCGTTTCTGCCAAACCTCGTGCAGACACTAGAGGGAACGCCCGCGATTATCCACGGCGGGCCGTTCGCGAACATAGCGCATGGCTGTAATACCGTCGCCGCCACGCGCCTGTCCATGGGCTTGGGCGACTATGTAATCACCGAGGCGGGCTTCGGCGCGGACTTGGGCGCGGAGAAATTTTTAAACATAAAATGCCGCCGTATGGGAATTGCTCCCAGTGCGGTTGTGCTTGTGGCTACCATTCGAGCGTTAAAATATCACGGCGGCTGCGAAAAGGAAAATCTTGGCAAGGAAAACCTGTCGGCACTCGAAAAAGGCATACCAAACCTCACGCGCCACATTGAAAACATAAAAAACTTCGGGCTGCCCTGCGTTGTCGCTATAAATAATTTCCCTACGGATACCGCCGCCGAGGTAGAATTTGCCAAAAATACCGTTTCGGCAATGGGCGCGGTTTGTGTGCTTTCCGAGGTTTTCGCCAAGGGCGGCGAGGGCGGAATAGAGCTTGCACATGCCGTTATCAAGGCGGCGAAAGAGCCGTCCGCGTTGAAATTCTCATACGAATTAGACCAGCCGATTAAAACAAAAATAGAGGCCTTGGCAAAGGGCATTTACCGCGCCGCCGAGGTTTCCTTTTCGGCGGAAGCGGCAAGCCAAATTCGCAAGCTGGAAAAATTCGGCAATCTGCCCGTATGTATGGCAAAAACGCAATACTCCTTTTCAGACGACCCGAAAAAGCTCGGTGCGCCAAAGGATTTTGTTATTACCATTAAACAAGTGCGGCTGTCGGCAGGCGCAGGCTTTGTGGTGGCGTTGGCAGGCGATATTATGACTATGCCAGGCCTGCCAAAGGTGCCGTCCGCAGAGCAGATAGATGTGGATAATAATGGGGTTATAGATGGATTGTTTTAATAGGAAGGGAACGCGTGTTTTAAAGATTATGGAACGCGGATTTTCGCGGATTTAACGGATTTTCGCGGATTTTTTCTTGCGTTTATTCAAAACTTACGGATTGCGTAAAACACGGATTTAACGGATTCAAGGGCTTCACACGGATTCAACGGATTTTCACGGATTATGCGGATTGGCTCGTTGTAAAATCCACGAAAATCCGATAATTCAAACAAGTCCGATAAAATCCGTGTAAATCTGCGTAAATCCGTAAAATCCGCGTTTAATCTATAATATTTTCGTAACCTCCAAATAAAGACATAGAACGCAGTTTCCGCAGACAGAATCCGCGAAAATCCACGCTCCACGCCTATCCACCAAATCCACGCTCCACGCCCTTGTAGGGGACGGATTTATCCGTCCCGAGGTACGCACGTTTATCAATTAGAAGCGAGCAACGTCCATTAACGCAGAGCTAGGTAATCTCGGGACGGATAAATCCGTCCCCTACAACTAACTTAAATTGCTTCCGTCCCCTACCACTAACTCAAATTACTCCCGTTCCCATTCACCCTGCCCTGCCTCGTCAAATCCGCAATCACCTGTATATCAAACATATGCTTATCCAAATCCGCGCTTTTTTCCGCACATTCGCGTAAATTGCGTATAATCGTTTCGGGCATTTCGTCACTAAAGCGATAGCGTACCTTATGCTCCAGCGATGCCCAAAAGTCCATCGCCTGTGTGCGTATTTGTATTTCCACTGGCAAATGCTCTGTCCGCGTGGTCAAATGAATGGGTACCTGCGCGATTAAATGATAGCTCCTATAGCCCGATTCCTTCGGGCTAGTTACATAGTCGCGCTCCTTTAGAATGGTTATGTCTGGCTGATTTCTTATTACGTCCGCCAGTGCCGTTATGTCGTTGGCGTACGAGCAAATACAGCGTACGCCCGCTATGTCCGTAAGCTGCCGCGCGTTTTCGGCGGTTATTTCGTAGCCGCGCCTGTGCAGCTTGTCGGCTATGCGTTCGGGCGATTTTAGGCGCGTTTTTATATGCTCGATAGGGTTATTTGCGTGAAAATGGGTAAATTCCTCCAAAATAGTATGTATCCGCATACGCATATTGTCCAAGGCGCATTTGTATAAAACCAAATCCGCCTTTAAAATCGCAAATTCCTCTGTACTAAACCAGATTGAGTTTTCCATTTTAATTCCTCTTTCTAGGCACACTAACCGTCAGCACCGCGCCCTTAGCCCCATTCTCAGCAATAGCCACGCCCCTGTGCTGGTCGATTATTGATTTTACTATGGCTAGGCCTATTCCTGTCATGCCGTTTTTCCCCTTGTAAAAGCGTTCAAATACATGGGAAATCTCGCCAGGCTCGAAGCCGGGGCCGTCGTCTATTACACGCACCACGGCGTTTCTTCCTACATTATAATACTCGACTGTCACCCTTGTTTCCGCAAAGCGAATGGCGTTGCTTAGTAGGTTGTCGATGGCGCGGGCGATATATTTTGCGGCGCAGTGCAGGATAATAGGCTCGTAGCCCGCCGTGCATTGCAGCTCTATGCCGCGCTTTTGGGCGTGCGCCGCCGCCCTTTCCACGCATACCTGCAACAACATGCCGAGGTTTGTTTCCTCCATAATCGGTGCGGTAATCGCGTCTAGGCGCGACACGTACAGTATATTATCCACCATGTCCTTTAGCTCGTCTACCGCCTTTATTATGGTAGCGGCGGCCTCCTTGCTGTCCACTATGTCCTTTTCTATTGCCTCGGCGTTGCCTTTTATTGACATAAGCGGCGAACGCAAATCGTGCGATACGTTCTGGAAGAACATTTTTTGCTCGTTGTCGTATTCCGCTAGGCGGTAGGCTGTCATATTTAGGCAATTGTTAAGCTCGTTAAATTGCTCGCTTGCGAATTTGTGCGAATTTGTCTTGAAATCGCCGTTGCCTATTTGCATAACAAAATTTCGCAGAATTTTCAGCGGCTTCATGGCTGTATCTACCATTATTCCCGCAAAAATCATAGCGAAAACAAACACAAGGCACACAGCCGACAGCAACATTCTGTCTACCACGCGCATAAACAAATAGGCATCAGAGGCATCTAAATAAAAGACAATTTCCTGCTCGTCAAGCGGCGCGACCGAAACAAAAAACGTCCTGCCCTCGGCGTGTAGCTTCATTCCTGTTACAAAGTCCAGCCCATGAGCCTCGGCGAGCCTTTGCGAAACAATAGCGGCATCGCGCGTATTTTCCGCCCCTACCACAAAATATTTTACGTCCGTATGCGGAAAACGGTGGCTTCCGCGTAACGCACGTATAAAAACATTCGGGATATATTCCTGCTCGGTGTTCTCAAATATGCTCTGCGCCTGGGAAAGTGCCTGCACGGCACTGCCCGCGATATAGCCGTCCGCCGCTACATGAAAAATTACTCCGACCATGGCAAATATCAGAAATAGAAGTATAACGAACGCCGCCACGATATTTGTCTGAAAGGAGCTGAGAACCTTTTTTGCTATTCTCATTTTGTTGTACCAAGGGCTAGAGCCTGGGCGGCCTCGTGCTTAATGCGTTCGTATTCTATTCTCCTAAAAATGGCGTTTACGCGGCAAACTATGCTCATGGTGCTTACAGGCTTGGAAAAAAAGTCGTCACAGCCCAAGTCCATGGCAGTCTGATAGTCCATATCGCCGTCCCTTGCGGTAAGCATGATAATAGGCACGTAGCTTATTTTCCTAAGCTCGCGGCAAATAGCAAAGCCGCTAGAGCCTGGCATTAGCACGTCCAAAATAACAAAATCAGACGGATTTTTTTCAAATTCCGCAAGCAACAAGTCGCCATTATCAAAACAGCTTACAGCATAGCCATATTTTTCCAAAAAAACCTTTACCACGTCGCGAATAGCCACATCATCGTCCGCTACATAAATTAAATTTTTTTTCATTAAATGGGTGTCCCCTTACAAAAATGATAGTATATATACTGTATCACATCAGTTGCCATGTTTCAAACCATAAATTTTCAAAAATTTTTATTGAATCACCCCCAAAAAACGATTGACTAGAAAATGCAATGTGGTATTATAGATACAATAGCAAAAGGCACGTAAAAAAAAGTGGGAGGGGTTTTTTAAAATGGAACAAGCATCAAAAAAACTTTCTTTTGTACTTAGCGTCGTAGCAATGCTCGCGGTGGTTGGCTTTGTATTCTGTACGAATGTGCAATACGCCGAGGCAAGCTCTGTTGACGGTAACTTTACCGTAAGCGGGCCGTTTTTGACCGCAGGAATGGACACCGCGCTCAACACGCTATCCGAAAGAATCGCAGTAGCAGAGAATTTAATCAATACCACACTAGTCGCGCCCAACGGCAGCGGTATTCCGCCTGCAAACTTTTGGGCACCGCAAGCCGCGCATACCGCGTTGAACGCCTCTATTACCAGTGCCAAGGCAATGGTAAACAGCGTTTCATTCAAAGCAGGCGACACCTTTGACGTGACCGTAAGCGTAGCAGGCAACACAGGCTTTGCGGCATTACTGCTTCACCTGCAAATGCCCGACGAGCTAGAAGTAATTGCTGTAAAGCAAGGACTAGCACACAACGGCTTTGATGTGGGCGGAACTGGAATAGAACCTGGTGACTGGAACTATACAACAGGCGCTCTTGCAAAGCCTATTTCCCCCAATATCTTTGCGGGGTACTCGCCAATAATGGCAGGTACTAGTGTTTCTAACTTTACAGGAAACGGCGTGTTATTCACATACACCATGCGTGTAAAATCGGGCGCAGCGGCAGGTATAACTGAAGCTGCTACTGTTAAATTCTCTGGCAGTCAACCACCATATACCGATAATCCAACAAAGGTTGTTGGGGCAGACAACTTGCCGCTCAGCCTAACCATGAACGGTAGCGGTATTCTCACTCCAGGACAAGTGGTGACACTCGGAAACGTACTAATAGTAAACTAATCAAGTGTATTTTTCTGAGGTAACGGACTTAAACTTTATCGCTAAAGTTTAAGTCCGTTGTTTTAGAATTTTTGGAATACTTACAACGGCAATCATTAAGAGAGGGGTCTTTTTTATGCAACGGCATGGATTCAAACGGTTCCTTGCACTCGTGCTTGCGTTGGTTATGGGGCTTTCTACCATTACCGTCACGCCAAGCGCATTTGACGAAAGCCTAGGCACATTCTCTGCGGACACGACTTCACCGCCCGCACTATATGTACCAGACGAAGCTACATCGCCTCCCGCGCTAGAAGTAGAGGAGGAGGAAGAAGAAGAGGAAGAAGAGCTGATTGAGGGATTTTTCCTTGGTACGCCTTTAGCTCCTGCGTTTTCTCACCAGGGCGGCGTGCATCAGTCGGCGTTCAATTTGAGCGTGAATGGGCATGGCGCAGAGGTACGTTACACTACAGACGGTAGTGTTCCCCGAGTTTGTACTGGTTTTCCGCAAACTCACCTTAGCCCATGTATATGCTCCCCTGTACTAGAACCGAATGCTACAATCCCTATTAACTATCGTGCGGCCACCGTGGCAAACAGCCCCATGTCTATACATGGCGTAGGCCGCGCAAACCCAGGCCCATGGAACGCACCTTGGGCTTCAGGCACTGGCTCGGCGGACGAAACAAGCGCGTTTACCTCGCCGCACAACCCTACATTTACAGCTACGCACAGACCGTCTGCGGCACTAGGCGGCGGAGCGTACCCCGACGGCAACGGCGGTTACTATGCGCCTGGCCTCATTTATAATGGTATGGTCGTACGCGCCAGAGCGTTTGACATAAACGGCTTAGGCGGCCCTACCTCCACTAGCACATTTATAGTAAACCGCCCAGACATGGACTGGGACGGCGTACGCATTGTCGCGCTTACCACTGACCCTGTAATGTTCAGATGCCCCATTAGAGGCTGGTATCGTAACTGGGACAGAGGAATGGACAGATTTGGTACACCAGGTAGAGAATGGGTAGACAATAACTACTATAACTGGGAAGCACAAATAAGGGCAGGTATGTGGGACGGCCGCGACTGGGAAGGAAACCCAGCCCCCGTAATCGCTCCCAATATGCCAACTCACCCAGGTAACAACAACGGCCAAGGCTGGGGGCTTCCTGTAGTGCGTAGGTCTAACGGCCGCGCCGAAAACGCCCTAGACCAGGACGGCTCAAGACAACCAGTAAACGTGGAAATGTACGGCGAAAACAACGTGCCTATTATCAACCAAGGCGCGATGGGCTGGTCGTTTGGTAACTGGTCGAGATTGTTCCCCCTGCGTTCCATAAGGCTTAACTTCAACCAAGGTGACGGCGATGTCAGAAACACGCCCGAGCTTATTCCTAATACAAGAAAGCACTTCTACGCCGCAGACGAGCTAGTAGGAAACTTTAGGCACATTAACCTACGTGTGGCCGACCTAGACGGCTCAGACCTAAAAGACCCGCTCGTTCAAGCACTTTCTCACCCGCTTCGCCCCACGGTACAAAACAATACGTGGAGCGCGGTATTTATCAACGGCGAATTTTGGGGCATGTATAATACGCATACCCATAGGCACGAAGCACTTATAAGCGAGGTGTTCGGGCTTCCTCGCAATGATATAGAAATGGCAGACCAAGCCGTGTGGATGTCCGAAGCGTTGAGCCATATTGCCTATCCCATAAGCGGCTCTGCGTTTGACGCATCGGAACGCTTAGGCGTGCGTACAGATATAGCAGGCGCTACCGAAATTCCCGCTACCGCTTCTGCTAATCTTGCGGCGGGTGCAGGGCGTAGAACCGCGCTAGGCGCAGGTTCGCGTACAGGCAATACACTGGCAGACCACCAAGGCTACGCCAGACGTGTACCCGAGATACACCCACGCACAGAGGAGCCGCTCGCGAGCGCGGGCGCGACCCACCTTACTAGAGAATGGTACGACTACCTAGACACCATTTTTGACATGGACGATTTAATCGACATGTTTATCATAGGGATTCACTTTGAAAACTGGGACTGGGTAAGTAACAACTTCGAGGGCTGGCGTTCCACGGTAGTACACCCTGGAGTGTACGGCGCGGACGGCAGATGGCGCTTCATTGTACAAGACTTTGATAACGCTGTTTTTGACGGCAGAAACGATATGTTCAGCTACTTTACGGCTATGACTAGCCCCGCCTGCTTGGGCAGCGGCTGTAGCAAATGTAGAAACAGACCCTCGGGAAGCTCGGCATGTGCGACAGGCATGGAAGCTATGGATTATGCGGGCTTGCCATGGGATATTTTTGAAATGAGAAGGCACGAAAACGCGGCAAGAATTTTGCGCGTGCTTTTCCAAAACCCAACATTTAGAGAAACCTTTGCGGCTCGTTATTCCACCTATGCAGGTACGGCGTTCCACCCCGCGAGAGTAACAAGCATAGTGGAGAGCTACGTAGAGCGCGGCGCTTTGGGCGGCAGTAGCCCTGTTATCGGGCGGCATCTCAGACGCTGGGGCTTACAGGCAAAGCCTAAGCTCGTACCATGGAACAGCGGGAACAACGCGTCCGAAACAGACCGTATGAATGCGTGGCTTACAGGTAACCCTAACGGCTGGGCACCCGAATCTCTTAGAGGCACGCCTGGCTCCACTACAGGCGACAGAGGCCAGGAACAAACGCTAAGACTACGCGCATCATCAGACGGCACAACAAGCTCACGCGACACCATCAGTCATATGCGCCGCTATTTCATGCGCACACCAGGCAACGGCAGTATATCAGGCACTGGCGCAATAGGCCGCGAAAACCTCGGCTTAACCGTACCTGGCGACAATATGATTAACTGGCGTATTACTACAGGCAATTCTGGAACCTCCGCCACAAGCAACGATATAGGCTGGCTAGACATAGCAGGAGCAAATATCCGCAACGACCTATACAAATGGGGCAACCAAGCGTTCTATGCAGACTCTGCAAACACGCCTGCCACAGGCGGCTTCATGCCGTTCAGTATAGGCAACTTCGGCGCGAGATATATACGCAACATGCCTATAGAAGTAACCATAAACGACAACCCAGGCTACACGTTCCAAAACTGGCTCATATCGGGGCCTGCTACAATAACCACAGGCTCGTCAACAACTAGAAGCATTACCATTACGCCTAACGCCATGGGCGCAATCACTGTAACCGCGTGCTACAGCCCCGCGCCCGCTACCGCTATTATCAACCAGGTATACGGTAACGGCACACAAGGCGACAACGCTATTTCTCACGGCTTTATCGAGCTGTACAATCCGTGGGACACAGCCGTAAACCTTAACGGCACGTCACTGCAAATTCAAAATATCGGCGACAATACCCCCGCAAACCTTATCGCTACAGACTGGTTTGTAGAACCTCTTTCGGGAAGTATTCCGCCAAAACATTCCTATCTAATAGTAAGCGACAAATGGCCTAACACTGGCGGCGGCTCACACACGCCAAGCTATATTATCCAGGAATGGGATAGGGAAATATCAGTAGAGCTAAGCAACAGGAATATAAGCGTAGCCCTAGTAAGCGGCAGCGCGGCTCTATCGCCAGTGATTACACCGTCGGAACAAAACCGCATACAAGACCTAGTAGGCGCGAGGAACTCCAACCCGCCGCGCGACCAGGTACACAACGTATGGGGGCCGCAGGCGGCATGGCGTATTTCGCGTAACTCTGCCGCAAGGCGCATTAACTTCAAAAACACAAGGGACAACTACGCAGACTTTGAAGAAATTTCCTACAACTCAATACCGTATGCAGAAATCGAACACTATCGCCCACGCTCGCTGAAAGACCTCGCATGGCCTGACGCAAGCGTTACCTTGCACACTATCACCATAGACGGCGGAATATCGGGCTATCGCGCGTTTCCGAACCCTGCCGCCGCAGGACAGCTGGTATCTCTGCAAGCGGGAACAAACCCAGTAGGGCAAGCGTTCTACAACTGGTCGTCTGACGACGTTACCATTCTAGGCGCGAACCTCAACTCGGGGGCAATCTTTATAATGCCCGACAAGCCCGTAACCGCAACGGTAAACTTTATACCAGTGGAAAGCATAGTACGCGAGCCGTCCGTAATGATTAACCAAGTACACGGACAAGGCCCAGTAGGCGGCAACGCTATTTCCCACGGCTTTATCGAGCTATACAACCCCACAGACCACTCTGTAAATATCGGCGGCTGGTCGGTGCATTTAATGAACCAGGGCAACGGCGCAGTCAACCCCGACGCTTGGAACAAAATAAACCTGCCCAACCACACCATGGAATCGGGTAGCTCGTTCCTAATCGTGAGCCAAGGTGATAACGCATGGTCGCGTACTACTGTGGTAAGCGGTCACCGTCCGCGTTATATTATCCCTACCTCAGACCTACAGTGGGACATCGAGTTTTCTAACCGTTCTATGACTGTAGCCCTGGTATCAGACCAAGTAACCGAGCTGTCGCACTCCATTACCCCCACGGAGATGGATAGCGTAATAGACCTAGTAGGTACGGTAAACTCTACAGGCTCTAGCGGCGACCCAATTTCCAACTACTGGGGTTCTGCACCTGCCGACCGTATTTCTAGGCAGGTAGCCGCACGGCGTAGGAATTTCCAAAACACAGGCGACAACAAAGCAGACTTTAGAGAAGTAGACTACAGATACCCATCAAACTACCCAGACCGTGAGGAATTTGTAGACACCAACGGCAGCGGTATCTCCAACCCTGTATTGCAACAAGTGAAGCCGCGTTCGGCTGCGGACGGCCCATGGGGCATTATCGCAGGCGAGCCAGGCGACGTTCTCATACGCGGCGGCGGCAGAATAGGCGCGGGCGCTTCGCCCAACCCTGCTACAGGCGGCCAAACCGTAACGATTACCGCAGGCTACAATGACGGCTTTGTGTTCGACCAGTGGACGGTTATGGGCGGCGGCGTAACGCTCGCTAATGCGAACGAACGTATAACTACCTTTGTTATGCCCAATCCGCCTGTACCTGTAACGATTAGGGCGAACTGGTTTGAGTTCTACAATGTAACCGTAAAAGAGAGCCGTGCTTCCGTAACAGGAGCGGGAACGTATTCCGCAGACGAGCGCGTGGTAATCAACGCAGGCAGCAGACTAGACGGTCACCTCTTTGAAAAGTGGACTGGCGCAGACGTGCATTTGCTCGCAGACCGCTACTCGTCTATCACGTACTTTGATATGCCTAATCGGAACGTAGACCTTACGGCAACGTGGGAAAAAGTGCCAGGCGCGGAATCTCCATTCCCGCTTACCCTACGCGCCCATACTCACCCAAGCTATCCCTCGCTAGTACGCGCCCTTTGGAAAGGCGGTCATGTAACCAGTCGTGACATGGGCGAATCTTGGAATGGCGACTATGTAGCGATTAACAGCGGCGTTACAAGAACAGTAACTGGCCCTGGTAACTTTACCTTGGTACTGGCAGGAGCAGGTACTTTCAACTGGCCCGACCCCAGTGAGGCGTTCCGTGCGGTACTAGTTGTTGTAGCCGCTGACGGCTCTGTAACCACTACCGACACATTCAGTAACGCCAACCACCAAGCCACACGCACAGGCGGACACGGACGTGTATCTACCCTGCCGCCGTCTAAGGACGTGTATATTTCCTATAACCCAGGCGCACCGCAAACGGTAACAGCCCCCGAAACAGGCATACCGCCAGGGCATTTCCCACAAACCCTAGTTGACCTATACGATGTAATCGTAGTAGGCTCGCAAGCACCTACAGGACAAACAGGCGCAGGAAGATTCCCAGAGGACCACCGCATAGCCATCAACGCAGGACAAATGGCAGGGCAGGTATTCACTGGCTGGACGGCTTCCCCCGCTGGCTCGGTAATCTTTGCAGACAGAACAGACCCGATTACTTCATTTATAATGCCAGACCATGACGTGACAGTGACTGCGAGCTTCGGCGACATGATGGGCTTGTTGCCCGCGCCGTCTATAGTCATAAACCAAGTCTACGGACAGGGTACAGGCGTGAACGCAATAAACCGCGGCTTTATCGAGCTGTACAACCCGACCAATAACGATGTCGAGCTTGACGGCTGGTCGTTGCAGGTATGGAACAGCGCGGTTGGCATATGGAACGTAATACCGCTTCCGTATGTTACCGTAGAACCTCGTACGTCATTCCTTGTGGCTACGGAAAATACTACGGCTGGCGCGAGATACAACATTGAGAACTACGACCTAGCTACGAACGTATCACTAAGCGGACGTTCGCTAAGTGTGGCTCTAGTAAGCCAAACAAGCGCGCTAGACAGCGTACTGAGCATATCAGAATGGCGTAACGTGCATGACATGGTGGGCGTACAGTTTGAAACACAGGCTGTCACGCACCTATTGGGAACGAACCCAGCACTACGCACATCTAATCAGTTTGCTTCGCGCCGTGTAAACTTCCAAAACACGCGTACCAACTCCAGCGACTTTGAAGCAATCAACTACAGCACAGGCGGAATAAGCAACGACCGCTTGAATATAGTACGTCCTCGCTTTAGCGGCGATGGCGACTGGGCGGCAGACCTAGTAGAAGCGGGTCAAACCGTGGTACAAGGCGGCGGCGCAGGCTCTGGCGCAAGCCCTGCCACAGGTGCGGCAGGTAACGCCGTAGTCACCATAAACGCAGGAACAAATCCAGGCTTTGCGTTCTCGCACTGGACGGTACTGACTGGCGGAGTAACCCTCGCCAACGCCAACGCGGCTACGACTACGTTTACTATGCCTGCTACTCCTGTAGCTGTTACGGTGCAGGCGCATTGGAATAGAATTAACGATGTGACAATCGAAAACGCGCAACCAGGCAATGTAGGCACTGGCGCGCAAAACGTAGGGCAACGCGTGGTAGTATTTGCAGGTAATCATAGTGCGGTCGGAATGTTCTTTGACGGTTGGACGGGTGCAGATGCGGCTCTGTTGCAGGCTGACCCGAAAGCCCCCATTAACTACTTTATTATGCCAGACCGCCCAGTAAACCTAACCGCAAATTGGGTAGGGCTGTTCTCTCCGCCGTTCCCGATGACGTTACGCGGTATAACCAATACAAACACCGCCCCCACTTCTCAAGGTAACGGTGGAACAATTCAGTCTGGAATTATGACGTTCGGCAGATGGATTCCAGATGTTCACCATTTGACCGACCAACAAACTCAAAATCTGTCGTCATTACCGCAAGACTTGGTTGTAAACGGTGCAGGTATTCACACTCTAATTCTGCATACCCGAAATGCACAGCTTCAAGGCGGCTCAGAATCAAGGCTCATTCACGTAACAGTAACTGCTGAGGGTACTGTTACCGCTGTGGCTAACGGCGCGTGTCCTTGGTATCAGTTTGTGACTACGCCCTACGCACGAGTTTCACACCGTGCAAGTGCCCCTGGAGTAACATTTATTTCTTACGGCTCTGCCGTTCCAGCAGGTGATACGGCAGGCTCGGCGGCAAATTCCGTTGACACCTTCCAGTTGACCGTAAACGGCACAAATGCCGCTACTCCAAGCGGAGCAGGTTTATTTGCCGGAGGACGTATTGCTTCGATTAACGCAGGAACTCCGCCCGCAGGGCAAAGATTTAACGGTTGGACGGTAAATAGCGGTGGTGTAACGCTCGCTAATTCTAGTGAAATGATTACCACATTTACCATGCCTGCCAACGCTGTAACCGTTACCGCAAACTGGACGGCTGACACACGTCAAAACCCAGTTGTAACCTGGCCTAGCGGCTTGACTGCAAAATTCGGTCAAACCTTGTCTAGCGTAACGCTTCCTGCTAATACAGGCGGCACGCCCGGTACCTTCTCATGGGTAGAGGAGGGGACTACTCCAGTAGGTAATATCGGACAACGCAGACATGCCTTGAAATTCACGCCTAGCAATCTAACCAATTTCTTTGAAGCTACTAACGATGTGTTTATCGAAGTAAGCGGCGCGGACGCTCCTACGCTCACATTCCCCACAGCTTCCGACATTATGCTAGGTCAGACCTTGGCCGACTCTACGTTCTCGGGCGCGGTGTCTGCTCCTGCCGTAGGTACGTGGACATGGGTAAACCCAGCGACACAGCCTACGTCCGTTGGCACACACACGTACGCCGTGGCGTTTACGCCGTCTGGCTCGCATATTACTAGCTTCAACTGGACTCCAGTGCCTGGCTTTGGCGCAGGGCCTCCGCTGACGATTGTAAGAAACGTGTCAATCACAGTGGTGAATCCTCCGCAACGTCCTGCCATACGCGGTGACGTAATAATCAACCAGGTATACGGACATGGAGCTACGCCAAACGACAACGCCGTTTCTCACGGCTTTATCGAGCTATACAATACAACTAACGCGCCGATTAGCCTAAACGGCTATTCGCTACAGGCGCAAATTATCGCTACTGGTACTGGTGCCAATACCATACCTACCACATGGCAGGTGCTAAACCTTAACGGCAGAACCATTCCTGCCAACCGCTCGCTTCTAATAGTAAGCAGTGGCACTGATGTCAACAACAGCTCGCAAGTAGGGCATACGCCGCGTTACACAATCCCAACATGGGATATTGCGTGGAACTTGACATTCAGTAACGCCAACATGAGTGTGGCTTTGGTACAAGGCACTGACCCGCTAGAAATAATGATTGGCGAAATAGAAGAATTTGGTAGAGTGGTAGACCTTGTGGGTACGCAGTCAAGGCCGTTCCCTGCCGACATCTCACACAACTACTACGAACAGCCCGCGCGCGGTTCTTCCCAATATATAGCCTCTCGCCGTAATAACCTCGCCAACACATGGAACAACCAAAGCGACTTCCGCACAGTAGACTACAGATTCCCTGTGGGCTACGCAGGAAATGCACTAAGCGGCGCGACAAGCAGCAACGGAATAACCAACGAGCAATTGCAGCAATTCCGCCCACGCCATAGCGGCGAGCCAAACTTCGCTTCTATGACGCGCCAAACCGTTACCGCCTCGGTAACAGGACAGCCCGAAGCGGAGGTAACAATTACGCCAACGGGCGAGCGTGTAGCGACCACCACCATGACTATTACCGTAGCCGCGCCAGCAGGCAAACGCTTTACGGCGGCGGCAGGTACAGCAATACCTGCGACAGGAGCGGCAGGGGCGTTCTCATTGTACGTGACACCTAGCCGATATACCGCTACAGGCGTATTCGCTATGCCAGCCACGAGCGGCGCGATTACCATTACCGCGGCGTTTGAGGACGTAGTTATTCCGCCTGGAGTAGTTATCAACCAAATGTACGGTAGGTCGTTTGCGGCAGGTACTTCTGCGGCAGTAAGCCGTGGATTTATCGAAATTTACAATCCGCTTAGCACACCATACGACCTCGCAGGGCATAGCCTACAGGTACAAAACCTCGCGGACGGTAACGGCGTAACAAATACCGCCTATCCATGGCAGGTGCTAGACTTCTCTGCGAAGCTGTCAAACACGATATTGCCCGCGCGTACCTCGTTGCTGATTGTTACAAACAATTCAAGCACAACGGGAACGAGCTACAATATACCGAACTGGGACACCGAAATGGATATGGAATTTAGCAACCGTAACTTTAGCGCGGCAATCGTAACCAACACGACACAGCTTTCTACCACGATTACCCCCGCCCAAATGGAAAACATCGTTGACCTAGTGGGCGCGCTAAACAATAACGACGGCACACGCGACAGAGTAGAAAACTACTGGGGCGTTTCGCCTGCAAGCGGCTTGTCTAATCAGCAATCTGTACGCCGTGACTGGGAATTTGGCGGCACGTACTATGTGCCTGTAAATTCGCGTAACAACTCGGCAGACTTCCTGGCAGAAAGATACCAGGACATCACCAACACAAGGCGCGACATGGTACGCCCACGCCATAGGGCAGAGGGAGCATGGTCGTATACGCCGCTGGAAGAATACAGCATAAACGTAATAGGAACAGCGGCGGCACAAACAACGCTTTCGCCCTCTAACGTAATGCAATCGGGCGAGCAGGTAACGGTAACGGTAACTGCTCCGTTGGGGCAACGCCTATCTGGGGCGGCAGGCTCGACAATCGCCGTAACAGGCTTGGCCGCGCCGTTTAACCTAACCGTAAGCGCGAATAGGCTTTCCGCGACAGGCACGTTCACCATGCCGCCTGCCAACAGCACAATTACAGTAAACGCTACGTTTGCGAATATAACACTGCCCGAGGGCTTGGTAATCAACCAGGTATACGGCAGAACGGCGACAGCTACAGCACCCGCCGCAAACCGCTCATTTATCGAGCTTTACAACTCGACAAGCGCGACCATTAACCTAAGCGGATTGTCGCTACAGCTACAGCCTATTTCCGACTCTGCTTCACAAAACCATAATGTGAATCAGTGGAATGTCCACACCTTTACCTCAGTATCAATTCCTGCGCATACGTCATACCTGGTGGTTTCTGCCAGTCAGACTACGCCTAATACACGCTATACCGTTTCTAGCTTCGATGTGCAGTCTACCACGCTATTTACAGGCGTGAACGACCGCAACTTTAGCGTGGCGATTGTACAAGGCACGACACCGCTTTCTACCAAGATTACGGAAGGCGAAATGTCGCTAGTGGTAGACCTAGTGGGCGCATGGCAGAACAGCAACGGCACACGCGACAGAGTAGACAACTTCCTAGGAACAGCGCCTGCGAACGGAATTTCTAACCAGCATTCAGTAAGACGTAACTGGAGCTGGCACAGCCCAAGCAGCACTTATATCCTAAACAACAGCAAAAACAACGTGACTGACTTCTCTGCGGTGAACTATGCGGCTACAGGCGGAATAGATGCTTCGTGGCTAACGGTAATGAGGCCTCGTTCAATTGCTGATGGTGCGTGGGTATATGCACCACCTGGCTTTACCGTAACCTTCGACCTAAACGGCGGTAACATCGGCGGCAACGAGAACGACGTACAAGTAAATGTTGCTTCCGGCGCGGCTGCCCCCGCTCCCGAGAATGTTACACGCAGCGGCGGCTACGTGTTCAACGGCTGGGATATTCCGCTAACTGGAATTTCCGCCAACGTAACCGCAACAGCACAATGGCTGCGTCTAGGTGCGGTATCGTCCAACGGCGATATAAACGGCAGTGTAACCTCGCTAGACGTGGTATGGCTAGCGCGCCACGTAGCAGGTCACGCAGGCTTTAACCTAACAAACCCACTTGTCGGCGATATAAACATGGACGGAGTAGTCGACGCCGCTGATATTACTGCTTTGCTGAGATGGTTGGTTGGGTATCGGTTGGAGGATTTGGCGGTTGGGGATTAGTTAGTTAGTGAGTGAGTAAGTGAGTAAATAAGTGAGTAAATGAAAGCAAGGCAACGGAAAACTGCGTTTTCCGTTGCCTTGCTTTTTGTTTTTGGGGTGGGGTGGGGGAGGAGTGTACGTTTTATTGTAGGGGAGGGGTTTACCCCTCCCGAGGTATGCACGTAGCTGTGGGAAGGGGCAAGCTCTACGAAAATTTAACAAAGAATACCGTCCTCCCGAGGTACGCACGTAGCTGTGGGAGGGGCAAGTCGCAATCAATTTGGTACGTGCAAACCTCGGGACGGACAAGTCCGTCCCCTACAAAAAACTTGCAAATTTCTTTAATGTGTTGGCAGTGGATTTTAAAATTATTAAACATGGATTTACGCGGATTTATACGGATTTTGCGGATTCGCTCGTGGGAAACCTACGCTCTACCGTAGGGGAGGGGTTTACCCCTCCCGAGGTATGCACGTAGCTGTGGGCGGGGCAAGCCTTGCTTTTTGTTTTGGGGTGGGGTGGGGGAGAAGTGTACGCTCTATCGTAGGGGAGGGGTTTACCCCTCCCGAGGTACACACGCAATCGTGGGATAGGCAAGCTCCACGAAAATTCAACAAAAAATACCGTCCCCCCTAGGTACGCACGTAGCCGCAGGAGGGGCAAGCTCCCATCAATTTTGTACGTGCAACCCTCGGGACGGACAGGTCCGTCCCCTACAAAAAACTTGCAAATTCCTTTAATCTGTTGGCGGTGGATTTTAAAATTATTAAACACGGATTTACACGGATTTTGCGGATTCACGCGGATTTAACGGATTTGCACGGATTCGCTCGTGAAAAACCTACGCTCTACCGTAGGGGAGGGGTTTACCCCTCCCGAGGTATGCACGTAGCTGTGGGAGGGACAAGCTCTACGAAAATTTAACAAAAAATACCGTCCTCCCGAGGTACGCACGCAATCGTGGGATAGGCAAGCTCCCATCAATTTGGTACGTGCAAACCTCGGGACGGACAAGTCCGTCCCCTACAAAAAACTTGCAAATTCCTTTAATGTGTTGGCGGTGGATTTTAAAATTATTAAACACGGATTTAACGGATTCACACGGATTTTGCGGATTCACGCAGATTTAACGGATTTACACGGATTTGCACGGATTCGCTCGTGGGAAGCCCACGCTCTATCGTAGGGGAGGGGTTTACCCCTCCCGAGGTACGCACGTAGCTGTGGGCGGGTCAAGCTCCACGAAAATTCAACAAAAAATACCATCCTCCCGAGGTACGCACGTAGCCGCAGGAGGGGCAAGCTCCCATCAATTTTGTACGTGCAAACCTCGGGACGGACAAGTCCGTCCCCTACAAAAAACTTGCAAATTTCTTTAATGTGTTGGCGGTGGATTTTAGGAGTATTAAACACGGATTTAACGGATTTACGTGAATTTAACGGATTTTGCTGATTTTATCCGCGAAAATTCGCTAAGCACGTATAATCCGCGTAATCCGTGTAAATCCGCTAAAATCCGCTAAAATCCGCGTTTCAGCACGCTTTTTTTAGTCCGCACTCCTCCTGTGCCACGTTCCTTCTATCCCTCTGTCCCTCTGCCCTCTGTCCCTTTGTGTCCCTCCGTCCCTCCGTCCCTCCGTCCCTCCGTATGAAAATCTTTCCAACAAACAAAAAAGCGGCTCACGCCGCTTTTTCATTTGTGCTATTTTCTATTTCCACTAAAGCTCTCAAGGCTCCGAGGCGATATTCCCACCACACCCCAGTCGGAGAAAAGGGGCTGTGCCCCTAGCCGTTCATCGCCTCCGCCACCTCAGCGGCAAAATCGACCTCTTTCTTCTCGATACCCTCGCCCTTTTCGTAGCGTGTGAACGCAACAATTTTTACGCCCTCGCCTACAGATTTCAGGTAAGATGCTACGGTGTGTTCGTCCTCGCGGACGTATTCTTGGTCATAAAGGCATATTTCCTTTAGCGTTTTTGCCAAGCGACCCTCTACCATTTTTTCTATTACTTGCTCTGGCTTGGGCTTGTCGGCGGTTTTGTTTTCTTCTAACGCTTGCTTGGTAAGGATTTCCTTTTCGCTTGCCAGATATTCCGCAGGAACATCTGCACGCGAGATAAATTGCGGCGCGAGGTTTGCGATTTGCATACAGACGTTACGCCCTGCTTCGAGTACGGAGTCGTTGATTGCGGGCGCTTCCACAACCAAGATTACGCCAACTCTGCCGCCGTGGATATATTCGACTACAGCTTGGTTTGCGTTAGCCGTGTAGCGAACAAAGCGGCGTACGCCGATATTTTCGCCGATTATGGAAATTTTGTGTGTAAGCACTTCCTGCGCGGTTTGCGAGGGGTCGGGCTTCCACGCCTCGGCCAAAAGTGCGTCCGTGGTTTCGGCTGTAGAGCCTAGTGCTTGGCTCGCCATTTGCTGTACAAAGGTGATAAAATCGTCGTTTTTTGCCACAAAGTCGGTTTCGCTGTTTACTTCTACCAGTGCGCCACTCTTGCGGTCGGGCGCGACAGCCGCCGCCACAAGACCCTCTGCCGCTACACGCCCTGCTTTTTTTGCCGCGGCGGCAAGCCCTTTTTCGCGTAGAATTTCTGACGCGCGTTTTATATTGCCCTCGGCTTCTACTAGGGCGTTTTTACACGCGGACATGCCCGCGCCTGTTAATTCGCGTAATTCCTTTACCATTGATGCTGATATTTGCATTGTATAAGCTCCTTTTATAAAGGTTAGTTATTAGGCTTCCTCGTTCGCAACTACTTCTTCAATAGAGGTAGGCTCGGCTTCCTCTACGGGTTGCTCGGGCTTTTTCCTCGTGGTTCTTTTAGGCTTTTCGCCCTCGGGCTGTTCGGTTGCAGGTGCTTCAACCGCAGGTTGCTCGGCTACTGGTTCAACCGCAACTGGCTCGCTCGCAGGTTCAACCGCAGGCTGTACTGCCGCAGGCTGTTCTGCTACAGGGGGTTGCTCGACTGGCTCCTCGTTGGTTTGCTCGCCCTGCCGCGCTTCGATTACCGCGTCCGCAAGTCTGCCCGCTATTAGCTTTATTGCACGAATTGCGTCGTCGTTCCCAGGAATAACGTAGTCTACCTCGTCTGGGTCGCAGTTTGTATCCACGATTGCGATAATGGGTATTCCCAGCGTGCGCGCTTCCTGGATTGCAATGCGTTCCTTACGCGAGTCTACGATAAAAAGCACATCTGGCACGCGCTTCATTTGCTTTACGCCGCCGAGGTTGCGTTGCAGCTTTTCCATTTCGTGTTCGAGCTTTGCGATTTCTTTCTTGGGAAGAAGCGACATGCGCCCGTCCTCTTGCATTTTTTCCAGTTCTTTTAATCTTTGCACGCGAAGCTGCATTGTCTTAAAGTTGGTCAACATTCCACCGAGCCAACGCTCGTTTACATAGTACATGCCACAGCGGATTGCTTCGTCCTTGATGGAATCCTGCGCTTGCTTTTTTGTGCCGACAAAAAGAACCTCGCCGCCATCGGAAACGATTTCGCTTATGGCGCGGTACGCCTCGTCTACCTTGCGAACGGTTTTTTGCAGGTCAATAATGTAAATTCCGTTGCGTTCGGCGAAAATAAATTCGCTCATTTTTGGATTCCAGCGTCTGGTTTGGTGACCGAAGTGTACGCCCGCTTCCAGTAGCTGTTTCATTGAAATAACTGCCATTTAGGCACCTCCTGTGTTTTCCTCCACGGCATAGAGGATACAGCCGTGTGTGTAGTGATGAATCTACAACGCCGTATAGGGTAGCATATATTTTATTAAATGTCAAAATTTTTCTTGCTTTCGTTAAAAAATTTCTCAATCTAAAAATCTTGTAAAATCCAACTTTTACATATACAATAGTACATGTCGAAACTTCACGAACTTTCGTCACTAAAAGGGAGGCACTCCATGCTAGGAAATATAACAATGTACTTAGTAATTGCGGCAATCGCGCTTATTGTCGCGTTGTTTTTGCAGGGCTTTAGGTCTGCAAGGCGAAATGAGGAGCTGTTCAACAAGCTAAAGGAGGACATATATTATCAGCTCGCGGGCGAAAATCGCTTCCTGCGTGACGAGCTTGACGCGCGGCTGGACAGGCTTCGCGACAGCATGATGCAGGTGTTCGAGTCTGGCCGCGAATCCAATCGCAAGGCAATCGGCACGCTTTCGCAGGAAATACACGACACCTTGCACCAGTTTCTACGCCACACCACGGACGGGCTTGCCACCATTCGCGGAAGCGTGGACGAAAAGCTAACTGGCATACAAATTTCCAACGAGAAAAAGCTGGACGAAATGCGTATGGTCGTGAACGAAAAGCTAGAGCAAACACTGGAAAACCGCCTGCAAAAGTCGTTTGAAACGGTAAGCAGTCAGCTGGAAAGCGTAAACCGCGGGCTTGGTGAAATGAAAACAGTCGCGCAGTCCGTAGGCTCGCTAAACCGTATTCTCGCGGGTACAAAAACGCGCGGAATTTTGGGCGAGGTTCACCTCGGGCATATCATAGAGGACATGCTGCCGTCACAGCTGTACGACAAGGAGGTTTCTACCAAGGTAGGCTCGTCCTGCCGCGTAGAATACGCCGTAAAATTCCCAGGCACGCAGGACGGACGGTATGTATATCTTCCAATTGATTCAAAATTTCCGCTGGAAACGTACGAGCGTTTGTTGGATTGCTACGAAACAGGCGACCCCGAGGAAACGGAAGCCGCCCGAAAGGCATTATTTTCGCGGATTAAAGCGTTTGCGAAGGATATTCGCAGCAAGTACATTTCTCCGCCAGAAACTACGCATTTTGCGGTAATGTTTTTGCCGACAGAGGGGCTTTATGCCGAAATCGCACGAGAAGCCGCGCTTTTTGAAGCCTTGCGGCAGGACGGAATAATCATCACAGGCCCAACGACCTTTTCCGCTATGCTAAACTCGCTACAGCTTGGCTTTAAAACCTTGCAAATTCAAAAGGGCGCAGCAGATATAGAAAAAACGCTCGGCGCGGTCAAAAATGAGTTCGGCAAATTCGAGGACGTTCTGAAAAAAGCGCATCAACGAATAACGCAAACAGGCGACGAGCTGGAGAACCTTATCGGCACACGCACAAATGCGATAAATCGTAGCTTGCGTGAGGTGCAGACTTATACGGGCGGGGAGAGCTTGTTGGGGATTGCGGAGGAATAATTAAGCCAAAACCCACTCAGGCAACCATTTCAAGCTCTCGATATAATTCACACTCACCGACATGCCCGAAAGCACAGGGAAAAATATAATAAACAGCACTAAAACAATGCCTGCGTATACGTAATACACGTATTCGTGCTTGACGTGGTTTTTGAAAAACATGGCAATCAACAGCACAACAAACGGCACACTCGGAAAATAATGGTAAATAAAGGTAGTGCGTTCGATAAAGACCCATGGCACAAAGTTTGCGGCGTAGGCGATTAGTACAAAAAAGATGTCGGCCTCGTGCCGTTGCTTTTTCCTAAGACTGTAAATGGTGTAGCCAGTGACAAAAATACCGAACCACCACACGGCGGGGCTTCCTATGGAGCTCATGCCCTGCTTTATGCCGTCCGCAATCGTGGCGTGGTACTGGAACAGCGGCGTAATAATCAGCGGCCACGCCCACCACGGCGAAGAAAAGGGGTGTGTCGAGCTTACCACATCGTGGGAATGGAACGTAAGCATGAATTTCTGATTTTCCCAAATAGTCAAAAAATTGCCGTCCACAGCCCTTATATACGGAATATACGACAATACGTAAATGGCGAGCGGCATCGCCACAAAAATAACAAAGCACAGGGCAAGCGTTTTAATCGCCGGCTTCTTGTCACGCAAATATAGCTTATACAACGCAGGGAAAAACAAAACAGGCAAGCCAAACGCGCCGTATATTCCCTGCCATTTTGAGGCAATCGCAAGCCCCATAGCCGTGCCGCAAAGCGTGAGTATAAGAATAGACCTGCCGAAGGAATTTTTTTCCAGTCCGCTAATGTAGCAATACATAAGAAAGTACATCGCCAGTATGAAAAAAGTGACATAGCTGTCAATGGTTGTCATTCGCGTTTGGGAAAAGAGCATAAAATCAAAGGTAAATATAAATGTCGCAAAAAAGGCAAAATTGTTAGATTTAAGCAATTTTCGCGCAAGGGCGTACAATAGCGGCAGCATAAAAATGCCAAACAGCGTGCCTGGAAGCCGCCACGCAAACGGTGTCATTCCGAAAAGCCGAATACTCGCCGCAATAAAGAGCTTGCCTAAGGGCGGGTGCGTTTTCTCGTTAGGCTCCAAGCCGTGCAGAAGCTCGTAGCCTGTGCGAGGGTAAAAAACCTCGTCAAAATATACGCTATTCATAAAGGTACGCATTTCGGGCAGAAGGTGCTGTTCGTCCGTTAGCTTTGACGCGGTGGAAGCAATTGGCATAGCCGCGCCGTCCCTTGGGCTTGCCGTAGTGGAAACAATTGGCAAAACCTCGCCGCCCTCACCACGGAACGCGATTTCCTGTATGCGCGTGTTCACGCTCGCCACTAGCTTAATATTCTGCGCGCGTACGTCCACGTCCTCAAATTGCCACTCGAACGGATATTTGCCCTCCATTTCATAAAAGCTCTCATATTCTCCGCTGTCTGCGGCGTAATACAATTCAAGCCTGTTCCAGTTGTTTGTGTCCGCACCTAGCAAATATTGTACCTTGGAAATTTGCGTGCTTTCGCCGAGGTCAAAAAAGACTGCCTCTGTGCCTTCGTCCGCAAGCCACGTAGTCTGCGGGGCTTGCGTATCGCCCAGCCGCACAAACGCAAGCACGCTGTACACCGCGATTAACAGCCCGAGCAGTGCGTAGTCGCGCTTTCTCATGGGCGGCGGATTTTTTAGCGTATCCTTTGGCTTAGGCTCAAGCTCAAGATTTTGCTTGCGTTTGGGTCGTTTTTTCTTCATATTAAAAAACAGACTACGCATAACCAAGCCGATTGTCGCAAGCCCCAAAACAACCGTAACATACGGAATTACTTGGATTGAACACTTGTCAAGCTCGAAGCCGTCTATATTCGCCCACCGCAAGATTTCCAAGCAGTTGATAAAAAACACCGCCGACAGCGAGCAGTACAAAATAAACTCCCTGCGGTCGCGGTTGTCCGCATAATACGCCAAAATAAACAATAGCCCGGGAAATAAATAACGCTCGTGCATTTTGATGGAAAATGTAAAAATAACAATAAAAAGCGCGGCGACGATTAAATAAAAATATCTGCCGTTGTGCCGCGTGCGGTTGGTATGCAGAGCCACCATGGAAGCCCAAACAATCGCGCCCACAATCGCCATGCCCCACACGGCGTGTTTTACGCCCAGCAGCCGTGTGTCCAGTGACTGAAAATTGCCGAAAATCGCCCAAAAATTAAACGCGTTTACCGTGGAATGATTGTACATTGCCATTCCGTTACGCATTTCGGATATGGTAGTCATTAGCCCAAACGGCAGAGCAACAAGCACCATGCCCAACGCCGCCGCGCCTATATATGCGGCGAGCCGCGCCGCTTTTTTCCAGTTAAAGTCAATGTCGAGATATTCGTAGGCGGAATATAGGTAAACAGGCGCGACAAAAAGCGACTGCGGCTTGGTTAAAATTGCCAAGCCATAAAGCACGTACGCAGGCAGTAGCTTTTTTTCGCGTAAAAAGCCGAGCGACACTAGCAGAATGAGCAGATAAACCGCCTCGACCTGCCCCCACACGCTGGAAATGAGAATAATGGCGGGGTTAAAAATCCACGCGGCGGCGGTAAATAGCGCGGCCTTCTGCGAAAACCGCTTGCTCGCCATTCGGTAAAGCGCGTAGCCAATGCCTAAATCTGCCAACATAGCGGGTAAAAACGTAAGGAAATTAAACCATCGGCTTTCGCCGAAAATGCCTATTATGCGTAAAACATATAGATATGCAGGCGGATAGTCGGTTAGATAATCGTTGCTGTAAAAGCCAGAAAAGCCCTCGGCGGCAAGCGCCCTAGCCCAAAACTGAAACGTACCCACATCGAAGCCGAAGGAGTAGTCGATTTTGAGGAACACAAGCAAGCGGAGCAGGAAGCCTGTGAGTAGTAGTGGGAAAATAAAAATGGTATTTTTGGATTTCATTTATGACACCTCGGTTTGTGAATTGTGATAGAATGGGGATTTTGAAGGCAATGGAACGCGGATTTTCGCGGATTTGGCGGATTTACGCGGATTTTTTCGTGCGTTTATTCAGAGCTGACGGAATGCGGAGTACGTAGGTTTTTTAAGGGCAGTAGACACGGATTTAACGGATTTACGCAGATTTACGCGGATTGGCTCGTGGGAAAATATATCGCCGTTTAGTGGTTTACGTGGACAAAATCCGCGTAATCCGTGTAAATCCGTGTTTAATTATCTTTAAAATCTAATTCTATTGTCTGTCGTGCCACGCTCCCTCTGTGCCTCTGTGTGAAAAAATCTTTTAACTAAAGATATGGAAGTTATACGCTTTACCTACGTTCATTATTTGTCAAAAAGATTTTCACACAGAGGCACAGAGGGAGCGTGACACAGCAGACACGAAACGCAGGTTTAAACATTGCGTTTGTTGTGGGGGATTTGCAAGGTTTTTGTAGGGGACGGATTTATCCGTCCCGAGGTACGCACGTTCTATAATTCGGGGCAGGTAACGTCCATTAAGCAGGCAGTAAGGTGTTGTCTAAGCGGTTTTCTTAGACAACACCGCACGCCGACCAACGCAGAGCGTGCTAACCTCGGGGCGGATAAATCCGCCCCCTACAAAAACCGTTACCGTGTATTTTCCCACGAGCCAATCCGCCAAATCCGCGAAAATCCGTCAAATCCGTGTCCCATTACCTCTAATTACATGGATAAAATCTGTATTCCACTGCCGTCAATTTACACGGAAAAAATCCGCGAAAATCCGCCAAATCCGCGGAAATCCGCGTTCCATGCCCTTAAAAAATAACTACGAAACCTTACTTACCCCCACGTCCAAACGTCGCAGGGTTTCTTGTTTCCCTAAAATCTCGCATATCTCAGTAGCTCCGCAGGGCGTTGTCGCTTTGCCAGATGTAGCCGTGCGTACCGACCACAAGACCTGCCCCTTGGTTAGTCCGTTTGCTTCGGCGGCCTGTGCGAGAGCGGCGGACAGCCCGTCATGTGTCCATTCGTCCAGCCCGTCCAACGCGCCGATTGCCGCCTGTAGGGCTTGCTTGGCTACGGTGGTATCGGTTTTCATTTTTTTATGAGTGTACAGCTCAATGTCATATTCTGGCAGACAGTCAATAAAGTCTACCAGCTCGCCGCATTCGCTTACCACGCTTACGCGAGATTGCGTTATTTTCGCGAGCAGGGCATAGTCCGCGCCCGCCGTTTTTACGGCGTTTTTTAAATGCGGCAACGCCATTTCGTAATATTCGTCAAACGGCATGGCCTTGATATGCTCGGCGTTGAACCATTTTAGCTTAGTTAGGTCAACGGCAGACGGCGATTTGCTTATATTTTTTATGTCGAATATTTTTTCTATTTCCGCAAGCTCGTAAACCTCTCTATTGTCGGGCGGACTCCAGCCAAGCAACGCGGCGTAGTTTATTATAGCGCGCGGCAAGAAGCCCATTTCCAATAACTGGGCAACGGAAGCGTCGCCGTTACGCTTGGAAATTTTCTGCCCCTTGTCATTTTGCAGCAAGGGCAGGTGTACAAATAGTGGCACTTCCCAGCCTAACGCCTCGTACAATAGCTTGTACTTTGGCGTAGACGAGAGGTACTCACTGCCGCGCATGACGTGCGTTATGTGCATGGCGTGGTCGTCTATTACATTAGCAAAATTGTAGGTAGGCATACCGTCAGATTTGATTAAAACCTGGTCCTCCATTTCCTTGTTTTCTATAGTAATTTCGCCGAAAACCTCATCAACAAAGGAGGTGCTTCCCTCGGGTATAAACTGGCGTATTACGTATGGCTCGCCGTTGTCTAGGCGGGCTTGTATTTCCTGTGCGGTAAGGCTTTTGCAGTGTCTGTCGTATTTTTTGAATCCTCCGCTGTCTGCGAGCGTGTCTAGCCGTTCCTTTGTGCAAAAGCAATAGTAGGCTTGTCCTTTCTCGACCAAGCGTTTGGCGTGCGGCAAATAGTCCGCCTTGCGTTCGCTCTGGATATACGGGCCGTACTCGCCGCCAATCGTCGGCCCTTCGTCAAAGCTAAGCCCCATGGTTTTCATTGTTTCGATAATCGCCTCGGTCGCGCCCTCGACAAGGCGTTCTTGGTCGGTATCTTCTATCCGCAAAATAAACGAGCCGCCGTTTTTCCGCGCCGCTAGATATTCAAATAAAGCCGAGCGTAAATTGCCTATGTGCATAAAGCCTGTGGGGCTTGGTGCGTATCTCGTGCGTACCATGATAATAACCTCCAAAAATTTTGTGAATTTTATTCTAACAGACTTGTTTGTTTTATGATATACTTTCAACGGAAAATTTAACACAATACAAATACGGAGTGATTATGTGTGAACGTACAAGAGGAATTTGAGCTGCTTAAAGCACGCAACCTAAGCATAGACGCAACCCGCGGAAAGCCTTGCGCGGAGCAGCTCGCCCTTAGCAATAAATTATTTAACATGCCGCTCAGCCCCAGCCCCTACGCCGAGGACGGAACAGACGTAAGAAACTATGGCGGCAACGACGGCTTGCCCGAAATGAAGCGTATTTTCGCAGAGCTTTTAGATGTAGAAGCAGGCGAAATAATCGTAGGCGGAAATTCCAGCTTAAATATGATGTTCGACTGCATAAGTACAATGGTTTTGTCCAGGCAATGGAACAATCCGAAATTTATTTGCCCCGCGCCAGGCTACGACCGCCATTTTGCTATTTGTGAATACTTTGGCATAAAAATGCTTACCGTAAAAACGAACCCCACGCACGGCATTGACATGGACGAGGTGGAGGAACTCGTCCGCGACCCAGATGTGGTGGGAATGTGGTGCGTGCCAGTGTTTTCCAATCCGCAGGGCTTTATTTACAGCGACCAAACCGTAAGCCGTTTGGCGGCAATGAAAACGGCAAACCCTGCGTTTAAAATAATGTGGGACGATGCGTACACCATTCACCAATTTAGCGGGGAACGCCCGAAAATTCTAAATATTTTGCACGAATGTAAAAAGAACGGTCACGAAGCCCGTCCGTTCATGTTTACATCTTTTTCCAAAATAAGCATAGCGGGCGGCGGTGTAGCCTGTGTCGCGGCGGCTGGCGAAAACCAAGCCATTCTGCGTAAACGGCTAGGCGTGCAGACCATAGGCCCCGACAAAATAAACCAGCTCAGGCACGCGCGGTACTTCAAAGACCTGAAAGGCATAGAAGCGCATATGGCGTTACACGCCGATATTTTACGCCCGAAATTCGAGCTTGCTATCGACTATTTTACCGAAAAGCTCAAAGGCACTGACGCGACATTTGTCGCGCCGAGGGGCGGATATTTTATATCTGTAGAAATCCCCAACCGCGCAAGGCGCGTGCAACAGCTATGTAAGGAAGCGGGCGTTTTGCTAACGGAAGCGGGCGCGACCTTTCCGTACAATAATGAGCCTGCGGATTCAAACCTGCGTTTCGCGCCGAGTTATCTTTCGCTTGAGGAGCTGGAGCAAGCCGTGCAGGTTTTTTGTGCGGCGGTGAGAAGTTAAAAAAGGCATGGAACGCGGATTTACGCGGATTTAACGGATTTTCGCGGATTCTGTCTGGCGTGTTCTTTAAAATCCGCGTAATTAAAAACCTACGCAATTCACATTTCGTTAGTTTTGAATGAACGCGGGAAAGAATCCGCGAAAATCCGCCAAATCCGCGGAAATCCGCGTTCCATAAATCGAGCCACAAAAATGCCACGCATATGAAACAAACCGAAAAAACAAACCAAGGAGGACTTTCTTATGAGCAACGAAACCCTAAAAGCAATAATGGAACGGAACACATGCCGCGATTTTAAGCCAGAACCGCTCGAACCCACGCAAATAGAGCGGCTAGTTAATGCCGCGCTTGCCGCGCCTAGCGCAATGAATTTGCAGCCGTGGCATATAATCGTGGTGACGGACGACAGCCTCATCATGGAAATGGACGAGGCCGTCATGGAGTTTATTAAGCATGATGCGGAGTGGCACAAACGTATGCTCGACAGGGGCGGCAGGGTGTTTTACAATGCACCGTGCATGATTTTTATTGCCAAGGACGAGAGCGAGGCCGCGCCGCTGGATTGCGGCATAGTTAGCCAAAATATTGCGTTGGCGGCACATTCTATGGGGCTTGGCTCGGTTATCTGCGGCATGGCGCGCTACGCTATCGACCACAATCCAGAATTTGCCAAGCGGCTCAAATTCCCAGACGGCTACAGCTTCGGCATGTCTGTGGGCGTAGGGCAAATCAACACTGGCAAGGCTCCGCACGAGCTTGACAAAAACAAAGTAACCTATATAGGGTGACGGCCATGGGCGATGTATTTAATGAACAAATAGTAAAGCGCGTGCCGACACTAAAAGACACAATAATCAAGGCGTGCATATGGGTACTCGTGGGCGTTATTGGCGCGGCTTCGTTTGTTGTGCTTAGCCATTTCGCAATGCTCGTGGTGCTTGGGTTGTTTTTTGGCGCAAGGTTTTTGATTGGCTATTTAAACGTGGAGTACGAGTATGCCTTCACTAATGGCGAGCTGGACATTGACATCATTTACGACCAGCTACGCCGCAAGCGTGTGTTTAGCGTAAACATGCGGCAAATAGAAGCAATGGCACAGCTAAACGACAGCAAACACGCGGCGGCGTTTGGCGCGGCACAGGAACGGCGCGACTATTCCAGCGGCGTACACGGCGCGGACACATACGCGCTAGTTGCCGTACAGGGCGGCAGGAGGATATTGGTGATAATTGAGCCTAATGAGAAGATGTTGAGGGCATTAAAAAGATAGAGTGCGGATTTTTTTTAAAGGCATGGAACGCGGATTTTCGCGGATTTAACGGATTTTCGCGGATTTTTTCGGGCGTGTTTTTGAATCCGTGTTCCTCCGTTACCAGTTTTTTGTAGGGGACGGATTTATCCGTCCCGAGGTTTGCACGCTGTAAATTGGTTGGACGTTGTCCGTCCCTAATTAACGAACGTGGCGACCTCGGGACGGATAAATCCGTCCCCTACAATTCGTCCCGACATTTACCCCACCCCAAATTGACAAACGCGCGTATATCGTGGCGGACGGATTTAAAAACACGTACGAACGAATCCGCGAAAATCCGCCAAATCCGCGAAAATCCGCGTGCCATGCCTTTAAAATCCGCGTGCCGCGCCTTACTTCTTCACATTTATCCCCAAAACTCCGCCTAAGCCGCCGCCGATTATTCCCAAAACGCTAACGATTAGCGTCCTGCCGTCTACCGAAAATGTCGGCAGGAACACGAACATGACGACCGCCATAATCGCAATATAAGCAAAGCCCGCCGCCATTCCCCACAGCCAGCCGCGGCTTGTCGCGCCGCGCGCCGCATCAAACCCTGCGACCATCACCGACAGTACAGTTGTAACCGCCACAATCGTGGGCAGGCTACGTTCGCTCATGCTTGTGTATGTAATAAGCATTGCGAACCCGAGGAAAACAATCCCCGTAATGGCATATGCCATCAAGACACCTATGGATAGGTGTTTAATTTGTGTTTTTGAAAAAGACATGTTCTGCTCCTCTTTTTTTTATATATACGTTGGTGGCTTGCCGCTTATGTATCACTGCTCGATAAAATTTTTTCGGTAGTGCAGTCTACGAGAATTATATCCTCGCCTATTTTGTTTATGCTTTCCCACGGTATGCGGTACTCCTGGTCACGCCCGAAAACGCCTAGCACTCGCCCTGGGCCGGGTACAATCAGCGCGGCGGTTTTGCCGTCTGTTGTGTCTATTTCCAAATCGCTAACAAAGCCGTACCTCGCGCCGTCGTTGATGTTTACTATTTCTTTCTGGCGTAAATCGTACATACGTAGCATTAAATCTCTCCTTTAGAATCGGTATTCCATTCGCAAATACGAAGCTCAAACCCATTCAAATCATTAACATAAAACAATTTAGTTCCCCAGCCTTCTTCTATTATTTCGGACACTTTATCCCACCCTGTATTTAATATTTTTTCACGCATTGCTTCAAGACCCTCAACAAAAAGAAAACAAGTAGCGTTATTTCCTGTTATTCTTGACAAGCCGTTGTCGTCACTACGCAATAGGTGAAAGATATAATTAGTATCTGATACCTTTATCATTGCATGTTCGCCATAACCCTCGCATTGAAAACCTAAATGCTTCTCGTACCATTCAGTTGTTTCTTCGACTGATGGAACGAATAGTGTAAAACCTGTGATGTTTTGAATAAACCTTGGTGTTGTCATTTTGTTGCCTCCGATTTTTTTGGCTCGCCTTCGGCGATTTTTCGTGTGCGACTTTACACTACCACCTAGAATATTATTTTCAAAATAAAATAATCCACTGTGATTATTCCTGCCAAAACCCATAAATAGTACGCGAAATATTTGAGTTTGCAAGCCTTAATAAGCTGTAATAAGAGTTTTATTGACAAAAAACCGACAACAAGCGACGTAATAAACCCAATCAACAACGGCACTGCGCCGATTGTTTCAAGTGCCGCTCCGCCGCCGCGTACAAATTTTATGCCGTCCAAAAGCCCTGCGCCGCCAATCGCGATAATTGCCAGCAAAAACGAATACCGCGCCGCGGCTTCGCGGTTGATTTTGCGTGAAAGCGCGCCAGTAATGGTCGTCCCCGAGCGTGAAATCCCAGGCGGCAACGCCAACGCTTGACACAAGCCGACAAAAAGCGCGTCAAGATAGGAAATATCGTCCTCCGACTTTGTACCCTGCGGAAAGCTGTCCGCAAGGAGCATAAGAAAGCCCGTGACCGTAAACGCGGCGGCGAGCCAGATACCGCTACGCAAATAGCTTACGATTATGTCTTGCAAAAACAGCCCCGAAATAACCGCAGGAACAGTGCCGATAGCTAAAAGCGCGGTCATTTTGCAAAAAGGGTTCTTGATTAGCTTCCAAATATCAGACCAAAATACAACAAGTATCGCCACCAATGAGCCTAAATGTACAACTATATCAAACGTAAAAAGATGCGCCTCGTCTATGCTTATGCCTAGGACGTTCTGCATGAGAATAAGATGCCCCGATGAGCTTATGGGCAAAAACTCCGCAATTCCCTGTACTATGCCTAGAATTATTGCTTCGAGAATGTTCATGTCGTACCACCTTTTTTTGACTCGCCTTCGGCGATTTTTCATGTGTGAATCTGCACTGTCAATTAGTTATATTCAGAGCAGACCTGTACTATAACTTGAGCGTGAATTAAAGTAAAAGCATGGAACGCGGATTTACGCGGATTTAACGGATTTTCGCGGATTTTTTCGGGCGTGCTTTTGAATCCGTTAAATCTGCGTTTCATTGCCTGCTGTGCCACGCTCCCTCTGTGCCTCTGTGCCTCTGTGTGAAAAATTCTTTTAAACTAAATAATGAGGCTTTACGCTTTACCTACGTTCATTATTTGTCAAAAAGATTTTTTCACACAGAGGCACAGAGGCACAGAGGGAGCGAGGCACAGCAGGAGCGAAACGTAGATTAAAATATTGCGTTTGTTGTAGGGGCTTTGCAGGTTTTTTGTAGGGGACGGATTTATCCGTCCCGAGGTTGCCTCGCTCTGCGTTAATGGACGTTACCCGCCCCGAATTGATGAACGTGCATACCTCGGGACGGATAAATCCGTCCCCTACAATCCGTCCTGCCATTTCCGTCCTTAATTAACGAACGCGGCGACCTCGGGACGGATAAATCCGTCCCCTACAAGGGTATGTTGACCTTAGTGCTTCACCGCCCAGCCCACTGGCAAATTATTTTTTAGCCGTTGTTGTACAATTCTTGCCCAGCCCAAGGGAAAGCCCTTGTGGCAGACCAAAATCCACGGCTTGCCCGAATATTCGCCGCCGACAAGCCAAGACTCGCCACGCAAATATTTTTGCGATTCGGCTTCGGACAGCTCGACAGAAAACCGCGCTTGCTCCTTCCGCAAGCCCATGGCTAGGGCTTGGCTAGGCACAAAACGCCCCTTTAGGCAATCGCCCAAGTACCAACCGCTACGTGCCACACGCAACCCACGCAAATCAAGCGGCACAGCTTGAAAATACAAACAGTCGCCGTTTTTTACAAACTCGCCGTGTGTTGGAAAATCTAGGTTTAAAAATTCGTCGCAGAAAGCGGTAAATTCTGGGAATTTTTCGCGTGTTCGGGAGATGTCAAGGCTTCGGGGCGATATTCCCACCAAGTTGATATTTTGCGTTGTACGCAAAACATCAACGGAACAGTCAGAAAAAAGGGGCGAAGCCCCACGAGAGAGTAACGCAACAAAATGCCCCTCGCCCTTTTCATGCGGAAAAATTCTCACAGCCCGCGAAAGCCCACCACGCCCATTCCTTACCCCCACACAATCCGTGACCGAATTTCCTATCTCTACAAGCGAAAAATCCCCATGCTTCTCCAAAAAATCCGCGATTACGTCCTCATTCTCGGTAGTATTAAATGTGCAGGTAGAATATACCATTTTGCCGTCTGGCTTCAGTAGCTTCGCCGCGTGCCGCAGTATTTCCTTTTGCACGGCGGCACAGGCCTCTGGCTTGTTTGACGTGTACGCCTTAATCGCGTCAGGCTCGCGCCGAAACATTCCCTCGCCAGAACACGGCGCATCCACCAAAATTCTGTCAAAAAATCCGCTAAATCGCCCCAAATTCATGGGCTGTTCCGTGAGGACTAGCGCGTTTGTCACGCCCGCGCGCTCTAGGTTTTTCACCAAGGCGCGGCAACGTGACGGGCTGGAATCGTTGGACACAAGCAAGCCCTCGCCCTGCAAATGCCCCGCAATTTGTACCGATTTTCCGCCTGGCGCGGCGCATAGGTCTAAAACCCTATGACCGCGTTGTACGTCCAACGCTTCGGCAGGACACATCGCGCTAGGCTCTTGAATGTAAAACAGCCCTGCATGGTAGTCTACGCTTTTTGCAGGGCTTTGGGATTTTTTGGAAATAAAATCCGCAGCGCCCTTGTCGTTTATTCCCGAATCGTAAATAAAGCCTGTTTTACACCAAGGTACTGGCGTGAGGGAAAGGTCGGCGAAGCCGCCGCCGAAAATGCCAGCGGTGCAACCGCCAATTTTCAATAGATTCACACGCAACCCACGCACAGACGGCCTCTCATAAGCCCCACAAAGCTCCAAAAACTCCCCCGCACTAAGCATTCCCCTCATGCTATCTAAAAAGCTCTCAGGCAAATTCAAATCTGTGACTCCGCTCTCAATTTCTCTATAAGCTCCGCTATATCCTGCTGTCCCTCGTCGCCGTTCGCGCGGCTACGCACAGACACCTTGTTTTCCGCGACCTCGTTGTCGCCTAGTATCAGCATTACTGGTACTTTTTGTAGCTGTGCCTCGCGAATTTTGAAGCCCATTTTTTCGTTACGCAAATCGGCTTCGGCGCGTAGGTCGGCGGCCTCTAGCTGTGCGAGCAGGCTTTTGGCGGCCTCGTGATGGCGTTCGGCTATGGGAATAACCATAATTTGCACGGGCGTAAGCCAAAACGGAAACCAACCTGCGCAATGCTCAATCAGAATAGCCAAAAACCGCTCGATACTGCCAAAGCAAGCGCGGTGAACCATTACGGGGCGGTGCTTCGCGCCGTCCGCGCCGACATAGCTTAAATCAAATCGTTCTGGCATTTGCATATCAAATTGTATTGTTCCGCACTGGAAGCTACGCCCCATGCTGTCCTTGATATGGAAGTCTATTTTCGGGCCGTAAAACGCGCCGTCGCCCTCGTTCAATTGGTATTCGCGGCCTAGCTTTTCTAGGGAAAGGCGTAGCGCGTTGGTGGACGTTTCCCAGTCCTCGGCCGTGCCTATGCTGTTTTCGGGGCGCGTAGACAGCTCGAACGTAAAATCGTCAAGCCCAAACGCCGCGTAGACTTCCTCGTACAGCTTGATTATGCTGATAATCTCGTCCTGCGCTTGGTCTGCCGTCATAAAAATATGCGCATCGTCCTGCGTAAAAAGCCGCGCCCTCGCAAGCCCATGCAACGCGCCAGATTTTTCCGCGCGGTGAATAATTCCAAGCTCCGCCATTCTAAGCGGAAATTCCTTGTACGAGTGCAGCTCTGTGGCGTACAAAAGCATACCGCCAGGGCAGTTCATAGGCTTTACAAAGTAGTCGATTTCGTCCATGGTGGTGCTGTACATATTGTCGCGGTATTTTTCATAATGACCCGAACGCTTCCATAGCTCGGCATCGAGAATAATCGGCGTAGAAATTTCCTGATAGCCGTAGCGTTTATGGATTTTCCGCCAGTATTCAATCAGCCTGTTTTTCAGCGAAATGCCCTTGGGGTAATAAAACGGAAAGCCCGGCCCCTCGTCCAAAAAGGCGAACAGCTTCATTTCCTTGCCTAGCTTGCGGTGGTCGCGTTTTTTTGCTTCCTCTATGCGTTCCAAATGCTGTGCCAGCTCGTCCTTGGTAAAAAATGCCGTGCCGTAAATACGCGAAAGCATTTTGTTTTTTTCGTCGCCGCGCCAGTACGCGCCCGCCACGGACGTTAGCTTAAACGCCTTAACATCACGCGTACGCGGCATATGCGGCCCTGCGCATAGGTCAACAAATTCGCCCTGCTTGTAAAAGGACGCGTCCTCTATATCCGCCAAAAGCTCGCGTTTGTAAGGCTCGCCCTGCTTGTCCACGTATGCCAGCGCCTCGTCACGCGGAAGCGTAAACCGCTCAATCGGCAGATTTTCCTTGATAATTTTTTTCATTTCTTTCTCAATCGCTTCCAGGTCGGCGGGCGTAAAGGGCGTTTCCGTTTCAAAATCATAATAAAACCCGTCGCCGATTGCGGGGCCGATTGCCAGCTTTACGCTTGGAAACAGCCGTTTTACCGCCTGTGCAAGAATATGTGAGGTCGTGTGCCTTAATGTGTTTAGGTCATTCTCGTGCATATTAAAAACTCCTTTGTTGTTGTTTATTCGACTTTGTGAATTATACAATAGTGGTTTGTAGGAAGCAAGGAGAAGTAAAAAACTCTTGACAACTGCGTACTATAGCATATAATACACATAACACAGCTATAACAAGGAGGTCAGGAAATGCAAATGTTCAATGTGGACTTTAAAAACCGCAAGCCCATTTACGAACAAATTATCGAAAACTTCAAGCGGCTAATAATCGCGGGCGATTTGAAGGAAGAATCGCGAGTGCCGTCCATACGCGATATGGCTAAGGAGCTAGGTGTAAACCCAAACACGGTACAAAAGGCGTACCGCGAGCTAGAGGAGCAGAGCTACTTCTACACGATTATCGGGCAGGGCAGCTTTATCGCCGCGCCGCCAAAGAGCGACACAGGCAAGGAAATAGGCGCGTTGTATGACTCGTTAGTGGGTACGGTGCGAGAGCTTATTTTCCGCGGCGAAAGCAAGCCGAGAATTATCGAAAGGGTGGAAATGATATGATTAGAGTAGAAAACGCGGTAAAAAACTTTGACGACTATGCCGCGCTTAATCAGTTGAACGTGAACGTAAATCGCGGCTCGATTTACGGGCTTGTGGGCTTGAACGGCGCAGGAAAAACCACGCTAATAAAAATTCTGGCGGGCATTTTTCGCGTAGACAGCGGAAAAATTTTAATAGACGAGCAGGAAACCTACGACAACGAAAAAGTAAAAGAGCGTGTCGGCTATGTAGCGGACGATTTGTACTTCTTTCCGCAGTACAATTTGAATATGCTAAGCAAATTTTACAGACGGCTGCACAAAAACTGGAACACGGCGCGCTTTAACGAGCTTGTAGGGCTTATGGAGCTTGACACAAAGCGGCGCGTGGGGCGGTTTTCCAAGGGTATGCAGAAGCAGGCCGCGCTCGCGCTTACGCTTTCGGCTATGCCAGACGTTCTGCTATTGGACGAACCTATCGACGGGCTAGACCCCATTGTGCGTTCGCGTATTTTCAACAGAATAATAGAGGACGTGGCAGACCGACAAATGACGGTACTTATTTCCAGTCACAATTTGAAGGAAATGGACGGAATTTGTGACACGGTGGGCATTATCAAAAAGGGCAGAATGCTACTGGAGCGCGACTTGGACACGCTAAAGGAAGAAATGAAGTCAGTTTTTGAGCATACGCCGCCGTCACTTGACGAAATTTTTATACATTTGCACGAAAACACAGGAAAGGTGGAGGCATAAATGATTAGCAGAGCGTTGTTAATTGAGCATTTGAAGCGGTTTTGGGCAGTACCCGCTTTGTCGTTATTATTGTATGTTTTGTGCGTTGTTCTGCCGTTTGGCAACTCTGTAACGAACATGAACTATAGCTTTGGGAGCTGGAACAATCCGTACCACTACATGACGCGCATTATGACTATGCGTGACGTTGGCATGATATTTGTTACAGTTGGTACTCCTATTATTGCGGCGTTTTGTACCTTCGGCTGTTTTTTCAAAAGGAGAACCGCCACGTCCTTTTATTCCATGCCTATTAGCAAAAAACGGCTTATTTGTACAAATGCGCTTGCAGGAATCCTCTTGAGCGTAATTCCGATTCTGTGCTTTTGTATCTTGTTTGCGATACAAATTCCGTCTATCGAGGTACTAAAGGATAGCGTGCTTGCGAATTATAACTCCAACAGTATATCGCCAGATGAAATTCAAGGGCTTACAATTCACATCACTGCGGCTAATGTTTTCATCGGCGTTGTGGTACTGTTTGCTCGCCTGGTAATAACGAGCGTGTTCTATTTTGCTATGGCGTGGCTTGGGTTTGCTATGGTGGGGCATGGCGTGATTGGGCTTTTGCTTGTCGCGCTTCTGCCGTTTGTGCCTGTCATTCTGCTTGGCGCGGTTGAGCTAATCGCGCGAAACTATGTATTTGGGCTACGGGAAATTTTTTCGGAAAATGTGTTTGAAAAATTCGCGATTGCACACCACCCTGCGCTTTGGGGGGAAGGGCTGATTAGCGGTATTCCCTTTGTTCCCCTGCTTTTCCCAGTGGTGTCCTATCTCATTATCGGCGCGCTAATGCTCGCGGGCGCGTTCCTCATAAGCTGTAGACGTAAGCCCGAGCTTACTGGCGATTCCGTAATATTTACCCCTGTGAAAAACGTGCTTATTTTTGTCGTATCGTGTATAGGCGGCGTGATTATTGCCGCGATTTTGTACGCCATGCACGGCAACCTGTTTATGCTGCATTTAGGCGCGGCACTGGGCTTTATTGTCGGCTACTTTATCGCACAAATGCTTGCGGAAAAGTCGTTCACGGTACTGGGGAAAATTAGACAGCTTCCGCACTTTTTCGCCGTGCTTCTGGGGCTGTATGCCGCCGTATTGCTGATTACAAGCTATGGGCTTGGCTTTTATATAAACCGCGTGCCGTCCGAAAGCCAAATAGCAGGCGTGTACGTAACTAGCGAGCGTGTATGGCAGTCTAGCGAGGAAATGAAGCGGCTTGCGTTAAGCTCGCCCGAATTTATCTCCGCTACCCAAGCCGCCCACCGTTCTATTTTGCAGGAAAGAGCGACACTGCAAGTGCGCCCAGATTTTCATAAGTATTCAAAATGGACAATACAAGGAAGATATTGGCAGAGCCACACCTTGTATATCAACTATATCCTGCAAAACGGAAGCATTGTATCGCGGCAATATGAGATGCCCAGCGACTTTGTAAAAAGCTCGGGCATGAAGGAATTTTTTGGACGTAAGGAGGTCGTAACCGCGCCGTTTCTTATTCTTGGCTTCCCCGAATCGGTGGACAGCCTAAGTCTTACTTTTTATATCGGCGGCTCGCGATATAACAATAATAGCTATGTCGCCGAAGCGAGGATTACCTCGCGCGCGCAGATTAACGAGGCGTTGGACATAATCGCCGACGGAATGGTGCGAGGCAGCCGCGCGAATTTGGATAGAATGCTTTCGGGGCAGGAGGAGAAGAACTGGGTGGCAAACACGGCGGCGGCACAGCCTATGAACGCGCATTTTTCTTATTCGATGAATGAGAGGTTTAGGGAAACATGGAGCCGCAATTTTTCGTATAGGACTCCGTATATCTCTAGCGAAGCGGCGGAGATTCTGCATGAGAGGGTTGGGGAATGGGGGTTGTTGGTTGTTGGTGGGGTAGGGGAGTAGCTTCCCCTTTTCGCCGACGGGGCGATTGTGGGAATGTCGTCCCGACAAACGCACGAAGCGAAAATGTGTAAATTAAACAAGGATTTAAAGGCAATGGAATGCGGATTTAAGGGATTCAAGGGATTCACACGGATTTAACGGATTTTCACGGATTACGCGGATTGGCTCGTTGTAAAATCCACGAAAATCCGACAATTCCGATAAGTCCGACAGAATCCGCGTAAATCTGCGTGAATCCGCTAAATCCGCGTTTAATCGCTTTTAAAGCTGAAGAAGCTACACGCTTTTGCCATTCGTGCGTTTGTCGTGGGAATGTCGTCCCGAAGCCTTGACAGCTTGATGTAATACCTATAGCTGTTTAAGTTGAAAACGGTGTTGTTTTTAGCTTAAACAGCTATAGCACGACAAACGGACGAAGCCGAAATGTGTAAATTAAACACGGATTTGGCGGATTTTCACGGATTTACGCGGATTGGCTCGAGGGAGAATCCGCGTAAATCTGCGTGAATCCGTTAAATCCGTGTTTTATTTATGTCTTTTGGGCTTTGTGTGGCTGTCGTGGGGAATGGGGTGGGGTAGGGGGAGCTTGCTCCCCTAATCCTTCATACCCGAAGAACTAACCAACGCCGCCAAGTACCCAAACACAATAGCCACGGTCATGCCGCCTGCCATGGCGGTAAAGCCGCCTGTTATTACGCCGATTAGGCCGCGTTCGTCTACGGCGCGTTTTACGCCGCGGGCGAGCAGATTACCGAAGCCAGGCAAAGGCACTGTTGCGCCTGCCCCTGCGAAGTCTACTAAACGCTCGTAAATTCCTAAACCACCCAAAATACAGCCAGCTACCACAAAAAATACAAGGATTTTCGCAGGGCTTAGCTTTGTTAGGTCTATTAGAATTTGCCCGAGTACACACATCAAGCCGCCTATTATAAATGACCAGAAAATAATGTTCATTATTGTACTTCCTTTCTTTTACGACAAACGCATGAATTAGTACATGGAACGCGGATTTGCGCGGATTTGGCGGATTTGCGCGGATTCTATCTGGCGGAAATTCATAAAATCCGTAAAATGTGCGTTCCAGTGCCGTTAATTGTCGTAAGAAAAAATCCGCGAAAATCCGTTAAATCCGCGAAAATCCGCGTTCCATGCCTTTAAAATCCATTAACCATGTTTTACAGCTATTGACGAACAAGCCCTTACTCGGAGAAATGCGGCAAAGCCGCTTCTATTGCGACAGCGTGAGCAGTCGCAGGAATGGTTTCCCCTTGTTGAATTGTCACCACACTATGCAACGCCCCAGTCGGTACAAATAGTAGCTTTTTCATTTCTCCGCTGCGAATTTTATTTAGAAAATAACCTGCCAAAACGGCGGCGCAACAGCCGCAACCGCTGCCGCCTGCGTGTACGTCCTGCCGCTCGGCATCATAAATGAGCATACCGCAGTCGGTGAGCGAATCGCCGAAATGCAAGCCCTGTTTTTGCAAAAGCTGTACGAGCAGCTTGTTTCCATATTTGCCCAAATCGCCTGTGGCGATTACGTCATAGTAGTCATTCGCCAAGCTGAGGTCGCCAAAATGCTTGGCGATTACGTCGGCGGCGGCGGGCGCCATTGCCGCGCCCATGTTGTTCACGTCCTTTTGCCCCAGGTCTACGATTGCGCCAGTTGTGGCGGCGGTGATGTACGGGCCTTTTCCGTTCGCGGAAATAACCGCCGCGCCGTCGCCCGTCACCGTCCACGAAGCGGTCGGCGTACGCTGTGTGCCTAGCTCCAGCGGAAAACGGAACGTCTTTTCCGCGCCGCAAAAATGACTGGAAGCGTTGGCTACTACGTTTTCCGCAAAGCCGCCGTCAATAAGCATTGCGCCGAGCGTCAAGCCCATTCCCATGGCGGAGCAAGCACCAAAAAGCCCGAAAAATGGGCGTTCAAACGAACGCGCGCCGTAAATCGAGCCGCTGTTTTGGTTGAGCAAATCGCCTGCTAAAATGTAGTTTATGGCTTTCATAGGCAAGCCCGCTTTTCTTACAGCTGTTTCTATGGTTTGTCGCATTAGCTCGCTTTCTGCCTGTTCCCATGTATCCTTGCCAAACAAAATGTCGTGCGACACCTTGTCAAAATATTTTGCCAACGGCCCCTCGCCCTCCTTGGGGCCTACGATTGCCGCCGCGCCCAAAATAGAGGGCGGATTCGCAAATTTTACGCTTGATTCGCCGAAATGCTTCATATTCTGCACCTACTTCATAAAATAATATATTAGCCCAACAATTACCGAGGTAACCGTTCCGTAAACAATAACAGGCCCAGCGATTACGAACATTTTCGCGCCTAGCCCCAAAATCATGCCCTCTTTTTTGTGTTCAATCGCAGGCGCGGCTATGGAGTTGGCGAAGCCAGTAATCGGCACAATCGTACCCGCGCCAGCAAACTTGGCGAGCCTGTCATAAATACGCAACGCGGTAAGCAACACCGCCGCCGCAATCAACACCGCCGCCACCAAAAGCCCTGTATCGTCACGGGAAAATCCGCGACCCTCAAAGAAATTGTAAAGCAGCTGTGCAGCGGCGCAAATAGTGCCGCCCACAAAAAACGCCTTAACGCTATTGTACAAAACCGCGCTTTTAGGCGAAATTTCACGTACTAATTTTTCGTAGTCTTGAACTGCTTGACTTTTTGATGTTTCCATAATTTACCTCTCTTAATTAGGTGTGTAAAACCCTTTATTTGCAAGGTTTCGTAGGGGACGGATTTATCCGTCCCGAGGCTACCTCGCTCTGCGTTAATGGACGTTACCCACCCCAAATTGACGAACGTGCATACCTCGGGACGGATAAATCCGTCCCCTACAAATAACCGTCACGCCAAACGCACAAGCGGCAAAATTTGCAAGGTTTCGTAGGGGACGGATTTATCCGTCCCGAGATTACCTCGCTTTACGCTAATGGACGTTATCCGCCTCAAATTGACGAACGTGCATACCTCGGGACGGATAAATCCGTCCCCTACAAATAACCGTCACGCCAAACGCACGAGCGGCAAAATTTGCAAGGTTTCGTAGGGGACGGATTTATCCGTCCCGAGGTTACCTCGCTCTGCGTTAATGGACGTTACCCACCCCAAATTGACGAACGTGCATACCTCGGGACGGATAAATCCGTCCCCTACAATAATTAACTAGGGACATAAAACCCCTTAATCAAAAAATACATAAGCGAACCGCACAATTTCCCCACTGCAATGGCGAGAACAAACACAAAAACGCCCTTTTTCAAATGACCGCGCCGTGTAAGAATAGGAAAAACGCCGATAACCTCCGCAAGCGCCATAGCCAGACAGCCGTAAAAAATGCCTGCGAACAAGCCGATAAACGGCGCGAAAACCATTCCAAACGGAATACGCAGCTTGACAAAGCCGCCGATTGTTCCAAAAATGCCGCCTATGGAAATTGCCGATTCGTAAAGCCTAACATGGTCGTGCGTGCGAGTTTTTCGCGCCAAATGCGGCACTACGCCCACCGCCGTAACAAACGCAAACACCGCCCCCGAAATAATCATTCCCGAGGCTAAGCCGATAATAATCGACAGAATATGCGCCAATAGCTCAGGCATTTTGTTGTTCCTGCTTCTCAATCATCTCTATTACCGCCTCCGTCACCTGCGTATTGTACTGCTCGATTTCTACTTCAATAGGCGTAGGGTCGTCCGATATTTTCTTTCCCATAAAATGGTTGTAAAAGACAACTATTCCCAACGCAAGCCCGATACAGTACGGAATGGCGATAATTGGCGGATTTTTGCTTTCCGTGCCGTATAACATGCTGTAGTACCGCTCAAACACCTTAGGGATTTGCCCGTCCGTGTGAAACGCCATAATCGCAGTAGCCGCCCCGACCATCAAAATAAGCGAAACCACGCACACGCGCAGCCACATAAACAGCGGCTTGTCCTTAGCCTTGCCGAACGTGCAATGCACCCACGTATCCAGCTCGCCCACGTTGTTTACCGCGGCGTTGGGGTACGCCTGTGTGATTTTTTTTATTATGTCGGTCACGCTTATGGCGTAGTTTTTGGTTTTTTCGGCATCATGCTTAATAGTAACAAGTTTTAACTGCCCTATTTTTTCGCCCTCGTCGCCCTTAGCGACGACATCAGCCACGTCCTTAATCAAAATCTGGAACTTGTCCGCCAGAATGGCTTTCTTTTTGGGCTTGATATAAATCGTCATAGGTGGCAGATTTCCTCCTTATTTACAAAAATTCCGCCAAATTCTCGTTCTTCTTTCTGCGGAAGAAAGAGAAAAATTGCAATAGCCATTGTCACCGCCACAGCCATTAGAATTATGATTACCAAAATTTTTGTTTTCATTCGGTTGAACATAAAAACACCCCTTTTGCGGAATTATTTCCGCAAAAGGGGTGTTTTAAACTTTCAGAAATGAAAAGGGGCAATGCCCCCTATATAAACTTAACCGCTGTACCATACGCCATTACCTCGCTACAGCTCGCCATAATGCTACACGTTTCATAGCGTACAGCCACTATAGCATCGGCGTTTAGTGCGGCGGCGGCGTTAATCATACGTTCGGTAGCCACCTTTCGCGCATCGTTCATAAGCTCCGTATAGCCGCGTATTTCTCCGCCGACTATATTCTTGAACCCTGCGGCAATATCTCTTCCTATGTGTTTTGCTCGTACCACGTTGCCCTGTACAAGCCCCAATACCTCAAATTCCTTGTTCGGGATAGTTGGTGTAGTTACAAGTAGCATGGGGAATCCTCCTTTTTTTATGTGCCAGTACGCTCTCAAGGCTTCGAGATGACATTCCCACCATAACACAGTCGGAGAAAAGGGGCTACGCCCCTAACCCGCCGAAGCCCTTTTCCCACTAGCCCTACGCCTACGCGGCTTACGATAAAGCGGCTGGCGTTCCGCATTGATAACAAGCCGCGGCGGCTTGTCGTCCTCTACCGTTTCGCGTGTGATAACGCAGCGTTCGATTGTTTCGTCGCTGGGTACGTCGTACATGGTGTTTGTTAGCATGTTTTCGACAATCGCGCGCAAGCCCCTCGCGCCTGTTTCGCGTTTTAAGGCTTTTTCGGCGATTGCACGGAGTGCGTCCTGTTCAAATTCGAGGATTACATTATCTAGCCCGAGCAAATATTGGTATTGCTTGGTAAGCGCGTTTTTGGGTTCGCTTAGAATGGACACCAGCGCGTCCTCGTCAAGGCTGTTTAGCGTAACGACTACGGGCAAACGCCCGATTACCTCGGGAATAAGACCGTAGCGGTGCAGGTCGCTGGGCTGAACATGCCGCAGTATGTCCTCCTGCACTTTTTCCGACTTCGTTTTTACTTCCGCGCCGAAGCCGATTACCTTTTGGTTCATGCGCTGTTCTATGATTTTTTCCAAGCCGCTGAACGCGCCGCCGCATATGAAAAGAATGTTGGTCGTGTCGATTTGGATAAAATCTTGGTGGGGGTGCTTTCGTCCGCCCTGCGGCGGTACAGAAGCGACTGTGCCCTCGATAATTTTTAACAATGCCTGCTGAACGCCCTCGCCGCTTACGTCCCTTGTAATAGAAGGGTTGTCGGAACGGCGTGAAATTTTGTCCATTTCGTCTATATAGACTATGCCCTGCTGGGCGCGTTCTATGTCATAATCTGCGTTTTGGATTAGCTTTAGCAGGATATTTTCTACGTCCTCGCCTACGTAGCCCGCCTCGGTAAGGCTTGTCGCGTCCGCAATTGCAATGGGTACGTTCAAAATACGCGCTAGGGTCTGTGCAAGGTGAGTTTTGCCTACGCCCGTAGGCCCTATTAAAAGCACGTTGCTTTTTTGTACCTCTACGTCTGTATCGTCACCCGCCAGCGGCTGCATAGTTATGCGCTTGTAGTGGTTGTACACCGCTACGCTTAGCGCGACCTTTGCCCTGTCCTGCCCTATGACGTATTCGTCCAAGAACGCCCTTATTTCCTTGGGCTTAGGCAGTGTGGATTCCTCGTCAAAATGCGACTGCTCCTCTGTGTTTTCTTCCAAAATTCCACAGCACGAGTCCACGCACTGGTCGCATATATATACATTCGGGCCAGCGATAATTTTCCCTACCTGGTCTTGCAGCTTTCCGCAGAATGAACATCTCGCGATGTTCCTCGAATCAAATTTGCTCGCCATGGCTTATTGCTCCTTTCGGACAATAATTTTGTCTATTAGCCCATACGCCAACGCTTCTTCCGCTGTTAGGAAATTGTCGCGCTCCGAGTCGGCGGTAACCTTTTCCACTGGCTGACCAGTATTAGCCGCCAAAATTTGGTTTAGCTTACGTTTCATTTGAATAATACGCTCGGCGTGAATTTGAATATCCGTGGCTTGACCTCTCGCGCCGCCAGAGGGCTGATGTATCATTACCTCCGCGTTGGGAAGCGCAAACCGCTTGCCCTTCTCGCCGCCCGCAAGCAAAAACGCGCCCATGCTCGCCGCCATTCCCACACAAATGGTGGAAACATCACATTTCACATGGTTCATAGTGTCAAAAATAGCCATGCCAGCGGTAATCGAGCCGCCGGGGCTGTTGATGTACAGGCTAATATCCTTGTCGGGGTCCTCCGACTCTAGGAACAAAAGCTGTGCCACAATAAGGCTTGCGCTTACGTCGGAAACCTCATCTCCGAGAAAGATAATCCTGTCCTTTAGCAGACGCGAATAAATGTCGTACGAGCGTTCGCCCCTGCTTGTTTGTTCAATTACATACGGTACTAGGTTTGCCATAAGAAATTCTCCTATTCTTCTATAGTTGTTTAAGTTGAAAACGGTGCTGGGATTGCGAGGATTTTTGTCGCAAGACGAGGAGCAAAAACCGCCGCGTGCTAGCGGCACGCAAGGTTTTTTGCGACGAAGTATTGCGGCAAAAAGACCGCAAGCACAGTGCCGTTTTTAGCTTAAACAACTATTGTTCCTCGTCTAAATCGGCTATATTTTCATCTAAATCAATTTCATACTGCTCATCATCAGTTTCCACCGCTTTCTCCAAAACAAGCTCCATTGCCTTTTCGGTGATAACCAAGCGTTTCAATTCATTTTTGCGTGAATATGACATTTTTCCGAGTATTTCCTTTACTTCCTCGGCTTCCTTGCCGAAAATGTCACATGCCTTTTTCTCTAGTTCTTCCTCCGTCGCGGTCATTTTTTCCTTTTTCGCAATGGATTCAAGTACAACCATGTTGAGTACGTCCTTTTTTGCTTGGTCTTTCAGGTCGTTTACTATTAGCTCCTGGGTCAAGCCCGTGTACTGCATGTACATTTTTAAGTCGATACCGCGCGAGGACATGCTATGCGTAAAGTCGCGGATTAGGTCGTTCGTACGCTCGGCATACATTTCTTCGGGAATGTCCACCTTGCACAGGGCGTGCAGTTTTTTCAGCAAATATTCCGATTTTTGGCTATCCGCCGTATTCTTTTTATATTCCGATATTTTTTTGGCTAAATCCTCGCGGTATTCCGCCAAGGTTTCAAATTCTGAAACATCGTCCGCGAATTGGTCGTTTATTTCGGGCAGCTCGGTGGCTTGTATGTCCAAAATTTCTACTTCAAAGGTGGCGGCCTTTCCAGCAAAATTTTCGCTGTGATAATCCTCGGGGAATGTGACCTCGACCTTGATGTCGTCGCCCACTACATGCCCCACGATTTGCTCCTCGAAGCCAGGGATAAACTGCCCCGAGCCGAGCTTTAGCGAGTGGTCCTCTGCCGAGCCGCCGTCAAACGCTACGCCGTCTATATAGCCCTTAAAGTTGATTATGGCAGTATCTCCCATTTCCGCAGGGCGGTCTACGCTCTCCATACGCGCGTTTTTTTTCTGCTCGGCTTGCAGGGCGTTTTGAATATCGTCCTCTGTGGCTTGGGTATCGCTTTTGGGGCAAGTAAGCCCGTAGTAGTCGCTTATTTCGCCCTCTGGCCGCAGGGTCACAGTCATGTAAACAACAGCACCCTCTGCCTCGCTAGATTCGCCTAGCTCGATTTTGGGCATATGTGCAGGGTCGAGGCCTTGCTGTTCAAACGCGGTTTCGCAAACCTCATTAAGATTATAATCCACCGCGTCCTCGTAAAAAACATCACGCCCATAGGACTGCTCGATTACCTTACGCGGAGCCTTGCCCTTGCGGAAGCCAGGCACATTAAAGCGGTGCTTGTTTTTTGAATATGCCAGCTGCAAGCCCTCGCGAAAGGACTCGGGGCTTGTTTTTATTGTTAGCTTAATCCTGCGGTTTTCTAGCTGTTCCGTGGTGATTGATGTCACAATTGACGGCACTATTGGTGTTTTTTCTTTTTTCGCTTTAGCCATAGATTTTGCACTCCCATATTATGTTTTTTTTATATAAAAAAAGATGCGAGGTTAAGTCTAACATAGTAAGAGCTAAGTTGCAAATATTACCTTTCAATATCCAACAACCCACGCTTCATATCAAGCCCGCCCGCATAACCAGTCAAGCCGCCACTCGCGCCGATAACGCGGTGGCACGGAATAATTATGCTAATCGGATTATGATGTATCGCGCCGCCTACCGCGCGAGCCGCCGTGGGCTGTGAAATTCTTTTGGCTAGCTCGCCGTAGGAAATTGTTTCGCCGTAAGGGATTTTTTGCAATTCTTGCCAGCAACGCGCCCTAAAAGCCGTGCCGCTCGCCTTGATTGGTACGGTAAATTCGCGTAGCTGCCTCGCAAAATATGCGTTTAGCTCTTGTTTGCATTGCAATAAGACGTTCGTGTCGCCGCAATCAAGAGGAAGCGACCTCATAACGATATGCGTGATAAAACCGCCATTCGCGTAAATAAATAGCCTGCCCAAAGGCGAGTTATACTGCATTATCAAGCTCCTGTAGTGCAAAAACAACCCCCGCACGCGAATGTGCCGCGGTTAGTCCGCCCTGAAAATACACAATGTACGGCTCGCGCATCGGCGCGTCCGCGCTTAGCTCGATAGACGAGCCTTGTATAAACGTGCCGCCAGCCATTACTACGCCGTGGGAATAGCCAGGCATTTGCCACGGCTCGGGCGTAACAAAGCAGTCCACTGGCGCGGCTTTTTGTACGCCCTTGCAGAACGCAAGTACGTTCTCGGCGGTATTTAGCCTAATGGCCTGCACAATGTCGGAGCGTTCGTCAAATGTACGCGGATTTGTTTCAAAGCCCGCCTTGGAAAACACCGCCGCCGCCAAAATCGCGCCCTTTACGGCGGCGGCTACGGTTTGCGGTGCGAGGAAAAGCCCCTGTAACAGATTGCGGCTCATGCCAAACGCAGGGCCGACCGCACTGCCAAGCCCAGGCGCGGTAAGCCGTTCCGCGGAACGCTCGACAAGCTCGCGCTTGCCCACGATATAGCCGCCGCCCGCCGAAATTCCGCCGCCTGGGTTTTTTATAAGCGAGCCTGCGAGCAAATCCGCCTCGGTCGGCTCGTGTTCGTCCACAAATTCGCCGTAGCAATTGTCAACAAGAATGATTGTCTGCGGCGATTTCTTCCTTATAAATGCAATCAGCTCGCCAAGCTCCTTGACGGTAAAGGATTTTCGCCACGAATAGCCCTTGGAGCGTTGCAGAGCTACCATTTTCGGCGCGTTTTCCAGCTCCGCGCCTATGGCTTCGTAGTCGAATCGTTCGCCGTCAATAAGCTCTGTTTGTCGATAGGAAACTCCATATTCTGCAAGCGAACCAGAAGCGGCACGTATTCCTATCACCGATTCCAGGGTATCGTACGGCTTGCCCGCAGGCGAATATAACACATCACGCGGTCGCAAATTGCCAAAAAGCGCGGCGGCAAGCGCGTGTGTCCCAGAAATTAACTGCGGACGAACAAGGGCGGCCTCGGCATGAAAAAGGTTAGCGTAAATTTTTTCCAACACGGCGCGCCCCTCGTCATGGTAGCCGTAGCCAGTAGAATCGCCAAAATGCGACTCGCTTAGGCGCGCTTCCTGCATAGCTTTTAGCACGCGCATTTGATTTACGGCACAAACCTCGTCCGCCCTCGCAAACGCCGCCGACAGCTCCTTTTCCGTTTCCGCAACAAGCGAAGCCACATGGGGCTTTATTCCCATGTGGTTGGTCAGATATTCGTACATGGCTCAATCCATGCTTGGGCTTGGAATAGACTTGAGCGGAACAATGGTAGATATGGCGTGCTTGTATACCATTTGTTGCTTGCCGTCGCTCTCCAAAAGTATTACATACGCATCAAAATTGCGAATAATCCCCCGCAGCTGGAAGCCGCTGGTAAGATAAATCGTGCAAGGCATACTGTCCTTCCGTACTGCACTCAAAAGCTGGTCTTGATAATTTGCCATTTTGGTCATCTCCTTTTGGCGTGTTGTTTATAGCTTATCGTAACTATACCCAAAACCGAAAAAAATTCAACCATTATTTATCTCCATTCCCAACCCCCTCCGAAAACTCACCAACCATTACATTGATTTCATTACCAATCAACAGCACAACGCCCACCGCGTTAAGCCAAATAATCAGCAAAAAAACGCCTGCGATACTGCCGTAAATCATAGGAAAGCGCGTAAAGCTCCGCGTAAAATAGCCAAAGGTTGTGCCGATAATGAGCCACGCCGTCACGGTGAATGCCGCGCCGTGGAAAATATATCTCGCGCCGAGCGATTTTTCGCAGGCGAGCTTGTAAATTAGCGAGGTCAGAAGAAACAAGACCACAAACGCCAAGCCCTGCTTTGCGAAAACCCAAAACGCCGAGTATTGCTTCCCAAAAACAGAAATAGCAAGCATAAAAATAAGCGCGGCGGAAAAAATCAGCATAAGCATAAGGCTTACCGCTATTTGCGAAAGCCCGCCGCGCCGTTCCCTAATGCCGTAAGCAAAATTTATACAGCGAACAACCGCCCTAAAGCCGTTTAGCGTGTTGTACACGCTAAAAAACAGAGCCGCCGACAACAAACCGCCGCTCCGTGTTTCAGAAATTTCCATGATAAAGGTGGCGAGCATTTTTGATATTTCGGCGGGAAACGTGTCGTAAAGTGCCGCCAAAATCGGCTCGACGGCTATTTCCAAAAAGCCCATAAGTGTCATCAAAAAAATCAAAAATGGGAAAAACGCAAGCAACACCCTAAGCGTAAGCCCAGCTGCCCTGTCAAAGACCTGGTCGTGACTGCATTTTATAACCAAATTAAAAATAAAAATCCCGAGCTTTTTCATTTGTGCCTCCTTGTTGCTTTTGCATACTATAAAAAAGGTAATAGAACGCGGATTTAAAGGCAATGGAACGCGGATTTTCGCGGATTTAACGGATTTTCGCGGATTTTGTCCACGTAAATTACTAAACGGCAATATATTTTCTCACGAGCCAATCCGCCCAATCCGTGCAAATCCGTGTTATATATCATTAAATCTACGTTTCTTTCCTGCTATGCCTCGCTCCCTCTGTGCCTCTGTGTGAAAAAAATCTTTTAACCTAAAAAACGAAGCCCTACACTTTACCCACGTTCATTTATTTGTCAAAATCATTTCACACAGGAGTTCGCACAGAGGCACAGAGGCACAGAGGGAGCGAGGCACGGCAGACAATGAACGCGGATTTAAAGGATAATTAAACGCGGATTTAAGCGGATTTACGCAGATTACGCGGATTTTGTCCACGTAAATTTACTAAACGGCAATATATTTTCCCACGAGCCAATCCGCCCAATCCGCGTAAATCCGCCAAATCCGCGTTCCACAACCTTTAATTTACATGGATAAAACTTCTATCCCACTGCCGTCAACTTACCCCGAAAAAATCCGCGAAAATCCGCCAAATCCGCGAAAATCCGCGTTCCATGCCCTTAAAACCCACCAAATCCACGAAAATCCCTCACCCGATTGCCCTATCCACACAAGTATGATATATTCTATAAGTCTACCAAACGTAGCCATTATTAAGACAAAAAAGGAACCCAAAATGCGTAATCTAACCCTTTTAACCGATTTTTACGAGCTTACAATGATGCAGGCGTATTATACCGCGGAAATTAAGACAGCCCAAAGGCCAGAGGCTGTGTTTGACATGTTTTACCGCGAAAACCCTTGCGGCAACGGCTATGCCGTTTTTGCAGGGCTGGAACAGCTTGTGGACTATATAAACGAGCTTGTTTTTGACGACGAGGCAATCTCGTATCTGCGTTCCACAAATACATTTAGTGAGGAATTTTTGGCGTACTTAAAGCGCTTTAAATTCACGGGAAGCATTAACGCTGTGGCGGAGGGTACGGTCGTTTTCCCGGGCGAGCCGCTCGTGCAGGTAATCGCGCCGCTTATCGAGGCACAGCTAATCGAAACCGCGTTGCTTAACATAATCAACCACCAAAGTCTGATTGCGACAAAGGCGGCGCGTGTTTGTTGGGCGGCGAGGGGCGATAGCGTGCTGGAGTTTGGGCTGCGCCGCGCCCAAGGCCCAGATGCAGGGCTTTACGGCGCGCGGGCCGCTATGATTGGCGGCTGTTGCGGTACAAGCAATGTGCTTGCGGGGCAGCTGTTTGACATTCCCCTGCGCGGCACTCACGCACATTCGTGGATAATGAGCTTCGATTCCGAGCTGGAGGCCTTTCGTTATTATGCCAATTTGTACCCCAAAGCATGTGTGCTACTTGTGGACACCTACGATACGCTTAATTCGGGCGTACCCAACGCGATTACGGTTTTCCGCGAGCTTCGCGAAAGCGGCGTAGAGCTGACAAATTACGGCATACGCCTAGACAGCGGCGATTTGGCTTATTTATCCAAGCGCGCAAGGAAAATGCTTGACGATGCGGGCTTTGCGGACGCAGGCATAAGCGCGACAAACGACCTGGACGAGCATTTGATTTCCGAGCTGAAAGCCCAAGGCGCGGAAATTTCGCACTGGGGCGTGGGAACGCATTTGATTACGTCCAAGGAAACGCCCGCATTTGGCGGCGTTTATAAGCTATGCGCCTTAAAAAGAGGCGGCGAATGGCTAAACAAAATAAAAATTTCCGAGGACCCCTTGAAAATTACCAACCCAGGCATAAAAAAGCTACTGCGGCTGTATGATGTCGCCTCGGGAAAAATGAAAGCCGATTTAATTACTCTAGCGAACGAGTTTTTTGACGAAAAGGAGCATTTGACAATTTTCGACCCGATTGCCACATGGAAAAAAATGCAGCTTTACGCAGGTGATTATACCATACGCGAGCTGTTACAGCCAGTTTTTGTGAACGGCAAATGCGTACACAAAGCACTAACCATAAAGGAAATTTGCGAATACGCCGCCAAGGAGCGCGGCACACTCTGGGACGAGCATAAGCGGCTAGTCAATCCGCAAATTATGCCCATTGACCTTTCGCAGAAGCTGTATAGGCTAAAAAAGGAAATGCTAGAAAAGATAAATTAAGGAGCGTGTAAAACATGCAGCATGTAAAGGAATTATCCGCAAAGCTAGAACAAAAAAGGGGCTTTAGCCTAAAAATGCTCGTGGGGCTAGACGGCTTTGTTGACGAAATTGTACATCTCGTAGACAAGCGGCAGGACTTCGCCAGCTTTTCGCGTATACGCACAATAGGCGAGTACGGCGAAAGAATGTCCAAGGCGGCAGGGCTTAGCACCAACGTGGAAATGGTTACAGTTCAAACAAAGCTAGGCGGCAACGGGCCGATTTTGTCCAACGCGCTATTGGAATACGGCGTAAGGCTGTCGTACGTGGGCGCACTCGGCGTGCCTGACATTCACCCTGTTTTTCGCCCCATGGCGGAAAAAGCCGAGGTCGTATACAGCCTGTGTGATGCAGGGCATACGGATGCAATGGAATTTGAGGACGGAAAAATCATGCTCGGCAAGCACGCTTGCTTGTCGTGCTTGACCTGGGACGTGTTCAAGAAGGGCATGGGCGGTGCGGAAAAAATAGCGGAGCTAGTGGCGGAATGTCAGCTTTTTGGCATGGAAAACTGGACTATGCTTCCTCATATGAGCGAAATTTGGCAGGGAATTATAGACGAGGTGTTCCCCTTGTTGCCCGAAAAAGCAGAAAAGCCGCTCGCATTTTTTGACCTCGCCGACCCCGAAAAACGCACCAAGGAGGACATTTCGCGCGCCATGAAGCTAATCGGCGGCTTTGAGAAGAAATTCCGCACAATTCTAGGGCTTAACGAAAAGGAAGTATACGAAATAGCGGACGTTTTGGGCGTTGAGTACGCCAAGGGCGACTTGCAAGCCGTTGTTATGGCGGTGTATGGCGCGCTTGGTATTTATTGCCTTATGGTTCACCCTGTGCGTAGCGCGTGCTGTGCGATTGGCGGCGAATATTTTTACACGGACGGCCCATTTTGTCAAAAGCCCGTACTCACCACAGGCGCAGGCGACAATCTCAACGCAGGCTTCTGCCTTGCACAGGCACTGGGCTTAGACCCGCTCGCCTCGCTTACCCTAGGCGTTTGCACCTCGGGCTACTATGTACGCAACGCCAAAAGCCCCACCTTCGACCAGGTGATAACATTTGCGAAGGACTGGAGCGAGGGCAGGGTATGAGTGATTGCCTTTTTTGCAAGATTATAGCAGGCGAAATTCCGTCATACAAAATATACGAGGACGACCGCTTTATCGCCATTCTAAATCGCTTTCCTGCGGTACAAGGCTCGGTTCTTTTGCTAACCAAATCACACGCCGAAAATATTTTCGGCGTGTGCGAACAAGAGCTTAAAGAGCTAATGCCGCTCGCCAAAAAAATTGCGGAAAAAATGCAAAAAACGCTACGCCCAGACGGCATAAATTTTTTGCAAAACAATGGCAAGACCGCAGGGCAGGAAATTTTCCATTATCATCTTCATATTATTCCGCGCTTTGAGGGCGATAGCGTAAAAATGAGCTTTCCGTCCACCGACCCGCCCCACGAGCAATTTTTGGAAATTCAAGAGAAATTGAAGCTATGAAGCTAGAGCCGATTACATTCCGCCCGATTGTCAAGACCATGCTATGGGGGCGCGAGGTGTGGGAAATAACCTGCCGTCCCAACGAAATGGGAATTATTGACAATGGGGCGTTTTCGGGAATGGCGTTTGACGAATTTATAACAAAAGACCCTGCCGCTGTTTTGGGCACGGATTTTGCGGAAGCCCCAAGTAAATTGCCTTTGCTTGTAAAATTTATCGAGGCGCGGGACACGCTATCCGTGCAAGTACACCCCGACGACGACTACGCCGCCAAAAAGGGCGGCGGCGATACAGGAAAGAGCGAGTGTTGGTATATTATCGAGCCGCCGCATGACGGGCATTTGATTGTGGGGGTAGGGGATTTGCAGGGCTTGAACGCCCATAATCTAGGCGGCGAAATCGAAAGCCGCCTAAACCGCCTAAGGGTACAGCGCGGCGATATTGTAAATATCCCCGCAGGGCTAGTTCACGCGCTTACGGCAGGTACAGTAGTGGCAGAAATACAGCAAAATTCCGACATAACCTACCGCCTGTACGACTTCGGACGGCTCGACACAGAGGGCAAGCCGCGCCAGCTTCATATAGAGGACGCGCTAGCAGTAATAAAAAACCCCAAAAATGGGGTTTTCGGCGATTGCTTGGAGCATTTTTCAGTAGAAAAGCACACCCTTAGCGAGCCTAAGAATTTTACGGCTAATCCTCGCGCGTTTTCGGTTTTTGTGTGCGTAGATGGCTCTGCCTCGTTTAAAACTGCGGCAAGCGACCTGCAAATTGCCGCGCCGCGCGCAGTGTTTATCCCCGCAGGCATGGGCGAGCTGGCGGTCGTGCCGCGTGCGGAGGGGGTTACGGTTTTGGAGGTTATCCCTGCACCTGCTCCTGCAATTCGGCAAGCCGAGCCTCGGTGATGATTCCCGAGCTTTTACGCATAGCCTCAATAGCCTCGGCAGGGACATTGTTCTTTATAGCAGACAATAGCATTGCTTCCACGCCCTTTCGTGTGGCGTTATATAAAGCCTGCGCCGTATCATGCTGAATTTTTACCCTCATCCATTCCCGATTTCTAAATTCCTCTGTGTCAGTAATACCGTGGTACGCTTGCACTGCTTCACTCATTACCGCACCTCCTGTTTTTGATAATTCTTCGAGTTCTTCTTCCGTTTCGGCGTTAAATAAGGCAAGCCATAAATCCTTTTCGCTGTTGAGATTTACGGAGCTAAGCTCCGGCATTTTTGGCAGCTCGAAAAAATGCAAGCTCAGCTTGTCGGTAAGCGGTGTATGGCGGTTGACCTCAAGCACTTGAAACTCCGAATGAACGTCCTCGCAAGCAAACAGTGAAAAATCGAGTATGCTAATTATTATTGTACGCGGAAGCAATGAATAGTTATCACCAGCGGGCAAGGCGGACGAATAAATCCTTGCGAAATGGAACAATGCGCGCTCGGGGTAATTGCCCTCGTCCTCGACCTGGATTTCAAGGTTTACCCTTTTTCCGTCAACAATCATATTTATATCAAGCCGACAGAATTTTTTGCCTATTTCCTCGGGCGGCATGTCGGTATTGGTGATAATAAATTCGCTGATTGTATCGACTGGAATTGTGAGCAATACGGCGACCAGTCTTTTAAGCAAATGAGGGTGCTTTACAAACAGCATTTTGAACAACACGTCGCTTTTGAATGTATATTCAAGTTTTTTTCCTTTGTTTCTAGCCCTTGTATCTAACATTAGCCTAACGCCCCCCTGCCTTTTTTATTATAAATGAATATACGAATAGGTTCAATAGGCGTACGCCTAATCGCGTAAACGCGACAAGCCCTTGATTAGTTGAATAACTAAATCGAGCTGTTCCTTGGTTAGGTTTGCTGTCATTGCCGCGATTTTGCTTCGGCTTATGGCGGCGGAGTCGTCCTTTTCTCTGCCGCCAAGGGCGGTGCTTGCTCTTTCTGAGGTGCGGTCTTTTGCTTTAAACAAGCCGTCTATTTGTATATTGAACGTATTTGAAAGTTTTTCTAGCGTTACGGCTGTTGCGCCGCGCTCGCCCCTTTCGATAAGCCCCATGTGCGAAATGGTGAGGTCTAGGGTTTCCGCAAGCTCCTCTCGCGACATGCTTCGCTTTTCGCGTTCGGCGCGAATGTTTTTCCCAATAATTTTGTCTAGCTCGTTTTTGCGGCTTTTGGTTTTTGCTCTGTCCATAAAAATTCCCCTTGTGTTAGACTTGTAAATCAAGTCTATTTTGTATTTTGTACTCCAAAAATAATACTATTAGAACCTTTTTTGCGGAAGCAACCGAAAGATTTCATAAAATGGTACAAATAGTATACATGGGTGGTGTTTAAAAGGAAATGGAGCGTGGATTTAACGGATTTTCGCGGATTTTTTCGGACGTGTTTTTAAATCCGTGTAATTAAAAATTAACGTGCCGTCCGTATTTCTGCTGTGCCTCTCGCCCTCTGTGCCTCTGTGCCTCTGTGTGAAAAATCTTTTTGACAAATAATGAACGTAGGTAAAGCGTATAACTTCCATTCCTCAGTTAAAAGATTTTTTCACACAGTAATTCGCACAGAGGCACAAAGCAGAGGGAACGTGGCACAGCAGACACGGAACGCGGATTTAAATATTGCGGTTGTTGTGGGAATTTGCAGGTTTTTTGTAGGGGACGGATTTATCCGTCCCGAGGTACGCACGTTCGTCAATTTGGGGCGGGTAACGTGCATTAACGCAGAGCGAGGTAATCTCGGGACGGATAAATCCGTCCCCTACAAAAACCGTTACCGTGTATTTTCCCACGAGCCAATCCGCCGAATCCGCGAAAATCCGCCAAATCCGTGTTCCACTACCTTTAATTTACATGGATAAAACTTCTATCCCACTACCGTCAATTCACACGGAAAAAATCCGCGAAAATCCGCCAAATCCGCGAAAATCCGCGTTCCATTTCTTTTAAATCCGCATTTCGTTAGTTGAAACTTAATCCACTTAATGCTATAATTCGGCAGTCTTAAATACATCACCAAAAACCACCCAAAAACCACCAAAAAAAGGTCGTGAACCCATGCCAAGAAAAACCTCCACCGACAAAAAGCCCACCCCAAAGCCCGCCCCAAGACCCAAAAAACCTACCGAACCACCACCACCCCCACCACAGGACGATTCCCTATACAACGAGGTAAAATATCTCGCAGTTGCCGCTGTTGGCATTTTGCTACTTCTTGCCATCTTTTTGAACGACTCTATGGGGCCGGTCGGCGGAACGCTGCGAAGCCTGCTGGTTGGCTTTTTTGGCGTGGGCGCGTTTGCGTTGCCTGTCGTTATTTTGGCGGTGGCAGTGTGCAAGCTCATTTTGCGTGAATTTCGTGTACCTGTTGTTAAAATAGTTGCCGCGTACTGGGTTAGTTTATCCCTGCTACATATTTTTATTTTCGCGATTCCAGGCAGGCGCGACAACAGTATTAACATTTTCAAGGACGTTTATGAGGCGAAAACAGGCGGCGGTGTTTTTGGTCTGATTATTGGCGGCTCTACGTACTCGCTCTTTGGCTTTGGCGCGATTATCGCGTTGATTGCGGCGTTGATTATTCTGGTTACGCTTATTTCGCGCCGTTCGTTTGTGCAATTCGTAGGTACATTTGCCAAGCGTGTACACCACTATTACGAGGATTCGCGCCAGTACGAGCAGTCCTACGAGCAGTCCTATGACTACGAGGACGAGGAAGGCTACGAGCCGCGCGACAATGTAATTGTCCTGCGAGAACAAAATAGAAGCGACAGCATAGATATTGTTCCTATGAAAGAAAAGCCAAAGCCTGCGGTGGGTATTCTCCTCGTGGGCGAAAGCGCGGACGGCAAGCCTAGCAAAAGGCGTGAAAGTCCGCTGTTTGCCGAGCGTATGCCTGTTTCCGAGGCGGTAGGGCGGCAGACCTCGCTTCCGCTTATTACGCCGCGCGCGAGTGTTGCTAAGCAGGACGAATACGAAGAACCAGCCCACGAGGAACAGCCCCACGAAGCCCCATATTACAATGAACCGCCCTACGAGGACGGCTACGAAGAACCCTACGAGGACGAGCCAGTTATTTTGCCGCTACAGCAAAACGACTTTGTCGAGCCAGTGGTAAGGGGCTTGGTGGAAAATTCACAGGAAACCGAGCCGCTTTACGAGGACGAAATTGACGACGAGGAATATACCCCTGCGCCTGCCCCTGCTCGTAATGTCGCGCCTATTTCCTTTGGCATAACCTATGAAAATTATCAAATGCCGTCCATTAACCTGCTCGCCAAAAACGAGCGCGCAATAATAAGCGCGGAATCACGCACGCATGTACTGGAAAACTCACGAATACTCGAAGAAACCTTGCGTAGCTTCCGTATAGAAGCACGAGTAATAGAGGTAAGCGTAGGCCCGACGGTTACGCGGTACGACCTTTCGCCAGGCCCTGGCGTAAAGGTCAGCTCCATTTCTAATTTAAGCAACGATTTGGCGTTAAGCCTTGCGGCGCAGGGCTTGCGGATTGAAGCCCCAGTCCCAGGCAAGTCTGCCGTAGGCATAGAAATACCAAACAAAGAACCGCAGGGCGTTTTTTTACGAGAAATACTGGAGGACGAGCGTTTTATAAATTATCCGTCCAAGCTGGCGTTTGCGGTGGGCAAGGACATAGCAGGAAGCCCCATTATTACTGATGTGGCGCGTATGCCCCACCTGCTAATCGCAGGGGCTACTGGCAGCGGTAAAAGCGTTTGCATAAATACCCTCATTGCGAGCTTGCTCTACAAGGCGCGCCCAGACGAGGTAAAGCTGCTAATGATTGACCCCAAGGTCGTGGAATTAAACGTATACAACGGAATACCGCACCTGCTTATTCCCGTAGTGACCGACCCAAAAAAGGCATCGGGCGCTTTGAGCTGGGCGGTAAACGAAATGGAAAATAGATACAATATGTTTGCGGAAACTGGCTGCCGCGACTTAAAGGGCTACAATAAGGTTATGGCGGACGAGGAATCGGAGGAGTTGCCGCTAATTGTAATAATAATTGACGAGCTTGCGGACTTGATGATGACGTGTAAGGGCGAGGTGGAGGAATCCATTTGTCGGCTTGCACAAAAGGCGCGCGCGGCAGGAATCCATTTAATTCTAGCGACACAGCGGCCGTCCGTAGACGTTATCACAGGGCTGATTAAAGCGAATATTCCGTCGCGGCTTGCGTTTGCGGTAAGCAGCGGCACGGATAGCCGCACGGTCTTGGACATGTACGGCGCGGAAAAGCTACTCGGCAAGGGCGACATGCTCTTTCTTCCCATGGGGCAAAGCAAGCCCCTTAGAGTACAGGGCGGCTTTATTTCCGATAAGGAAGTAGAAAATCTTGTAGCGTTTTTAAAGGCGCAAGCGCCAGTTGTTCATTCTGTCGAGGAGATACAGCGCGTTACTATGCCAGGCAAGGTCGTGCTAGAGGGCGAGCTGGACGAATTTTTCCACGATGCAGTAGACTTTTTACTGGCAAAGGGAAAAGGCTCCACAAGTATGCTACAGCGGCAGTTTAGAATAGGCTATAACCGCGCCTCGCGCCTAATGGACGACCTGGAAGCGCGAGGAATAGTAGGGCCAGAGGACGGCGTAAAGCCGCGTAAGGTGACTATAACAAGAGAGGAATTTAGAGAATTATATGGCTGATATAAATGGAAAAATGCACGCACAGGCTATTCTTGACGAGGTCAGAGCCGCGGGTAAAAAATGTAAATTGGCGGTAGTATTAGTCGGCGACAATCCCGCTTCTATTGTGTATATAAATATGAAAAAAAAGGCGTGCGAGCAAGTAGGCTTCGATTTTGAGCTGTTTAAATTGCCCGAGGATTCGCCGCAAAGCGAGGTTTTAGCCCTAATCGACAAAATAAATGACGACGACGGCATAACAGGCGCGATTATCCAACAGCCCTTTCCTGCACATTTGAACAAGGGCGAAATCTTGGAGCGGCTTTCACCGAAAAAGGACGTGGACTGCCTGCACCCGCAAAATGTAGGCTTGGCGGTAAGCGGCACTGGGCGTATACTGCCATGCACGCCCGCGGGCTGTATAAAGCTGTTAAAGCGTGAGGGAATAAGCATAGCAGGCAAGCGCGCCGTGGTCGTGGGGCGTAGCGATATAGTAGGCAAGCCGCTTGCACTTATGCTTTTGGCGGAACATGCGACAGTGACAATTTGTCATAGCCGTACAGAAAATCTAGCTGAGGAATGCCGCAACGCGGATATTCTGGTGGCGGCAATCGGCAGCCCGAAATTTATTACGGCGGATATGGTGAAGCGCGGCGCGGTAGTGCTAGACGTAGGCGTGTCGCGCTTGGCAGGGAAAAAGGTCTGCGGCGACGTAGACTACGAAAGCGTAAGCAAAATAGCCTCGTATATTACGCCTGTGCCTGGCGGCGTAGGTCCTATGACGGTAGCCGTTCTTATAGAAAATTGTTTGAAAGCGTGGGAGCTTACACATGGCTAAAATTTATTTACTTTCCTTGGGCTGTGACAAAAACCGTGTAGACGGCGAAACAATGGTCGGCGCGTTGCGTGCCAAGGGCTACGAGGTAATAAACAACCCAGAGCAAGCCGCTGTAATTATTATAAATACATGCGGCTTTATTAAAGACGCGGTACAGGAAAGCATAGACACTATTTTTGAATTAGCCGAGTACAAAAAAAGCGGTGCTTGCCGCGCCTTGGTAATTGTGGGCTGTATGGCGGAACGCTACAAGGACGAAATAAAGGAAACCATTCCCGAGGCTGACGCATTTGTGGGCGTGGGCGAATATGAAAAAATAGCGGCTATTATAGAGCGATTGGTCGGCAAGCCCGAAAATACGGCAAAAAACGTGGGCTTGCCGCGTTTGATGGCGCGTGACGATTCGGACGTGCCGCATATAGCGTACGTGAAAATTTCTGACGGCTGTGACAACCATTGCGCCTATTGCACAATCCCCGCAATTCGCGGCGCGTATAAGGCGCGCCCTTCGCAGGAAATCTTGGACGAGTGCCGCTTGCTGGTAGAAGCAGGCGCGGTCGAGCTTGTTCTAGTAGCACAGGACACGGCACGGTACGAAAATCTGCCACAGCTTTTGCGTGACATTGCCGCCACCTCTGGCGCGAAGTGGATTCGCCTAATGTACGCATACCCCGAGCATATAACGCCCTCGTTGATAAGTGCGTTGGCGGAAATTCCGCAAATGTGTAAATACCTCGACATGCCCATTCAGCATAGCGAGGCGAGCGTTCTTTCCCGCATGGGGCGCAGGGGCGCAAGGCGCGAGCTGGAACAGCTAATACGCGTGCTACGCGACAGAGTGCCAGGCATAGCCCTTCGCACCACCGTAATGGTGGGCTTCCCAGGCGAAACAGCGGAGGATTTCAAGAATCTGTGCGACTTTGTACAGGAAATGAAATTTGACAGAATGGGCGCGTTTCCGTATTCGCAGGAGGAGGGAACACGCGCCGCGCTTATGCCCGACCAAATAAGTGACGAAATAAAGCAAAAACGCCTAAATAAAATAATGCAGCTACAGCAAAAAATCCATTTCAAAAAGCAACGCAAATACGTGGGTAAGACTTTGTCCGTAATCGTAGACGGCTGTGTGCAGGGTGAGTATATAGGGCGTACACAGTATGATGCCTACGAGGCGGACGCGGTCGTTAGCTTTTCCTCGGTAGTGCCTTTGGCTGTGGGGCAGATTTGTGATGTACGGATTAGTGATACTGTGGATTATGATTTGGTGGGGTGTGTGGGCTTGCATGAGTAAAAAGGAAATAATAATTCGCAATACGACTGCCGAATTTTTGACATTCGCATACCAAACGGGCGGCGACGGCATAGAGGTGCGGGTACAGGACGGCATGGTCTGGCTCTCGCAAAAGCTGATAGCAAGGCTTTTTGGCACAAGCACAGAAAATGTTATTACCCACATAAAAAAAATAGTGGACGAATCAGAAATAGACGAAATGGCAACTACTAAGGAATTTTTAGTAGTTCAATCCGAGGGCAGCCGTTCGGTCAATCGTAGCATTAAGCATTATAATCTTGATATGATTATTGCCGTTGGTTATCGCGTTAATTCCGCTAAAGCGACCGAATTTAGGCGTTGGGCTACTATTGTTTTGCGTGAGTTTGCGTTGCGCGGCTATTTGGTAGACAAAAAGCGCATGGAAAACGGCATGTTCCTAGACGACGATTATTTTGAACGCCTGCTCGAAGAAATTCGTGAAATTCGCTTGTCGGAGCGGCGTTTTTATCAGAAAATTACTGACATTTATGCGACCTCAATGGATTATGATAAATCTGCCGAAACCACAAAGCGTTTTTTCGCAAGGGTTCAAAATAAGCTGCATTGGGCTGTGCATCAGCATACGGCGGCGGAGCTGATTTACAAGCGTGCGGATAGCACTAAGAAGCACATGGGGCTTAGCACATGGGAAAAAGCCCCTGAGGGAAAAATCGTAAAGAGTGATGTTTCTGTCGCTAAGAATTATTTAACGGAGCAAGAAATGCACGAGCTAGAATTGATTGTTTCGGGATATTTAGACTTGGCAGAGGGCATGGCAAGGCGTAAAATACCTATGGCAATGTCCGACTGGGCGGAGCAACTGGACATGGTACTGAAAGCGAGCAAGTACGAAATTTTAGACAATTTGGGAACAATCACTGCCGAAATCGCAAAAGCACACGCCGAGAATGAATTTGAGAAGTATAGGGTAATACAGGATAGGCTTTTTATGAGTGATTATGATGAGTTTTTGAAGTTACAAGTGTGAAGAATACGCGAAGCGGATTTTTTGTACCAACCGATAGTGCCGATGCTATAGACGGCATGAATTAAGGAGTGAGGATTTAATGAGTTTATCGGAATATAACCATTTGACAGAAATACAAGGGTGTACGCTTCTTAATATTGTGAGTAATAAGAATGTCAGGTTGGATGCTGACTTCAAAATTGACTTGAAAACCAGCAGCTTTGACGTTAGTATTGAAAATCTCGATGATACATCTCGACTTTGCTTTGCACGCTACTTTTGGTTAGGGGACGCACGCAAATCCGAGTACATTTATTGCATAGATAACAACAATATTCCGTTTACGCTTTTTGATTGTCGTGTACATTTATCTTTATCCTTGAACAAAATAAGCATTTGGTGGAGCAATATAATCATAGGAGTGCATATTCTCGATAAAGATACTTGTATGGTTGATAAACTTTCATGTGTAATCGACAACTCCGTATGGACATACAGAGCTGGTGCAGGTGTACGCGAATATAAAATTATGTCAGACACAATCACCGTTAAGACCTCCCTCAGGGATATTTTTGAAATAACGTCTGCAGCCCCTCTCTCTTTTAGTGAAATGAAAAAGCATTTTAACAGCCTTCTCGAAATGTATTCTTTGTGGATAGGACACATTCCCCAAATAAAGGAAATGAGAGTTTTTTGCGGTGAAGATACTGAATTTATATACGCTACGCATCACGATATTCTGTTTTCGTCACATTCTAAGCGTGGATATCCGAAATACTTGGAGTTGTCTAATTCTAACGACTTTTCTAGTGCATATGACAAATGGTATGCTATGCAAAATAAAAATCCGTACGTGTTCAATATGTTTAGGTTGGCGTTGGATGGACGTGATATGTTTGAAGAATTGAGAGTAAATATACTTATTCAATGCTTGGAGGGGTATATTGGCACGCACTACAAGAAAAAGGTAAAATCCAAAGGAAAAGTGACACTTGAAAGAAAAATATTCTCTGCTATTAACCTTAATTGTTACACACAAAAGATTTTTGCCCGTGAAAATGACGTGAAGTTATCAAAAAATCAAACATACCTAAAAAAATTTGTCCAAAAAGCTGTAAGACACAGAAATTTCATATCCCATTTATTTATGACAGAAGATTATTTTAACCATGAAGAAAATGGCTTGGCATTTAAGAAGATTGAGTTCTTGTTAAGACTATGTTTCTTGCATGATATAGGCTTAGCTATAATCGAGGATACTTTAAATTCGAGAATAAGGGAAATCGAAAAACGATTTCCTATAGATATTCTTAATCCAAAACATAAAGGAGAATCCCCATGTCAGATGTAAAATTTTTTTCAGGTGAGAACATTCCGCTAGAAATGCACAAGGTACGCATGGTACAGCGCGTGTACCTGCTTCCTATCGAGGAACGCGCCAAGCGCATGGCGGAAGCAGGGTACAACACATTCTTGCTACGCAACAAGGACATATTCCTCGACATGCTAACGGACAGCGGCGTGAACGCAATGAGCGAGAACCAGTACGCGGCTATGCTACAGGCGGACGACAGCTACGCAGGCAGTGAAACCTTTTATCGGCTCGAAAGCGTTTTGCAGGACATGTTTAATATGGAATATTTCCTGCCTGCACACCAAGGGCGCGCGTGCGAGCATATACTTTCGCGCTTGCTGGTTACGCCCGGCTCGACCGCGATTATGAACTACCACTTTACTACGACAAAGGCGCATATTTGTACGCTTGGCGGACAAATAGAGGAAATTATTATTGACGAGGGCTTGGAAATAAACAGCGAGCTTGCGTTCAAGGGAAATTTGGATATAAACAAGCTAAACGAAGCAATCGCGCGGCTTGGCAGGGAAAATATTTGCTTTGTGCGAATAGAAGCAGGGACAAACCTAGTAGGCGGCCAGCCTGTTTCTATGCAGAACATGCGCGAGGTTTCCAAAATTTGCCGCGCGGAGGGGCTTACCCTAGTGTACGATGCCAGCCTGCTTTCCGACAATTTATATTTCATTAAAAAGCGTGACGGCGAATTTAAGGACAAGGAAATTATTGACATTACGCGCGAAATAGGCTCGCTTATGGATATAATTTACTTTTCGGCGCGTAAGCTAGGCGCGGCACGAGGCGGCGGAATTTTAACGAGCAACAAGGAAATGTTTTTGCAAATGCGCGAAATGGTGCCGCTGTACGAGGGCTTTTTGACCTACGGCGGTATGTCCGTGCGAGAAATGGAAGCCATGGCAATAGGCTTGCAGGAATCGCTGGATATAGATATTATTAGCCAAACGCCTATTTTTGTGGAGGTGCTGTGCCGCGAGCTTTTGACAAAGGGCGTGCCAGTGGTTACGCCGCCTGGCGGCTTGGGCTGTCACATAGATGCGCGCGCATTTTGTAGTCATTTGTCGCAGGAGCAATACCCTGCGGGCGCGTTGGCGGCGGCGTTTTTCTTGGCGAGCGGCGTACGCGGCATGGAACGCGGTACGCTATCCGAGCAACGCAACCCAGACGGCAGTGAAACACTGGCGCATATGGAGCTGTTGCGGCTTGCGTTCCCCAAGCGCGTGTTTACGCTTTCGCAGGTGCGATATGTAGCCGACCGCTTGGCATGGCTATATGAGAATCGAGAGCTAATCGGCGGCCTAATCTTTGAAGAAGAACCGCGCGTGCTTCGCTTTTTCTTCGGGCGCTTGAAAACTGACGGCAACTGGCCCGAGAAGCTGATTAAAAAATTCCGCGCGGATTTCGGCGAGAGCCTATAAGGAGCTACTATGGACAGAAAATATACGTTAATGGCAATGCTATTTACCACATGCTTTGTTGTCGCAAATATTTTGGCGTTTAAGCTCGTGGCTATTTTTGGTTTTGTATTCCCCGTGGCTGTTTTTGCGTTTTTACTTGCGTTTTGTATCACAGATGTGGTGACGGAGGTATGGGGGCCAAAGGCGGCGCAAACCCTTGTTTTTGGCGGCTTTGCGGCAAACGTGACGGCTGTTTTGCTGATACGGTTTGCCATTGCTCTGCCCCCTGCGGATTTTTGGACACATCAAGAGGCGTTCGGGCTTGTTATTGGCTCTGTGCCGCGTATTATTGTCGCAGGAATGGTAACATCTCTTGTTTCCAAGACCCTAAATATTTACGTATTTGAACAAATACGCAAAAAAACAGGCGAAAAGCATTTGTGGCTAAGGAACAACGGCTCGTCCTTTGTCGCACAGCTTGTAGATACCGCTATGTTTCAGCTTCTTGCGTTTTTTGGCGTGTACGAAATAGGCGAGCTTGCCACTATGATTCTCACCACATTTTGTATTAAAATGCTGTTGGATTTACTGAAAACGCCCTTGGTGTACCTGGGCGTTTGGTACTGCAAAATAGGCGCGACCCATGAAAGGGGAAATTAGCATGGACAATTTATCGCTTTTAGGCAAAAACAACGAATACCCCACACAATATTGCCCTGAAATACTTGAGGTGTTCCAAAACCGCCATATGGACATTGACTATATGGTAAAATTTAACTGCCCCGAGTTTACGAGCCTATGCCCGATTACAAACCAGCCAGACTACGCCGCGATTTATATAAATTACATTCCCAGCGAGCTAATGGTGGAGAGTAAATCGCTGAAAATGTATCTATTCGGCTTCCGCAACCACGGCGATTTTCACGAAAATTGCGTAAACACAATTTTGAAAGACCTGCGCGAGCTAATGAAGCCAAAATTTATTGAGGTGCAGGGCAAGTTTACGCCGCGCGGCGGAATAAGCATTGACCCGTATACCTGTTGGGGTATTCCAGATACGCGGTATGCGGAGCTTGCGGATTTTCGGTTGAAGAACCATGATTTGTTTTTTGAGAATGTGAATAATAGATAGGTGTAAGGCGTGGGGTGCGGATTTATTCGTTATGCAAAAAGAAATGGAACGCGGATTTTCGCGGATTTGGCGGATTTTCGCGGATTCTTTCCATGTAAATTGACGGCAGTGGGATAGAAATTTTATCCATGTAATTAAAGGTAGCGGAACACGGATTTGACGGATTTCCGCGGATTTGGCGGATTGGCTCGTGGGAAAATACACGGTAACGGTTTTTGTAGGGGACGGATTTATCCGTCCCGAGATTACCTCGCTCTGCGTTGGTCGGCGTGCGGTGTTGTCTAAGAAAACCACTTAGACAACACCTTACTGCCTGCTTGGTGGACGTTACCTTTCCCGAATTATAGAACGTGCGTACCTCGGGACGGATAAATCCGTCCCCTACAAAAAACCTGCAAATATCCCATAGCAAACGCAATATTTTAATCCGCGTTTCGTGTCTGCTGTGCCTCTCGCCCTCTGTGCCTCTGTGCCTCTGTGTGAAAAAATCTTTTAACTAAAGATGCGGAAGTTATACGCTTTACCTGCGTTCATTATTTGTCAAAAAGATTTTCACACAGAGGCACAGAGGGAGCGTGGCATAGCAGGCAATGAAACGCAAATTTAACGGATTTTAATAAACACGCCAGATAGAATCCGCGAAAATCCGTTAAATCCGCGAAAATCCGCGTTCCATGCCTTTAAAATCCGCCAAATCCGCAAAAATCCGCAAAAATCCGCGTTCCATAAAATAAACTTGAAATAAGGAGTTGTTTTTATGCCCGACATTGTTCAAATTGCATTTATGGTGATTGCCTTCTTGACAGGGCTGTGCTTTGGCTCGTTCGCGAACGTCATTATTTACCGCGTACCCAAGAAGCTGTCCATTATCGACCCGCCCTCGCATTGCCCTTATTGCAACAAAAGGCTAGGCGTTTTGGAGCTGTTTCCAATTTTTAGCTGGCTGTTTTTGTTCGGCAAATGCCGTTCGTGCAAAAAGAAGATAAGCCCTCGTTACCTTTTTGTGGAATTGGTCTGCGGCCTGCTTTTTGTGTCGGCGGTGCATTTTTCTGCCACTTATACGGCTTTTCCTGTTGCGTTTCTTATGTTTATACTGCTAGCGATTACATTTATCGACATAGACATACAGGAAATACCAGACGGGCTTGTGTTTGCGGGCGCGGTAGCAGGTGTCGTTTGGGTAGCGGGCGGTCATTTTTTCCCCGAGCTTTTTCCGCTTGCCCAAACCTGGCAAAACGCGCTGCTCGGCGTTGTGGCAGGCGGTCTGCCGCTCTTGGTATTCGACAGGCTTTCCCTGCTTATACTAAAAAAAGACGGCTTCGGCTACGGCGACGTGAAGCTAATGGCGATGGTCGGCTTGTTTATCGGCTGGGAGCTAATGCTGTTGGCGTACTTTTTCGCGTTCCTTTCCGGCGCGGCGTTTGCGGTGTATTTAATCGCCTCGGGCAAGTCAAAACGCGGCTCGTACATGGCTTTTGGGCCGTTTTTGTGCGTGGGTACGCTTGCGGCGTTTTGGTTTGGTGAGGCTGTGTTGGGGTGGTATTTGGGGGTTTTGTTTGGGGGGTAGGCGATTATGCTAGAAAATACACAGGATACGGATTCCCAAAAACAGGCAGAGGACACAAAAACAAAACGCACACTTGGCTTTGTTGATGTACCGCTATTGCCCGAAAGTTTTTTTGAGCCATTGCCGAATGAGGAATTAGAGCTATGGGGAGTATAGATACCCCCACGACAAACGCACGAATGGCAGAAGTGTGTAGTTTCTTCGATTTTAAAGGCGATTAAACGCGGATTTAGCGGATTCACGCAGATTTACGCGGATTTTATCGGACGGAGCGGGTTTTCGTGGATTTTACTACGAGCCAATCCGCTGAATCCGTGGAAATCCGTTAAATCCGTGTGAAGCCCTTGAATCCCTTAAATTGGCGTTCTATTGCCTTTAAATCCGTGCTTAATTTACAGATTTTGGCTTCGTGCGTTTGTCGTGGAGCTGTAGGTTATTTGCGGTTGTCTACAAATACCCCCGAGTAAACGGAATTTTCAACGGCTTTTGTGCCATATACGCCCCGACGACCGCTCGCACTTCCTCGTCGCTTTCCGTAGTAAAAATAAACCGCCCATGGGTTATTCCTGTTTTCTCGATTTGGTTTAATTTGTCTGCGGCAAAAATAGGCACAGAGTTGTATACTATGCCGTTGTTTACGTAGAATTTCGCGCCCTTTCGGTCGGTTATTATGCCGCTGAATAGGCTGTTCGTGTGCCGCGGCGGCTTAATTGCTTTAAGCGGATTGCCTAGGTACATCATGGGTATTTTTCCGTAAATTACCACTTCCGTGGGTATACATTTTTTTATGTCACGGATTTGTGCAAGGTTAAGCTCGGGGTGCAGGGTGGCGCGGCTTACGCCTAGCTCCTTTAGTGCCAAAAGCGCGGCAGAATTGAAGCAATGCACAGAAAAGTCTGTAACACAGCCCGCCGCAATTTCGCTGTAAGAACGAGCGTAGTTTTGTGGGGTTTCTATGTCCATATTTTGGCAGGTTATTTTTTGCTTGTGGGTTAGGCATGTCGCGACAAATTTAATTGACATGGTTATTTCCTTTCGTGTTTCTTATACGGATTTTTCAGTACGTCCATATACATCTCGTCACGCTCGCCAGTATAATACCCGTCCGTATATCCGCCGCGGTTAAAAATATTAAACAGCTTCGCCCTTTGTTTTTCGCTTAGTTGCTTGCCGTCCAACACGGCACGGTACGCGCCGACAACTGTGCGGACGTAGTCCTCGCCCTTCATGCGGCCTTCGATTTTTAGGGAAGCGACCATTTGCGAAAGCTCGGCAACGTGGTCAATTAGGCATAAGTCCTTTAGGCTAAGAAGAACGCCCTTTTTTTGCGCAGCCGCCGCCGCATAAGGCAAGCGGCACGGCTGGGCGCATTTGCCGCGGTTCGCGCTGCGACCGCCTATAAAGCTACTCATAAGACATTGCCCCGAATACGAGGAACACAACGCGCCATGCACAAAGACTTCCAACTCGGCTTGACAGCTTCGGGCTATCTCTTTTATTTGTTCTCGTGAAAGCTCACGCGCAAGCACAACTCGGCTAAACCCCATGCGGTGTAATGCGTTTACATCGTCTAGCGTTTTTGCGGTGGTTTGTGTGCTTGCGTGCAAGGCAATGTTGCCGTAGCGTTTTTTCATAGCGGCGGCTAGTCCTATATCCTGCAAAATAAACGCCGCCGCGCCTGCTTCGTAGGCGTGTTCTACTATGTACATAGCCTCCGACATTTCGCGGTCGGTGACTAAGGTGTTAATCGCCACATACGCCCTCACGCCGTGGCTGTTTGCAAAGCTGATGGCTTCCGCCAAGCCTTGTTTTTGCTCTTGCCCTTGTTCTTGTTTCTGCCCTTGCTCCTGTTTCCGCACATCAAAATTCTCCGCAAAGGCTCTTGCGGAAAATTTTGATGCACCAAGATAAATAGCGTCCGCCCCCGATTGCACAGCCGCCTTTAATGTCTTAAAATTGCCGCACGGAGCTAAAAGCTCCGCCTTTGATGTCTTAGAATCACACACGAAAAAGCTCCGCCCTCACATCAACGTGTAATTAGGCGATTCTCTAGTTATTTGTATATCGTGCGGGTGGCTTTCGTTTAGACCTGCCTGTGTAACCTGCACAAAGCGAGCCTTTTCGTGCAGCTCCGCTAGGTTGGCACAGCCTGCATAGCTCATGCCTACGGCAAGACCGCCTAGAAGCTGCTGCAAAACGTCCGAGAGATTGCCCTTGTAGGTAATCCGCCCCTCTACGCCGCGCGAGATTATTATACTGGTAGAGGCCGAGCTTTCGCCCTCGTTCTCCAAAAGGCTAAATTCGGGTTCTTCGTAAATAGAGGACTCCGCGCCGCGATATACCTTATATTTCCTGCCGTGGAACAGCTCCGTAACGCCTGGGCTTTCTTCACAGCCAGCGAAAAGATTTCCCATCATGCACGCGCTCGCGCCTGCCGCAAGCGCCTTGGCTATATCGCCGCTAAAGCGGATACCGCCGTCTGCGATAATTGGTATTCCCTTCGTGGCGGCGGCCTCGGCGCATTGCAAAATCGCGCTTATTTGGGGTACGCCTATGCCTGCAATCATTCGCTTGGTAGAAACAGAGGACGAGCCGATTCCCACCTTGACAATGTCCGCGCCCGCCTCAATCAGCTTGAGCGTGGCATCGGGCGTAGTCACATTGCCGACAATGAGCGCGATTTCGGGAAAATCGTTTTTGATTTCGCGTATGGCGGAAAGCACGTCCTTGGCGTGGCCGTGAAAGACCTCCAGCGCGAGTACGTCTACCTTACGCTTGGCTAACGCGTGGACGCGCTCCATAAAGTCGTCCTTGATTCCCACCGCCGCGCCCACGAGCAAGCGCCCCTGGCTGTCCTTTGCGGAATTTGGATATTTTATAGATTTTTTCAAATCCTTAATGGTTATTAGCCCTTTTAGGTTGCCGTTTTCGTCCACTATGGGTAGCTTTTCTACCTTGTGCTTTGTCAAAATTTGCTTGGCTTCTTCGAGCGTTGTACCCACGGGAGCAGTGATTAAATTGTCGCGGGTCATCACTTCGTAGATTTTTTTGCCGTAATCTGTTTCAAAGCGCAGGTCGCGGTTGGTTATTATTCCCACTAGCTTGTCGTGCTCTATGATTGGCACGCCGGAAATACGGTATTTCCCCATTAGCTTATCGGCTTCGTAAACATAGTGATTGGGCGACAAAGAAAACGGGTCGCTAATAACGCCGTGTTCGCTACGTTTTACGCGGTCTACCTCGCTTGCCTGCGCGTTGATTGGCATATGCCTATGAATAATTCCAAGTCCGCCGCAACGCGCCATAGCTATAGCCATTTTACTTTCCGTAACCGTGTCCATTCCAGACGAAAGGAACGGAATTTTCAAGACAATATCCTTGGCGAGCTTGACAGTAGTGTCTACAATCGCAGGCGATACGTCAGAAAACTCCGGCACGATTAAAACATCATCGAATGTAAGACCGTTTCCGATTATTTTTCCCATACGCAACTCCACTAATTAGTAATAGTCTGCTCGGTATCCTTATCAAACACATGAATACGCTGTGTATCTAGCGCGAGAGTAATCGTGTCGCCTGCCTTGGCGGTACTGCGTGGGTTTACACTAGCGGTCATGCGTTGCCCTGCACAAATTAGATACAGGTTTATTTCCGCGCCGAGAAGCTCAGTTACTTCTACGTCCGCCTTAATAAGCGAATCGCTGGACATGCTTATAAAGTTTTCCTCGTCCTTAATATCCTCGGGGCGTATACCCATCATCACGGTTTTTCCGTGATAATTGCCCTCGGAAACCGCGCGTGCTTTCGCCTCGGGCAGCTTTATTGGGTGGTCGCCGAATAGGAGATATACGTCGTTTCCGCGTTGGTCAACGGTTACTTCCACTATATTCATTTGCGGCGAGCCGATAAAGCCTGCCACAAATATATTTTTGGGCTTATTGTAAAGGTTTACAGGCGAATCTACCTGCTGTGCGATGCCGTCCTTCATTACAACAATGCGCGTGCCTAGTGTCATAGCTTCGGTTTGGTCGTGGGTTACGTAAACAAAGGTTGTTTGCAGTCTTTGGTGCAGCTTGGTGATTTCGATACGCATTTGTACGCGTAGCTTCGCATCAAGGTTTGAGAGCGGTTCGTCCATGAGGAAAACCTTAGGCTCGCGTACAATCGCGCGTCCCATAGCCACGCGCTGGCGTTGTCCGCCCGATAATGCCTTGGGCTTGCGGTCGAGAAGATGTTCAATATCGAGAATACGAGCGGCCTCGTGAACTCTTTTGTCGATTTCTGCCTTAGGGGTTTTGCGGAGCTTTAAGCCAAACGCCATATTGTCGCGTACGCTCATGTGAGGGTACAGCGCGTAGTTTTGGAAAACCATGGCAATATCGCGGTCCTTGGGCGCGACATCATTCATAAGCCTATCGCCTATGTATAGCTCGCCCTCGGTAATTTCTTCCAGTCCTGCAATCATGCGTAGCGTGGTGGTTTTTCCGCAGCCCGAGGGCCCTACGAAAATAATAAATTCCTTGTCTGCGATTTTCATATTAAAGTCTTTAACCGCAACAAACCCGTTGGGATATTTTTTTACAATGTTTTTTAGCTCTAAGCCTGCCATATTTACCTCCAGAGATAGTTTTATTATGATACGTCTGTTATAATATAATAAAAATAGCAAAAAAGCATTAGCGGTTTTGTCAAAAAAGCGGCGGTCTTTTTGTGAGATGTCATAAAGGAGTGTTAAATATGTATGAAGCCATTGTTTTTCTAACCACAGGATTTGAGGAAATAGAAGCGGTTTCCACAATTGATATTTTACGGCGGGGCGGTGTGAATGTCGCGAGCGTTTCGCTTACTGGCGAAAGGCAGGTTACTGGGTCGCGGCAAATTACTGTGACGGCGGATTTGCTTTTTGACGAGGTAGACTTTGGAAACGAGATGTTGATTTTGCCAGGCGGGCCTGGTACTGGGAATTACAAGGAGCATAACGAGCTTTTGGAGTTGCTTAAAAAGCATAATGCGAACGGCGGCAAAATCGCCGCTATTTGTGCCGCGCCTACGGTGCTTGGCATGTTGGGGCTTTTGGCGGACAAGACAGCCGTGTGCTACCCCACACTGGAGGCGGAGCTACGCTCCGCAAGGGTCGGCGGAAGCGCGACAGTTACGGACGGCAATATAACTACATCTAAGTGTCCCGCTTCGTCGTTTGGGTTCGCTCTGGAGATTTTGCGTATATTAAAGGGCGCGGAAGAAGCCGCTAGGGTGGGGCAGGGAATGGGGGTTTAGGTTTTCGTTTCCTAAGGCGTAAAAAACAACACAAGCCCCACAAACACAAGCCCCATTACGCTAAGGGCTTTTTGCCATAGGCCGTATTTTTCCAATGTAATGCCCGAAATCATAAGCACGCCAATCACCACAAACGCAACAACGCTAGGCCATACAGACAGCTCAAAAGTAACCACGCCCCAAATAGACATGGTGACAATCATCATAGAGCCAGGCACTGGCAAGCCTGTAAAATGGGCGTGGTTTTCGATAATATTATAGTAGGCAAGCCGCCACAAGGCGCACAGGCAATAAAAAATAAGCGCAAGCACGATAAAAATATTGTCAAAAAATGCGTCGCCTACTAGCAAATCAAAGACCATCCAAATAGGCACAATTCCGCATGTAAAAAAGTCAACCAAGGTGTCTACGTATTGCCCAAAGATGGTTTGTTGGTTTAGCTTGGTTGCGACAAAGCCGTCTATGCCGTCCATAGTGCTTGCTAGGGCGAGGAAAATAATCGCCTCGCGTAATCTAGCTTGTGTAAGAAAATAGCAAGCAATAATACCAAACACAAAGCCCAAGGACGTAATCGTGTTGGGGATATTTATATGCTGTAAAGCGGGAAACGCCCGCACGAATTTTTTTCTCATTTATAGCTCCTTATGATTTCGCCTTCGCCTTCCCTAGAACAGTTGCAATAGGTACTTTTGTTTCGATACTATCTGTAGTACGCGTAAGCAAATCGACATCGGGCGCAAGCATGTTTTTCTTAAAGAACACAAGCACAAGCGAGCCGCCAGGCTTGAAATAGCTGGCTATTTCGCCGCGCTGTACATACTGCCCCTCTTGGAAGCAATGCACGATACTTCCCACAAATGTCGCGCCTACCTCCACTATGACCGCATCGCCGAAATTTTCCGTGGAAAACTTGATTAGGGCGCGTTTGTTGCGGCAATATAGCCGCACGACACGGTTAAGCGCGAGCGGGCTAACCGAATATAGGTCGCCCTTTATTTTCCGCGAGGCGGTGACAACGCCCGCATCAAAAAAGTGCATTCTGTGATAATTGGACGGCGTAAGCCTTATGCTCACCATTGTACCACCAGAATATTCCTGTGCAAGCGCGGTGTCCGCGAACAATTCCTCCAACGAAAATTTCGCGCCCTTGGCGGTGATAATCTGCGTGGGGTGAATGTCCGAAACAACGCTCACCAGCCCCTCGCAGGGCGAGCCAAGCAACGCCGCCTGTGACGGAAACGTAACGCCCTCTTTTTCCCGCGCGAAAAACTGCGAAAAGTTCTTGTACTGGCCGTCACAGCCAGTCATATCAATATCATATTTTGCTATGAACCGTTGTATTCCTCTGGCGGAAAGCGGCGTTTTGCAATACAGCCCATAGAGCCTGCTTACTGCCTTGCGTTTGACCAGCCACAGCAAGGACGCGCCGCCCACGGGGTTTTCGTAAATAAGCCGCATTAGCCGCTCGGGGCAAATTTGCTCCATTTCGAGCTTGCCATTGTTATAAATCCAAATTTGCTGGCGGGCTTTTTTTGTTTTGCGGTTGGGTAGCTTGGGCAGCCTAGGAAGTTTTGTTCGTACTCGTATGCGTTTCATATTTCCCCCTGTTTTTGAGAATTTATGTACGTGTCCGGCGCGAATCGAACGCGCGACCTTTCGCTCCGGAGGCGAACGCTCTATCCCCTGAGCTACGGACACATTCAGCTGTGTTCGGCTATGAACACAGCTTCTCAAACCGCCGACTGTCAATACCAGTCGGCGGTCTTATCATTATTGCAACTGGAGCATTTGTTACATCTCCAAAACAACCTCATTATCCCCCTGCAACGCATCAGCAGGAATATACCCGCCGTCCATTTCCTTGCCGTTTAGCGTAAGTTTTACACAGCCTGCTTGTTTTCCGTTTGGATTTTTGACGGTGATGTTTAAGTTTTTGCCGCGGAAAACCTTTTGCATGGTAAACCCTGTCCATTCGGCAGGAATCGACGGCGAAATTTTTATGCCGTTTAGGTCTGGACGAAGCCCCAAAATACCCTCGACACAGCCTACCATTACAGTGCTTGCCGTGCCTGTAAGCCAGTGAACATGGGAACGCCCCTCGAAAGGACTGCCTGTGCTTTCTGTGAATTGCGAATATGCGTATGGTTCCATTAGGCGAATGTCGGTTATGTCGTTTTGTGCGGAGGGGCAGGATTCGAGATAGTATTCAAACGCGCGGTCGCCGCGACCGAGCAATGCTTCCGCCAAGACTAGCCAGCCCTGTGTTTGTAGGAAAATCGCGCCGTTTTCCTTTGTCGCGGGCGGGAACAATAACGCCAGCGCGCCGTCAAAGGCGTGTTTTTCGTAGGACGGTGTCATAAGGCGCGCGCCGTATTTTGTGTTAAGCTCCTTGTAAACAAGGTCGAGAATGGCTTTTCCGCGTTCCTCGTCCGCAAAGCCCGAAAGCACCGCCCATGTTTGCGGATTAAGCCACAAATTGGCTTCGGGGTCTTTTCTCGCGCCGATAATGCTTCCGTTTTCCGCTATTCCGCGAACAAAACGGTCGGTATCCCAGCATTTTTCTTCTATAATTTTGCCGTAGCGTTCCTTTAATTCGCCCATCTCTGCGAGCGTTTCCTTGTCGTTCCTTTGTTCCGCAAAGCGCAGCATAATTTCAAACGCATAGTAGAACTGCAACGCCACAAACACCGAAACGCCGTTAGCGCCCATACGCAAGCAATCGTTCCAGTCTGCGTGAAGCCCTGCTGGTAAATCGTGGATTGCCAAATGGTTTAGGGTAAAGTCGATTGCTTTTTTGAGGTGAATGTAAACGGTGGCTTCGCCGTGGTCTGCATAGGGTACAACCTCGTCAAGCAATGCAAGATTGCCTGTTTCCGAAATATATTTCCAAATAGTGGGATAAATCCACAGCATGTCGTCCGCGCGGTACGATGGGTGGCCTGTAGCCGTGCCGTAGCTTGCGTCCTCGGGTTTGTCCTCATGCCCAGGGTTGTGGGTAAATTTGACAAGCGGTAAGCCTCCGCCGTGGTGAACCTGCGCCGAAAGCATGAATTTGATTTTGTCGAGAGCCGCGTCTGGGTCGAGGTGAATAATGCCCTGTATGTCTTGCACGGTGTCGCGGTAGCCGTAGCCGTTGCGAAGCCCGCAGTAGGACAGACTCGCCGCGCGCGACCAGATAAACGTGATAAAGCACTGATACGAATGCCAAGAATTAAGCATGTTATTGAAATGCTCGTTCGGCGTTTGCACCTTGAGGTTGTCTATTTTGCCGTGCCAGTATTTTTTAAGTACGGAAATTTCCGCATCTACGGTGGCGTTATTTTCGTAACGCGCAAGCACGTCACGCGCTTCCTGCTCTACCTTTTGCCCGAGAATAAACGAGAACGACTTGGTTTCGCCAGCCGCGAGCTTTAGTACAGTTTGTAACGCGCCGCAGGAGTTCAAATTGTAGTTTAATGTGCCGCATAGCTTGCCGTTTTCGATTCCCTGCGGATTGCTGTAATCGCGGTATTTGCCCAAAAACGCCGCCTTGTCGCCGCAATGGCTCGCCACGCGCGCGCCTGCAAGCCCAAAGAAACGCGTAACGGGGCTGTAGCCGTTAAACGTAGCAAAATTCTCATTAAGCGTTTGCAGTATGAGCGGGTCTTTGAAATGCGTACGCGTTATAAACTGCGAATATTGCAGGTTTACTTGGTCTTGCTCGTATTCGCCGCTGCATGTAAACTCAGCATAGCCGTACGCGGAAATTTCGCGCGGCTTGCTGTCGTTGTTGGTAACGGTTACGTTCCAAACCTCGTATTCCACGCCTTGGGGAACGTAATATTTTACCTTGGAGGCTATGCTTTTGTACTCTGCTTTCATTTCTGTGTAGCCCATGCCGTGACGGCACTCGGACTTGTACTGGTCTAACGGCTTGCCTACTGGCTGCCATGATGCCGACCAATAATCGCCGTCCTTTTCGTCGCGCAAGTAGACGTAACGCCCAGGTTTGTCAGATTCGTTAAAGCGGTAACGAAGCACGCGCCCCGCCGCTCCGCTTTTCACAAAGCTGTAACCACCTGCGTTGTTTGTGATAATCGCGCCGTATGCCGGCGAGCCGAGGTAGTTTGCCCAAGGGGCGGGCGTGTTGGGTTTTGTGATTACGTACTCTCTGTTTTGAGAATCAAAATGCCCATACTGCATAACTGAAGCCTCCATTTCGGATTTTTATTTTTGGTGCTTGTAATTTGATGTAGTTTTACAATTAGAGTGAGTATAGCATAGTCGTGTCAAGTTGGGAATAGCGATTTTGGAACTGGTGCAAATAATTTTTTACAAGCATGGAACGCGGATTTTAAAGGCATGGAACGCGGATTTTCGCGGATTTGGCGGATTTTCGCGGATTTTTTCCGTGTGAATTGACGGCAGTGGAATACAGATTTTATCCATGTAGGTTAAAGGTAATAGGACACGGATTTAACGGATTTACGCGGATTTCGCGGATTGGCTCGTGGGAAAATATATCGCCGTTTAATAATTTGCGTGGATAAAATCCGCGTAAATCTGCGTAAATCCGTTAAAATCCGCGTTTAATTGCCTTTAAAAACCTACGTAATCCGCATATCGTTAGTTTTGAATAAAAGCAAGAAAAAATCCGCGAAAATCCGTTAAATCCGCGAAAATCCGCGTTCCATTTCTTTTTAACCCCTACACACCCGCATGATAATCCTGCAAGCTCCTCACCTTAGCCACCTGCTTGCTCCGTTCCCTATTCGCCTTAATGGCACAATATGCCATTTCTGGTGTGGTATACATCGGTATAGACTTACGAATGGCGGCGCGGCGTATGCTCGGCCCCATGCCGTGTACAGAGCCGCCTGGCGTGGTGACAACCATGTTAATTGTGCCGTCCATCACTAAATCGGCTATGGGCTGGTTGGTTTCCATGTCCAACAGCTCACGCAAGGGGCGCGACGGTATTCTTGCCGCCTGTAGCTCGGCGTGCGTATTTTCTGTGGCTACTAGACCAAAGCCTAGGCTCTGCAAGTCGCGCGCGATTTTCGGCAGCTCGGGCATATACGCTTCCGAGAAAGAAATAAGAACCGTGCCGACCTTGGGAATGGGGCATTTTGCGGCTTCCTGCGCTAGGGCAAACGCCGCCTCGAACGTACTCGCCATGCCTAAGACCTCGCCTGTGGAACGCATTTCCGGCCCGAGAACAGGGTCAACCTCGTGGAACATATTAAACGGAAACACGGACTCCTTTACGCCGAAAAAATTCACCTTAGTCGGCTTTAACGCGCTTAAATCTAAGCCGCCCTCGCCTGTAGCCGCTTGTAGCATTACGCGCGTGGCGAGCTTTGCCATTTGTATGTTGCAAACCTTGGAAATAAGCGGCACAGTGCGTGAAGCGCGAGGGTTTGCTTCTATTATATACACCTTGCCGTGTTCTATGGCGTACTGAATGTTCATTAAGCCCACTACGCCTAGCTCCTGCGCTATTTTTTGCGTATATTCGTAAATAGTGGCACACGCCTCATGTGAAATGGAATTATGCGGAATAGTACACGCGCTGTCGCCCGAATGAACGCCAGTACACTCTATGTGTTCGATTATTTCGGGTACAAAAACATTTACGCCGTCACTTATTGCGTCCGCTTCACATTCCAAGGCACGTTCGAGAAAACGGTCTATGAGAATAGGTGCCATTTCCTCGTCCGCGGTGGCGATTGCGTTCTCCATGTATGCCTTTAATTCGTCCAGCCTATAAACAATCGCCATGCCCTGTCCGCCCAGTACGTACGAGGGGCGTACAATCAGCGGAAAGCCTATTTTGCTGGCTATATCCACTGCTTCCTGCACGGTTTTTGCCATTCCGCTCTCTGGCATGGGTATGTTTAATTTTTCCATCATAGCGCGGAACAAGTCGCGGTCCTCGGCGGTGGCTATTATTTCGGGCGAAGTGCCTAAAATGGGAACGCCGAGGGATTTTAGCTGTTGCGCGATATTTAGCGGCGTTTGGCCGCCGAACTGTACGACCACGCCCATGGGCTTCTCGTATTTTACAATCGCGAGTACATCTTCTACGGTAAGCGGTTCAAAATATAGTCTATTTGCTGTATCATAATCGGTACTAACTGTTTCGGGGTTGCAGTTTACCATTACCGTTTCGTAGCCTATATCACGCAATGCGTATGTGGCGTGTACACAGCAATAGTCAAACTCTATGCCCTGTCCAATTCTGTTTGGGCCGCCGCCGAGTATCATTACTTTCTTATTGTTGATACTTGCAGGGTGGGGTAGGGGCTTGTCCGCCAAATAGGTGGAAAAGTAGTAGAACTCGTCCTCCGCGCCAGAAACCTGTATAGCTTCCCAGCCCTTGTTAATAAGCGCGGCTCTCTGTGCGGCGAGTTCTGCTTCGGGGATATACAAGAGCCACGCAATATATTTGTCGGAAAAGCCGTCTTTTTTGGCTTGTACAAGCAAATCATCGGGCAAAAATTTACCCGCTGGCGGTGTCTTGGGCTGTTCCACTGGCTTGCCGTTAGGCAGGGGCTTTGTGCGGTATTTGAGAATTTCTTCCTCTAGCTCTACAAGCTCTTTCATGGGGTTCAAAAAGAACGGCTTAATAGCGGTAAGCGCGAAAAGCTCGTCCACTGTCGCGCCCTTGCGTAACGCTTCGTAAATCATAAAAAATCTTTCGTCCGTAGGGAATTGCAATTTTTCCAAAAGCTGTTCCTTAGTGAGCGAATAGTAATTTTTGGCGAAGCCAAGCCCAGAACGCCCTGTTTCCAAGGAGCGTACTGCCTTTTGTATGGCTTCCTTGTAGTTTTTGCCGATACTCATTACCTCGCCCACGGCTTTCATTTGTGTACCTAAAATGTCCTTAGCCCCTGGGAATTTTTCAAACGCCCAGCGCGGAAATTTTACCACAACGTAATCACCGAAAAACTCGTACTTGTCCAAAGTGCCGCCGCGCCAGTAGGGCAAGTCCTGTAGGTTTAGCCCTGCCGCAAGAAGCGCGGAAACACGCGCAATCGGGAAGCCTGTCGCCTTGGAAGCCAGCGCGGACGAGCGAGAGGTACGCGGATTTATTTCTATTACGCAGATACGGCCGTCCTTGGGATTGTAGCAGAATTGGCAGTTACAGCCGCCGATTACGCCCACCTTGCTTACTATTCTAAACGCCGCGTCCTTTAGCCGCGCCGTGACCTCGTCACTCACGTTAAGCATAGGCGCGCAGCAAATAGAATCGCCTGTATGCACACCCATTGGGTCAATATTTTCTATGAAGCAAATGGCGATACAATGCCCAGTAGCGTCCCTAACGACCTCTACCTCCAATTCTTCCCACCCGAGAACGCTTTCCTCGATTAAGACTTGGTTGATAATGCTTGCGTTTATGCCGCGTGAAGCGACCTCCCTAAGCTCCGCCTCCGTACGGCAAATTCCGCCGCCCGCGCCGCCCATGGTATACGCAGGACGTACAACGCAGGGATAGCCTAGCTGCTTGGCAATGCTTGCCGCCTCGTCAACGGAATACGCAGGCGAGGAGCGCGGCATTTCTATATTTAATTCCGTCATCATTTCCTTAAAGGCGATTCTGTCCTCGCCGCGTTCAATCGCGGCAAAGTTTACGCCTATTACCTCGACCTTGTACTGCGCAAAAACGCCTGCGCGTTCCAGCTCTATTGCGAGGTTTAACGCGGTCTGCCCTCCGCAGTTAGGCAACAGCGCGTCAGGGCGTTCCTTCGCAATAATTTCTGTGAGGCGTTTTACGTTAAGCGGCTCGATATAGGTAATATGCGCTATGTCGGGGTCGGTCATTATGGTGGCAGGGTTGGAATTTACCAGCACCACCGTGTAGCCTAGGCTCTTTAACGCTTGACAAGCCTGTGTACCAGAGTAGTCAAATTCGCAGGCCTGCCCGATTACAATAGGCCCCGAGCCGATAATTAGAACTTTTTTTATGTCTGTTCTGTGCGGCATTTATTTTTCCCCTCTCATTAACAACGCCATGACTGCCTTTTGTGCGTGCAGTCTGTTTTCCGCTTCGTCAAAAATGGAGCTTGCGTGCTGTTCAAAGACCTCGGCGGTTATTTCCTCCTCGCGGTGTGCGGGCAAGCAATGAAGCACTATAGAATTGGCGTTGGTTTGCTTCATAAGCTCGGCGTTTACTTGGAAGCCGTCAAAGTCCTTTATGCGTTTATTTGCTTCGTCCTCCATTCCCATGCTCGCCCACACGTCCGTGTAAACAGCGTCCGCCTTTTGCGCCGCTTGGGTAGGACAATTTACAAGCTCAAATGTATCATACTTTTTCGCAAATTCCAAAATATCCTTGTGCGGCTCGTAGCCCTTAGGCGTGGCTACGCTTATTTTCATGCCGCAAATCAGCGAGCCTACAATCAGCGAGTTGCACACATTGTTTCCGTCGCCGATATACGCGACCTTTAAGCCCTCTAGCGTGCCGTGATATTCGCGTATTGTCATAAGGTCAGCCAAAATTTGGCATGGGTGTTCAAAGTCGGTAAGCCCGTTTATGACGGGAATGTCCGCCCATTTGGCAAAATCTTCCACTATGCTCTGCCCGAAGGTACGCATCATTATGCCGTCCGCATAGCGAGCGAGAACCCGCGCCGTGTCTTGTATCGGCTCGCCGCGCCCTATTTGCAAATCTGCACTGGAAAGAAACAGCGCGTAGCCCCCAAGCTGGTACATGCCTGTTTCAAACGAAACGCGCGTACGCGTGGACGCTTTCTCAAAAATCATGGCAAGCGTCTTGCCCTCTAGCTCGCGGTGGGCTATGCCGTGCCGCAGGTTATACTTCATTTGGTCGGCAAGGCTTAGGATTTCTAGGATTTCCTCCTTGGTGAGGTCGAGGAGCTTTAATAGGTTTTTTTTCATGGTGGTGTCCTTTCTTGGGGGCGACTTTATTCAATATACAATGACCCCGTATGATTTTTTTTAAGCGAAACAGACATATTGCCCATACCTGGCATTATTATGTCTACCTTGATTTCTCCGCTGGCATCTTTGTAAATTTTTGTTACCTCTGTGCCGTCGGGTAAGAGCGCTTTAACTACTGCTACTAATTTTGGGTCCATTTTGTTACCCCCATTTTTTTTTATAAATTTATGGAATGCGGATTTTCGTGGATTTGGCGGATTTTAAAGGCATGGAACGCGGATTTTCGCGGATTTGGCGGATTTACGCGGATTCTATCTGGCGTGTTTTTTTTAATCCATTAAATCTGCGTTTCGTTGCCTGCTGTGCCACGCTCCCTCTGCTTTGTGCCTCTGTGCGAACTCCTGTGTGAAAAAATCTTTTTGATAAATAAAAAACTTAGGTAAAGTGTAAAGCCTCGTCCTTTAGTTTAAAAGATTTTTTCACACAGAGGCACAGAGGCACAGAGGGAATGAGGCACAGCAGAAATACGGACGGCACGTTAATTTTTAATTAACGTCCGAAAAAATCCGCGAAAATCCGTTAAATCCGCGAAAATCCGCGTTCCATGCCTTAACGTATTTAAGGCTCGTTATTTTTGTAGTTTGTCTAGCGTCTTTTCCATTATCGCAAGCCCATCATCAATGTCCTTTTTCTCAATAACAAGCGGCGGCAAAAACCGCAGAACGTCTGCGCCCGCAGACAACGCAACAAGTCCGTTTTCCAAGAGCGCCGTCACCGCATGGGCGGGCGTTATGCCATGCAATTGTACACCAAGCATAAGCCCCTTTGCACGTATTTCTTTTACGCATGGCAAATTCATGGCTTGTATTTTTTCGCAAATGTACTCGCCCTTTTCCTTTATGGAGGGTAGGATTGGTTCGAGAATTTCCAGCACGGCAAGCGCGGCGGCGGCACAAACTAAATTCGCGCCGTAGGTTGTGCCATGGTCGCCCGCGCCGAGCGTGTTGCGTACCTTTTCGCCTAACAAAAATCCGCCGAATGGCAAGCCCCCTGCAATTCCCTTAGCAAAAGGCACTACATCTGGCATAATACCATAATTTTGGTATGCAAACCAGTGGCCGACACGTCCTATTCCTGTTTGCACCTCGTCCGCTATGAGCAGCCAGTCGTTTTTTTGGCAAAGCGCGGCGACATTTTTCACATACTCGCCGCATAGCGGAAGCACGCCGCCCTCGCCCTGTACAAGCTCGATAATAACCGCGCAAACCGTGCCTTTGTCATACGCTTCCATTGCGGCAAAATCATTGGCGGGAACGTACTCGAAGCCCTGCACGAATGGGTAAAAGTAGTCCTTGTGAAATTTCTCGGGCTGACCTGTAGCCGTGAGTGCCGCCATTGTACGCCCGTGGAACGAATTTTGCAGAGTGAGAATGGTGTGGCGGCCGCCGCCGTATTTGTCGTGGCTGTACTTCCGCGCCACCTTGATTGCGCCCTCCACGGATTCCGCGCCTGAATTGCTAAAGAAAACGCCCTTCATGCCAGAAATTTGGCACAGCTTCTCCGCCAAAACCGCGCCTGGCTCGGTGTAGTACAGGTTTGAAACATGCGTAAGCAACGCGGCCTGCTGATTGACGGCGTTAAGCCATTTTGGGTGAGAATGGCCGACCGAGCTTACCCCGATACCCGAGGCAAAGTCGATATATTCCTTGCCCTCAGGCGAATACAGCCGACAGCCGCCGCCCCTGTGAAAAGCGACAGGATAGCGGAGGTAGGTGGCGGAGATGTGCGTGTCGTAGATTGGTTTTAGTTCGGATAGGGTTTTGGTTTTCATTGAAATCAGTCCTTTAATTGGTTTTTTGTGGTGGGGTTTTGTGGGTATGTCTGCGAATAATAATAAAAGCAATCAACCCCCACTGAATAAGCGTAGGCACGACAAAAATCGGCTGTAGCCATTTCCGAAATCCTCGCATATAACGCTTATTTAAAAGCTGAATTACGTCCCGAAATTCCTCGGGAACGCTATTTTTGAGTGGCAACATCGAAAGCTCTACGCTAATATCTTCCCCTGTGCTACTAAAGAGCATAAAGCTGAAAAAGTCCTCGGGTCGTGAGAGTAAATTGAGCTGGACTACATCAATTTTATATGCTTTAAAATCAGAGCCTTGCTCGTCCTCGTACATAAAATCAGAGGAAGGCTCGTAGCTCCCATAAAATCGCGTGAGAAAATCCGCTTCCGATTTTAGCCCCTTAATCTCAACCTTTAGCGAAACATAAGCCTGCAAATGTCCAGAGTTGTAATTCGACACGTAGAGGGCTTCCCACTCTGCCAACTCAAATTGAAACGCTTTTTCAAATTCCCGAATATGCCGAGCGTTTTTAATTTGACGATTTTCAATAGGAAATGGCATTACTATTGAATCGAAGGCTGTTTGCAGTATAAACACGCCAAGCATAATAGCGAAGAAATAGGCGAGGTTGTCTAGTGCTTTACCTAGCTTTTTCATGGAAACATTTCCCAGCTTTGCGGCGATTCAAGAAAACAATCAAGGCTATTTCAACAATTGCAGGCACAGAAAACACAGGATTAAGCCACTTTTTAACACCTAGCGGATAATGCGTGTTCAGAATACCAAGCACATCTCGAAACTCTTGGGTATAGCGTTCCCCTGCAATGGAAAGCTCCGCACTTATAGCCCCCTTTGAGTGGAACAAAAGCATAGTACAGCCAAATCCAGTAGAATCAATATCTCGACCGTCTAAAGCAATAGAATACGCACTAAAAGTACCAGACTGCCACCAATGCGGGGCTTCCCTCTCATACCTTGTTATTTCATTGTCATGCCACCTCTCATAATCGCCATTTAATCGTGACAAAAGGGATTCTTCCGATTTTATGCCCTCGACCACAATATTCAATCTCGCAGAGGCTTGCATAAAACTGGGCGTATAGTTTGTCACAGAAAGCGTTTCCTCGGGCAATAAATGGAATCGAAATGCTGATGTAATCGCCTCAATGTGCTGTTCACTCTTAAAACGCCGAATTTTTATTGGCTGTGGAAATGTACCCAAAACTATGACAATAAGGAGTAAATACATGCCAAGCGTGAGAACCATACCCATGCCAAACATCTCTTTTTTGCGTGGGTTTTTTGTCACTAAAAATGCTATAAATGAAATCAAGAAGATTATACTAAGAATACCTAGTGGGCTTGTAATCATAGAAATCATGGCAGGGTCACCTCTGGCTCGTTCTCGCTCGTAAAGCGTTGCCCCTTGCTCCAAGTAATTTCTATCTCATGGACAGAGCCGTCAACACGATATTCTCGCGCCCGCCCGTGCAAATGCAATTCTCGCATTTCCCCATCTTTAGCAAGCCCGCCCCCATCATCAAATTGGAGCTTCCAATTGTACTGGTCGTCCAAATAGTAGCTGATTGTGGCGAAAAAATCATCTCCATTCCTACGTACAGTGCCCACGATAGAAGATGTCGAGTTGCCGACAAAATATTTCCAGTCATAATCGCTTACTGCCCCAAACCACAGAACTGGGTCAGGAGGCCACTTAACTTGTATAGTACCTCCGTTTTCCATTATTATCCCCGATGGTGTATATCCCGATGCCCAAAAGCGGTTATTAGTAGGTGAGGGACCTGGGTCTACGGTCGCAATAATAGTAGCCCCACCGTCCATAACCATCTGCTCGGCAGCATTTAGGAAAAAGTCCATGTTTCTGTGGAAATGAGTTTCTCCATTTTGTGTATTTAACAGATTGCGAATCGAAACGCTTAATGTTTCGCCAGTGTTTGACAAAAAGTGAGCCATTCCTCTCTTTGCGTTCGGCAAAGCAAGTAAAGCACCGCCAATTACATTGGTTTGTGCATTTTTTTCAAACTCTTTAAGTTCGGAAGTAGCTAAGGAATCAAGCTCGTCAGGCGTTTTGTTTCCGTGGCTTTCGTTGCTTTCTTTCTCCGATTGGTCTACTTCACTATTCGGTGGTCTGTAATTAGGGTCGGTAACTATTATAAACCTATCGTCATGCGGTTTTAACGGCTCGGGGTCTAGGTTATCGGGTATACCGTCACCGTCCGAATCCACCATAGTGGGGTTAGAATACGCATAGATATACGGTCTTTCCTCGCCGTCTATGGGTCTAAATCGGATTTCGATTTCCTGTCCGTCAA
>Ga0099364_10000063_pt1 | contig 164503 bp, 146 predicted proteins | sample TergutTh196P3_FD_73070 | JGI IMG/M metagenome (GOLD analysis project Ga0099364, IMG submission 73070) | Microcerotermes parvus P3 segment gut microbial communities from Pointe-Noire, Republic of the Congo - Th196 P3 | ecosystem: Host-associated > Arthropoda: Insects > Digestive system > Gut ... | reverse complement strand
GTGATATCGTAGCAAATTTGCCCAGCCTAATCTGCTCCACAACTTGCATCTTGAACGATTCACTGTAGGTTACAAATCCGTTCTTCATTTCTTCCTCCTGGTGTCAATTTTACACCAGGACGCGACAATACCTTTTCCTTTTTCTCTTTTCCCTCTTCCTTTTAACTATGCTGGTACTTTCTGTTTTACACTTAACTGAAAGCCCAGGTTGTCCATCACTTTTGCAATTGTAAAAAAAGACGGGTTCCCTGAAGGTGAAAGCGATTTATACAGGCTGGATCTGTCCAAGTTGAGTTCCCTTGCAAGTTGAGCCATCCCTTTTGAGCGGGCTATATCCCCAATGGCCTTTAACAGATATTCAGGATCATTTTCCTGTATGGCAAGGTCGATAACCGCTTCGAGCATACCGGCGACATCCTCTTTGGTATTAATTTCATCCGCAAAATTCCAGTCGCTAAAAGTAATCTTTTCCATAGTCAACTCTCCCCTTCATAGGATCGGGCTATTTTCTTAGCCTCGGCAATATCTTCCTGCTGGGTTCTTTTATCCCCGCCACAAAGCAAAATAATGATTTCCCTTCCGGTATCCTTGTAGTAAACCCGGTAGCCAGGACCGTAGTCGATACGCATTTCAGAAATACCCTCTCCGACAGGTTTAACATCGCCTGGGTTCCCGTTTTCAAGCCGTTTAATTCTGGCGATGATGCGGTATCTAGCCTGCCTATCCCGCAAACCCCGAATCCATTTTTCATAAACGCTCGATTTGCGTATCTTCACATATCAAGTGTTGCCTATAAACAACAGATTGTCAATACCTTTTACCTCCTCCTTTTTACCTTCTCTCCCCTCGCCAGCGTTTCACAACTACGACAATTTCAAAAATATATGCCCAGAACAGGTAACGAGGGGTGTCAGAGGTAAAAGGGCCGTACTTGTACGGTACTTTTGGCCTCTGACAGGCCCCCTTTTGCCTGTAATAGGCATATATTTTTGAGTAGCCATAGTTTTGAAAAAGCCCTCCGCCCCAAATATCCCGATAATCACAGTATGAACGCCGAAATATATGCCCAAAACATCTACGATGAGAAAGCCGGCTACTGCCCGGCAGCACAGCATATTCGGCTATTCAGAAATATATGCCCAAAAATGCACCGAAAGCGGTGCGTACAAGCCCTGACGATGGCATCGGCGTGGTTTTAATGAGCGAGTTGTGTAATAATGAAGTTCGGTAATTGTTTATCTAGTTTTACAGAAAAAAAAGATGTCTATCAGACCGTCAGCCATCGGAAGGGCTTTGCGCAACCGCTTTCAGTTCCGGTTTTAGGTATACATTTCTGGGGAACCCACACACTGTGCTGCTGTACTTTTACCGGCTATTTTGGCATATATTTTAGGCATATATTTCTGCATTAGACAGTTTGGTCATTTTCGGCTATATTGTAATAAACTGATGAAAAAACTCTTAGTCCTTACCGGATTCTTCATATTTCTCACACTTGGAGCCTGGGGGCAGACTAATTATACGTGGGTAGGAAGTGGGGGTGATAATCTATGGTCAAATATCAGTAACTGGGCAGTAGGCGGCAGCGCGGCAACCTCTGCACCCGGTCCCGGTGCGAGTGTAACAATCACCAACGCCGCAGGTGTAATAATGGATATGGCGCCAAACCCATCCACACATTCTATAGCCAACTTAACCATTAATAACACGTCTTTCGCCCTTAACCAACCTCTCGAAATAACAGGGAATATCACCCTGGGAAACGGAAGCAACTTCAATGGGGGGGGGGGTAGCTTAACAGTACGCGGCAATTGGTCTACCATCGGCACCGGAGCTTTTAACCACGGCGGCGGCACGGTGATTTTTGACATAGATGCAGCCCAGACCAGGAATCTTAACCATGCAAATTCAACTTTTAACAACCTGATAAAAACAGGCGCCGGGACTTTGAGTGTGAGTACTGTTGGAGACCTGACTGTAAACGGAAACTTTGAAATTAATGCGGGTGCGATGGTCGCTCCAGGGTGGAGTCTTTTATTGACTGGAAATAATTCGCAAAACATCAATGCCAACGGGGCGACTGTTGGCAGTCTTACTGTAGATAAATCCGGTGGAACTGCAATATTAAATCAAGACCTTACCGTAAACGGGGATGTTACCTTAACAAATGGAAACCTCGATTTGGGAAACGCCATCCTGACAGTACATGGTAGCTGGAACAGAACCGGCGGCACCTTTAACAACAACGGAATCCCTACCCCTCCTACCGCAGGAACGGTGATTTTTGATATAGCCTCAGGTTCGACGACTTTAAACCATACGGGTTCTGCTTTCTACAACCTGACAAAAACAGGCGCCGGAACTTTGAGTGGAAGTGTAGCTCCGGGTACTGCCCTGCGAGTATGGGGCAACCTTGAAATTTTAGATGGAGTATTGGACCTTTTCAATAGTGGTTCCCAAATAACCCTTAACGTTAGCGGCAATTTAAACAACACTGTGGGTCCGTTCGGGTTAACAGGGATAAACTATTTGGTACTTAGCGGAAATACTCAAGCCATCAATGCCAACGGGGCTGCTGTAGTTGCGGTTAATGTGAGCGCGGCCGGAACTAAAACCTTAACGGGTAACTTGACAGTTACCGGCGATGTTAATTTTTATTTAGGAGCCCTTAATGGCGGTTCCGCAACCCTCACCGTTGGCGGGAACTGGCTCAGGACATCATTGTCTGGAACAGGGACCTTTGTGGGCAACGGCGGTACAGTCGTGTTTACCGGAACCGGAGCTCAGAGCCTGGACCCCACGACCTCGTCTTCACTCTCACCCTTCAACAACATAACAAAAAACGGTGGTGGGACTTTAACCGTGAATGGCAACCTGAACGTAAACGGGACTTTTACCTGTAGTGGAACAGTAGAATTCCCAGGTTCAAACAGCAACCAAAGCATAACTAACTTGACATTAAACAGCGGAGCAACTTTACGCCGGATTGTTAGTGATTCCGGGCAATGGGATCTTGCTACTCTCACATTGGAGAATTTTAGCAGCAGTACCAGTCCCACTCTGCCCAGTATTTCTGATTGCAATTATGTTGCCCCTGGTATCCTTGGCCTGGAGGCTGGTTACGATGCCTCTGACGGCGGAAACAACAACGATGTATTTGCACCCCTCGGAACAACACATGTCTGGCTGGGAAATAGTACCGGCTGGGCCGTTGCCACTAACTGGAGCACAAATACTGTTCCAAATACCATGAGTAGTGTGTACATCCCCGTTACTGCAAATAACCCTGTACTCAGCGCGGCTGCTTCTTGCGGTACCTTGCGTATTGGAGAAGGCGCAGAACTGCAGCTTGGCAGCAATAATCTAATTGTGACAGGGATAATAATCAACAACGGAACCATGTTTTTGACAGGTATCTCTCCACAAACAGTATCACCTTCGACAATAAATGGAACAGGGGTTGTGAATTTTAACGACATAGACACAGATACCCTTGCAGGCATTACGAATTTTACCAATTTGACTGTATCCGCAGGAGCTCCGACGGTGTTGTTTACTGCAATTAGTGTATCCGGCAACCTTCTAATTAGCGGCGGGGCATTGTTTATAAATGATAATCTTATCCTGGGCGGCGATTTAGACAACAATATGGGAACAGGCGGGTTAGTATGGGTAGATGAGCTTTTACTTACCGGTGGTTCTGTGCAGAGTATCAATGCCGGTGGTGCGACTGTGCAAACATTAACAGTTAACAAATCCGGAGGAACCGCAACCATCGGTGGTACCCTGAACGTAGACACAAATGTAAACCTGACCGCCGGTACCCTGACTCTTGCTTCTGCCGGTTCACCCACCCTTAACGTAGGCGGCAACTGGACCAACTCCGGTGGCTTTTTCGACGGCGGTACAGGTATTGTAGAGTTTAATATTTCGCCAGGGACGCGAACCCTTGATCCGGCAAGGTCTACTTTTTATATGTTGAGAAAAGTTGGAGCGGGGACTTTAGAAGTTCATAACCATCTAAACGTAGAACTGGCCGTTTTTGCAGCTGCAGGAACCTTATTGTTGACCAATTCCGGTGGCGACTTTGACCTTTCCACCGGAAATCTTACCATAGGCGGTAATTTAACTGCGGGAAGCGGTACCATAACGGTGAGCTCCGGCGTCTGGAACAGAACCGGAACTTTTATCCCTGGTACCAGCACTGTTGTATTTAATACCGCGATAGTATACGGTATTAATGTATTTTACAACGTAATATGCACAGGAACTGTAGAATTCCAGGCCAACCAAACACAGCATATTACCAACCTGGACGCAAGAGGGGCAACTTTAACTTCATTGACCCCCGGGACGCACTGGCGTATTGACACGCTTACAGCCGCAGGGTTTACCACAAATATTTCTACCAATATAAGCTGGTTAAATTCGCTTGTCAATGACCTTGGCAGGACAGGCGCATTAGGTTCATACCCGGCTACAGACGACGGAAACAACATAAACGTTTTTGCATCAAGCGGCACAAACAACTACATCTGGATTGGCGCGCATGCTTCAAGCGCAGACTGGAGTGAAGCGGCCAACTGGGATTCAGGTAATATCCCGCCCGATCCCTTAAACGATCCAACCGCCACCCTGGAAATTGACAGAACCGGCTCCTGGGACCTTGCTGCCAATGATGCAATCACTGTTGATACCGTAACAGTTACCACCGGAACCCTGACACTGGGCGATACCCTGACATGCGACACCGTGAGTATTGCCGCAGGGGAAACCCTTGATGCAGGCGCCTATACAATAAACGCAACCACCATAAGCAACAGCGGCACTTTGATCCTGCAGGGAGTTTCCGCAACCCAGATTGGATCACACGCAACAATGGGCGGAACTGTGGATTTTACCGGCAGCGGAACTACCCTTGCGGGCATTACCACCTTTAATAATTTGAAAATATCCGGTGGAAACAGGTCGGTGGCGGGGGGAATAACCGTAAACGGCGACCTGGAAATAGGTGTTGGAGCATCATTGGCTATTCCTGGAGGCCTCCTCCGGCTGCACGGTGATTTAGATAACTACGCAGGCCCCGGCGGATTTTCAGCTACAAGTACACTAATGCTGGAAGGCGGCTCTACACAATCTATCAATGCCAATGGCGCAACGGTCGGGTTATTGAATGTGGTGAAAGACGCTTCAACAGAAGCAATTCTTGACAGCGACCTTGTTGCTGGTAGTGTATCACTAAGCGCGGGTTCCCTGGATGGCGGTTTCGCAACCCTCACCGTGACCGGTGACTGGACGGGGAACCCTTCAACACCTTTTTCAGGTAACGGCGGAACTGTGGTATTTGACATTAGCTCTCCACAGGATCTTAACAACATTAACTCTACTTTTAACAACCTGATAAAAACCGGCACCGGTACATTAAGAGTAAGCAACAGCCTGACCGTAAACGGCGACCTGGAAATAAACACGGGAGCAGTGAATATGACCGGCGCTGCAACTACTGTCAGAAACATCACCCTTTACGGCGATTTAACTAACACGGTGGGGCCAACCGGCTTAACTAATGTAAACTTTCTGTACCTCGACGGCGGCAACCCGCAAAATATCAACGCCAATAATGCGGTTGTATCACAATTTAATGTAATCAAAGATAACGGAACAATAGCAACCCTGACAGGAGACATTACCGCAAGCACGGTTGTTTACATAAACGGAGGAACCCTAAATGGCGGCAGCGCAACTCTCAGCGTTGGCAGCAACTGGGTCAACGGCGGCGGAACATTTGACGGCGGCTCCGGGACTGTGAGTTTTAATAATACCGGAGTTACGATCCAGGCTTTTAACCCCGCAAACTCTACCTTTCATAACATTACAAAAACCGTTGGCTCAGGTGCATTAAACCTGAGTACCTCCTTCAACCTCACTATGACCGGTAATTTAACAATCAGCACCAGCATAACAAATGCAGCCAACCTAACCCTCCAAGGCGGCAACCTGCAATCCATCGACGCCAGTGGTTCAAATGTAACGAATCTTATTGTTAACAAAGACCCCGGAACAGAAGCAACACTGACGGGGAACCTAAGAGTAACCGGAAATGTTACTTTAACTTCAGGAATCCTCAACGGCGGCAGCAGTAGTGTAACCCTCACTGTCGGAAGCGGATGGAATATCCCAACAGGCGGAACCGGGAATTTTGATGGACAAGCAGGTACTGTAGAATTTAATGGGACAATGGCAGTGTTGCCTCTTAACACTGCCGGTTCCAGTTTTAGTAATATAACAATGAACAACACCTCACCTCTATCGCCAAATGGTAACTTAAACGCAAGCGGAATTGTAACAGTAAACACAGGGGCGGCTTTGGTCATGAATAGTGGAGGTGATCATAATCTTACTGCCAACAGCCTGATTATAGCAGGCGGAACCTTAACAGCAGGGGTGAGCAGCACAATTACAATAAACGGAGGAACCTGGACCAAAACCACAACCGGAACCTTCATACACAATAACAGCACGGTTGTTTTTAATAATAATTCTACAGTAAACAGTGACACCACATTTCACAACGTAGTATGTAACGATACAGTAACGTTCAACGGGAGCAATACCTTTAATGACCTTACATGCAATAGCGGCTCGATAATAGAATTCGCAATTGGCAGCACACAGAATATAACAACCCTGACATTCCCCGCCGGGGCAGCCGCCGCCACTTTGCGGGCAGCCGGTACAGGGCAATGGCAGCTTGATACTCTTGATTATACTGGTTTTACCAGTTCCCCCGGCAACATACCTGAAATTTCAGACTGCGACTACATCTTTGGCAGCTCTAACCTGGGCCTGGTTCGCGGCACAAACGCCGTCGACAGCGGCAACAACACAGAAGTTTTTCTCGGAAACATATACCGCTGGATTGGAACTAGCGGTACTGACAATAGCTGGCTCACAGCAGGCAACTGGGATACATCCGGTATATATACCCAATACATGCCCGCCACAATACAGTCAGGCAACGACACATTGATCATCGCAACTCAATCAGGCGGCTCTGACCCCGGGGCGGCAGGTTATCCCGGGCCTATAAACGTTGCCTCCCTTACAATTGAAAGCGGAACCTTATTGCTTAGAAATACCCTAACAGCCGACAGCGTTACCACAGCCGCAGGGCAAACCCTGGACATGGCAAACCACGACTTAACCGTGGGAACAACCCTGATCAACGCCGGCACCATTCGGTTGCATGGTTTAACAAATCAGGTTACCTCGCCAAGTGCAGTTCCTGGCGGAACAATCAACTATTACAACAATTCTCCATCACCTCCGCACTCGGCGGATTGGGCTTTTGGTAACAATTATACCAATCTTATAGTTGAGAATACGGTTGCCATGAGTAGTACCGGTTATATATATGTTACCGGAACCAGCAGTATTGGCTCTGATATTACTGCAACATCAGGCACCCAAATCTACTACGGGTCTGTAACACTTACGGGTAACATCGCCTTCAGCACTCCACCTGGTCAAGAGACTGTTTTTCACGACACCATTGACAACGATTCTGCGATAACAGCTCAACCTTTAACGATAATTGGCAGGGCTGATTTTCGCGGTATAGTTGGTGGTACAGCCAAGCTATCTACAATCAACGTAACCCTTAGCAGCACAATTAGAGCGAATATTAATACAACAGGTAATCAAACATACACCGGCAATGTAATTCTTGAAAACGACATAAACATTACGGCGGCAAGTGGTTCTTTGGTATCATTTGGCGGTACGGTAACAGGTGCTTCATCAGAACATTCGCTTACAATAACGGATGCCGATGTTCGGTTTAATGGTAATGTTGGTGATGGCCCAACCGGATATATCTCCGCCGTTACGGTAACTGCAGGAACCGCTTATATCAATGGAAGCATTACCTCCAGCGGGGATCAAATTTATGCAGCAGTAAACCTGGGAGCAGCCACGCGTACATTAACCAGTAACGGCGGCAGTATTGAAGCCACAGGGATTGTTTCCGGCACGGCTGGGGTTAACATTAACGCCTCGCAGGGAATTACGATGGACGATCCCGCCAATAACCTAGGCGGAACGGTAAGTCTGTTCAATACCAATGGATTAAGCCCTGCAAATGCCGTTAGTTTCCAAACAACTGCTCCCATAACCATAATCGGAGAAAACAGCGCAGCCGGAGCGAGTCCAAACGGCGATTTCAGCATTACGGCCGGCGGCGTCATGACAATAGATTATATCGGCGACTCAAATACAGTTAATTTAAATTCCGGCAGTTCAATGGATCAGACACCCTCTGGCTCAATAACCGCAGAGACGCTGAATGTGGAAGCCGTCGGCGACATAAACTTGAATATCGGCGGAACTGTAACAACTGTTAATTTAACCAAAACATCAGCGGTTGGAAACATAAAATACGTCAACAGTCTGGTGGCAGCCTCGGAAACACTTACCGTAACGGCAAATGCGGCGGCAGGCGGAAATATATCGATAACTGAAGTAACGGGAAACCTGGCAATAGGCGCCGGCGGCATCAATGCGGCTGACATGGTTACCTTGATCAGCCAAAATGCTGTAAGCCAGAATACAGCCATAAATACAACCCATACGATAAGCGGATCAATTCTGAGTGTAACGGCCGAGGTCAACATTAACCTGGGCAATGACGGAAATAATGCAGGAATAGTTTTGCTGACCCAAAATACTCCAGGCGGAAATATTACCTATAGCAATGACTTGGGCTCAGATACCAATACCCTGGATATTACGGTTAGTAATGCACCGGGCAGCGGAACCGTTATCATTACCGAAAACAGTGGAAGCATAACAGGTGATATTACAGCATCCGGAAGCGATTTAACCGTAACCACTGTAAACACCGCAGGAACCATCAATGGGAACAATATTACCCTTTCACTAGTTGAAGCCAGGAATGTAGAACTTTACGCAGGCACTCCAGATCATACGGATTTCGGAACACCCGGAACTGTTACCATTAGGGATTATGATATCAGCGGTAATCTCACAATCTACGGCGAATATGTAAACCATATAATGGTGGGAGCTACAAACACCCTCGCCGGAAATCTCCATGTATGGTCAGATGATGAAACCACTGCCCGGACATTTTTTACGGATCTTGGAATAACCTGGGCACCAGGAGCTTCAGCCCCTACTCCGCCCAACACATGGACACGGAGAGCCGTCGTCATAGTCCCTTTAACCTACCGCTGGATTGGAACTAGCGGTACTGACAATGCCTGGCTCACAGCAGGCAACTGGGACAGCAGCGGTTCCTATACTCCATACACAGCAGGCTCGCTGACATCCAGTGATACCCTTATTATCGATACCCAGTTCGGGAGCGGCGGTGTTGACCCGGCACCCACTCCCGGAGCAATAAATATCGACACCCTTACAATTTCCACTGGAACACTAACCCTTGGCGGCGTCCTGACAGCCGATAGCGTTACCACAGCCGCAGGCCAAACCCTGGACATGGCAGGTTACAACTTAGCCGTGGGAACAACCCTAACCAACGCCGGCACTATTCGCCTGCATGGCGTTTCCTCCGGTCAGGTATTAATTGGCGGATCGCCGCCCAGTACTATGACGGGCGGTACAATCAGTTATTACAGTAATCTTGGCCCGGGTGTAAATAATCAGTGGGTCTTTGGAGATACATACGATAACCTTGTTGTTGAAAACACGGCGCAGATGGACAATGCCGGGGCTTTGAATGTAAGCGGCACAGCGGAAATCCGTTCTGACATTAGCGCGATTTCGATATCTGTTATAATGAACAGCGTCATTGATGCGGATATTACTTCCAGCGGGGATCAAAGTTATGCCGCAGTAGACCTGGGGGCGACCACGCGCACATTAACAAGTAATAGCGGCAGTATTGAAGCCACAGGGATTGTTTCCGGCATGGCTGGGGTTAACGTATATGCCTCGATGGGAATAGACATGGCCGATCCCGCCAATACCCTGGGCGGAACGATAAATCTGTACAATAACCTTGGAACAACTCCTGAAAATGCTGTCAATTTCCTGACAACAGCAACCTCAAATATCACCATAGCCGGGGAAAATAGCGCAACGACCGGAACCGATGCCGGAGATTTCAACATTAATACCGCAGGCAACCTGGGCATAGGACCAGGAGCAGGTTCGCCCCAACCCCCGGGGATCAGCGCGGCAGGAGCCATTTCTTTAACCAGCACAACCGGAACAGTAACCCAGGTCGTAGGCGGCCCCGTTACCGGCGGGACTCTGAATGTGACGGCGGATGATGCTATAAATCTGAATGACACTAACAATAATGTAGGAACGGCTAATTTTATTAAAACATCAGGGGCCGGAAACATTGCATATCAAAACACCTTGAGTGCTGCCTCTGCTACCCTGACGGTATCGGCAAGCGCTGCAGGCGGAAATGTTTCGATAACCGAAAGGGCTGGAAACATGGCAATAGGCGCCGCGGGCATTAATGCGGCGAACAATATTAGCTTAATCAGTAATTCCGGCTACGTAAGCCAGTACACCACGACGGTTACAACCCACACTATAAGTGGAACAGCTCTGAGTGTATTGGCATGGGGCAATATTAACCTGGGCAATGACGGAAATAATGCAGGAACAGTTTTACTGACCCAAAATACTCCAAGCGGAAATATTACCTATAGCAATGACTTGGGCTCAGATACAAATACCCTGGATATTACAGTTACCAATGCACCGGGCAGCGGAACCGTTATCATTACCGAAAACAGTGGAAGCATAACAGGTGTTATTGCAGCATCCGGAAGCGATTTAACCGTTACCACTGTAAACACCGCAGGCACCATCAATGGGAACAATATTACCCTTTCACTAGTTGAAGCCGGAGATGTAGAACTTTACGCCGGTTCCCCCGATCATACGGATTTCGGAACACCCGGAACTGTTACCATCGGGGATTATGATATCAGCGGCAATCTAACAATCTACGGTGAAGATGTAGGTTACTCAGGAACACTCTTCACAAACACTCTCGGTGGAAACCTAAATATATGGTCAGATGATGAAACCACTGCCCGGACATTTTTTACGGCTCTTGTAATAGCCTGGCCTGCAGATCCAATGCCAACTGACTCCTGGTATTTACGCTCCGCCGTCATCATACCCTCTTTAACCTACCGCTGGGTTGGAACTAGCGGTATTGACGATGACTGGCACAGAGCAGCTAACTGGGATACTTCGGGTACATACACCGCATACTCAGGCACTCCGGCGCTGACAAGCGACGACACATTGATCATCGCAACTCAATCAGGCGGCTTTGACCCCGGCGCAGCGAATTATCCATCGGGAACCATGAATATCGCAACCCTCACAATGCAAAGCGGAACCCTGACTCTCAGGAATACGGTAAATGCGGGAACTGTGATCATACAAACTAACGGAACTCTTGCATTGAATGGAAATGATATAACCCCGGCAGCCGGTAGTTTTACCAATAACGGAACACTCATATCCGACGGCGGTGAAATAATCGGCGGCATTACCTCCATTGGCGGCACTGTGGTTCTAAACGGCGCAGCATCACCTGTTCCTGCCCACGGCAATTTTCCGCAAAGCGCACCAGGGGCAATAATCGGCAATTATGCGAATGTAATAATCAAACAAAACGGTATTGTAGAAGTCCCCCTCGGCCGCATCATACAGCAGTCAGACGGAAGCACGCTTGAGCTTGAAGCGGCGGCAGAGCTCAATGCAAGGGAAGGCTCCTGGTATATGGGAACCGGTACAGCGCCGGGCAGCTTTGCCGGTTACCACGGCACATTGAAACTTGGCGGCGGCTCGAACCTGATTGTTAACCACCTTAATCTGGCGGGCACATCAGCGGCGGCCAAAATCGAAATAGAAAACACCGGAACAGCGGCAATAAGGGCAGGCGGAGATGTCTTTATTCATGGCAATATGAGCGGTTCAAGTGATTATGATATTGATGCCGGCAATACCTGGGCGGAATTTACCGGAGACCTGCCGCAGCTTGTTCTGGAAATGGAAGGAACAGCCCAAACCCTGGAAGCAGGCCAGCCCCTTGGCAGTCTTGTTGTAAGAAGCGGTATTACCACCCTTACCAGTTCACCGGCGAAAACTTTTTCGTTCAGGGGCTCTGTAACGATTAATTCCCCCGGCGCGCTCGATGCGGGGCAGCACAATATCGCAATGTATGCGGGACTGGCAGGGCCCGGTAAAAAATATACCCGCTGGGAAAATGCCGGCGCTTCTGTTCCACCCCCGCCGCTTACTTCCCCGCCATCAATGGCCGGCTTTGCCTTCAGGCAGGACAGCGGCGGAAAGGTATCTTTCAGGAAGGAGCCGGGCGATACCAGTTCCGTATTTTTCGAAATTGCCGGCAATACAATCTGGCAGGAATTCGAGTGTACGGAAGGCGGCGCTGTTATTCAATTCTCCAGGCATCCTGATCAGCATTATTTTAACGGCAAATTTTCGATCCGCGGTGCAGCCGGCAATTATATCACCGTAACAAGATTAACCGATGATAACGGCTGGCCGTACATTTACGATTCATCTTCGGCTCCGCCGCCGGCATTGCCCGGCAGCCACCTTGACGGGATTCCTTCATACCCCGCACCGGCCGACTTAAAAACAGAATCGGCGGCAGAACAGGAAAAATACTGGAACATCAATGTATTTTCCGGTACATACCCGCTGGAAAACCTGGGCTATGCAAAAATATTTTTCAGCCATGCCCGCAATCAGCGCATTCAGATTAATGTTTCAGCAATGAGCCTGGAAGCCTTCCCATATTATGATCAGGATACAACCACCGGCTATTTTAATTACGACTGGTTTGAAGCAGTAATTGCAGAAGTAAAAAGAATTCTGTACAGCTTCCTGGAAAACCGCAGCGGCGACGGCAGGCTGGATCGAATCAGGGTACAGAGCAGCGTATTCCTTAACGGTGATTTTTCCGGTTTCAGGGCAAGGGTCGAAGGCTATGAAATCGAGGGCTACGCTCTTGTCAGTACGGAAACTTTCGAGCCGGACGATGACGATTCATTTTACATATACCTTGTGCCGAAGGAAGAATTGCATAACGGAGATACTCCGTCCTGGAGCATAATCAGCAACAGCTCGCTCATGGAAAGGGTAACGGGGCAGCCGCTGGCAGGCGGGCCGGAAACGGATTCCCCAATGACGCCCTTCGATACAATTCCCGCGCGAATAGCGTTCGCCCTTACACTGCCCGGACACCCGCAGACGTATGTGCGTATGTCCAAACCGGTAGTATCACTTACAGGAGAATCCCCCGTAGAATCGTTTAACGGCGCTCCCTCGTACATAACCAATGCAAGGCTGCTGGAAGGCTCGCCGGCCGGCGGCCTGGCATATCTGCTGGACCTTGTGTCTTCGCATAACACAGAAACACTTGCCGCCCTGAACCCGGTTTATAACGATACCACTGCCGTCTTTAATCCGGCAAACGGCTACTTTGTACTGGATAATATGGCATATCAGGCCCAGCGGGCAATGGAATGGACAGATCCGCTGGAAACTTCCGGTTATGTATACCGACCGAAATACCCGCTTAACTGGGGCTACACAGAATATGCCAGGGTGCACGATGATAATACCGCCGTTCACGCCAATGGCGCTCCGGTTTTGCTTACAGATGTTTTTACTCCGCCGTTCAGGCTGCTTACAGTAAAAATGATGAGCGATCTTGCATCGGGTGCCGGTGCATCGGTAATTCCAGGTAATTTTGTTGCTTCGTCGGCAGTTATCCGCAGATCGACAGACATACTGGTTTCGATAGCGCCGGACACTGTTAATTCCGACAGGTACTTCGCCTGGCCGGTATGGGCGCGTAACAGCGCCGGTTCCGGAAACCGCGCTCCCGCCGGAACATTCTGGGGGCAGAGCGGCGCTGATGCCGGCGTTATCTGGCAGTTCGACGGCACAGGAAATCTACAAGCGCGCGACATTGAACTGCAGGTGCGGCTTGGTTCCGCCCTTGCCGGCCGTGGCGTCGATCTTGTATATGCGGCGGATGTTCCCGAACACCTGCGCGATCCACGGGAAAAGGGAACCAGGGGCAGAAACTCAGGCGGCCTGTGGCTGCCGCCCATGCCCTGGCTGCCGACTGCATCAGAATATCCGGCGCTGTTCTTCCGCCTTCCCGGTAATACAAGGACAGCATTTATAAACGCACAGCCGGCAAATCCCCCGTTGTTTAATTTTACATTAAGCAGGAACATTCCCGGCTTCTCCAGCGGCTCCAAGCTCGATTTCCTTCTGCGCCTGAGCGGTGCACCCGGCGATCAAAACCTGTACATTGCCCGCCTGGACATTCCAAGGGCAGGAGCCGTACCGTCCAACTGGTATCAGCTTGTGCGGCCTTTCAGTTTTGACATTCAGGATACAACACAGCAACGCGGGGGCGTCACGGTTCTTAACAATGTAATTAATCCCGATAACAACGAGAGTACCTTTATACGCTACAACATGGTAAGGCCCGGCAGGGTTACGGTGCAAATCTACACCCTGGAAGGAACGCTTGTAAGGTCGGTAAGAAGAAATGATCAGCGTGATGCCGGTGAATGGACAGATTCATGGAACGGCAGGAATAATGCCGGCAGGGCGGTCGCCCGCGGAATGTATTTTGTCCGGGTGGTAGGCCCCGACATCGACGAGATCAGAAAGATCATGGTTATAAGATAATGGCGGATACAACAGGGAAAGCCGCCTTTGTCGCACTGGTCGGCCGCCCCTCCGCCGGAAAATCGACGCTGATGAATCAAATCTGCGGCGAAAAAGTCGCAATTGTAAGCCCGGTGCCGCAGACAACGCGTAACGCAATCCGCGGCATCGTAAACCGGCCGCAGGGGCAGCTTGTTTTTGTTGATACTCCCGGCCGCCATAACTCCGAAAAAAAATTGAACAAAAAACTGATGGAAGTGTCTGCTCGCGCACTGGAAAGCGCCGACATCGTCCTGTATGTTCTGGACGCTTCCCGCGAGGGCGGCGCAGAAGAACAGGCAATAGCAGAATTGCTCGCTCCCATTGCCGGCAAAACCGTCGCCGCCGTTAATAAAACAGACCTTCGCAGCGCGGATACAGGGCGCACAATGGAATTTCTGTGCCGGCAGCTTCCCGCCCTGCCGCCGTCCCTCTGTTTTCCCGTTTCCGCAAAAACCGGCGCAGGCACAGGCAAACTTCTCGATGCGTTATACGCCATGGCGCCGCAGGGCGAGAGGCTTTATGAGGGAGAGTGTTACACCGATCAGGAAGTAACATTCCGTATTTCCGAAATAATCCGCGAACAGGCAATCAACCGCCTGCGCCAGGAACTGCCGCACTGCCTCTACGTGGACATTGCCGACGCCGAACTTGCGGGAAGCAGGTTGTGGGTCAGGGCGTTCATCGTGGTGGAGCGTGAATCCCAAAAAGGCATGGTAGTCGGCAGGGGCGGCGAAGTGATCAAGGCAATCCGCCTTGCCGCCCTGAAAGAGCTGCAGCAGGTATTCGACTGGAAAATCGATCTCGACCTGCGGGTAAAAACCGGAAAAGACTGGCGCCAGAACGACCATGTGCTAAAAAGAATAATTTAGATAGCGTCAGGTGCCCTTATTGTTAATTATCGGTGATTGGTAATACAGGGGAAAATATGCTATTATTTATTTGTGCGGATTTTCAAGAATACTTGGTTTGCCCGTTTTGCTGCAAAAGGGGGTATTACGGACGGTGAATTAAGGGAATTGGTAAATCAGCTTGAGACGAAACAGACCGATGCCTATTTAGGCGGAGGGGTTTATAAAATGCGGCTTGCCCGTCCAGGTGAAGGAAAAGCAGGCGGCTATCGTGTAATAGTACTTTTCAGGAGCGGTTATCGGACTTTTTATGTTTATGGATTTACAAAATCAGACAGAAGCAATATCAGCAGTAAGGAACTGCAAGTGTTTAAGGAAGCTGCGAAAGAGTATTTATCTATGACGGCCGAGCACCTAGACGAGCGTATAAAAAACGGACAGATAGTCGAATTGTAAGGAGAGAAACCATGAAAAACAGGTATCAGAGCGAAGCATTGCAGGTTATTCACGAAGATATGATGGGCATGCACCAATTAGGAATAATAAGCGACGAGCGAATGCGCGAATTTGATGAGATGTGTCTTATTAAAGAACCAAAACCAGTATACGAAGCCGATAATTTTTTAATAGCAGAGCAGATTAAGCACGCAACCGTGTAACTTTGGGATAATACAGGACAATGATTACGCTTGCCTTTTATCTGTTCATGGGATAATGTTTTTACATGAAACTGGTTTGTCTTGATTTGGAAGGGGTGCTTGTCCCTGAAATATGGATTGCGTTTTCCGAAGCAACGGGAATTCCTGAACTGCGGCGCACCACACGCGATGAGCCGGATTACGACAAGTTGATGAAGTTCCGCATCGATCTGCTTAAAAAAAATAATTTAAAACTTGCTGATATTCAGCGGGTAATACAGGGCATGGAACCGCTTCCCGGTGCTGTTGATTTTACCCGCGACCTGCGCCAGCGTACCCAGCTTGTGATTCTTTCGGATACTTATGATCAATTCGCAGGGCCGCTTATGGCAAAACTTTCGCATCCCACGCTTTTTTGCAACACACTGGAAGTTGCCGCAGACGGCACTGTTACAGGCTACAGGCTGCGGCAGCAGAACGGCAAACGCGAAGCGGTAAGGGCATTTAAGTCGCTTAATATGCAGGTCTTTGCCGCAGGAGATTCCTTTAACGATTTGGACATGATCCGCGAAGCCGGCTGCGGCTGCCTGTTCCGCGCCCCAGAGGCCATTCGAAAAGATTATGCGCACATTCCCTGCGTAGATACCTTCGATGAACTGCTGGCGGAAATTGATAAATTTTTGAATTAAACCATGAACACCCTGCAAATCACAAACCCCTTCGGCGCGCCGGTGTACCACGAAGAAACCGTTGCCAGTACCATGGATACTGCCCGCAGCCTGGCTGCCGCAGGCGCCGCGCATGGGACAGTTATAACCGCTGATTTTCAGACAGCAGGGCGCGGCCGCATTCGGGGACGCCCCTGGTTAATGGATAAAAAGATAAATCTTGCCTTTACAATAATTCTTCGCTATAACGGCGCCGAAGCGATCCCCCCTGCCCTTACCCTGCGCGCCGGCCTTGCCCTTGCCGAAGCAATCGAAGATTTTGCCCCTGCCCTCGCAGGAAGAGTTTTAATCAAATGGCCTAACGACATCATGCTCGATTCCAAAAAAGCCGCCGGCATACTTACAGAGGCCGACGGCGCGGCCGTGTTTATAGGCATAGGGGTAAATGTCGCGCAAAAACAATTCGCCGATGAGTTACGCGAAAAGGCGGCAAGCCTGTCCCTTGCCCTGCAAAGGGACATTTGCGCAGAAGAGCGTTTTGTCCTGCTGGAAATATTTTTGGGTAAGTTTTACAGGGAGCTGAAAGGGGCAGACTGGAAAAGCCGCCTTAGCGGGCGCCTTTATAAAATGGGCGAGCCGGTTATTTTCGCAGAAGGCGCCGCCGGCTGTGGCACGGAGTTCCACGGCCGCCTTGCCGGCATCGGCGATGGCGGGGAGCTTTTAATCGAGGGCGAAGGCGGGGCTAGGTCTTTTGTCACCGGGGAACTGCGGTTTTAAGCTCCCTCTCAATCTCTTCGATAACCGAATCTGGGGTAGAAGCGCCGGCGGCAAGGCCGACCGTTTCAAAGGCATATAAAACCATAGGTATATCCTTCGCCGATTCGGCGATTACACAGGGCTTGCCGCTGTTATGCGCCATTGCAAGAAGCCGCCGTGTGTTGGCCGATTCCCTGCCGCCGGCGATGATGACAGCGTCAACTTTTTCAAGCAATTCCTCCAGTGACTGCAGGCGATCCCTTGTAGCGGCGCAGATTGTCGGAACAATTTCCAGCGCGGGGAAATATTTTTTAATTGCCTCCCCTACGGCGACGTATTCCTCCGGGGAAATTGTCGTTTGGCCGATAAGGGCAGTCCGTGCATCTTTTTCCCTTTCGTAAAGTTTTGCGGCTGCGGTCTGCGCTTCTTCGGCATTTTCTACAACTTCGCAAAAGCCAGCCCCTGCATAACTAACGATGCCTTCAATCTCGGCATGGCTGGCTTCGCCGGCCAAAAAAAGCCGGCAGCCGGCTTCTGTAAGTTTTTTTGCCGCAAGCTGGCTGGCCTTGACCCGTGGGCAGGTTGCGTCAACAACGCGGTACCCCCTGCTTCGAAGGTCTTCTTCAAGGCTGCACGTTATTCCATGGGCGCGGATAATAAGGGTAGAACCATCGGGGGCATCATGGGCAAGCTGCCGGCTTGGGTTTTTCAGGATTTCCACACCAAGGTTTTCAAGATCGGATAACACCCTGGGGTTGTGAATCAGCGGGCCCAGTGTATAGACCCGCCCTTTGGCGGCAGACGGTGCGCCGCCGGCATGCTCTGCTTCGGCGACAGCCAACTCAACAGCCCGCCGCACCCCCATGCAGAAGCCCAAAAAAGCGGCGCGGATTACTTCCATTACACACTGTTCTTAGGCTTTTGCTTTGGCCGGTAATGCAGTCTTCTTGCGTTTCTCCCTTTCGGCCCTTCTTTTTTCCCAAAAATAAGTGAATCCCGAAGAAATAAAAGTAGTTGTATACACACCGGAAATCATGCCGACCATCAATGCGAGGGCAAAGTCCTTCATCGAGCCGGTGGTAAAAATATAAAGGGATAAAACCGCCAGCATGGTAGTCAGCGTTGTAATAATCGTGCGGTTCAGCGTCGCCGTCAAAGAGCGGTTCAGCACATCAACATAGGCATCATCGGAGTAGATCTTTCTGGTTTCCCTAATCCTGTCAAAAACAACAACGGTATTATTAATCGAATAACCGAGAATGGTAAGAATTGCCGCAATGGTACTGGTTGTGAATTCCATTCTTGTCCAAACCACAAAGGCCACTATGATAATGGCATCATGCAGAATGCCGATTACCGCACCGATGGCATACTGAAGCTTAAACCTGATGGTTGAGTATATCAGAATTAAAACAAGAGTCAGAGCCATCAGGATTCCGGCCTGATCGGTAAGGTCTTTCGAAAAACGTGAGCCGACATAATCGGAACGAAGCACAGCCACTTCGCCTGAGCCAAAATATGTTTCCAGCATCCTTGTAATCTGTTCCGCTCTGACGCCTCCCTCTTCCTTGTCTTCTACCCGTACCATAAAGTGCCGGTCAGAAGGCCGTCCGATATTTTGCACCGAAACACCCTGGCCAAGGCTGATCATTGCCTCCCTTACTTCAGTTATTTGAATGGGTGGGGCCGCCGGATCGAGATAGTGAACGACATAGGGAATATCGCTTCCCAAATATGGATTCCCCTGCGTACTGAACAGCAGCCATTGGGAATTTATATCCGGGCGGGCGCTAAAATTAACACTGATACCCTCCACCTGCAACATCATTTCCTGCGCCAGGTCGTTGATCGTTCTGAATTCGTTAAAATTAAAATTATGCGTCCTGTTTTCTATGCCCGCTCCGGAAACAACAATGTAAAGGTTCGAGCGGTCAAAAGAAAGAATGGCGCTGCCCGTACCCGACCAGGTCAATGAAAAAGCCGACGGCGCAACCTGTATTTCCTGAATAAGGCCGGCCTGGAAATCCACGCCAAGATTAAAACCTTTATTAATAAAATATCCTGAAATGCCAAAAGCACAGATAAGGGCAGACAATACCGCCGCAGGAAGAAAAAACCTTGAAAACTGAATAACCTTTTTCATCAGATAATCCCCTTTGCGGTTTCGCCTTCACTTCGCATTTTTGACCAGGTAACAGAAAGTTTCTTACTGCGCAGAACATCGGTGCTAAAATCAAAAATAAGCCGCGACACGAACAGGGCTGTGAAAACCGAAGAGAACACGCCAATTGAGAGTGTTACCGCAAAACCCTTGATGGGGCCGGAACCAAGCTGGGAAAGAAACAGGGCAGCGATAAATGTTGTAATATTTGAGTCCATAATGGCCCAGAAGGCTTTGTCAAAGCCCATTTCAATGATTGCCTTGCGGCCCTTGCCAAGGCGCATTTCTTCCTTCATGCGCTCAAAGATGATAACGCTGGAGTCAACCGCCATGCCGATGGTCAGTATGAAACCTGCTATGGCAGGCAGGGTCAGTGTAAAATTAAGCGCCGAAAGCACGCCGAACATTATGTAAAAATTGAGTATCTGCGCAACGACGGCGTTCAACCCGGCAACTCTGTAATAGGCAACCATAAAAATCAGAACCGCAGCAACACCGCCCAGGAGCGCATAAAGCCCCTGCCTTATAACATCTTCCCCCATCGAAGCGCCGATACTCTGCTGACTGGCAACCTCGAGCTCCACCGGCAGGGCCGCTGTTCTTAGAATGAGCGCGATATTCTCGGCTTCTTCCATGCCAAATCCCGTAAGACGCACCGCATCACGGATTGCTGTTTGGATTGTAGCGCGTGATTTTACCTTGTCGTCCAGCACGATGGTTAGAACCTTGTCTACATTTGCGGATGTCAATCTATAGAAAATTTCACCGCCCTCACTATCCAGCCTGAAAGTAACCTCCGGCTTTCCATCCCAGTTACCGCGCTCGACAATGGCTTCCTGAATATGGTTGCCGTCCAGACCCACTTCCTTCTTTACCGCTACGTAGCGAAGCGAGCCGTCGAGATTCCTGTCCTGCTCATCAAGTCCGTAGCGATCCTTTACATAAAAGCCAAGGATCATTACGTCAGACGGAATGATCGTAGGATCGATCAGGTTTCCGCTGGCATCAAAGGTAGTCGTCGGATTCATGCGGTAATAGTTTGTGAAAGCATCTGTCGCCTCTGTATCTTCCATGTGGAAGGCGAGGCTTCCCTTGCCCATTATAATATCGTTAATGCGTTCAGGATCGGAAGTTCCCGGAATTTCCACATAAATCTGATCCGACCCCTGCCGGCGGATAACAGGCTCTGTAAGACCAAAGCGGTCTATGCGGCTGTTCAGAACTTCCAGAGCCCTGTTCATGGCATCGACCCTGTCGTCATCATTCAGGGAGCGGCCCAGTCTTTCCTGCAGCGAGGCAAGATTTGCCTGTAAAACAATGCTTAACCCGCCGGAAAGATCCAGGCCGAGTTTAACCGCACTGCCCTGCAAATCCTTAAGGGCAAAAATATCATCACGGTACTTTGTCTCGATGGCGTCTAACACTTCCCTTCTGCTGGAAAAAGCCTGGAGCGCCAGCCTGGCGTCCATTGTTCTGGGAACCGGCTGCTTGCTGTTTTTATACAGTTTTTTAGCCTGAGCGGTGATAAATGAAAGATCTTGCGGGACATCTTCACCGTTACGCGCAGCATCCAAAAGCCTCTGCATATCAGCCTGGGCGGTTCTGGAGGCGTAAGACCTGATTGCCTGCCTGGATTCCATCGCCAGGGACTGCTCGTCCCTGGGGGTCAAAAAGTGCCACCTTATTGTAGGCAAAAGAAACACAAAACATACTGCCATTACAATAAGGACAATTAGAAACCTGTACCGTTTACTCATAATTTATGCTCCAAGAGAATTAGTTAAAGCAGTTCCAAAGTGCATGATAATCATGCTTTACGCCAACCCACGGTCAGCGGATATTCAGGAACAAGCTCAATTCTGAGTGTTTTCCGTATCGGAAGACTCTTCTTTTTCTTCGATTTTTTCTTCTTTAACCGAGGCCGAAACATTGGAAACAGCGCTGCGGTTGAATTCAACCTTCACATTTTCATCAACCCTGACGATCACCGTGGATTCCTTTACGCTCTGAATGGTTCCATGGATGCCGCCGATAGTAACAACCTTGTCGCCTTTTTTAAGGGCGGAGAGCATTTTTTCGGCTTCTTTCCGTTTTTTATTCTGCGGCCTGATTATCAGGAAATAGAAGATGGCGATAATCGCGGCAAAGGGAACCAGAGAGGTCAGAAAACTCGCTGACCCGCCCGCCCCTGCGGCAGGAGCCTGCTGACCGGCCATGAGCAGAGGAAGAACAAATGAATTCATAGATAACATCCTTAAAAATTTAGATAGTTCACCTTAGCACGGAAAAAGCAGCCTATTCAAGTGGGTTATATCTGAATGGAGCGCTTTACCTCGACAGGAAATACCCCAAAAAGTCGGTCAAGGGAGGAATCGACGCTGATTGAGGCGCCGGAAATTTTGTTATAAATATCTACCAGGATTGTCAGTTCCCCGGGATCTTTTGACCAAATTGCAGACGAGTAGGCGGCGCGGAAAAGCCCTTTTTCAGCCAACTCCCTGGTGGAAAGTGAAGAATAGCGTTTTTTTGCCCGGGTATCCACCACCGCAGCGGGGCCGTCGTAGCCTATGGTAAAAATAAAGTCTTCGCGCGAAAGCATTTTTCAGGAAACCGGAGAAAAATGGTCCTTTCCCATTTCGCAGGCAGGGCAAACCCAGTCCGCAGGAAGATCTTCAAAAGCGGTTCCCGGCGGTGTACCGGCATCCGGCTCACCTTTGGCAGGATCGTAAATATAGCCGCACACATCACACACATATTTTTTCATAAAAGCTCCTCACAGGTGATTATAGCATAAATTTACGCAATTTGCCAATAGATTGTGGGGGGGGCGGGCAGCCTCAATTCCCAAGCAGTGAGGCATACTCCTGCTCATAACGCCTGAGCCGCTGGTTATCGGGGGAAATTGAAAGAGCCTGTCTAAGGTAGTATGCGGCGCGGCGCTCTTCCCCGCGCAGGTGGTAAAACTCGAATGTGGCAATAAGTGTCTGCAAATTTCTTGGGTCTTCGAAAAGGCTGGAGCGCAGATCGTTCAGCGTTTCTTCTTCGGTACTCCGAATGCGGCTGCGAAGTAAAAAATATCTGCTTTTAACGCTGCCTGAGCCAACAGAGGCCAGGCGGGTTTCGATCATTCCCGATGCCTCCTCCCCCCTGCCTGCATCAATCAAGGCAGAAATATAAATAACAATGCCGTCATCATTAGAAGCATCTCTTTCGTATAACTCTCTGGCAAAAGCCAGCGCTCTGGAGTTATTTCCCAGGCCGCGTTCCACACGATATGCGTCAATAAGATCCTGATTGCTGCGGCGGCCGGTAAATATCCTGTTCAATAAACCTTGAGCCTCTCTCCAGCTTTCCCTGCTGATTGCATCTCTCAAACTCAGGCTTAGAACAGCAGGAGAAGAACCGGAAGTATTCTGCAGCCGCAGGAGCATTTCCCTGGCCTCGGCCTGATCACCCTGTCGCTGGGATTCCATCAATAAACCAATGGTGTAAACAGCGGCTTCCTCATCATTTGGATTGGAGCGAAGTATCAATCTAAGATAATTTAGAGCCGAATCGCGGTTGCGGTATCCTTCGGCCTGAACCCTGGCACGCAGGAAAAGGTAGAGCCGGTTGTTCTGGTTTATCGAAGCATAAGTATCCAGCGGCCCCTGTGCCTGGGAATACTGGCCCCTTTCAACAAAAATATGCGCCCTTAATAAAATAATATCTCCGTCGCGCGGATCTCTTTGCAAAATTTCGGTGATCTCTCCAAGAGCCCTTGTCCAGTCACGGTTTTCATAATGGGCAATGGCAAGCTGCCGTTTTAACCACAGGCTGTCGGGGTATCTGTTAACCAAATCGAGGAAAAACGCCGCCGCCTCTCTTTTTCTTCCCGAAAGCCCGATAACCCTGGCCGTGCCCGCCAGCGCCGGGTAACAATCGGGAGAAATCCCGTAACACTGATCATAGGCTGCCTCGGCTTCGCCGAAACGTTCCAGGCGCTCCAGTACCATGCCCTGAAAGAAAGGCGGCAGGATCGAGTCAGGCCGCATTTCCCCGGCTTTTTCCAGATGCGGCAGTGCGGCTAAAAGTTGTTCTGTGGTGTTTCGATCAAAAAGTGAAAGCGATGGAAGAATATATTCCAGAAAATCAACAGATTCCGGCGCAGGCGCGGAATAGTAACCCCTTTCCGCTTCCCGCATAATACGTGCATAGTTGTGTGTTTGTGGAAGATCTACGGAAGGAAGCCGGCCGCCATAATCAGGATAAATCTGCTTTATCAGTGTAACATTGATGCCATTCATCATTCTTCCAAATTCCGAGCCGCCCAAATCCCTTTCCCGGATAAGCTCTACCGCCCGCAGCATGGATAAAAGCGTGCCGGTCTCGGTAAGGCTGCGTATTTCCTCGGCAAGTCCCTCCTGCTGATACAGTCCGTTACCGTTCCGCCGCCCTGTGGCTTCATCACCTGTTTTATCTTCCCTGGGCGCAGACTTACAGGATATAAAAATCATGATGATTATTAATAAAAACGGGAAAAGCCGTACCTTCTTTGTCACAATATGATGTCCCCGGTGTTTAAACCATTGGCAGGGCGCAGCAAAGAAACAGAAAAAAGCCGATAATGGGAATAAGCCTGGATGCCGCACCACGGGTTAGATTCAATAGCATATATTATGTAATATATCATAATTACAGGATATCGGACAATGGAAAAAGCAAATAAAAACTGGCTTTGTTTAACAACGGTGCTGCTTCTTGCGGCATGTTTTGCAGTCTCGTGTGAAAAATTCACAAATGGCGCGAATGCGGAAACAGTTAATCCCTATTATATCAGCGGTTCCAGGGAAAACAGGGAACAATTCAGGGAACTTTTTAATCTTTTAAAGACAGAAAAAGACAGCGCGCAAAATGAGTTTGCTGTTGTAAGAGAAATCGCCGCAAGTTATGCCCGCTTGAGGGATTACGGCAGGCTGATTCATTTTCTGAACGAAAGAATAATTAACGATTCGGCGGATATATACAATGGTTATTATTTATTGATGATTGCCTATGCCTATATGCAGCTTGATTCAAACCCGATAGCGGCAAGGTATTTTGATCTGATAGTTAAAAATTATCCCGATCTTATGGTAAATGATGAATCGATTCATCTTGTGTGTCTTAAACAGTTGATTGGTTTTAATGGCAGCCCCGAACAACAGATTTGGTATTATCAGGAACTTATCAACAAATTTCCGGACAAGATTGATCTGGGGCCGGCTTACTTTATGCTCGGCCAGGCCTGCGAGCAAATCGGCGACTGGAATGGGGCGATCCAGGCGTACACCCAGTACCTGCCCTACACAGGCACAATAATTCCCGGCTTTCCGAATGCAGACCAATACGCCAAACAGCAGGTTGATTTCAGCAAATCTCCCAAGGACTGGACATTTGAAAGTCTGGGCGCCCTGCTGCGCGCCATGGAAAATTCCATGGATACCGGCAACTTCAGGCAGCTTGCGCGCTGTCAGGCCAAGGTTAATTTTTTCGCGCGCTCATGGGAACAGGGGGAAACCGATGACTTCGGTATGGCCGATTTTAACCTGGGCGACTTTATGCGCGGCAACCGGATACGTTATGCGACATCTCTTGATGCGTCTTCAAACGCTACCGAAGCGTATCTTAGAACCTGGGGCTGGTCGCAGTATATATCGACATGGTATCTGTATTTCAGAAAAATTTATTTCCCGTCGGATCCGGAAATACACGGCAGATGGGAATGGGCAGGGATTTATTACGGTGAGAAGTTCTAAAAAGGGAAAAGAGAAAAAGTAAAAGAGAAAAGGTAAAAGAGAGTGTGAGAGCGAGAAAGATTATTGTTGTTTTTTTGTTTTTTATTGCGAGTAATGTTGTTGAGGCGCAGTCCGTAGACCGCCCTCTTCGCACTGTGCCCCCTTCACCATCTTCTACCTCTTCCCTTTTACCTTCCACCTCTTCCCTTTTACCTTCCCAAAACTCCCTGCTCTCCGCCGCCGCTCTTGGACACCCCCTGACACAGCGTTACATTGCCGAGTATTCAAGCCCCGGCGGCATTGCATGGCTAAGGGCTGTAATGGAAAGGGGGAGCATTTATCTGCCCTTTATCAGGGAAGAAATCTCCCGCCGCGGCCTTCCACCGGAATTGCTGTATCTGCCTGTAATCGAATCCGGTTTTTTAAGTACGGCGCGAAGCCGCTCCGGCGCAGTTGGGCTGTGGCAGTTTATGATGAACAGCATAGCCGGCTATGACATGAAGGTAAACGATTTTTTGGACGAGAGGCGGGACTTTATTAAATCCACAAAGGGCGCCCTGCAGAAACTGGAAGACAATTACAAAACCCTGAACGACTGGCCCCTGGCGTTAGCTGCATACAATGTCGGTCTTGGCGCGGTAAACCGGACAATCCAGAGAACCAGAGTACGCGATTACTGGGAGTTATGCGAAAAAAAAGAACTGCGCGCCGAAACCATAAATTATGTGCCAAAGCTGCTTGCAGCCGCGCATATTCTTTCGCAGGGCCGCCGGTATAACATCGACCTTTGGCTTGAATACGCAGAATGGACAACAATCCCCCTTGAACGCCAGGTTTCGCTGGAAGTCCTTGCCTCACAATCCGGAACAGACAGGGAACTTCTGCGCAGAATGAACGCAGAACTGCTGTTGGGCATAAGCCCGCCGGACAAAAACCACCTGCTTAAAGTCCCTGTGTCCCGTCTGTCCCAAATTAACCAGGTGCTGCAGGACGAAGATAATCCAATGATACATTATCATCGTTATACAATTGTGTACGGCGATACCCTGTCGGCCCTGTCGCGGCACTACGGCGTACCGTTAAACATCATAGAACAGCATAATCCCGGTATTCTTAACCGCTACCTTAGAATAGGTGAAACAATTATTATCCCCGCCTGGCAGGAAAGGCCGGCGTATACACAGGAGCGGCCTGCCGCAAGCCAATCGGATGCCCTTTCCTTTGAGGGGAACCACCTGGTAAAAAGAGGTGAAACCCTTTGGTCGTTGGCCATAGCCTACGAGGTTGATCCGCAGACACTGGCCGAAGTAAACGGCATGGAACTTAACCAAATCCTGAGCGAAGGAAGGAGCCTAAAAGTACCGATAAGAGAATAAGGTAAAAAGTAAAAGAGAAAAGGGAAGAGAGAATGAAGCGTAAAATAGCGGTATTGTGCATGGTGGCTTTTGCGGCAGTGGCGGTGTTCGGGGAGGCGGGGATAGGCATTACCGGCACGGTTGAATGGGACACCCTCGAAATAAAGGCGGAAGTTTCGCTGGATTTGGCCTCCGTCGGTATCCGGCTGCCCTCAGGAAGGAGCCAGGGGGAAGCACTGGTTCACAGCGGGTATTTAAGGCTGATACAGCAGGGCATCCGCGATTTGCAGGTAGATTCTTCTTCGACCATTGGCGATCTAATCGGCAGGGGTGATTTAAATCTACACGATACCGAAACATACGCCGTCCGGGCGCACTCTGTTCCACCAGCTCTGTCCCCCGATTTACGCAATATCTGCGCCGCTTACACAATCAGCATCGACAGCATTACATCATCCCTGTTGCGCCACAGCCGTCCCCTGGAAATAACCCGTACTCTGAACCCTGTTTCCGCTCCCGTTTACACAGGAATCATCATTATTGCGACAGAGCCCCTGCCAATTTACAGTATGAGAAGCAGCGCCCTGGCTGTTCCCTGCCTGTTCCCGAAAATATGGGACACCGAAATGAACCTTATTTTTGAGCGTAATATGCTGGATACGGACAGAACAGCCATGGTGCGCTATGCCACCGGCCGCAGCATTTTCCAGGACAACCCATCCGGTCTTTCCCCTGAAATAACTGCCCTTGTTGGAGACAGGCCCATGCGCATATTTGCACGCGGCGTCTTCGGGATAAATCCAACGGATATCATTATTGACCACAACGATTCCCTGCAGATTATCTCATCCGCAGAAAACCGCCGCCTGCTCTCCCAGGGCAGGGTAGCGATCATTCTTGACGATTCGGTATTAAGAAAAGAATTGTAGGAAAAAAGCCACTCCCGATCGTTAATCTCGTTTTTTTTACATTACAACCACTAAAACTATTGACAAACACATAGTTTTTACATTACAATGAAAATATGTTCATAGAACGCTCTGAATATCATCAAAAATTGCTCGAATTCAAGGATAAACACCTTATAAAAATAGTAACAGGTGTGCGCAGGTGCGGGAAATCCACCTTGCTGGAACTATTCCAGGAAGAACTGGTAAATCAGGGCATTTTATCAAGCCAAATACAAAGCATTAATCTTGAAGACCCGGTATACAGGGACCTGCTGAACTGGGAAAAACTATACGACCACATAAATGCCCGCCTTACGCCGGATAAAATGAACTATATATTCATCGACGAAATACAAAATGTAAGGGATTTTCAGAAGGCGGCGGATGGTCTTTTCATAAAAAAGAACGTAGACCTGTACCTTACAGGTTCCAACTCAAAAATGCAGTCGGGCGAATGGGCAACCCTGCTCTCCGGCCGTTATATCGAGATTCACATGCTTCCCCTGTCTTTCAGGGAGTTTGCGGGCACATATAAAAAGCCTGCCGGAATCGACAGTATTTTTACAGATTATCTTGTGTACAGCTCTTTTCCCCAAATGCTTCAGTTCATGCAATACGATGCCACGGCCACGGAATTAAGGCTATTATCCCGCCATTATTTGGAGGGCATTTACAACACAATAGTCCTGAAAGATGTAATGGAAAGCAAAAAGATAAAGGAAGCCGGGCGCCTGGAGCGGCTTGTTCAATTTATTGCTTCTGCTATCGGCTCGGAAATATCGATAAAACGAATAAGCGACACCATGACTTCTGACGGTGCAAAAATACTGCCGCTTACAGTGGAAAGCTACCTGGATGCTCTTCGGGATAGCTTCATTCTTTACAGGGCGGACAGATACGATGTAAAAGGAAAGAAACTCCTGAAGACACTCAACAAGTATTACCTGGTTGATATCGGCCTGAGAAGGCTGATTCTTGGCGACAAACCGGCAGACAGCGGCCATATTCTGGAAAACATCGTATATTTGGAACTATTACGGCGCGGCTGCAAGGTCTATATAGGTAAAGTAGGAGAAAAAGAAGTGGATTTTGTTACGGAGAGCATAAATGGAACTGAATATTTTCAGGTAGCCCATACTGTCCGCGGAGAGGACACGCTCGCAAGGGAACTTTCCCCCCTTTACGCCATAAATGACCATAACCCAAAATTTCTTTTAACCCGCGATTATGACCCGGCAACTTCGCACAAAGGCATAAAGCAGCTAAATGTACTGGAATGGCTGCTTGGTCAATAGTTTCCATGGCTTCCCGGCACTGTATATTTATGGAAAAAACGTAAAAATCGTGATATAATGTCTAAGAATTGTTATAAAGGGGGTGTTTTAATGATTCCCTGCAGAAATAAAGCGCTATTGCCGGTATTGGCGCTGTTGTTGTTTGCCGGCTGCAACATTTTCACCGGAACGGATAAACAAAACATGAACCAAAACAATGAAATTTATCAGGTACGCGTTACAATTGGAAGCGGCGCCCGTACCATCCTTCCCGATCTTGCCGCCGGTTTCAGCAAGTTCGAAATAGGCGCCGAGCCGGCATCCGGAAATACGCAGAACCCGCCCGCACCGGTAACTGTCAACGGCGGAACCCAGGGGACAATTTCCCTGCCGCTTGGCGACTGGAACATTATTGTAACCGGATATGTTTCCGCGGCCGGAATCGACTATCCGGCTGTTAAGGGAAGTGCACCGCTAAAAGTAACAGGCAGCAGCCATTCGGTAAACGTGCCGGTAAACATGCCTGAAACCGGCGGCACAGGAACCTTTGCCTGCACGGTAAATTTTCCCGACGGCGGTTCCGCCCACGTCAGGCTGGAGCCCTGGCCGATTGGAGGTGCGCCGGTAGTTGACGCAGCGGTTGCAGCAAGCGGCACACCGGTGACCCAATCCGTACCAAGTGGCATTTACTTTCTTACCGTAACTGCATCGGTAAACACGACCACTTCCTATACCCGAAACGAGATAGTGCATATCTATCCGCAGACAGCCAGCAATGCGGCTTACAGGTTTAATGAACCGGGAGCAGATACATTGGTTTCCAGGGGCAGGCCTACGATTACAAATACAGGTGTTACCGCCCCGCAGCTCGTTGATGGATTATATCTTCCAGCTACGTGGCCGGAGACATGGAGACCAAACGCCGGCGGATGGGTTTCCATTGATGTGGGGGCAGGCACAGGCATTACAGAGCTGATTTTACTGTGGACTGCTTCGCACATTTACGATCACAATGATACGGGAGCGGGCGCTCCGACTTCATACCGCATTCATACTTCATCCGACAGTTCCAATGGTAATCCCAATAACGGTACATGGAACGAAGTGGTTACTGTTACCGGAAATGCGTACCGCACAAGGACGCACAAAATTCCTTTTACTGGTCAACGCTGGGTGCGCTTCCAGATTCCAAATCCATATTCCGGTCCGCAGGTCATGATAAACGAAATAGAATTGCACGATAATACTGATGAAAAGGTAGATGGGTGGCTTTTCTTCGGCGACTCGATCACTGCCCATGCGTTTAACAGACATACCGATAGAACTCCGGCCTTTGCAGATCTGGTATGGGACGATGGCAAGGGGAGCCACCGCCCCATGCAGATAAACGCCGGAGTTGGCGGCGATAAAGCTGCATGGGCATATAATAGGCTTGAAGAGACTCTGGCCCAAAACGACGGCATACGGGTAGTCGCCATTTGCCTGGGAACAAACGATCATGATGGCAGGCTACAGCAGCAGCAGGAATACCGCGAAAACATGAGGGCGCTGATCCGGTTGGCCGCTAGACCTCCTTATAACAAAAAAGTTATTGTTCCGGCGATACCATGGACTGAAGATGGCCGGGATTTAGCGCCAATAATACAAATGAATCTATTTATTGAACAACTGAGAATCGAAGAAGGGCTTCCTTTAGGTCCCGATTTTTATACACTGTTTCTTGACCCTGATGACGAATACCCGGCCCTGTTCCCAACCAACGATCTTTTACATCCCAATGACCTTGGTTACAGGCTTATGAACAAGTGGTGGGCAGATGCGTATAAAGAAGCCATGAATAACGGAACGCTCCCCAAGCCATAAGAGCAGAAATAAATACAGGAGGAATATAATGAAAACAAAAATTTTACGAACCGGAAACAGGTTAAAAAAAATAATATCCTGTTTTTTGTTTTCCATTTTGGTGCTGGCGCTTACCGGCTGCCCGGGCGGCGGCTCTTCAGGGAACAATGGCGGCGGAGCAAATGTAACAGTAAGTTTTGCATTTGAAGAAAACAGTAGTCTGACGCTCACGTACACAGATCCGGTTACGAAAGGAACGGCTCAAACAATTACAGCCACAGCGAACCCTTCCTACACATACGCATGGTACTTAAACGGAGTCTTACAATCAGAGGAGACGAGCACCATTACAATAGCAACAGCCGGCCTTGTTACCGGAATACAGTACGGCCTTGCCATAATTACCATAGACGGCTCAGTATACTCAAAAGAATTTTCCTTCTGGGTAGATGATTAAAAAGGTAAAACAATAAGGAGAGCGAAATGAAATATAAAACCATTATTCAGTTACCGGTATTGGCGCTTGCGCTGCTGCTTGCAGGCTGCAACCTGTTAAACGGAACTGACAAACAGGAAGCAAGTCCCGGTAATGTTTCACAGGTAACAGTTTCCATAGGAACCAGCGCCCGCACCATTCTTCCCGATCTTGCCGCCGGTTTCAGCAAATTCGAAATAAGCGCCGGGCCGGCGGCGGGAAATGCGCAAAGCGCACCCGCACCGGTAACCGTCGACAATGGAACCCAGGGGGTAATCTCCCTGCAGCATGGCGAGTGGGACATCACTATTACCGGATACGTAAATGTCGGCGGTACCGATTATACGGCTGCAACAGGCAGCGCGGCGCTTACGGTAGACAGCAGCAGCCACTCGGTGCGGGTGCTTGTAAACATTCCTGAAACCGGCGGCACAGGGACATTTGCCTATACGGTAACATTCCCTGAGGATGGTTCCAATTCTGTCAATGTCAGGCTGGATCCCTGGCCGGTAACCGGCGCGCCTGTTTTTACAGAAACCGTTGCAGCCAGCGGTACGCCGGTAACTCAATCCGTACCTAGCGGCATTTATTTCCTTACCGTTACAGCAAATGTAAATGCAAAAACAATTATCCGCAACGAGATAGTGCACATCTATCCCCATCTTATCAGCAATGCAAGCTATAAATTCAATGGCACAGTGTCAGGAAAATCGCCCAATGCGCAGCGCCTTATGAATTACCTGGAAGATCAATTTGGAGTGAACATAATCTCCGGGCAGCAGGACAATGATTACTGGCTGGGAGTAAACATGGTGGGTGATGTTTACAGAGACACCGGCAAGTGGCCGGCGATGAAGGGCTTTGATTTAATGCAAATCTCCCGCCCGGGGAATCCCTACTATGGCGGCCAGCAGCAGATCGACGAAGCCATCAACTGGTGGAACGGCGTTAATGAGCATGAATGGAATCGTATCTCTACCGTAATGCTGCCGGGCCAGCCGGACATTCACGGAATTATTACCTTCTGCTGGCACTGGCGGGCCGGTCCCAACAAATATACGCGGGATGATTCGTATAATGCAAATGCCACAACCTTCCGCATTCCCTGGTCGGACGGAAGCTGGAACACTTCAAGCCCTGAATACACTGAAATGATGAATGATATTGATACAGCGGCGGAACTCTTTAAACAATTGCAAGCTTTGGACATTCCCGTCCTTTGGCGGCCGCTGCATGAAGGCCGCGGGCACGGATGGCCACCCACCTGGAGCGGAGCAGACTGGACGCAAGCCTGGTTTTGGTGGGGCAACAGCGGGCCTGCTCCTTACAAAGCACTATGGGCGCTCATGTACGATCGTTTTACAAATCATCATGGCCTTGATAATTTAATCTGGGTATGGAACGGGGAGCATCCATCTTATTTTCCTGACGATCCCTCTACGGTTGATATAGCAGGAATAGATATCTACCTTAACAGATGGCCATATTTTCATCCCGGTGATCCGGATATTATTTCCGGGGGGCAATACGCGAATCTTGCGGATCCTTCCAATCCCAATTATACCAATCCCGACGACCGCGGCCGGAAAGCGCAATTCGATCATGTATTCAACATGGTTCCGGCAAGCGAAAGGGCGCGCATGATAGTTGCCATAACTGAAAACGGCTACATCCCCCACCCGGATGACTGTTTTGGCAGTGGCGCAACATGGTCGTTCTTCATGACATGGGGAGTCGACTTTTGGTGGGAAGACCATAATACGCTCGACCACAGACAGTCTGTCTACAATCACCCCAGGGTGATTACTTTGGAAGATCTGCCGGATTTAACAACTTACCGGCTTTATTAAAAGGAGTAACAATATGAAATACAGAAACATTCCACTATTAACGGCATTAACCATCATTCTGGCGCTTTCCGGCTGCCAGGACATTATTGCCCCAAAAACATCTGCGGTAATTGGTGTAATAGTAGTTCCGGCGGCCGTTAATTTGCAAAAAGGCAGCTCGCATCAATTTACAGCTGTCGTAGAAGGTATAAATAATCCATCTCAAACAGTTACATGGAGCATTACTTCTCCTCATGCGGCGGGAACAGGCATTACCGCCGCCGGACTGCTGACAGTTGCCGCTGACGAAGGCGAGACAACTCTTACAATAAGAGCTGTTTCCGTACAGGACATCACCAAGTCCGGCACAGCGGGAATTACCGTAACAGACAGCGCGGTAACAAGTACGGTAACGAACGTAACCATCGACCAGACAGACATAACATTGGACCAGGGTGAGGCTTATCAGTTTACTGCGACCGTACTCGGTACAAATGGCTATAACACCGATGTAGACTGGAGCATTACTTCGCCCTGTGCCGATGGAACAACCATTGCCGCCGACGGAACTCTGACTGTCGCCGATGACGAGGACTACACATCCCTTACGATAAGAGCTGTTTCCGTACAGGACAGCACAAAATACGATACCGCAATAGTTATCATTACCGGCGGCACAATAACAAGCACGATAATAAGCGTAACCATCGACCAGACAGACATAACATTGGACCAGGGTGAGTCTTATCAGTTTACTGCGACCGTACTCGGCACAAATGGCCATAACACTGATGTAGACTGGAGCATAACTTCGCCCTGTGCCGATGGAACAACCATTGCCGCCGACGGAACTCTGACTGTCGCCGATGATGAAGATGCCGCAACCCTGACAATAATGGCCGTCTCTGTACAGGACAGTACAAAAGACGACACGGCAACGGTTACCATTACGCCAAGCGGCGGCGGCGCAACCGTAACAATTATCGATGCATTTGAAACTGATAAAAATTTGTCGCTCTCATACTCGGGCACGGTCGCGGAAGGAACATCTCAGGTTATTACTTTCACAGACAACAACAGTTACGGAGATACTCCTTCCTATACGTATGCCTGGTACTTTAACGGAGATTTACAGACAGGGACCGCAAACAGCATTACCATAACGACAGACGGCCTTTCCGGCCTGCAGTTCGGTCTTGCCGTAGTTTCTATAGACGGCGCTGTCTACTCAAAAGAATTTTCTTTCCTGGTAACGGATTAACGAGGGGAAATTAAAAAAGGAGAACGAGATGAACCATAAAAATATTATGCTATTGCTGGCGCTTGCAGCGCTGCTTGCCGGCTGTAATATGTTTACAGGAAGCGACAGGCAGGAAACGGGCCGTAGTGGAATATCGCAGATAAACGTTACAATCGGAAGCAGCGGGCGCACAATTCTTCCCGAGCTTGGCAGCGGCTTCAGCAAATTTGTAATCAGCGCCGAGCCGGTAGCAGGCAATTCGCAAACTCCACCCTCACCTGTAGACATAACTACCGGAAGCCAGGGCGTTATTACTTTGCCGTTCGGCGACTGGAACATCATTGTTTCCGGATACGTTACCGTGTCCGGTGACGATTATGAGGCGGCAACAGGCAGCGCACCTCTTACGGTAAACAGCAGCAGTCATTCCGTACAAGTACTTTTGAACTTGCCCGGTACCAATGGAACAGGAACCTTTACCTACACGGTAACATTCCCCGCTGGAGGTTCAGCCAGTGTCAAGCTGGAGCCTTGGCCGCTTGGAGGCACGCCGGAAGTTGACGCCCCTGTTGCAGCCAGTGGTACGCCGGTAATTCAGTCCAACATACCCGGCGGCATATATTTTCTTACCGTTACAGTAACAGTAGGTACAAAAACATCTATCCGCAACGAAATAGTGCACATCTATCCGCACCTGACAAGCAATGCAAGCTATAGCTTTGCCGATCCCAATAAATCGCAAAATACACAGCGCCTGATGAATTACCTTACCAATCAATACGGCAAAAAAATTATTTCAGGCCAGATGGATGTCGCATGGGAAGGCAATAGTGCTTTCGATATGATTGCCAGGGTTTATTCCGATACAGGCAAGTATCCGGCCATTAAAGGTTTTGACTTTATACAGCTTCCTTACTCCAATTATATCTATGCCGAAGGCCAGCAGCAGATTGACGAGGCCATTGAATGGTGGAACGGAATGAACAATGGAGTAAAACTCCTTGCGGGCAAACCGGACATTCACGGCATTGTTACATTCTGCTGGCACTGGCGAATGCCGCAGGCGGCGGGGACAGAGCCTGCTTTTTATACACAGACCGGCAATGGCAGCAATTACACAAACTACCGCATTCCCTGGACAGGCAGCCAGCTTGATACCGCAAATGCGGCCTTCCAGAATATACAAAATGATCTGGACGCCGTTGCAGCCCTGTTGCAGCAGTTAAAAGATTTGGACATTCCCGTATTGTGGCGGCCGCTTCATGAAGCCGCCGGCAACTGGTCCCCTACCAATCCAAATGGAGCATGGTTCTGGTGGGGCGGAAGCGGACCGGCGCCCTATATCGCCCTTTGGGAATATATGCATGATTATTTTACAAATACCAAGGGACTGGACAATCTTATCTGGGTTTGGAACGGGCAGCGCACCGACTGGTACCCCGATCCGGAAACGGTTGATATAGCAGGGTTCGATTATTATCCTTACTACAACGGAGGAGGCGCACAGGACGGCCAAACCTGGAACAAGACGGTATTTGATAATACCCTGGCTATGACCGGCGGAAGCCGAATGGTTGCCCTGACGGAAAACGGCGTAATGCCCGACCCCGACCATTGCCTTGCCAATAACGCGATGTGGTCATGGTTTATGACATGGAATGATCATAATAATCCAGTCAACACCTACAGCGATCAAAACTTTTGGACAGGAGGGTTCCACAACACCAATTCCCACAAGGCTTTTATTTATAACCATGATTTGGTAATTACTCTGGATGAACTGCCTGATCTAACAAAGTACAACGGGGGCTCCGGCGAAGATCCCGACGACCCCGACGACCCCGGCGAGCCGCCAAATGTAAAAACACTTATCCCTGTTGTTCAAACTGCAACAGACGCAACGGGCAGCAACCCCAATCGTCTGATTGACGGATTGTTTCGCGGTCCGCTATATTGGGGTCCGGGGAGAGACCTGCCGAAATGGGCAGCGCTTAGAGTTGACGGCGATTACAGCGAGATTATACTGTACTGGACGGCAGATAACGAAAACCATCCATTGCCCGCTCCAGGTAATGACCAGTATGGAGCTCCAACTGCCTACTTCATTGAGATATCAGCTGACAGCACAAATGGAACTGACGGCAACTGGACTACTGTTGTAAATGAATCGAATAATTTGTGGACTTCCAGGTCTCATAGAATTTCCTTTACAAATCAACGCTGGGTTCGCTTTAATGTGACAGGCGACGCATACACTGTTAACGACGGTGTACGGATGCTCGAAATTGAGCTGCACGACAACACTTACGGAAAGGTAGACGGCTGGCTTTTCTTCGGCGACTCAAACACTGCCATGGGTTTTACCCGGTCTGCAGATCGAACCCCGGCTTTTGCAAATATTGTAGAGGCTGATGATCCTACTCATTATCCAATGCAATTCAGCGCCGGTCTGGGAGGCGACAATGCACAAAATATCGAAAGGCTTAGAACAACCTTGAACACCAACGAAGGCTTTAGGGTGGTTGTGCTTAGCCTGGGAACCAACGCGATCAATGGAAATTATACAAACCAGGTGGCCTACCAAAACCAGATGAGGGCGCTTGTTGATGAAGTACACGGCCGCGGTATGATTGCTGTTGTTCCCCGCCTTCTCTGGCCAAATGGAGCCTACACCAACGCCGCTGCGGAAGGTATGAACGACAGAATTGTAGAGTTATCAAACGAGGCGAACGGCCCCATATTAGGCCCGAACCTTTATAGTGAATTTTTAAACAAGACCCATTTGTTCCGCGCCGCTAATGACGTACATCCCAATGCCGCCGGCTACAAATATTTGCAGGAGGTTTGGGGTAACTGGTATATAGCGGCTAAGGCAAACGGAACGCTCCCAAAGCCATAACAAGGCAGAGGGAAGCCTTACATGATTGAAAAAACTTACATCGCCAGGGGCGAGGCATCTCTCGATATTGGCGGCGAAGAGTTGGGCGATATTTTTTCCGAAGCCCTATCGCAGGCCCTTGCAGATGTAAACAGTGCGGGGCAGGTTATCATCGTCCCGCCGGATACAACCCGCTTTCATTCAAGGGGCGGCTTTCTCACTGATGTTGCCGCCCGCCAGTTGATAAATAAAAATCGCCTTGGCGCTATTCTTCCCGCGCTTGGTACCCACACAGCTCTTACCGCCGCTGAAATAAACAAAATGTTTCCCGGCACTCCAAAAGAAAAATTTCTTGTCCACAAATGGCGCACCGGCATTGCCGAGCTTGGCCGCCTGGACGCACCCTGGGTTCAGGAAAAAACCGGCGGCGCCGTTGCTTTCGACTGGCCGGTGCAGGTGAACAGGCTTTTACAAAAAAGCGGCGCCGGCAGCGGCGGCTTTTCCATGATCATTTCAATCGGCCAGGTTGTGCCACACGAAGTAGCCGGCATGGCAAACCATGCAAAAAATTTATTTATTGGAACGGGCGGCAAGGAAGCTATTGATAAAAGCCACTTTGCCGGAGCCGCCTACGGCATGGAGCGGATAATGGGGCGCATCGACACGCCGGTGCGGGCAATGTTCGACGAAGGGCTCACACGCTTCGCTGACAAAATGCCGCCGGTACTGTGGGTTCTTACCGTTATCGGAAACAAAACTGAAAGTGATGCCACGGCAGTCCGCGGCCTTTACATCGGCTTTGACCGCGAGTGTTTTGAAAAAGCGTGCGAGCTGGCCGGTAAGGTGAACATTGAATTAATTGATAAGCCTGTAAAAAAAGCGGTGGTCTTTCTCGATCCTGACAAATACCGGACGGCATGGCTTGGCAACAAGGCAATCTACCGCACCGCAATGGCAATTGCCGACGGCGGGGAAATTTTAATAATGGCCGGCGGCCTGGAACGCTTTGGCGAAGATATTGAGGTTGACGGCCTAATCCGCAAATACGGCTACCGGCCGGGGCGGGAAATTATTTCCAGGGTAGAGACGGATGCCTGCCTTGCCGGCAACCTGTGCACCGCCGCCCACCTGATCCACGGCTGCGGCGAAGGGCGGTTTACAGTACGTTACTGCCCCGGCGCCGGCCTTTCCCGCAAGGAAATAGAATCGGCGGGTTACCAGTGGGGCGATTTGAAAGAAGCCAATGCCCGCTATAACGCCGGCAAACTGCCTCCCGGCTGGAACACAATGAACGACGGCGAAAGAATTTTTTTTGTTTCAGACCCGGCGCTGGGTCTGTGGGCGGCGAGGCGGCGCTTCACCGGTGGATAAAGAAGCCGGCTCAGACTGTAAACATTTCGGGAATTTCCTTTTGTAGAAATTCCTTGATTGTTTTTGTGTGCTGCATAACAATATTCAAATCTGTTAGAGACAAGCTCAAACCCCGATCATAACGGGGCAATATTGAAAAATGGGTTATTACCGAGCAAAGAGAAGATATGCTTGCAAATGAAGGACGGTGCTTTTCTGCAATTCCACAAAGCTCGTCCAGGTCGTGGGTGTAGGGCGGTTCTTCTCCCAGCTTTTCCAGAGCGCCTTTTAGAAGCTTTTCTGCAGTTTGCTGGCAATGAAAAGCGATAATTTCCGCTGGAACAGGAACCATGGTTCTGGCAAGATGCTCTGCGACGGACATATCACGCTCTGCCAGGACTCTCCAGTCATCCGGTGAGTTTGTTTGTTTAGCCATAGATGCGTATCCCCTCCCTGTTTACCTTACGCTCCAGCGTCATACCATCCAGACGGCTGATAAAATCTTTTTTCTTTTTTGCAATTATATCAACAGGCATGGACTTTTTACGGGCAATAGCCAAGCGGATTTGCAGGCCGGCATCAAGATCCCGCATAGGATTGTCATCTTTCAATACCACATACAGATCCAGGTCGGAATCCCTGTGGGGCGTTCCATAGGCATAAGAACCAAAAAGGTAAATTTGTTCAACAGGCATTGCGTTGAGAATGAGTTCTGTAAGTTTGTTCAATTCCGCCTGAATTGCTGAATCCATATCAATATTATAACTTGGCTATATCAAAATGGCAATGCACGTTTATGAGTTCTGCAGCATTAATATTTCTTGCCTTTGGGTAAAACTCCCAGGAAGGTATCTGGTAATTTATGCGTTACTGTGGTAAAACAGTTTGTGGAAAAGGACAAAAACCATCCTTCGTCAAATTTCCCCAAAAACACCTCTTTCCCCTTCAGTTTTGCGGTAAAAGAAAAATTTGCCGCCATTGACGGGCAGTCACTGTATACAGAGCTGAGTCTGTTCAGGGCTGAGGGGCCGCCGGCGCCGTACACTCCGCTCAGGCTTTTGAAGGGCTCCCTTGACATTGAACGAATGGACGAGAGCGAAAGGGCGTTTTATATTTACTGGCGCGCTGAATTCCGCCGCAGAAATATCCTTAAAACCGATGAAAAATATATCCGCATTTACGCGCGAGAGCTATGCCTTTTTTCCGGAGGGGAAAAAGAGTTTGCAGAAAATTTCCGCCAGCTTGAAGAACTCTGGAAATATTACGGCGATGTTTTTGATGATATCGGCGGCTTTCTTCCCGGGTGGCTGCTGGATTTTATCGTGTTATATGAAATGCCAAATACCTTTATAACCGGATTGTTACCGCATGTACGCGGATGCAGCGATCTGCTGCTTGTTGATATTTTAATTTACAAAAGCTTTATCGAAGAAAATAACACAATCGCCTTTAATGATATTAAACTTCTGCTTCGCCGGCCGCTGGAAAAGAGCATTTTCTTCGACCGGTACTCATCCCGCAGCGGGGAGTTTGCCGGTGATTTCGAGACCGTAATTAACGCCATCGATCGCAATCTGCGGGAAAATGACCGGCTTGGGCTGTTTGAATATTTTTGTCCCCGCTCGATCAATACCGAAAACCGAAAAGCCTTTGCCGGCATGGAACGCGCCGGTCATTCTTCGTACACAGTTACAGGGCGGCGCTTTTCGAAAAACATTAGTCTTATCAGTTTTCTTGAAAATTTATTCGATTATGTTGAACACTGTTTCAGAATTAAAAATGACTATAAGACCGCAGACAGGCCTCCTCATCTCGCCGACCGCTGGAAGCGCATGGCGGATCACGCACTGACGCAGATAAACATAAACAATGACGGACTCATCCGGCTGCGCAGCGATTCTGATATTGTCCGCGACATGCTCACCGTCGAAGAAAAAGAAACGGAAGTTCCCGATACCCCTCCGCGAATAATAAAAGCCGCAAAAACAAAACCTGTTAAAATATCATTTAAAACATTCATAAAAAAACTGGACAAGAACGAAATACAGGCCCTGCGGATAATTGCCGGCGAAGATGAAAACAAAGCTGCAATGCTGGCATCTCTGGCAAGAGAAAACAATACAATGCCGGATATGCTCATCGATAAAATCAATGCCGCCTTTATGGAGGCATGGGGCGATCTGCTGATAAACACGGTGGACGCGCAGGCCGTTATTCAGTCAGAATATAGGGAAGAACTTTTTAAGCTGTTGTAATGAAATGAGTGTACCTAAACGTTTAAGCGCGGCTATTCTCAATTCCCTGTCTGCGGGCGTGGTGCCCCGTGTCGGCCTTGAATACATCGCCGTCGGGCGCCGCCGCGAAATCGAAACGGTCCTGCGCGACCTGGAAAACCTGGGCAGAGGGGCGGCCAGTTTCCGCTTTGTCTGCGGCAAATACGGCAGCGGCAAAACCTTTTTTCTTCAAGCCATCCGCAACTATGCCCTGGAGAACGACTTCCTTGTCGCAGACGCAGACCTTTCGCCGGAAAAACGCCTTACCGGCTCCAGACACGCAGGGCTGGAAACCTACCGCGAGCTTGTATCACGGCTTGCAACAAAACTGCGCCCTGAAGGCGGCGCCCTGGAATCGATCCTGCAGCAGTGGATCAACTCGATCAAGATGGAGCTTGCCACCGGCGGAGGTTTCCAGGACGACGACAAGGCGTCTATGCTGGACAGGCGCATCTTTGAAACAATTGCCCAGATGGAAGACTATGCACACGGCTATGATTTTGCCGCGGTTATCATAAGTTACTACCGCGCCTGGACAAACGGCAACGACGAAAAACAGCACGCCGCCCTAAAATGGCTGCGCGGCGAGTTCGCCACCAAAACCGAAGCAAAGACAATGCTTCCGGTAGGTGAAATTATCACCGATGAAAACTGGTACGAGTACCTTAAAGTTTTTTCCGCCTTTGGAGCAAAAATTGGCTACAGGGGCTTCCTGCTTTTTTTCGATGAATGTTCAAATTTATTCAAGATCGTAAACCGGCAGTCCAGGGAAAACAACTATCAAAAACTCCTTTCAATGTTTAATGATATTACCCAGGGGAAAACATCGGGCATGGCGGTTTACATGGCGGGAACTCCCCAGTTTATAGAAGATGAACGCAGGGGGCTTTTCAGCTATCCTGCCCTTCGCAGCCGCCTTGCCGACAGCCGCTTTGTACGCGAAGGCTACACTGATTTTTCCAGCCCCGTCTTGCGCCTCGCCCAGCTCAGCCACGAGGAGATTTATCTGCTATTGGAGCGGCTCAGGGACATACACGCCGGCCACTACAACTATGAACCGTATCTGGAAAACAGGGAACTTTCCGCATTCATGAAACTTGCATTCTCTGTTCCCGGCGCACATGAATTTATAACTCCGCGGGAAATAAGCCGCGATTTTATCAGCCTTCTTAATATTCTGCATGAAGACAAGGACACGGACTTTGACAAGCTGGTCGGCAGAGACGGGTTTACCGTAAAGGGTTTTTCCGCCGCGCAGTATGCCGAGTTTGATGTATAAATGGCCTCCCAATTTTCCAGACTGGCGCCTTTTATAAGAGAATATATTTATGAAAAAAAGTGGCACTCTCTGCGTGATATTCAGGAAGCGGCGATAAAAGAAATTTATGACGGCGACAGCCACATATTGATCGCTTCGCCCGCCGCGACCGGCAAGACCGAAGCCTGCTTTTTTCCGGTTGTATCCCTTCTTTACGAAGAGCGGCCTCCGTCCGTAGGGGCGCTTTACATCAGTCCGCTGAAAGCACTGATAAACGATCAGGCGCAGCGGCTCCTGCCGCTTGCCGAGATGGCAGGGCTTCCGCTCTGGCGCTGGCACGGAGATGTTTCCGCCCGGCACAAAAAAAGCCTGCTGGAAAATCCGTCCGGCATATTGCAGATAACGCCGGAATCACTTGAAGCCCTGCTCATGCGTTCGCATGTCCTGGTACGCGCCATGTTCAGCAGGCTTTCTTTTGTAATAATCGACGAAGTACATGCCTTTATGGGCAGCGAGCGCGGAAGCCAGATACTGTGCCAGCTTGCAAGGATCGAAGAAGCCGCCCTGTGCCGGCCGCGGCGCATAGGGCTTTCGGCAACACTTGGGGATTACCGCCAGGCCGCCGGCTGGCTGGCTCTGGGAAGCAGCCGCGTTATCTGCAATGGCGGCGAAGCCCCCGGCACGGCGGTCATTCGCGGCAGAAAAGGCCGGCGGCGCATACGCATTGCCGTCGATCATTTCGCGGGGGAAAAGGCCGAAGAACAACTGTACTACGAATCGCTTTACATGCAGGTGCGCGGCAAAAAAAGCATTATTTTTACCAACAGCAGAATCGAAGCCGAGGATACAATCGCCCGTTTAAGGAAGCTATCGGCAAAGTTCAGGGATACGGATCGCTTTTATATGCATCACGGCTCTGTTTCAGCCGGCCTGCGCTCGGAGACAGAGCAGGAACTTAGAGACAGCAGCGAGCCGGTAACGGCGGCGGCCACCGCAACCCTGGAAATGGGCATAGACATCGGGAAGCTGGACAGGGTAATACAGATCGGGCCGCCTCTGAGCGTATCTGCCTTTGTACAGCGGCTGGGGCGTTCAGGCCGGCTGAAGCAAAAGCCGGAAATATATTTTACTTCCTGTGAAACAAAGCCCGGCAGGGATTCAACTCCGGTACATCCTGTAAACTCACTTCCCTTTGATCTTGTAAAAACCATCGCAGTTATCGAACTTTACTTAAAAGAAAAATGGTTAGAAGGCGGCGATGAGAATCCCCTGCCCTACAGCCTTTTGGTTCACCAGTGCCTGAGCATTCTCTGTTCAATGGGCGCCCACAGCCGAAAATCCCTGGAGCGCCGGATTCTTTGCCTGCCCGCCTTTTCCCGCTTCAGCGAAAACGATTTTAACGAGCTGCTGGATCATCTTATAACACTCGACCTGGTTGAAAAAACAGATGACGGCGAAATTATCGCAGGCCTGGAAACCGGACACCTTGCATCACATTATTCATTTTATTCGGTCTTTGCTGATACGGCGGAATTCCGTGTAACGGCTGCCGGCAGGGAAATCGGTTATGTCAATTTTATGCCTCCGGTTGGCAGCAGCATCGTTCTGGGCGGCCGGCACTGGCGTGTTGAAAATGTCGCCCAGAGGGAAAGAGAAATCGCCGTAAGCCCCGCCGATGCCGGCAGCCGCCTGCTCTGGCGCGGCAGCGCCATGGTTCTTCACAGGAAAACAGCCGCCTATATGCGAAAAATACTGGCCGAAACTACCGATTACCCTTACCTTTCACAGCGCGCGCGCACACGCCTGACTGCCGCCAGGAAACTGGCCAGGCAATGGCATGTAGGCGAAGAGGTATTTATTCCCGCCGAACCGCGCGCCGGCGTGATGAAACATGGCGCTGCCGCGCGGGAGCCGCGCCTTTTTGTTCTGCTGCCCTGGCTCGGCAGCCGCAGCATCAGAACCCTGCTCCTTGTTATGCAAAACAGGGAACATGGTAAAACCCTTGGCATCAAGTCCCTTTCTACGGAAAACGACTTTTCTATCAACATAACTTCTGTTCTTCCCATCCCCCGTTTCCGCAGCGAACTGGCAGACATTCTGAAAAAATATAAAAGCCTCGAATCACTTTATCCATTGATTGATCCGGCGCGCATTCCCCGCGTTGGGAAATTCGATCCGTATCTTCCGCCGCAGGCATTAAAGAGGCAGTATGCACAGGCAATGCTGTGCGCTGATATTAACCTTGCATAGAGCAATACTGTTTTATTCAGGCAATTATCAGTTAAAATGTCTTATAATTAAATGATGCGAATATACAAGATATTTACGGACAGAAAACGGAGACTATTTTTTCTTGTTCCCGCCCTGGCAATTTTTACCTGGCTCGTAGTCCAAAAAATACTGACAATCGTATATGCGCAGGATATGCCGGAAGAATCGGGTGTAATCATTTCCGAGATGGACTGGCCGGAAACGATCATGAAGGTTCTTTCTGCCGCGTATCCCGATCGCATTGGGCCGGTGGAATTCAGGAATGATGACTGGGCCTTTACAATCGGAGAAAAGTGGTTTTATTATGCCGATGGACGGTTTCTTCCCGAGGAACTAAAAGATGCGGCGGAAGATTACCGCGCCATGGGTTTCAACTTCAATTATCCGCAGGAATTGCCGGCATGGGAAAGTACCGCTGAGCAAAGGGCAGCGCGGACACTCAGCGCCGAAGAAGGCCGCCGCATCAGGCAAACTCAAACTCAGCCTGCCAGGCCGGCCGCAAGACGGCCCCTGTTTTTTTTCGAAGCCCTGTGGAATATCAGCAGCCGCGATCAGGCATGGGAACAGCAGTCGCAGATTGATTTTTTGGGACATTCACTGTCGATTCATTCCGGCATTTCACAGACGATGATCCTGATTGATGAAATAATTACAAATGAATCCAAAACCAGTCCCGCTGTACGCCAATGGATTGATAACCTTGGAACTGTCGCGGGCTGGAACTGGCGCAGCGTAGCAAGTTCGGGAAACCGGAGCATGCATTCCTATGGCATAGCGATAGATTTGCTGCCAAAAAACCTGGGCGGATTGGCAACCTATTGGCTGTGGACAGCCCGCGATAATCCTCAATGGTGGAACATCCCCTACTCCGGACGTTATCATCCGCCGGACGAAGTTATTCGCACTTTTGAATCCTTTGGTTTTATTTGGGGCGGTAAGTGGGGAAACTACGACACCATGCATTTTGAATACCGTCCTGAAATTTTTATCCTGAGAAATATTCCCCGTACATAAAACGCCGGCAATTATCAGTTTTCCAAAATGGTAATCTCTACCCTTCTGTTTCTGCGCATTCCTTCTTCGCTGCGGTTATCTGCAACAGGCCTTTCGGCGCCGTAGCCCCGGACCGTAACCCTGTCGACAGTGCGAACATTTTTCGAGATAAGATAGTCGGCAACCGCTGCGGCCCGCTCCCTGGAAAGATTCATTCTTCCCTCGGCGGTTCCGGCCAGGGCAGTGTGGCCTGCTACCATTATGTCTCTTTCCGGATAACGCAAAAGAATTTCTGCGATTTGATCAAGTTTTTCGCGCTCGCCGGGAAGCATAATTGCGGTATCCGCCTGGAACCTTATATCTTCAAGGTTGATGGAAATGCCCTCGTCTACGACTTTTACTTCAACATTTGGAATATTCAGCCTGTCGATATCTTCCCTGATATCCGAAGCGATTCTGTCCTTGTCCATTTCCGGCGATTCAAGAATTTCTGCCTGTGCGCTGCCCCGGTACTCAATAGTCCTTCCATCGGAAAGTTCAAAAACCATGCGGAATTGTTCTTCGTAGGCAACGGCTTGCCCCATATCAACATCCCAATAAACAATATGATCCGACGCTCCTGTAATACGGCGCGGCCAAACCCTGCCCGCAACAGGCGACGGATCGGTAAGAATGCGGTAACTGACCGAAAAAGCCGGGTATTCCGTACCCTTCCACTGGCGGCTGCCAAGAAAGGTATAATTAGCGATAAAGGGAATGCGGTAAGGCTGCTCGATGCCGAAGCTGTCACGAAAATCGTGCATCTCATGGCCGTCGGCGCTCCATCTGTCCCCGGGATTCAGGGTTCTGCCGGGAAACACCGGAACATTCCGTACTACAGGCATGTAGTATTCCCGGCCTATTGTCATATTGCCGAGTTTATCCCGCTGGAAAACGGAATCGTATTCCCTTGCCCACTGAAAACTGACGCCGCCAAACCTGGTTCCGGTTGAACGCTCCGAAGTCTGAAAAACAGCGCGGTGCAGTCCAACGCCGTCGTTTTCGCCTGTAATTTCCACCGCGATGCGATTGAGGATTTCAGCGGAATGATTAAGACGGCGATTTATATACACATCTTCTTTAACCATGGAAAGAATCCGGTAACGGTCGCCGGCCCTGTGTTTATATTCAAAAACCTCGCAGTACGCCTGCCTGCTCGTTATCGCCAAAAGTAAAAGAATGAGTGTTAATTGATAGATTGTCCGTTTATTCATCACTATAATATCGGCACTTTTTGAACAATATACCTCGTCCCTTTAAGAAGCACCGGCAGGAGCGGCTGAGACTAAGGAAAAGTTAAGAGAGTAAGAGCGCGGCTCGAAAGCACCGCCTTTGCCTCGCATCACTTCATTTTTAAAATTTCTATCCAATAGCCGTCGGGGTCTTCGATAAAGTAAAGCCCCATACTTTCGTTTTCGTAGCAGATGCAGCCCATTTCCCTGTGGAACTCTCGTATTGCATCATAGTCTCCGTCTACCCTAATGCACAGGTGCATCTCGTTATCGCCAAGGTTGTACGGCTCTTTCCGGTCGCGCAGCCATGTAAGTTCAAGCTGGAAATCCGTATACTCATCGCCAAGAAATACCAGAATGTATGAACCGTCGGCGGCTTCTTTTCTGCGTTTTTCCGTGAGCCCCAGAGCCTTGCGATAGAACTCAACGCTCCTTTCAAGATTCATAACATTAGAATTGTAATGATCAAATCTGCCCTTTATTTGCATATTATTTCTCCATGGGAATATTTTATAAGTAAAAGATAAAATGGAAAAGCGCTTTTTTGGTGTAAGCTATCCTAAAGATCTTAACTGTAGATATGCCTGCTCTGCAAGGCCGAAACCGGCTGTTTTGGTAAAATCCTTGGCGTATTCATCGTAGAGCATATCCTCGTATATTTTTCCGGCAAAACCTTCTTCAATAAGACCGGACTTCTGTACCGTATTTCTCATGCTGGTTAAAAGGTTCTTTACCAAAAAGGTTTCCAGCTCCAGGCATAACTGGTAGAGTTTATCTGTTTTATCTATCGGGGTTTTATTCGCGGCACGGACGGCGGGAACACTTTCTGCACCCGCCGAATTCTGCGTGTGTTGCACCCTTCTCAGGACATCTTCAAATCTGCCGGTCTCCAGGGAACTGCGGCCCTGCTCAACCGAGGAAGAAATAGGATAGGCGGAGTTAAAAAACTCCGCGCCCGTTATGCCAATATCCATAATTTACACTACTACCTTTTCAGCGTGGTTGCAGTTCCCAGCATATTGTCGCTGGTTTGTATGGTGCGCGAATTAAATTCATAGGCGCGCTGGGCGATGATCAGGTTTACCATTTCCTGCACAACGGCGACATTGGACATTTCCAGGAACTTGTGCTGTATGCTCCCCATGCCTTCATAACCGGGCCTTCCCGGAATGGGATCACCCGAAGCTGCCGACACCTTAAAAAGATTTTCGCCGACCGCGGTAAGGCCGACCGGATTGGGGAAACGGTACAAATCTATGCGTCCTACGTCCACCTCTACCAAATCGCCGTCTACCGGTATTCTTACGCTTACCCTGCCGTCCTTGGTTACATTGATTGTGTCGGGCAGAAAAAGCTCCGGCATAATGATATCCGGCAAAAGCCAGTAACCGTTACTCGTAACCATGCGGCCGTCGGAATCCACATTAAAGTTGCCATTGCGTGTATAAGCCCAGGAACCGTCATACATCTGAATTCTGAAAAAGCCCTCGCCCGCTATCGCCATGTCGGTGGCTACCTCGGTCTGCTGCAGGGCCCCCTGCGTAAAAACCCGCTGAGTGTCGGCAAGTTTTACGCCGTGCCCCATTTGAATGCCAACGGGAACTACAGTATCTTCCGTCGCCGGAGTTCCGGCAACTTTCAGGGTCTGATATATAAGATCCTCGAAATCCGCCCGCTGCTTTTTATAGCCGTGAGTGTTCACGTTTGCGAGGTTATTCGAAATTGTGTCAATATTGGCCTGCTGGCCTATCATGCCGGATGCGCCGGTCCATAAACTTCTTACCATAAATTACCCCTTGTTAAACTTTTGCTACCTGATTTATCAGCGTTCCCAGGGCGGATTCTTCAGCCTGGATCATTTTTTGATTTGCCTCGTATGCGCGGTTTACTTCGATCATACGCACCATTTCCACCACCGGATCCACATTTGACGCCTCAACAAATCCCTGAAGAATTGTTGGCCGCATGCCCGCTTCGATAATCATCGCAGGGCCGGAGGTCTCGCTTTCGCGGTACAGGCTGATACCCTGTTTTTCAAGATAGCGGTCAATATCGAAATCTACGATTTTGAGGGTGTCGTACAATACCGGATCTTCCCACTGGTTGCTTTCCCTGCTGACCATTATATCCGGTTCATCGGGATAGGCGGCGTTTATCCAAATCCTGCCGTCTTTATCAACCATAAAATTATTCGCTTTAACCCTGATTGGTCCGTTTTCACCTAACACCGGATACCCTTCCTTGGTTTCAAGGAATCCCTCTTTGCCAAGATGAAAGGAGCCGTTGCGCGTATAACGCTCGCCCCAGGGGGTGGCAACGCTGAAAAAGCCCTTGCCGTCCATGAAGATATCAAAATCGTTATTTGTTTCCTTGGGCTCGCCCTGTTCAAAGCAGGTATACAGCTCGTTAAGCTCGACACCCATGCCCATTTTTCCGATAATGGGCGCGGCATCCGCTGATCCAAAGGGATGAAGGTAGACTCCGTCATCATCCTGCCGCCTTATCAGCAGCTCGGGAAAAGCCTTAAAAGCTGCTACATCGCGCTTATATCCGTCTGTATCCACATTTGCCAGGTTGTTTGCAACCGCATCGAGCCGCCATTGCTGGGCTCTCATACCGCTGGCGCCGGTATACCATCCTCTGACCAAATTCAGCTCCTGAATAGATGTTGGTTTATTACTCCTTCATTATCGGCATTTGAAAAGCCATGTTTAGGGAACAGTAAAGCGGATTAACCGGCCTCATTCAGAAAAGAAATCAATTTTTGCTCCATCGCCCTCTGCTCCGGTGAGCCGTAGCGTCTTCCATCCGAATCAAGATTCAAAACCTCGTCGTGAACAATGCCGCGGGGGGGCTTGCCAAGAACTATTACTCTTTTCCCCATGTAAACTGCTTCTCTTGGGTCGTGGCTTACCATGAGGGCAAAACGCGGGGATTTTTCCAGAAGTGCAAGCGAAAGATCCATTAATTGAATGCGAAGGGGAATGTCCAGTGACTGAAAAGGCTCGTCCATCAGCAGGATTTCCGACGGGCAGGCAAACGCCCGTGCAAGATTTACCCGCTGGCGCTCTCCGCCGGAAAGCTCCCTCGGCAGGGATTCGGCCTTATTTTGCATAGAAACCAGGGTTAAAAAATGCCTGGCAATTTCTTCGGCTTCTTTTTTACCGGGTTTTTTCGAAATGGGAAGTGAAACATTCTCCAGAGCCGTTTTCCAGGGCAGTAGCCTCGGCTCCTGAAAGACCATGCTTGCCCGGCCGGCGGCAATATTCCCTTTATCGGGGGCAAGCAAGCCAGCTATCAGCCGCAGCAGGGTCGTCTTGCCGCAGCCGGACGGTCCGAGTATTACAACAGGGCTTTCCCCGCCGAGGTTAAGGCTAAAATCCTTAAAAACAGGTTTTTCTGCGGCAAAAGCGAAATCGAGGGCTTTTATCAAAATTGCGCCTGCCGAAACCATTGCCGCCATCAGCGCCGCCTTTCAATCCGCTTTATTGCAAGGCTTAAAAGCGCCTGGCAAAGTGCGGCTGCAATGACGGTTCCCGCGGTCCAGGCAAATAGCTCGGCGGTTTCAAGATGGGCCTTTGCCGTTTGCATGCCCGTCCCAAGAGAAAAACGCGGCTGCACCAGAACTTCGGCGGCCACCACCACTTTCCAGCACAGTGAAAGCCCCGAGCGCACACCGCCCAGTACAAAGGGGGCAATGCCCGGAATGTATAATGAAAAAAACCGCTCCTTTAGCGGCAAACGGTATACGCTAAAAAGCTCTTTCAATTTTGGATCAATGGCGCTGATTCCTGCCGTTGTGTTAGCCGCAATAACCGGAAAGATCATAAGAAAGGCGGTGAATACCGGCGTTCTATCCTGACCAAGCCAGAGAAAAGCTATAAGAATGATCGACATCACCGGCGTCGCCGATATAATCTGAAAAAGAGGCTTAAGAATTGATGCCGCGCGCCAGTTAAGCCCCGCCGCCGCCCCTGCAATAATACCCAGGGGAACCGAGATTATCATTCCCAGTATTACGCGATAAAAGCTCCACCACAGCGACAACAAAAAGCGTTCCCTGCCGGCAAGACTGATAAATTTTCGCATAACGGGCAGGGGGCCGGGCAGCAAAAGTTCGTTTCCGGTTAATAAGGAGGCCGTTTCCCATAGTATCAGCAGAAAGATGATGCCGGCGGCTGTGTAAACAAGCGTATTTTTTTTCATCAGCGTTGTCTTGGCTGTAAATAAAAAGCGTCCGGCGGCAAGGCGCCGCCGATGGAAACAGGGGCAAATTCCAGAAAAACTTTATACAGCGCTTCCAGATCCGGCCTTGCCTGCACGGCGGGTATAAAAGTATAGCCGCTTTTTGGAATGGCCTCCCCTGCCACTGCTGCCCTCAGCCCTAGATCATGCTTTTCGACAAGCACAGCCGCGTCGCCAGGATTCGCTTTGACCCACTCAATCGAAGCCCTTGCCTCTTCCAGGATTGTATTAATAAGCTCGCTGTTTGCCGCGGCAAAAGCGCCGTCCACTGCCAAAACCGTCATCGGATAGTCAGATGCCATATTGCCGTTAAGCCTTGCCCACTCGCCCTGAATGTCGCCTACCGCCGCAAGGTTTGGGTTTCCCTGCCTTGCCATGGTGGAAAAAGGCTCCGGCAGCAGAGCCAGACTGACCCGTCTAAGAATAAGAGCCTGGGCAATTTCAGGATAGGCCAGGGAATAATTTAAGTTGATATCATTTTCAGGATCGATTCCCCTGGAAGTTAAAATTTTTCTGAATACATAATCCGGCGCGGCTCCCTGCCCCGCCACTTCCACCGTTTTGCCACGCAGATCATCGTAACTGTTTACACTTCGATCCGTGGAAAGCAGCGAGAGCATTCCTGTTCCCGTAACAGCCGCTATCTGAATATTTTTTCCCGATGAAGCAATTTTTGCGGCGACATCGGGCGGCAGCATTCCGATCATTGCTTCGCCGGATAAAAATTTAGCCGCCATAAGATCGGATCGGGCAAGGGCTTCCATGCGTATCTCAAAGCCGGAAACAACGGGCGGATTCTCCAAGAGACGAACCATTCCAATGCCGGAAGGGCCCTTCAATACATAAAAGATAATTCTGTTAACCGGCTTTGCCGGAAAAACAGCCGCAGCCAAAAAGAATAAACAAAAAGAAAGATAGATCTGTTTTTTCATACCCTAAACTCTTTTTACAGCCTTAAAAAGCGCATCACGGGATATTTCGGTCCACACCGGACGTCCATGGGGACAGTGCGGATCAGGAAGAGAAAGAGCCTGCCGGCCAAGTTCGAGGGCGCTTGAGTCATCTAGATAATCGCCGTCCCTAAGAGCCTGATGGCAGCAGAGGGCAGCCGCCCACCTTTCAGCCATGTTTTCGCCGGCGTTTCTCAGTTCCAGTATTTCTTTTACAGTTTCACTGTCGCCAAGCCGCCAGTCAGCGGGCAGGGCTTCTATGAACCAGGCTTTTCCGTCATTTTTTATTTCCACACCAAGGCGGTCAAGTTCGCCGCGTTTTGCTTCAAGGAAGCGATCCTCATCTTCGCTTTCAGTACCGAATGGTATTGGAGCGAGCAGTTCCTGTTTGGGAATCGCCCCTGAAAGAAAACGATTGTAGAGTATTCGTTCATGGGCTGCGTGCTGATCAATTATATAAAGCCTTTGTCCGCATTCAATCAAAATGAAAAGGCCGAAAGCCCTGCCCGCAAAACGCGCTTGCGTATAATCGGGCGCGGATTCACTTGCAAAAGAGGCGGCGTCCGGCGGCGGAGGCACGGAGGTTATAAAATACGGGTCGGGGTTTCGGGAATACAATGGCGAATAACTGATTTCTTTTACTGATTCTTCGCGATCTCCGTGCCCCTGGGTAAAACCCTTCTCAAACAATTCCGTATTCTCGTACGGCGTTTCGCCGCTGCGTAATTGTTTTACAAAATAATGATGAAAATAATTCCGCAGGCCGCCGGATATAGCATGATGAATTGCGCCGGGATCGCGGAAGCGCGCCTCCCTCTTGGCCGGGTGGATATTGAAATCGGCAAGAGACGGATCAATATCAACATAAACCGCTCCAACAGGATATGTCCCATTGGGAAAGAAACCCTGGCTGCCGTACACAAGAGCCTGCACAAGGGCATAATCGTTTATCCTTCTGCCATTGGCAAATATAAACAGCATACGTCTGTCGCTGCGGTACAATTCAGGCCCGCCGATTACTATTGCCACCGAAAAACCATTGCCCGTAACATTTATTTCGTGGAGAAAAACCTCCTCCCCGGCCTGTAAAACCGCCGCGGCAAAGCGATCCTTCTTTGATGAGACGGCAGGGAAGAAACATTTCAGGCTGCTGTCCTGGCTGTAACGAAAATTGATCTGCGGAAATACAAGAGCCTTGTCGATAAAGGCCGCCCGGCAAAGGGCGGCTTCGCTTCCGTCTCTTTTAAGAAACTTTTTGCGTGCGGGAATACTGTCAAAAAGGTTGAGTGCCCTGACCGTTGTGCCCCTTGTACGCCTGCCCTGCTCGACATCGGCGCTGCGGTTCAGTTCAGTTGTCAGCCGCCATGCTTCCCTGCCGTCTCTGCTGCTGATTATTTCCAGCCTTGCCACAGCGGCGGCGGCGGCAAGAGCCTCGCCGCGGAAACCCAGCGTCGTGGAAACATTCAAATCATCGAGCGATTGTATCTTGCTTGTGGCATGAGGCAGGAAACAGAGTTCCATATCCTCCCTGCTCATGCCTTCGCCGTCATCCGCCACTTCGCACTTTTTGCCGCCGCCGCCTTCAATGTTAACGTCAATATTGGCGGCTCCCGCGTCGATTGCATTGTCAAGGAATTCCCGAATAAGGGCGGCGGGGCGATCTATGACCTCGCCTGCGGCAATCTTCCTGGCCTCTTGCGGCGGCAGTATCTTAATAACAGACAATTTATTCTCCGGTATCAAAAAGCTCCAGTTCAGGAGATTCCTCGATCGGAGCATCGCTGTTGTTGACCAAAATCTCGATCCGGTTTTCAATTTTTTCCAGGTCTTTTTCAAGATCCCGCGCAAGCCTTATGCCTTCTTCAAACGATCTAAGGGCTTCATCCAGCGGAATATCGCCCTTGCGGATTTGCTCTCCCAGCATTTCCAGCTTTTCAAGCCGTTCTTCAAAATTTTTCATGCCGCCTGTTTTATTGATTACTGCTTTTTGTTTTGCCATTTTTCCTCCCGGCCTATATCTCTATACTTTCCGTTATCGCTTTTATTTTTCCGTTTAATGGGCGGATAACGAGGCGATCGCCGGCTTTTGCATCGGCCGCATTGCGGATTAACCCGCCTGTCCGCTCATTTACTACAACCGAGAACCCCCTCTCCATGACTGCTGCGGGACTGCCGGCTTCAAGGACAGCTGCAGCCAGTTCCAGCCTTTGCCGAAGGGCGGCACACCGTCCCTTAAAACTGCGAACCAGCTCTTCTTTGGCGTCGTCAAATCTTACCAGGCGCGGCTGCAAAATGGATCGGAAGCGGTGTTCCATATCCGCAGGGGCAAAAGGCCTGAGTAAAAGCCTTGCCCTTTCCAGCCGGTTATTGATAATTGTTTTAATATTGTCCATAAGCGAGCGCACCGTTTCCCCGGCAGCAAGCCAGTTGGCGCTTATCATCTCCGCGGCGGCGGACGGGGTGGGCGCTCTGAGATCCGCTGCAAAATCGCATAACGCCCAGTCAATTTCATGCCCCACAGCGCTTACTACGGGAATTTTCGAGGCTGCGACCGCGCGGACGACCGCTTCTTCGGAAAAGGGCAAAAGGTCTTCAAGCGAGCCGCCGCCCCTGCCCACAATAAGCACGTCGGCAAGTTTCCACCGGTTGGCCTGTTCTATCCGCGCTGCGATGGCCGCAGCGGCTTCACTTCCCTGCACTGGGGCCGGAAGAACTATCACCCTTATTCCGGCAGCCCTCCTGCCAAGGATATTAAGAATATCGCGTAATGCCGCTCCGGTTGGGGAAGTAACAACGCCCACTGTCTGAGGGAAGCGCATTAGCTGCAATTTTCGTTCAGCGTCAAAAAGACCCTCGGCGGCGAGTTTCTGTTTGCGTTTCTCCAGCATGGCAAGAATTTCGCCTGAACCGGCAATTTCCATCTCTTCGCATACAATTGAATAGCTGCCTCTGGGCGCGTACACCGAAAGGCTGCCGCGTATGCGCAAAAGCATCCCGTCTTTCGGCTCAAAGCCAAGATTCCTCAGTCTATTTTTGAACATTACAGCGTCAATTTTCGCGCCGGAATCTTTCAGGCTGAAATACAAATGCCCGGAACTTGCAGGCCTGCAGTTGGAAATTTCTCCTTCTACCATAACAAAAGAAAAATTTCCTTCAAGGCACCCCCTGATAAGTTCTGTAAGTTCGCCGACGCTTAAATATTTTTCGTTCATTCCTGATGCCTGTTAAAATTTTTCTTTTACTTCAACTCTGCCGATATCTCCGGAGGCCTTGAATTCCCTGGCAAGTTTGGAAATATCAACTGAATCGGGAATGGTAACAAGGAATTGTACCTTGGCATTCTTTTTTTTGTCGAGATTCTGATTCACATTAACAGACTGATTTTTAATTCCATAATTTTTTAGAATACCCAGAGCAAACCCAATATCAGGATTACAATTTTCCTTATAGATCACTTCCAGAAATTTGTGCCGCTCCTCGGGAAAAATCCTGTTTTCCAGCTTGTTCAATAATATCAGGGTTACAAGGCTTAGCACTTCTGCAACAGCGGCAACCAGGTACATTCCGGCGCCGATGGTCATGCCGATTGCTGCCGTTAGCCAAAGGGACGCAGCCGTGGTAAGACCCTTGATGCTGTTCCCCAGGCGGATAATCGCTCCCGCACCGAGAAAGCCCATGCCGGAAACAACCTGCGCGGCAATTCGCCCGGGATCGCCGCTCCTCATCGGGTGAAAATTCCAGGGGAGCCAAATCGAAAGCAGCATCAGACTCGTCGCGCCAAGGGCAATGAGAATGTGCGTCCTAAGGCCGGCAACCTGGCGGCGGCTTGAACGCTCAAAGCCGATGATACCTCCGGCGATAAAGCCCAGCAAAAGACGGATAACCATCTCTGTTTCGGTAATAACAGCCACTGCGTCCATTGGATAATACTATCGCCTTGTAATAAATAGTTCAACACGTCAACATATAAACGTGGACTTAAGCTGTTACATAACCAAAACTGTTCCCTTCAAATTTCGCGGCATCAATTTTATTTTTGATCTTTCCCAGGGGCTTTTCAGTTCTGAAGATATTGACAGCGGCACCCGGCTGCTTCTTAAAGTATTATCAAAAACACTTGATGAAGACGCTAAAAACGGAAAAGCGCCGCCGCAGACAGTACTCGACGCCGGCTGCGGCATCGGTGTCATCGGCATCTGCGCGGCTGCGGCAATCGGTGCGATGAAGACCGGAACCGGCGGCCTTGTTGTCCGCGCCCAGGACAGGGACGAACTTGCGCGTGTTTTCACGGAGCATAACGCGAAAAAAAATAAAATTCCCGCCGGTGTTCTAAAAGCCCATACAGAGCCAATGCTTGCCGGCGCAGATAACTATTATGATTTAATCCTGTGCAATATTCCGGCAAAGGCGGGGCTTCCTGTTCTGGAAGATTTCATTTGTCGCGCTGCCGCCATGCTGGCCCCTGGCGGAAAGGTCGTCATGGTTGCAGTGCACACCCTGGCGAATTTTTTCCGGGAAAAAATTAAAACATGCGGGGCGGAATTTATTCTCGAAGACAAAAGCGCTGAATACAGTGTTTTTGTTTATGGAAAAAACGGACTTGGTTTTGATGCCGCGCCGGCAGAAACCGGAAAAAGGTTTCTTGACGCCCGCCCTTTTTATATAAGAAACTCCATCAGCCATTCGCTGGAAGATATTACCGTGAATATCAAAACAGTATACGGCGCTCCAGGTTTTGACGATCCCGGCGGCGCCGTCATCGCGGCGGCAAAACTGATGCGCCGGATCGGAGCCAGGCATCTTTCGCATAACGCAGACGCCGCCTGCCTTGTACACGAGGGTGGTCAGGGCTTTTTCTCCTGTTGGCTGCCGGAATTTTTCCGCAAGGAATCGCTGCTGCCGCCGCCGCTGGTTTTATCCGGGAGAAATATCCTGGCTCTCGAAGCGGCGCGGCATAATGCCGCGAATACCGAAAGCAAAACAGAGCCGGTAATTGTACCGGCAGCCGATTTAACGCTGGCCGCAGACAGGCTGCTGGAAGCGGCGGCCGGTCTCCGGCGGCGGCAATACGGCTTTATCGCCGCCTTTCCGGAAATTCTTGCGCAGAGCCGGCTGGCGAAAGGAGCAGATCAATTTAAGGCCCTGTGGGAAGCCCTGCCTGCGCTGCTTGCAGAGGGCGGAGTATTCATTGCAGGTTTCAGTTCCTCAAACGCCCAGCGGTTTGACCGTGTTAAACCAGCAGGCTTCAGCCGCCTTGGCGACATAAAGCGCAATGGTTTCAGAGCGCTCGGATATGTGTATACTTAAGTTATGGAAAAGCGCCGGATATAATATCAAAATGAAAAAATCATTTGTATTCATTATCATTTTACTTCTTTCTGTTTCCTTTCTGCGGGCTCAGGACATTGATGCAGCCGAAGGCAGATACATCACCGGCATTTCCATACACGGGCTGAAAAGAACAAGGCTTTCCACCGCGGAAAGGCCGCTGCGGAAATTCATCGGCATCGAAACAGAAAAACTGGATACAAACGAAGTGTGGGCGGCCATTTTGGACACAGGAATACTGGAGCCGATATCAGTAGAAATTGATGATGAAATTCTTGTAATCGTAATACGGGAAAAGTGGTCTGTCTTTCCGGTTCCGGTATTGATGATCACCACCGATGACATAAGCGGCGGGGCGGCAATATACGACGCAAATGCTTTCGGCCTTAACGACAAACTCTTTGTGGCAGGAATCTTCTTTCCCGACGGCTGGGTGGTTACAAGCGGTTATTTTCATTCTCCTTCCGACAGCCGCCTTCCGGGCTGGAACGGCATGTTCATCTTCTCGCGTGAAGAACGCAGTGACGGCAACCAGCGCAATGAAACTCTTCGCCGCTTCAAGCAGGATTCAATCCTGGGCAGGCTGGGACTCGACACGCCGTTACTCGAAAACACCGACCTCGTTTCCGCTTCGGCTGTTTTTTCGTATAACGAAAAAATACTGCGAAATCAGGAAAAAGCCAAAAACGGACCGGAAGAAGGGCAACGCCGATTTGGCGTGAATACGGGAATTTCCCTTAAAAGAAGCACCTGGGACGGGTATCTGCTTTCCCAGGAGGAAGCCTCGCTGAATTATTCCCTGTGGATTTCCCAGGACAGCCAGGTCTTTCATTCACTTAGTTTCCGCGGCGTATGGGAAAAACCCTTTGTTCCCGGTTTCAGGTTTAATTTTAAGACAGGCATGCTTTTCGAGCCGGATGTGCCGGTCTTGTTCGAGTCCTCACCTGCCTCCGCCCAGGTTTCAATCCTGCCCGGCTCTTTTTCCGCAAAACATTACGCCGGTGCGTCAGCCGGTTTGGAAAAATATCTTTTTAAATTTCCGGCAGGGACAATATCCGCCTCGGCAGCCTATCAGATTGTCTATTCCCACGGATCAATCCTGGGGGATTCGTTCGATCACGGCGTTACCGGAATGCTGTCTTTTTATTTAAGCAGGCTGGCCATTCCAGCTATCGGCGTTGGAGCCGCTTATAATGTAAAGGAAGATTATTTCCAGGGCGCGTTCAGTATAGGAATGAGCTTTTGATGCAAAACTACAGTAACTCTGACAAAGGGAAAACCAGGAGGATCTACGGCTGGGTTGTGCAGACCCCGTCTCTTCACAAATACCAATAATCAACAACCCTCGCCACGAATAAAAAAAAATAATATAACTTCTAAAAATTGACAAACTAATGTGAATATGATATTATGTTAATGACATAGTGTAAAACATTTTCAGGAGGCTTCCATGAACAAATTTGCTTTTGCTCTTGTCTTTACGATGAGTATCTTTGGCTTTGTGCTGTTGGGGTGCGATTCAGAAATTCAAACACAGGATGTAACAGAGCCCAATCCAGGAATTCAATATGCGGATTTAATGCAGGACATTATCGCCCAATCGGCAGAATCAGCCGAGTTGGATGACCAGTTCAGAATCGCGGCAGCGGATTTTTCGCTCGACTTATTCAGGGCTGTGCTTTCAGATGAAAAAAATTCGATTATTTCACCCACATCTGTTTTACTTGCGCTTGCAATGGCGGCAAATGGTGCAGACGGAAACACGCTTACGCAAATGGAACAGGTTATTGGCGGCGGTATGTCTATCTCTAAATTAAATACATATTTGTATTCTTTTGCAAACAGTTTATCCAGCCAGCCAAAGGAATTCCTAAGTATTTCAAATTCAATTTGGTTTAAGAATTTAGGTTTTACACCCAACATTGATTTTCTTCAAACAAACGCGGACTACTTCGGCGCTGATGCTTTTGCCGCACCATTTGACGAAGAAACGGTTAATGACATAAACGCCTGGATAAGCGAAGCAACTGACGGACTTATTGAACAGATGTTGGATTCTATTCCAGAAGAGGCAGTTTTGTATCTTATAAATACAATTTTATTTGATGCTGAATGGGCACAAATTTATAATGAAAATAGTATTCGCAGCGAGGAGTTTACCAACCATAATAGCCAGACTCAACCCGCTGAATTTATGTATTCGTCAGAAAATTTATTTTTTCAGGGCGACAACGAAACAGGCTTCATCAAGCCGTACTACAGTGGGCGTTATAGCTTTGCTGCCATTTTACCGGAAGTAGATATTGATATATTTGACTACGTTGATATGCTATCGGGCGAAAAATTTTTAAATCTTATGGGAAATGCCTATTCTGCCCGTGTAGTGGCAGCACTGCCGAAATTCGATTATGAATATGAGGTTACAATGAATGACGCGCTTATAGCTATGGGTATAGAGGATGCCTTCTGTAAAAAAACAGCAGACTTATCGCGCATGGGCAATTGGATATATGGCGATTTGTGGATTAACAAAGTAATGCATAAGGCCAATATTGCGGTTGATGAGCGTGGTACAAAAGCAGGCGCGGCTACAGTAATTGAGGTAGGCGGAATAACAAGCGTCCCGCCCCCTCCCAAGTATGTCATACTTGACCGGCCGTTTGTTTACGCTATAATTGACAACGACACTAATTTGCCGATATTCATGGGAACACTTTTGTCAGTAGAGTAAACAATATATCTGAATATCTGACAAAAGCAAAAAAACCGGTGCAAATTCAGTGCCTAACACAACATTGTTCCCAGAGTTTCACAGCAACGTGCCTTTTTCGGTTTAGGTTTGTGCCGTAGATTTTTTCCCCGTTTTCCCCTATCCTAAAAACATGGCTTTTACCCTATTTAACACCCTTGGCCGGCGGCGCATGACATTTCAACCTTTGCAGGAAGGAAGGGTCGGCTTTTACGGCTGCGGCCCGACCGTATATAACTTTGCCCATATCGGGAATTTACGCGCCTATGTATTTCACGACATTCTTGTCCGCTCCCTGCGCCGCGCCGGATACGAAGTAAACCATGTAATGAATGTTACCGATGTCGGTCATCTTACCGGCGACAATGACGATGGCGAAGACAAAATGGTAAAGAGCGCCGAGGAGAGGGGCAAGAGTGTTCTTGAAATTGCGGCCTTTTACACAAAGGCTTTTTTTCACGATACGGACAGGCTGAATATTATCCGGCCGGATATAATCTGCAAAGCCACAGAGCACATAGCCGAAATGATTGCCCTGATTGAAAAAATCGAAAAAAACGACTTTACCTATTTTTCAGGGGGAAATCTTTACTTTGACATTTCACGTTTTCCTTCCTACGGCGAACTTGCCATGCTCAAAATGGAAGATCAGCAGGCCGGAGTCCGTATAGGCGCCGACGAAAATAAACGCAATCCCAACGACTTTGTTCTTTGGTTTACAAAGAGCAAATTTGAAAACCAAGCCCTTGTCTGGGACAGCCCCTGGGGACGCGGTTATCCCGGCTGGCATATTGAGTGTTCGGCAATGAGCATGAAATATCTGGGGGAGAATATTGACATTCACGCCGGAGGCATCGATCACATTCCGGTTCATCACACAAACGAGATTGCCCAGAGCGAGGCTGCTACAGGAAAAAGGCCCTGGGTCAATTTTTGGCTGCACAATGAATTCCTTGTATTGGACAAGAATAAAATGTCAAAATCCGCCGGTGGTTTCCTAACTCTGCAAAATATAATTGATGAGGGATACGATCCGCTGGATTACAGGTATTTCCTGCTGGGTGGCCACTACCGCAGCCAGTTGCAATTTTCCCGGGAAGGTATGCAGGGGGCAAAAAACGCACGAAGATCGCTTGTTGAAAAGGTTCGCGCTTTGGCGGCAAAGACTGCAAACCATATCAGCGCCGCACCTGGCACAGAAGCCGGAAAATATCTGCAAGCCTTCAATAAAGCCATGGAAGACGATCTTTCTACCCCGCGGGCATTGGCGGAACTGTGGGGGCTGGTAAAAAAAGGGCAGCCAGATACTCTGGCAGCGGTTTTTGACATGGACAGGGTTCTGGGACTTGGCCTGGAATCCGCCTGTAGTAATATGGAAGAAACCGCTGAAGATGAAGCTAATGCACAGGAAATAGAGGGGCTTATCGCCAAGCGGGCGGAGGCAAAAAAGGCGAAAGATTTTGCCCTGGCGGACAATATTCGACAGAATCTTAAAGAAAAGGGTATAATGCTGGAAGACGGGCCGGGCGGAACGGTTTGGCGCCGGATTGCCCCATAGAGTCTGTCCGCAAAGCAACCGATTTTGCATACAGACCAATGTAACAATTGGAGAAAAGGCTTGTTTTCTGGTATAGAAGAAAAATTGGAAAATAGCAGAATGACTAAAAACGCCGATATTAAAGCTTATGCTGCGGGCAGCGGTATGGCTTGGGACGAATTCCGGCGCGTTTATGATTCGGCTTTTCCGATTCTGTTCAGAGTGGCTTACCGGATTGCGGGCAGCGAAGAAGCGGCGGAGGATTTATGCCAGGAAAGTTTTTTTCGGATGTACGAAAAAAACATGGTTTTTCCAAATCAGGAGGAAGCGAAATACTGGCTGATTCGGGTCGTAAAAAATGCCGCTCTGAACTACGCAAAACGCAAGGAGCGTGAAAGGAAGGCATATCAAAAGGCATTCAGGGAAGATGTCAGGCAGGTGGAAACCGGAGAGCTGCATCTTGTTAAAAAGGAAGTAATGGCGGAAGTAAAAGAAGCCCTGAATAAATTGCCGGAAAATTTAAAAATGGCGTTGATTTTCAAAGAGTATGCTGAAATGAACTATAAGGAAATAGGAAGAGTACTTGGCATTAGTGAAGGAAATGTTAAAGTCCGGGTATTCAGGGCAAGGGAAAGGCTTGCCGCACTATTACAAGGTGGTTTGAATGTGTCCTGATCAACAGCTTCTTTCGGTTTATCTGGACGGGGAACTTCCCTCGCCCTGGAAAGAAAAAATGGAAAGCCATTTATCGGAATGTACCAAATGCGCACAGCGCCTTGAAAGGTATAAGGCGCTTTTTGCCGGCGACAATGCCGCTCTAGGGGAGAACGCATTCGTAGAAGCGGCAAAAGAGCGGGTATGGCGGCGCCTGGAATCCAGGCAAATGCGGCCGCTTTACCAAAACAGCGGGTCAGACCGCTCCCCAAGTATCTGGCAGCGTAGAATATCAATTCCATTGCCTGCGGCGGCCGCTGCGGTGCTGCTCCTCTTCCTGTCAGTTTTCCTGGTACAGGGCAGGCGAAGTGATGAGCCGCCCGATATGGCAGTAACCCCGAACATGGTTCTAACGCTGGATGAAGCCCTGCCGGGAGCTGTACCTGCTTCCGACATGAGTGGCGTGTTACAATACCTTGGGGGGTTCGACAGCGGGGATATTCTTATTCTCCGCCTGCCGGAAAGCAGGAACTTTATAAGTTCAGGCGAACCGGCCATTGTAAGAGCGGCGGATTATTCAAGGAGCAGGCCCTAGAATGTACCGTAAACTGTGCCTGTTTAATATCGTTCTTATTTTTACCGTTGCAAACATTTATGCCGATGATCCCAGCCCGCCGCCGTGGCAGCAAAGATTCAGGGGCAGGGCTCTTAGCCTTGACATCAGCGCGCGTGTACTTGAACAGGAGCAGGTGGTAATCTGGAACGAGAGCCACCGGCGCTTTACAATTCCCGGCAATCCGGTTGGCTTAAAGCTGGTCGGTTCTAATTTGGTTGTTGCGGTTCAATTCACTCCGTTTATCCGCATGAGGGGAGGAAACATACTCGTAGCCCAGGGGCAGATTTGGATAGATGTTCCGGACGAAGGCATTCGCTATCATACTTCCATACAAACCATTCCCCTGGATTTTAACGAACCGATCTATTTCTTTCCTCTTGGCCCGGTACGCGATTTAGACAAGGCCTTTATAGAAATAATGCTGATAATTAAACCATACGGGGAATCAGAGTCTGCCGAGGCCGCCGCTGAACAAAATGAATAAAATATATATAATTGCCGGCCTGGCGGCATTGCTATTCTCATGTAAAGCCAAATCTCCGGTGATAGAATCTATTGACCCTAAAATCGGAAGAATGGGAGAGATAATTACCCTTAGGGGAGTTAATTTCGGAACGGAACAGGAAGAAGCGTATATAACAATTGCCGGAACTTCCCCAACCAGATCATCGTACCATGCCTGGCAGGATGATCACATAATGGTAAGGGTTCCGGAATCCGGGGAGTCGGGGCTTGTTTATGTACATGTAAAAGGGAAAAAAAGCAACGGTGTTCTTTTTTCAAATTCAGCCGCAGTACCCCGGCCTGTCGAAGGAGGGGATTTGGGATTTGAACCGGGGATCATTTCAGTAAATCCCAGAACGGGCGCGGCAGGAACCCTGATAACCATCACCGGGAATAATTTTGGCAGTTCGCGGGAAAATGGCGGGGTTTTTTTTACATGGGAATTCGAACCGTCGCTGTACAATCCTTTTGCGCCGGATACTGTGCAGTTCATCGAAGTATCAGAAACAGAGTTCGGCTATGAATACTGGAGCGACAGAGAGATACGCATTCGCCTGCCCGACGGCGCGGTAAGCGGCAACTTTGAAATAAGGACTTCGCGTGGAAAATCAAAACCAGTCGTCTTTGACATAAGCGGCAGGCCGGGGTCCAGGGCGTTCCGTGATAAGCGAAGTTACACGATCAGTTACTCGGTGGATATAAAAATTCTGGAAGCGACAAGACCGAATACCCTGTACCTATGGGTACCTCAGCCTGTAACCTCTCCTTCACAACGAAATGTAAACCTGATTTCCACCAGCGGCATACCATTCATCGAGAATTACCGTGGAACCAGTCTTTATAAACTTGACAATCTTAATACCGGCGCCAGTTCGCAGATTAATCTTTCATATCAGGTTGATGTATACAGCCAGGAAGCCGCCGTCAACCCACAATTAATCAGGCTGGACGAAAGATCGCCGTTAGACGCATACACGCAGAGCAGTCCGCTGATTCCATCGGACAATCCACGGATAAAAAGCCAGGTTGACGCAATTCTTGGAAGGGAACGGAATCCGTACACCAGGGCAAGGCTGATATACGAGTGGTTTATCAGAGAAATGACAATAACAGAATCCCTGCCACAGGCGCAGGCAAATTGGCCGGTATCCGCCACGGACATAATGGAAAATAAGCAGACGGACACCTATACTGCCGCCCTGCTGTTCTGTGCAATGTCGCGGGCGGCCGGATTGCCGAGTATCCCGACTGCCGGTGTTTTGATCAGCAGAGATCAGCATACAATGCGCCATTACTGGGCGGAAATATGGATCAATGGTTTTGGCTGGCTGCCGGTTGATCCGGCAATGGGCGCCGGAGCCGTTGGCGCCGACTTTATTTCAAGGCAGAACAGCGCCAGTTTTTATTTTGGCGGACTGGACAATATGAGAATAATTTTTTCACGCGGAGAACTGAGCCTTTCACAAATGGAGACCAGGGGCAGGCTCGTATCTCACAGCCGTTCATATTCCCTGCAGAATATCTGGGAAGAGGCTGCCGGGGGCATCGAATCCTATTCCAGCCTCTGGGGGGATATAATAATCACCGGCATGTATATACAATAGGCAGTATGGTAACGGTAATATCACTTGGAGGCTCTATTGTCGCTCCCGAAGGAGTCGACGAGGCTTTCCTGAATGGTTTTGTCAGCCTGATAAGCTCATTTATTGAAGCTGATCCAAACCGGCGTTTCATTTTAGTGGTCGGCGGCGGCGGGCCGGCGCGCGGCTGGCAGAAAGCATACAGGGGAATTAAGGGCGGCGTTGCAAAAGATGACGAGGCCGACTGGATCGGAATTATGGCTACGAGGCTTAACGCCCAGCTTGTAAAAGCAGTGTTCAGTGATTATTGCAGTCAGGAAGTTGTTACAAACCCTACACAGGTCGATCCGCTCACCGGCCGTGTCCTGGTCGCAGCCGGCTGGAAACCGGGCTTTTCTTCAGATTATGATGCGGTACTGCTGGCGGAGCGGTTTCATGCGGAAGCAGTAATAAACCTTTCCAATATCGAAAAGGTATACACAGCGGATCCAAAAACAAATGCTGATGCCAGGCCAATCGACCGGATATCCTGGGAAGATTTCCGCGCCCTTGTCGGCGATGAATGGGTGCCCGGGAAAAATGTCCCATTCGATCCGGTGGCAAGCCGCCACGCGGCAAAAATCGGCCTTAAGGTGATATGCGCTGCGGGCAGGAACCTGGAAAATATCCGTAAAATTCTTAACGGCGAAAATTTTACCGGAACAACAATCGGATAGAACCCTTCATTCTATGTCCGCGGTTTTTCTCCTGACCCACTTTTTGATAACAGAATCCAGCTTAAAAATATTAATCGGCTTGGACAAAAACGCGTTAAAACCGCTGTTCAAAAACTTCTGCTCGTTGCCGGCAAGGGCATTGGCAGTCAGTGATATGATGGGCAGAGTTCTGGCATATTCAGAATCAATGGCGCGAATCAACTGCGTCGTTTCTATTCCGTCCATTTCGGGCATCATGTGATCTACAAACACAGCGTCGTAAACGGGTTCCTCAGCTTTGATTAAATCGATAGCGGCCTGGCCCCTTGTTACACAGTCCACCTGCATTTTATACTTGCGCATAAGGCCGGCGGCTACATCCAGATTGGTCTGCATATCGTCTACCACCAGCACCCTGGCATAACTTAGATCCGGGCGCACAAGCGTCCGCGACGTATTCTGCTTGTGCTCCGTATACCGGAAGTTGCGCAGATTTTCTACAATATCACTTCCAAGGCCCTTGCTGCTCACAATGCCCTGTTTAATTTTTACATGGAAAGTAGAACCCTCGCCGTACACACTTTCAACAGTGATTTCTCCGTTCATAACTTCCACGAGTTTTTTGGTGATGGAAAGACCGAGGCCTGTCCCCTCAACATTTCGGTTGGTTCTTGTATCAACACGGTTATAATCGAAAAAAAGTTTATCTATATCTTCCTGCCGGATGCCGATGCCTGTGTCGCTTACAGTGGCGGAAAGCACCATGTCTTTTTCGCCGCTGTTTATACATTCCACGCTAAAAGTTACAGATCCTTCCTTTGTGTACTTAAAAGCATTACTCAGGATATTGTTAAATATTTGTTTAACCCGCAGTTCATCACCATAAAGTTCTTCCGGAAAATCTTCGCTGATCTCTATCCTGAATTTTATGGGCTTGCTTTCAATGCGCAGCATATTGAGCGTGATAATATCATTGAACAGGCTTGCTGTCTGATAATTCACCAGCATTAATTCAAGTTTGCCGGCTTCGATTTTGGAAATATCCAGGACATCATGTATAAGGCCCATCAACAGTTCACCGGCGCTATTTATCTTTTTTATATCTTCCTGAACATCGGGCGGCAGCCTTCCGTCTTCCATGCGCAGATCCGTAAGGCCTACAACCACATTCAGCGGCGTCCGCATCTCATGGCTCATGTTGGCCAAAAAAGTGCTCTTGTACATGGAATTCGATTCCGCCAGTTCTTTTAACGCCGCAATTTCTTCGTAGGGCTTTTTAACAAACTTCGAGGCAATTACCGCTGCAATAACGCTCAGAAAAAAAGCGACAAGCCCGACAACGAAAAGCCCCCTGCCGGTATTCCCAAACGGACTTTCCGGAAGAGGTGCGACAGTACCCAAAGACCACCCTTCTTCCGAGCCGCTTACAGACCGGTATGCACATAACCTTGGTACACCGTCGATGGAATAGCGAACTATTCCTGCATTGCCGTCCGCCGCCCGCCTGATGTTATCTACTTTTTCACGGTTCTCCGGATCAATACTGGCCATGTCCGAAAAGTCGACCCCATCCTCCACCCATTTAGATCGGGGATTGGCAACAAGAACCCCTTGTGCATCATCCATAAATATATGGCCTGTGCGCCAGATGACAAAGGCCGAAAGCAAATCGGAAAAATATGTGCAGGGCAGCGTAAATGTCAGTATTTTATCGCTGCTCCCCGGCACAGGAGCAGCCAGATAAAACACAGTGCCGCCCGGCGTCTGTACAGTGGATGAAATTAAACTTTTTCCCTGGAATGCCTGCTGTACATGCCTGTTTTCAATCGCTTCAGGCGGCGGCAATTCCCCCGCTGCGGCGATAATGCCCCGCTCTTCGTCCCATACCGCTATTCCGGTAAATTCGTATCCGCTTTCCAGGCCAGTTAAAATTTCCGGCCATTGTGTGCTTTCATAGACAGACAATAATTTGGCGGCCGCTGCAGCTTTTACCTTCAGTGTCTCTATCTCGCTGCTGATATAGCTGTCGGCGATGCCGGCTATTACCATAAGGTCAGTTTCCTGGGACCTGTTAACATTATTTCTAACAAAAGCAGTACCGACCAAAACACTGAATGCGATGATAAACAAATTAGTAAGGATTATAGAAACAGCCGCTCTTATTCGAATTTGCATTATTAAACAGCCTCGCTTTTTTTTCAGATTGCAGCCGTAAATCTATCCTGAATAAGGGCATTGTGTCAAGGCAACGGGCAACGTACGGAAGCAATGCCTGGCGCCTTTTTAACCGGAGCTAAATTATTGTCTTAGTCTCTCCACGGTTTTTTACCGTCTATCCAGCCGTTTCCCTTCCAATGCAAATAGTCTTTTGTATGTTCACGCCCAGCCTTAAGCTCTGATTTATTGATTATTTTCTGTACCAATTTCATTAAATAAAATATCCATTTAATTTTGATACGAGGCTTAACACGCTTTGTTACTTTTACTTTTGCAGCAACTCGTTCACATCGTGCTTGAAAAGCATTTTTTCTTTTATTGGCAACATCATCCCATTTTGCCTGGAAAAGTGCTTGGGTGATGATATAGGTGCGGGCTACACCCCAATAATCAAGGCTGTCTTTTATATCGCGGGCAGTTTTACCCATGCCTTGACCTATTGCGTTTGTAATAATAACCGCCTGCTTATTAAACATTAGCCCTTCCGGTGAATGTGCCATCCACTTTGAGCCGTAATGGTCAAGTAATGCCTTCATTTGGGCCGTAACATGGAACACATAGGTTGGCGAAGTAAAAACCAATAAATCCGCCGCTATAATGCTCTCCCAAATAGGGACTGTATACTGCGAATGTGGGCAAACGCTGATATCTTTAAAGAAACACGCCTTGCAGCCTGTACAGAATACCGGGCAATCACGGGGCAGATAGTATTCAGTTATTCTGTGCCCGGCTCCCATTATCGAAAGAAATATTTCTTTCATCGTGTATGTGCAGCTTTTTTGCTCTGTGCCGTTAATTACGGTAATGTTCATAATTTAAGCCTCTTTATTCATTTTATGACAATGGAAGCATTATGAACAATGCTTAAAGCAGTGGTAAAACTTTCCAATCCACTTGTAATATCCCCGTTGGAGCCGTCAACCGAACCATGTCCCATTGGAACAAGGAATATATTCGCCGGTTGGCCCGCGATGAATTGCGTGTAATATATCAATGATGGCTGTCCATTAACGCCAGAATTATCCTTAGTCCAATAATCGTTGTAATCAAAACTGTGATTAATTTCCAGGTATACATGGTATGTATTCCCTTCGACAAACAGGCCTTTATCAATCCTTGCCTCAATAGAGGCTTTTGGCGTCGCGGTACTTACCGTGTCAATATCATTAAGCGCCTGGCTATTTTGCTGTCTATGATTCCAAACAGGCAGCGATTCAGGCCGGCCTTCTTTCGGGGCGCTTCGCCATTTTTTTTGGGCACTGCGGTTTGTTACTGTTATGGTTGCAATATAGTGCCCATTATCATCTTCAACCCATGCAGCCATCTGCGGTGTTTTCTTTACATAAAAAAACAGGACTTTCATTTTTCCCTGCCAATGTTCACCGGGCTCAACAATAAGTTCCATTCCATCTGCAACATCATCACCTTTCTTGTTACTTGGAGATTGACAGCTAAAATTAAGTGATAATAATACACTCGCCAAAATAATTAAAATAAATTTTTTCATAATATTCTCCAAAATTATTTATTTAGTTTTTCGTATCAACGATGCCAAAAGTAAATCAATCATTCCATTTGAAAAGTCAATGCTTCCTCGCTTTGACCAGTATTTTGGAATAGTCCGGTTAAGGAGTACCATTTCAATAGAGCCCCAGAGGGCTGCTATGAATAGATTTGCGTCAAGCAGTGTGTCCTTACTGTTGGACAGCCCTGCCCTTACCGCCCGGTCCAGTACGGCCTTTGCAAAATCCGTGCTCTGGTAGTATTTCTTCATTTTTTCAGAGTCGGCTTGAATATCCGGCTTTAGCCGCCCCATTACTAAAATAGCTACCCGTGGATTGGCAAAAGCCCAGTCCCTGAATGCCTGGAGCCCCACTTTGACTTCTTCCATGGGGTTTGGCCTTTTACCCTGTTTATGCTGCTTTAGCATCCCTTTAGAAACCTGCTCAGAGATGAAATTGTCCATTTCTTCGATAAAAATAAGTTTTATCTCATTAAATAAGGCCTCTTTATCCCTGTAGTAATAGTAAATACTGGTTGCTGTTACCCCGCAGGCCCTGGCTATATCACGAGTGGATATTTCTTCCGGCTCTTTTTCCATGAGCAATTCAAGGGTTTTTTCCCGTATCCGGGGCGCTAAGTCTGTTTCCGGCTTTCCCAATGTAACCTCCTATTTACTTAACAATGTTATTTTAACACCGTTAAGTTTATCTGTCAAGGGGCAGCCTGGCCGAACAGAACCCGGGGCGCTTTAGTGCCGATGCGTATACAATCCTGTTAAACGATGTTTTTTCACACACAAACAATCGCCTTGTGCCATAGACGGCACAAGGCGTGTTAATTATTTTTGTATAAATGTTTTATGGTTGTTTTGTAAATGTAAACAATGATGCAACGTCTAATGTCGTTGTCAACGTATTTCCACTCCCGCCAATAGTAGCTGTAGCAGTAAAGGGTGTTAATCCTACTATATAATTTAATGTCGCTGTATTTCCTTCCACAGTGTATGTCCCTTCATTTATCACACCCACCGGGCCATTATTAGCCGAATTACCATAGGACCAGGTGCTTTCAGTAAATGTGAAAACATATGACATAACACCGCCAGGTGCATATCTCCAGGTTCCCACAAATGAAGCAGGTTCGCCTTCTCCGTTACCGCCGTTTTGGGGAACTTCTACAAATACTGAAATATCTACTTCACCATTTCCGTTTGTAATGGAAACAGCGGCAGGCGTTTTCAGTAATGTCGCCTGTATTGTGCCTTTTACAAGGTATAATGTGACAGAACCATTAGGGATTCTTATATTCCAATCCACTTTACCGTCTTCATCAATTTGACCCCAATCTGCAGTTGTGTCTGTCACCGCCGCCAAAAGTTCAGTATAAAGTTTGAAGTTTGCATTGGTACTTGCATATATCATACCCTGTATATCATCAAAGCCTGTTGGCGGAACATATCCGTTTATGATAAAAGTGTAATCAGGATTTTGAACGCTGCCTGCAAAATCAGGCGCATTTTCTTCATCACCATTATCCCATTTAATTATACCCGACATGGATGTAATATTTGTTCCTGTTACGGTTACGGTAAACGCTGCCGATGAATTTGAAGGTGTAAGAGATAAAACACCACCTCATAAAAAGAGAAATAAACACACCGGCTGATCCACCCACAAGAGCGGAATATTAAAAATTGGATAATTCCAGTCTTTAATTATCAAAATAATCTACATTAAAAACGCATAAATACGTAAAAATGACCATATAGACATATTATTATGACCATTTCGGAAATGTGTCAAGTGAGAAAAGCAGGTTATTATTGCCGAAGAGGTAATTTTTCTGGAAACTAAAGGGATTAGAGAGATTTTAGCGGCTAATCTAAAAGAAAAACGCCGAAAATTGGGAATGACACAGGAAGAACTTGCTGAAAAAGCAAATGTATCAACCCATTATATCGCTATGATAGAGACATGTAAAAAATATCCTAAACCAGATATGTTGGAACATATCGCCAAAACCCTTGGAATTGAACCTTATAAACTATTTAATGTCGAGACTGATCCCAATGAACCACTTGAACGTTTACACATGAAGATAATTATTGATATGAAACAGATTATAAATGAAGCCTTAGAGAAGGCCCTGGATTTTAAATCTAAAAATTAATGAATATGAAATATTCCCGTGCCATGGACGGCACGGGAAATTGGTGTCAGGCACTTATGCGTGTACTAGAATGGCATAGATTGACCTGTAACCATATTATAAGTAACCCCCCCTGATGCACTGCCGTAACTGTTTGTTCCAATTACTCCCATCAACACCCATCCATCTGAATCGCGCCACATAGTAGAATTAAAAGTGTATGATGTTGCAGTACCTGGCAATGTCTCCACATTTACCCACACACTATAGGAAGGATCATATAATCTCACCAAAATAGAATTCGGTTGCCCATTATTATCTCCTGTTGGAAAAGACCATGTAAATGTAATATTATTACCACTTGCTGTAGCAGAGCGAGTTGGTATACCAGGCGGAGTAGGAGCTATGTAATGATAAACAGTCACCGTTCTTGGCGAGCCGCTAATCGTAAAGCCCGGTTTTGCCACCGATACATTCAAAGTCCCGCCACTGCTAACGCCGCTGATACTCAATGTATATGTCGGGCCGGTACCGCTCAAGCTTCCTTTGGTAACGGACATGCCGCTCAAGGTAATGTCGCTGGCGACAAGGCCTGTAACCGGCTTGTCAAAGGTCAGGGTTAACTGGCTGGTGGTTTGTGTACTGCCGCCGTTGGCGCTTAATCCGGTAAACGCAACCTGAAAATCAGCGGGGTTGTAATAAATTTCCGTTGATTGCGGTGATCCGACCATTGCGGTCTCTGGTATTGTCACAGCCACCGTTAAAGTTCCGCTGCTGGTAAAACCGCTTATGTCCAGCGTGTACGTTGGGCCGGCGCCGCTCAAGCTTCCCTTCGTTACACCGGATACACCGCTCAGGGTGATGTTGGCGGCTGTCAAACCCGTGATTGGACTGTTAAATGTTAAAGTCAACTGACTGGTAGTTTGTGTGGCAGAGCCATTGGCGGTGACATTAATAAACGTAACTTCGGGAGGACTATAAAGCGTCACTGTTTGTGGCGAACCGCTTATGATATAACCTGGTTTATCTACATACACGGTGTAGGTAGCGCTAATGCCATCGTGGTTCAAATTGCTGATGCCCAGGGTGTAGACCGGCCCGGAGTCGCTGAGGGTTCCATTGGTCAAAGTGAAAATGTCTCGTCCGATCATTATATTATCGGCGCCAAGACCTGCAATCGGCTTGTCAAAGGTCAGGATCAATTCTGTAGAAGTCTGCGTGGAAGAACCGTTAGTGCTTACGCTGATAAGCGTAGCCGGCTCGCTTGGTTTGTAATAATCACCTTCCATGAAAGGCATATTACTACCAGGAGAAATATTGAAAATCGTTAAAACAGAACCATTAATAACATAGGAAGCAGTTCCCGGAGTGTTACCAGAATACGAGATCGAAATAGTATCACCGGTTGCGGTGTAAGTGTAATTTATATCTTCACCATACTGTAAAACTTTTCCATCTGCTTGAAATTCAAAAGGTGCAGCCAATGCTCCAGGATTATCCGCCATAAACTGGCTGCCATACCATTTCCCAACAAGGGCGGAACCATCACCGCTCCCCGAACCGGTTGTCCACTGCGCATACAGTGTCATATTGGCATTTACCGGCAGGGAAGAACCGGCAGTGTAGGCGGTTCCTGTGCCATCTGCATTGGTATTCCATCCGTTAAAGGTTCTTCCTGAATAGTTTAGACTACCTTGCCCGGCAACAGTAATGCTGACTCCGGCACTGACTGTCTGCGCGCCGGGTACCGCCCCGCTGCCGCCATTAGCGTTGTACGTCACCGTGTAGGAAATACCCGAATCAATTATCCACTGTGCATACAGGGTCATATTGGCATTTACCGTCAGGGAAGAGCCGGCGGCGTAGGAAGTGCCGGAGCCGTTGACACTGGTGTTCCAACCGGTGAAAATACTGCCTGATAAAGTTAAATCACCCTGCCCGGCAACAGTAATGCTGGTTCCGGCATTGACTGTCTGCGCGCCGGGTACCGCCCCGCTGCCGCCGTTAGCGTTGTACGTCACTGTGTAGGTAGTGCCGGATGTGCCGGTTGTGCTGTTCGTACCGTTATCACATCCTGCTAAAAATAGCCCGAATACCAGAAAAAAACCTAGCATTCCCATAAAAAACCACTTGTCCTTCATGATTTGCCTCCTCATTTTGATGTTTGTTCCTTGAATCTTTAGATCAATCAAAAATAAGTAATAAACACCTATCTACATTACAACTATTATTACTGAGTTGTCTATACCTAATGTTATTGTAGTATCAGGAAAAGGAGCCCAATTATAGATACGGATCAATTAAAAAAAATACTGTCCGCCAATATTAAGGAAAGGAGGAAAAAACTGGGAATTTCCCAGGAGAAACTTGCAGAAATGACCTCTCTTTCCATTCAAATGATTAACAGTATCGAGGGACGCAGGGCATGGGTAAGCGATAAAACCCTCATCGCCCTGTCTAATGCTCTGGGAATTGAAGTATTCCAGTTATTCACTCCCGCCAGTAAAAACAAAAAACAGGATAAGCGTACTTTACCTTCCCATTGGCTTTTGAAAATACGACAGGATATAAAGTCAGATATAAACGCTGATATAGATATACACTTTGAACGGCTTTTTAATACAACTATGGATTAATCACAAGTCATACAATACGCCATATAACTAAAGACACTTCAATAAGAAACAGGGTGAGTGCCGTTAAAATGTAAAATCTTCAGATTTATACATATAATAATACCGGCCTTTTTTTGCAATAAACTTCAAAATGCAGTAATCAGGGTCGGTAACACCGCCTTTATAAACAAACTTCATAAGGGGTTTCCAGTGCGCTTTTTTTAGCTCCATATCATTTATGATTTCCATTGTGCCGGACAGCATAACGCCGCGATAAATTGGCCCGCCATAAAAATATAGACAAGCATTGGGATTTTTCTTCCAATGGGCAGCGCGGACTGAAGCATTATTAGAATCAAAAAAAAATATGTTATCCTCACGTTTGGAAACCATCATGCACTTAATAAACGGCTCTGATTCATCCACGGATCCGACAAAAGCAAGTTTCTTTTTAAGTAACTTTTGAATGTGTTTATTCATCATGGCTAAGTATATAAGATTTAATGGCAGGTATAAAAGAGAAGAATTTTTATAAAAAAAATGAAAAAAAAGCTTGACAAAGACCAAAATAGCCGATATTATGTAATATATATTTGACTTTAAGTATGTTATGCTTGTCAAAATATCAGTAAAATCTGACTAAAAAGAGGGTATTTTTATGTCATACAGCAGCAAAAGGACCATAGTCAGCATGACCATAGGCATCCTGTCATTTACCGCCTATTTGATTTATGCACTTAGCGGCAAGGCTCCTGCGCCGGAAGCTTTGAAATCATGGGCTACGGCCATGCTTGTATTCATTGGAATTAGCGTTGCTGTGCAAATCGTAGTCCAGATACTTTTTCACATCGGCCTTGCCATCGGTATCACAATTAAGGAAAAAGAACATGACGACAAAAAAGTAGAACGAATCATGTCGGTAACTATGCTGGAAGACGAGAGGGAGAAGTTAATCAGTCTAAAATCCGCCAAATTTGGCTATATTTGCGCAGGGTTTGGTTTTATTGCCGCACTGGTAACATTGGTCCTGGGCATGTCAACCTTGTTTGCTCTGCACATTATGGGAGGCTCATTCGCCGCCGGTTCGCTGGCCGAAGGCTCGGCAAGCGTTTACTTTAATGAAAAAGGCATTTAACTGATGAAAAAAAAGCTCGTAATAAGCAACAGGATACGGACCCTGCGGTTTTTCGCCAATGAAATGACCCAGCTAGAACTGGCGGAAAAAGCGGGAGCTTCCCGGCAGACCATTGTAGCCCTGGAGGCAGGCAAATATTCGCCGTCACTGGAACTGGCGTTTAGAATTGCCGATGTCTTTGGCGTACAAATCGGCGAGGTATTTGAATGTAAGGAGGAAGAAAAATGAACGAAGATAAAAAAACTGCAAAAATTGCCGGTATATGGTATTTGTTATTGGCTATAGGCGCCGGTTTAAGCTGGATGCTTACCGGGAATATTTATGTCAGCACAGATGCTGCATTAACGGCCGAAAATATTGTTCAGTTTAAATCTCAGTATATTATTGCAATTTTATTAAGCATAGTTGGTCAGATTGCTTTTATTCTTTTGGGGCTAACCTTGCACCAATTATTAAAACAGGTGCATGAATTCATTTCAAAAATAATGGCAGCTCTAGTATTGGTTTCCATTCCCATTACGTTTGCTGTTATTATCATCCAGACAGGTGCATTTATTGTGCTTAACAGGGCAGACTATCTCAATGTTTTCACCACAGCGCAAATAGGGGCAATTGCCATGACTTTACTTAGTTTGCACATAACAGGAATACACATTGTTACAATTTTTTGGGGCTTGTGGCTCTTCCCATTGGCCTGCCTTGTGTATAAATCAAACTTCATTCCGAAAATCATTGCAATTTTGCTTACACTTTCAGGAATTTGTTATTGCATTGGCAGTATCTCACCTTTGGTGAGCCCCGAACTTTACGCCAAGATTGAAAATGCTTTAAGCATTCCTGAAACAATAGGTGAAGTTACATTGTTGTTGTGGTTATTGATTAAAGGGGTGTCGGCAAAGAAGCCCCAAGGAAATTGATATTGGAATTTTTAACCACTAACCACACTAACAGACACGAACTTGTTGTTTGATATCTCGTTCATGTTCGTTCGTGAGGTTCGTAGTAAATAATAGGAGTTAATTATGAAAGCAGCTATTTGCACAAAGTATGGTGCACCGGAAGTTTTTAAAATCACAGAAGTCGAAAAACCAGCGCCAAAAGACGACGAAGTCTGCATTAAAATTTACGCAGCGGGAGTATGCGCCAGTGATATTTTTATCCGCGGCTCTAACATACCCTTACGGCTTTTGATACCTATGCGCATCATGGTAGGCATAACAAAACCAAGGCGGCCCATCCTTGGGCTGGTACTGGCTGGAAAGGTGGAAACTGTCGGAAAAGACATAAAGCGCTTTAAGAGCGGCGACAGCGTTTACGGACTGGCCGGTTTTAGATTCGGCGCTTATGCAGAATATGTGTGCCTTAAAGAAATTGATTCCACAGTGGGCGGCATTGCGCTCAAACCCAGTAATGTCAGTTACGAAGAAGCGACAGCAGCGGCTTACGGCGGAATGCTGGCTTTCCAATTTTTGGAAAAGGCAAATATTCAAAAAGGCAATAAGGTTCTTATATACGGAGCATCGGGCGCTTCCGGCACACTGGCGGTTCAGATTGCAAAACATTTGGGAGCGGAAGTTACTGGCGTTTGCAGTACATCAAATTTGGAAATGGTAAAAAACCTGGGCGCTGACAATGTGATGGACTACACGAAACAGAATGAGCTTCCCGCGGAAGCAAAATATGATTTTGTTTTAGATTCGGTTGGAAAAGCAAAAACTTCAAAACTGAAAGAGGCTTGCAAAAACGCTTTAAAGCCAAACGGCAAATACCAAACGGTTGACGACAGTGCCTTAAAACTTGATTCTGCTCGCCTCGATAAAATACGGGAATACATCGAAGCGGGATATATCAAGCCCGTACTCGACAGGTCGTATCCGTTTGAAGAGATAGCCGAAGCGCACAGGTATGTGGAAAAGGGGCACAAAAAAGGCGGTGTAGCGATTACGATTTTTAACCACTAACCACACCAACGGACACGAACCCGTAGTATGAAAAATACGATATGAAACAACAAGTTCGTGAGGTTCGTGGTAAAAAAAATTGCTTTTGAAGAAGGCAAAGAGGAGAGTAAAATGAAAATGAAGGCAGCAATCTGCACAAAGTACGGTTCACCCGAAGTGGTGAAAATAATGGAAGTTGCTAAACCGGTGCCAAAAGACAACGAAGTATTGATAAAAATCATGGCTTCGGCAGTCAATTCGGCTGATGTCAGAACCAGAAGCCTTGCCGTTACCGGGTTTCTTAGAATAGTTATGCGCTTTGTTCTGGGCTTCAACAGGCCGCGAAACTCAATTTTGGGCACTGTTTTTTCAGGCGTTGTGGAACAGACAGGGAAAAATGTAAAAGCTTTTAGCACTGGCGATGAAATTTTTGGTCTTACCGGGTTTAAATTTGGCGCCCACGCCGAATATATCGCTATGCCGGAAAAAAGTAATATTGTAAAAAAACCCCGGAACGCAACATTTGAAGAAGCAGCAGCAATTTTATTTGGCGGACAGACAGCAATTTATTTTTTGAAAAAAGCCAAAACTAGGGAAGGTTCCAAAGTTTTAATTTACGGGGCGACAGGATCGGTAGGCACGGCGGCAATACAAATCGCCAAGTATTACGGCGCCCATGTTACTGCCGTTTGCAGTGAAGCCGGTCAAACCCTGGCGAAAGACTTGGGCGCTGACAGCATTATTTTGTACGACAAAGAGGATTATACCAAAAGCAGCGAAAAGTATGACATTGTCTTTGATGCGGTTGGCAAAACAACAAAAAAGCAATGCGCCCATCTTTTAAATAACAATGGCCATTATGCCACAGTCGGAGGAATGGATGTAGCCGCAGAGCGTATTGAGCAATTAGAGTTATTACGAACGCTGTTTGAAAACGGGAAATACAAAGCGGTCATTGACAGGACTTATTCGATTGACAACATCGTCGAGGCTCACCGCTATGTTAACACCGGCAGGAAAAAAGGCAATGTGGTGATTAAGATTTAATCTTTTATCTTTTCTCTCTTAATTTTTCCTTCCCCTACGCCAGCGTTCCACTACTTTGGCAATTGCAGAAATATATGCCCAAAAAGGTAATTGAAGCGATGTGCCGTTCCCGCGGCGCGCACGCAAGCCTAAAGGCTTGCTACCGTTAAGCACACTGAAGAATTTACTTGCGCCGGAACGTTTAGAATTTACTCAGCTACACTCTGCGAGTGCAATTATTTGTTCCCCAGCCAGAGGCACGCCCCCTACGTCAGCGTTCCACTACTTTGGCAATTGCAGAAATGTGTACCCAATAAAGGTAACATGGGGTGGCAGAGGCAAAAATGCCGCCCCCGCGCGGCGTTTTTGGCCTCTGACAGGACCCCTGTTCCCTGCTTTAGGTACACATTTTTGCTGCTACCATAGCCGTGGAAAAGCCCTGTTGACAAAAAATTCATGTTACTATATAAAGAAACAAGTGTTTCTATAAATAGAAACAAAATCGGCCGTTAACCGGCCAAAACACAGGAGTTGAGCAATGGTTATTAAAGAAGCTATTTTACAGGCGGCCAGGCGCGAGAATTTATCGTACGAAACCGCCGAAGCAGTAATGAATGAAATAATGGAGGGCAAGGCCAGCGAAATTCAGATGGCAGCCTTCCTGACAGCCATGTCGGTAAAGGGCGAAACCATCGAGGAGATTACCGGATCGGCAGCAGGAATGCGCAAGCATTGCATCAGGATTTTACATGACAAAGATGTGCTGGAAATTGTCGGAACCGGCGGCGATATGTCCAATTCTTTTAATATTTCCACCACTTCGGCGCTGGTTACGTCTGCGGCAGGCATTCCGGTGGCAAAACACGGTAACAGGGCTGCATCCAGCAAGTGCGGCGCAGCAGATTTGCTGGAAGCTCTGGGCGTTGATATCAAAATCCCTCCGGAACAAAGTCTGCACATTCTCAAAACCATCAATCTTTGTTTCCTTTTTGCCCAAAACTACCATATCTCCATGAAATATGTGGCTCCGGTCAGGAGAGAGCTGGGCATCAGGACAATTTTTAACATGCTTGGGCCCCTGGTGAATCCGGCGGGCGCCAATATGGAGCTTTTGGGGGTGTACCATGCCGACCACATTGAGATGATGGCGAAAGTGCTGTGCAACCTTGGAGTAAAGAGCGGCATGGTAGTTTACGGGCAGGACGGTATGGACGAAATCTCGATGAGTTCGCCAACAAGCGTTTGTGAATTGCGTAACGGGTATATCAAAAGTTATGTGATAGAGCCAGAACAATTCGGTTTTACGCGCTGCAAAAAGGAAGAACTGGAAGGCGGAACCCCGGAAGAAAACGCGAAAATAACCAGAGAGATTCTTTCAGGGGCAAAGGGCCCCAGGCGGGATGCGGTGTTATTGAATTCAGCGGCTGCGATACACATTGCCCGCCCTGATATTTCCATGCAGGACGGAATAACTCTTGCTTCGGATACCATCGATTCAGGCAAGGCGCAGACCCAGCTTGAACAATTTATAAAGCTGTCAACGACAGCACTCTCTCAGGGTACAGCGCCATGAATACGATTCTTGATGAGATTGCCGGAAAAACAAGAGTCCGTGTAGAAAATGCAAAAGGGATCATTTCTTTTGAGCAGCTGCGGGAACAGGCGCTTGCTTTGGCGGGTAATGGGGAACCAGCCTTTGAACATGCACTTGGGCAGCCGGAGCTTTCCTTTATCTGTGAGGTGAAAAAAGCATCACCGTCAAAAGGCATCATTGCCGCTGATTTTCCCTGGCTGGAAATCGCACGGGAATACGAAGCCGCCGGCGTTGCGGCAATCTCGGTGCTTACCGAGCCCGATTATTTTTTGGGTTCCGAGCAGTACTTGCGGGAAATTGCCAAGGCAGTATCGGTTCCCACTTTAAGAAAAGATTTTATTATTGATTCCTATCAGATTTATGAAACAAAATTACTGGGGGCGCAGGCTGTCCTTTTGATCTGCGCCCTTTTGGACACGGAAACTCTTGCTTCGTTTATATCAACCGCCGCAGAACTTGAACTGTCCGCGTTAGTTGAAATACATACACAGGCGGAAGCGGAACAGGCGCTGGAGGCGGGGGCGGGGATAATCGGCATCAACAACCGCGATCTAAAAACATTTAATGTTGATATTGATGCAAGCACCAGGCTGCGGGAATGTATTCCCGCATATTGTCTAACCGTGGCGGAAAGCGGCATTAAATCGCCGGAAGATGTCCGTTTCCTGAGCAGTCTTGGTTTTGACGCGGTATTGATAGGAGAAAGCCTGATGAGAAGCGCAGACAAAAAGAAATTTCTGGCAGACCTGAAGGGTCTGTCTGAACAAAATTAAAACCCAGGGAGGATTTATGAAAACAACTAAACTTGCAAAAAAAATCGCTTTTGCCCTCTTCATTTTGGCGGCACTGTGGATTATGCTGGCAGCCCCTTTTAAGCCCGCTCTTGAACAAATAGGGCACTTAATGCTGGGCGCCGTACTCATCGCAATAGGGATATGGGTCTTAAAACCTTTTGCCCTTCCCTACTCGATGGGAGCATTGTTCCTCGCCGCCTTTGCGCTGATTGCCGGTTTAAGACCTGCGATAGTATTTTCAGGCTTTGCCGAATCCGCTGTCTGGACATTGGTTCCGGCGCTCTTTTTCGGAACCGTTCTGCGAAAGACAGGGCTGGGCAAAAATATCGCCTTTGCGATTATACGGCTTTTCCGCCCTTCATACCCTTCGCTGATTACAGCCTGGGTTATCATCGGCATCGTGCTGAGTATTTTTACGCCCTCGATGACAGTGCGTGTCGCGATAATGATACCCATCGCCGTACAGTGCTGCGAGTTATGCGATCTGAAAAAAGGCTCCAGGGGGCAGTCCTTAATTATGCTGACAGCATTTACAATGGCACTGCTGCCCGGCAGCGGCTGGCTTACCGGAGTGCTTTGGGGCCCCATTATCCAGGGGCTTTACAATGCAGTACCCGAAACGGCAGGCCTGATCAATTTTGAAACCTGGTTGTCTGTGATGCTGCTCCCGCAGGCGCTTGTATCGCTGCTTCTGGTTGTTACGGGTTATTTTGCGCTGCGCCCCAAGGAAAAACTTTCGGCAGAGGTTTTTTCCGCCATACAGAAAGGAGAAAAAATCAGTCTTTCCAAACAGGAAAAAATTACCGGTATTATTCTGCTGATAGTATTCGCCCTGTTTATTACAAGCCGTCTGCACAACCTGCCTGCCGCCGCCGTTTGTTTATCGGCAGTTATTGCATTTTTTGTGTTCAAGGTTTTAACTCCGGAAGATATTGGAACGGGTATTAACTGGGACATGGTGATCTTTACCGCCATGGCCCTGAGCATAAACAGCATTTTTACCGCCACAGGCATTTCCGCCTGGTTAAGCGGAATAATTATACCTGCGATAAAACCAATCGCGGGCAGCCAAATGGTTTTTGCCCTGGTCATGCTATTGATCCTGTTTGCATGGAGGTTCTTCGACATTGCCATGTTCATTCCCACAATGGCAATATTGGTTCCGGTGCTGCCCTCTATCCGGGAGGCATACGGCATCAATCCGCTTCTGTGGCTGCCGCTGTTTATCATGGCGGCTAACTGCTTCTTTATGAACTACCAGAATATGTGGGCAATGATGGGCTGCGGTATAGCTGGGGAACGAAGCTGGGCGCCCAGGCATTTGGCCGTATACGGCGTAATCTATTTTATTATTTGCATGATAGTTATCGCGGTACTGGTTCCAATTTGGATCAATATGGGTGTGGTATAAGGTGAAAATTAAAATCTGCGGCCTCTTTCGGGATGAAGATATAGACTATGTCAACGAAGCTCGTCCCGATTACGCCGGCTTTGTATTTGCCGAAAGCAGGCGGCAGGTTTCACCCAGCCAGGCGGAGCACCTGCGCTCCCGTTTGGCCGGCGGCATTATTCCGGTGGGAGTTTTTGTCAACGCCCCGATAGAAACCATCGCTGCCCTGTACCGCAGCGGGGTTATCAGCATCGCCCAGCTCCACGGCGCCGAAGACGAGGACTACATTACAAAGCTCAAAGACTTATGCGCCATACCGGTGATAAGGGTTCTTACCACGAACCTCACTAACGATCACGAACCTTTGCTTAGTAATAATTCTGTTGTTCGTGTTGGTTCGTGTCGTTCGTGGCTAAATATTTCGGAAAATGCAGATTATTTCCTGTTTGATTCGGGGGCAGGCAGCGGAAGAACATTTAACTGGGATTTACTTGAGCCGCATAAAATCAACAAACCCTGGTTTCTTGCGGGGGGCATCAACATTGATAATATCGAAAAGGCAATGTCGCTTAACCCGTACGCAATCGACATCTCCAGCGGAGCGGAAACAGACGGTGTAAAAGATAGAGCGAAAATATTAAAATTGACGGCAGCAGTCAGAAAGGGAAAATGAAAAAAGGCCGCCCGAAAAATTATTTTCCGGACAGCCTTTTTTTTGAAGAAAGCTGCTGCGTTACTTGAACGTGAATACTGTGTTAATGGTCATAGGGCCGTAAGGTTTGGCAGCAAAGTAATGGGTATGGCTCCCCGGCGATGCACTGTTCCACATATGAGTGTCAGTGGTTATATTGCTCGTGTAAGAATCTATCAGGGGTAAAAATGCCGGATTCAAATTGTAGGTAACCGAAATATCTACCGAGGCAATATTTCCGTTAGTTGTATTGTATCCGTTCAGATTCGTAACTGCTACAGTTGCATTCCCTATAACAGTACTGCCGATTCTAAGTTCAAAAAGCTCGTCGCCCAAACCCGGCAGCACCGCATAATCAATATTACCCGGCATAAGGTCAGTGCCGCCGTGGTCTGTGGTGAAAAAGTCATAGTCATGGAAATTGTCGGTGTTAAAAATAACGGTATCGGGGACAGGACTTAATATTGGCACCGCCGGAGGATCAAACTTGCCAAAATATGTATCGCCCCAGCTCCACATTCCAGGTCCTATGCCGGAAGAACCATCAAAACGCCAATAGTATATAGTGACTCCGTCCTGTCTAAAAACGGGGTAAGGGTTGGGATAGAATTCTTCATATACCCACCCCGCATCTGAACCTATTTCAAATTTAAATTTAATATTACTACCGCTTGTTGCAATCCAAAAATAGTCTTCATATGATGTTATTTCTACAGCGCTTACCGTGGAACCTTGAGAACCATTATTATCAAGATAAAGGTTACCATCTGCTGTTACTGTAACTTTAAACGAATTGTGTTGGACATTAAGTTCCAGATTAAATTTGGCACGATTAGGATTACCATTAACAAGCCGTGTCATTGTAATACTTCCTACTCCTCCGCCTATTGCGTGAGTACTCCACAATGAATTGTTATTCTGGAGAGTTTCTTCAGCTCCATAGGTAAGTTCTATTACTGCTTCGCCTGTGTCCATTTCGCCCTGGATCCACTCACCGCTGACTGTTTTCATATACCGACCATACTGGTCGCCTGTACCGGAGAAATGCACAAGGTCCCGGCTGTCCAGAACCTTCTGACTGGCAGGCATGGTGCCCAAGAAATCAGTTACTGAAAACACTATGTTGGCAGTCGCTGCTTTGGGGCCGTCATTCCCGGAGTATGACACAGTAACAAGAGCTGTGTAAGTGGCCACGACCGAAGGCGGCTGTGTTATAACTGTAACATCAAATGCATCATCGCTTCCGGCTGCGATTGAAGTGATTGAACTGTGGCCGCTTAATTGGAAATAACTATCATCAGCGCCGCTTAGGGCAATGCTTGTAATGGTTGCAGCGGCAGAGCCGGAATTTTCAAGGGTAACGGTAACAGGAGAAGGCAAAACCAAAGAATCTTTTGCCATAATAAAATTTACCGACGAGGGATTAAAAACCAGAATTGGTATATCCAGCCATTTGGCGTACAGTATTGTATCGGCAGAGAGTGTACCGTCCCATTCGTTTCCAGTGGTGAAGTATTCGTCTGTGTACCAGCCGTCAAAGATCCAGGATGGTCTGGTAGGATTGGTTACATGAAGAACATCATCATAGAAATAGGTACTGATCTCATCGGGGCGCAGGCTTCCGGCTGGGGAATACAGGTTTGTCAGGGTCAAGCTGTAACTTTGTTTGATAAAAATATAATCAGTAAAATCATGTTCAAAATGGCTGGTCAGGTTTTCATAAACATGCAGGGTTTCACGCCAAATTACCTGCCTGTGGTTACTGTCTTCTTCCAGTGTGAAAGTTACACGGTAGTGCCCTGAAGGAAGTGTCATATTTCCAGGGTTGCTGACCGGTGTTTCTGTTAAACTGATAAAATGTTTTGTTACCGGCGAGAAGCCTGGATCCGTCTGGCTGCTTATTTCCATCCATGCTTCGCTTATTTGAAGAGAAAAATCAATGTCCCAGCTAAATGTCCCGTTTCCTTCCCCATTGATAATAGCGTTTAAGGTGACGGTACCGCCAACGTCTCCACCGGCAGGAATTTCAATGTCGATCACCCCCCCCTTTGCAGCAGGTGTATTGATTGACGGGCTAGTGTATTCGGTGTAGGCGGTTACCTCTAAATCGTACGTCGCAGCCTCCAGGGCAACAGGATTCCCCTTGTTAGTTTCGGAAAGGTAAAATGACTGCGGCGCTAAAACACCTGCCGTATCCGTAAACACGAGGGTATAACCTTCGAACACCAGAGTATCCGTGACTGGCATTATTACCCTGCTTTGAGAACCTGCGCCTTCTATTTGCAATGTGAAAGTTCCCATTCCTGCCGGAACATTTGCCCCATGTTTCTGCTTTGACGGATTAAAAAAGTCTTCGCAGCCGGAAAAAAGTATAAAAGATAAAACAGCAATTGATAATGCAAAAGCCGCTGTTCCTTTTTTCATTTCAAAACTCCTTGTCATTTTATTCCTCCTGCTTTATTACGGCTCAACAACGAACTGTATTGATCTGCCATACGAGATTCCGCCCGTTTGCACTTCCACATATAAAATATGCGATCCTTCATCGAAAACGGTGAAGTCGCCCGGATTTAATGAAATAGTTGAGATTGTAGATTTTACAACACCGTCAACTTCCCATGTAATGTTTGGGTACCCTGACAATTCCAAATCTATGCCGGAGCCACTGCGGGAAAGGGTAAGAACCCCGCTTCCGCCGCCTGTAATCTGCCAGGGTAATAACGAGTTTTCATCCTGCAAATGATTAAAGTTGAGGGTGAAGGTGGTGTTGTGGGTGGGGGGAGCCGCAACAGTAATGTTAACATTCTGCGAGACCGTATTGTAGTTTGCCGTATCGGTCGGCGTAAATGTCACATTGTGCGGTTGGATGCCGGCGCTGCCTACCGAAGTTGAATCACCTGCCGTCCATGACCAGCTGCCGGTCATATTAGCGCTGCCGTTGCCTGGAAGGGCTATATCTCCAAGGGTTTGCCCGACAGTGGCCGTTAAGCCTGTAGGCCATGTTACGGATGGGTTTGCTTTTGTGATAGTTGCCGCTATTGTTCCGTTTACAGGTGGATCGTAATTCCCCGAGTCGCTGCCTGAAATGCTGTAAACAATGGTTATCTGGTTTGCACTTGCAACATTTGCATTGTTGTACGTGGCGCTTTGAATAGCTGCGCTAACTACATCGCTGCCTACCCGGTTCGTCAGGGCGCCAAGGGTTATGCCGCTGCCGGTATATGCAGTGTTGCCGTCGTAAACCTTTGTTGGCGAGCCGCTGGGCGCTGCTATTGTAAGCTGCAACTTGGTAATATTAGCCGATGTATTTGCCGGCTGGCCGGAAAGCTCGTAGTTTGCAGCCGCCGAACCGCCAAGGGAATAGCCGCTGAATGTTACTGTTTTACCGTTTCCTGCATCTTTATTATTGAAAGCCGCTGTGCCGGCAGATACTGTAAGGCTTGCCCCATCAATATTGCCCGATATAACCGCCGTGCCTGTTGCCGTTGCTGTTGTGCCGCCGTCATAGACCTTGTTCGCCGCAGTCAAGCCAGTAATGGTAACGGGTTTTCTTGCAACATTTAATGTTACATTGGCTGTAATGGTTTCACCGCCGTCATAGGTTACGGTTATTACGGCATTATGTGCTCCGGCGGGAAGGTTCGCATTGGGCCTCACCGTGAAGTTGGCACTACTGCCTGCCCCTATTGTCGGATTCAAAGTGCCGCCAAGGGTATAAGATCCAGGGCTTACCCCGTTAAGCGTAATGCCAGAAACTATAGCCGGCGCGGTGCCGTTATTGGTTATAGTCACCGTCCGTGCTGCCGGTTGAGAATCGCCGTATGTAATGCCTGTGAAAGATACCGGGGATGGCGAGAGTACAACGTCAGATGATAATGGCGGCCCGACATTTACTGGAACTGTATTCGAAGTTGAGTTGTAATTTCCGCTGTCACTGGGTGTAAATGTCAGGCTGTGCGATCGGCTGCCCTCTGCCCCGACCGGAGTTGTATCGCCTGTCGTCCATGACCAGCTGCCGGTTATATTAGCGCTGCCGTTGCCGGGAAGCGTTATTTGCCCAAGCGTTTCCCCTTCATTGGCTGTAAGGTTTGTAGGCCATGTTACCGTTGGATTTGCCTTTGTAATGGTTGCCGCAATGGTGCCGTTAACAGGGGGATCGTAATTCCCCGAATCGCTGCCTGAAATGCTGTAGACAATGGTAATCTGGGTTGCACTTGCAACATTTGCATTGTTGTAGCTTGCGCTTTGAACAGCCGCGCTTACCACATCGCTGCCTGCCCGGTTCGTCAGGGCACCAAGGGTTATGCCGGCGCCTGTATGATTGGTATTGCCGTCGTAGACCTTGGTCGGCGAACCGCTGGGCGCTGCTATTGTAAGCTGCAACCGGGTTATATCAGCAGTTGTATTTGCAGGCTGGTCTGAAAGGGTATAATTCCCGGCAGCAGTGCCGCCAAGGGAAAAGCCGCTGAATGTAACCGTTTTGCCTGTTCCTACATTTTTATCCGTAAAAGCGGCGGTACCGTCAACTACCGTAAGGTTTGCGCCGTCGATGTTACCGGAAATTACAGCTGTACCTGTAACAGCCGTCGTTGTATCGCCGTCATAGACCTTGTTTGCCGCAGTCACTCCAGTGATGGAGACCGGTTTTGTATCAACAGTAATAGAGACATTGGCCCACACTGTTTCGCTGCCGTCGTACGTTACTGTTACTACAGCATTATGGGTTCCCGCATCAAGGTTTGCATTGGGCTGGATTGTAAATGTTACCGTTCCTCCATCCTCAGGAATACTAGTGGGAGTCGAGCCTCCAAGGGTATAAGACTCAGGGCTTGCCCCGCCGAGTGAGATATCCGACACCGCTGCCGCAGCTGTACCGTTATTGGTTATGGTTACCGTCTGTGCTGCCGGCTGGGAATCACCGTATGTGATGCCGGTGAATGTTACCGGTGAAGGCGAGAGTACAACATCAGATAATAATGGCGGCCCGACAATAACGGTAACATTCCATGAAGTTGTATTGTAGTTTGCCGTATTGGTCGGCGTAAATGTCATATTGTGCAATTGACTGCCTTCAGCGCCCACCAAAGTTGAACTACCTTCCGTCCAGGAGAAGCTGCCGGGAGTGCCATCTCCGTTTCCGGGAAGGGCTATATGTCCAAGTGTATCTCCTTCACTGGCCATTAAGCCTGTAGGCCAGTTGACATCTGGGGTTGCCCTGGTAATGGTTGCCGCAATGGTACCGTTAACAGGCGCGAAATAATTGCCGGCATCTGCGCCTGAGATACCGTAAACAATGGTTATCTGGGTTGCACTTGCAACATTTGCATTGTTGTATGTGGCGCTTGCTATGGATACATTCACCGTGTCGCCGGCGGCAAGATTTGTCAGACTGCCGGGTGTTATGCCGCTGCCGGTATATTCAGTGTTGCCGTTGTAAATCTTGGTCGGCGAACCGCTCGGCGCTGCTATGACGAGCTGTAACCGGGTTATATCAGCGGTTGTATTTGCAGGCTGGTCTGAAAGGATATAATTCCCGGCAGCAGCGCCGCCAAGGGAAAAGCCGCTGAATGTAACCGTTTTGTCTGTCCCGACATTTTTATCCGTAAAAGCGGCGGTACCGTTAACAACCGTAAGGTTTGCACCGTCGATGTTACCGGAAATTACCGCTGTACCTGTAACAGCCGTCGTTGTATCGCCGTTATAGACCTTGTTTGCCGCAGTCAAGCCGGTAATGGAGACTGGTTTTGGTGATATTATCAATGAATAGCTTGCGGAAGCGCCGGCGTATATCGCATCATCAGCCTTTTCAGCGGTGATAATCGCTGTGCCGGTTTTAAGTATGGTTACAACACCGGTATTATTGTCTACTGTTGCAATATCCGTATTGCTGCTGGTATAAGAAATCGTACCGGTGCCATTGTGGCTGTTTGTAATTGTATTGGTAAACGAATTGTCGCCATCGCCGTAAAACACAGTAATAGGATTGGCTGTATTACCAAACTCAATGTCATCAATATCTAAATCCGTGTGTTTATACTCAGCTTTAATGGTAATTACGCCGTCTTTGGCATCGTCAGGGTCTATGGTATAGACGATAATACCGTCTTCTACTACGCCGGTTACCTTTGGGAGGGGTATGATAGCGCCCGTAAATTGAAGCTCGTTGTTACGTTTGTCGGCGGCAACCGCATAATAGATGGTAACCTGGCCCTCCAAAGCGGTGGTTTCGACAATACTATCAGTATCGCTGAATGATACATAGTCATCAGCGGCAGCGCCGTTTATTTCTATTTTTATGGTATAGGGAACCTTCTCTCCGGTGGCCGTAATCTGACCGGTTGCGGAGGTGCTTGTAATAACGACGGAAATAACCTTGCTAACATCGGCACCCCGTATGGTGTATGTTGCATTGGCAGCGCCGGTTATTTTATCACCGTCAGCCAGCCACTGGTATTCAAAGCTGCCGTCGTTTCCCGTTATAGCGCTCGTGTCTGCAGTCAGCGTTTCGCCAATTTTGTAAATGCCGGTAATGGCCGCCGAGCCTTCCAGTTCACCCCCGGGAAAAGGTTCTTTTTCCCTCGAAGAAGATGAAGATGGATTTGGGCAGCCATAAAACAAGACGAGAACCACTAGCAGCAGGACACTCAATAGCCTACCGGCTGTCAATCTTCCCTTACCTGAAAAAAACTTATTCATTGCGCTGTACTCCTTAATTCACCATAATCTACCGTAAATTATTTCCATTATCGACCTATATATTGTACAATATAGCATGAAATTTTGCAATATACCGTAATAGGGAGAAATTAATTACGGCAGCAGACAGAAAGGGAAACAAATTATGACCAAGGGAAGATTCGGCGATTATGGCGGGCAGTACATTCCGGAAACACTGATGAACGAGATCATCAATCTGGAAAAAGCCTTTTTACACTACAAAGATGATAAAGCCTTTACGGCGGAGTTGGATGATCTGCTAAAAAATTATGCCGGCCGCCCATCGCTTTTGTACTACGCCGAAAAGATGAGCCATGACCTTGGGGGAGCGAAGATCTACTTAAAACGGGAGGATCTTAACCACACCGGCTCCCACAAGATCAATAATGTGCTGGGACAGACCCTTTTGGCAAAAAAAATGGGTAAGACGCGTATTATTGCCGAAACCGGCGCGGGCATGCATGGCGTAGCGGCGGCAACAGCGGCTGCCCTGCTTGGAATGGAATGTGAAATATTTATGGGAAAGGAAGATACCGAACGCCAGGCGCTGAATGTATACCGCATGGAGTTGTTAGGTGCAACAGTTCATCCGGTTATGTCGGGAACCCAAACCTTAAAAGACGCCGTTAACGAAACCATGCGGGAATGGACAAGCCGTGTTCACGACACTCATTATGTGCTTGGCTCTGTTATGGGGCCCCACCCCTTTCCGGTAATGGTGCGGGATTTTCAGAGCGTTATCAGCAGGGAAGCGAGAGAGCAGATACTTGCAAAAGAGGGACGGCTTCCAGCGGCGGTCGTTGCATGTGTCGGCGGCGGCAGCAACGCCATCGGCATTTTCCACCACTTTATTCCCGATGCCACCGTGCGGCTTATCGGCTGCGAAGCCGCCGGCCTGGGGCTGGACACGGACAAACACGCCGCTACAATAGCGAAGGGAAAAGCAGGCGTATTCCACGGAATGAAGTCGTACTTTTGCCAGAATGACGAGGGCCAGATTGCGCCCGTTCATTCGATCTCGGCGGGGCTGGATTATCCGGGCATAGGGCCGGAGCACGCATATCTTCACGACACAAAACGCGCCGAATATGTGCCGGTTACCGACGAAGAAGCGGTCTGCGCTTTCGAGTATCTTTCAAAAACCGAAGGAATCATCTGCGCAATAGAAAGCGCCCATGCCGTTGCCCATGCACAAAAAATTGCCCGCAGTTTTAACAAAGCCGAAAACATCATCATTTGTCTTTCCGGCAGGGGAGACAAGGACGTTGCGTCAATCGCGCGTTACAGAAACAGGAAAATAAATGAGTAACATAAAAAACGCATTTGTAAACGGAAAAGCCTTTATCGGCTTTATTACAGGCGGCGATCCCTGCATGGAAAAAACAAGGGAATTTGCCATGGAGATGATCAGGGCCGGAGCTGATTTGATTGAAATCGGCATTCCCTTTTCCGACCCCATTGCCGAGGGGCCGGTCATCCAGGAAGCAAACATACGCGCCCTTCGCGGCGGCGCAACAGTAGAAAAACTTTTTACCCTTGTTGAAGATTTGCGCAAGGAAACAAAAATTCCCCTAGTATTTTTAACATACTTCAACCCTGTTTTCCATTACGGCCTGGAAGCATTCTTTAAGCGCGCCGCCAAAAGCGGCCTCGACGGTATCATCATTCCCGACCTTCCCTTCGAAGAGCAGCCGCCTGTAAGGGAAGCGGCAGGCAGATACGGTATCGACCTTATCTCCCTTATCGCACCCACATCGGAAGCACGGATAAAGGAAATCGCCGCCGCCGCTTCGGGCTTTATCTACATTGTTTCCTCAATGGGCGTTACCGGCGTGCGGAGCAGTATCTCCACAGATATTGCCTCCATAGCAAAGGCTGTAAAGCAGGTTACAAAAACACCAGCAGCCATCGGTTTCGGCATCCATACACCGGAACAGGCAGCGCAAATGGCTCAAATCGCGGACGGCGTTATCGTAGGCAGCGCCATCGTAAAAATCGTCGCGGAGCGCGGGGAAGCCGCCGCCCCGTACATATATGATTATGTAAAGAAAATGAAGGAAGCCATCGTGTGAACGAAAAAAAATATGAATATTGTTCATAATAACTATTGCAAATTTATTAAAAATAATTTATACTACAGATTAATACCACTTTATTTAAGGAGTAAAAATTATGTATCACGCTCAAATTACCGGTACAGGGCTTTATTCGCCGGATAAAATCGAAACCAACGCAGACTTAAACAATTTCTTCGGAACGCCAATCAAGGACACTTTTGAGAACAAAATCGGTATCCGGCAGCGCCATATAACCGGCGACGCCGAGAGCAGTGTCGACATGGCAACAAAAGCCGGCGAAAAAGCCATAAAGGACGCAGGCATAAAGGCCGAGGATTTGGGCCTTGTCGTTATCGCAACCGATACGCCGGAGTACATAAGCCCCCCGACAGCCTGCGTGGTGCAGGGCCGTCTGCAGGCCGTTAATGCCGGAGCCTATGACATAAACGGGGCATGTTCCGGCTTTGTCGCCTCGCTTGACGCAATGAGCCGCATTGTTATGAGCGGCGGACACAAACATGTTTTATTGATTGGTGTCTATAATATGACCAAATATGTTGACCGCGCAAATGCCGGTCTTGTTCCCCTATTCGGAGACGGCGCCGGCGCAGTTGTGGTTTCCCGCACGGAAGAAGACCGCGGCTTTGTCGGCTCCAAACTTTTTGCCGACGGCACTCAGTACGACCTAATGGGCATATACGCAGGCGGCACAAAATATCCGCTGACACCTGAGCGCATTGCCAACAAGGAATACATGCTGCAATCCCTGAAACCCCTGCCCGCAGACCGCAACATCAAGCTGTGGCCGCCCATCATCACTGAGTTGATGGAAAAACACGGCATGAAAACAACAGATATCGACTTCATTATATGCACGCAGATCAACAGATGGATAATCGAATCGGTCATGCCAATACTCGGCCTCCCGATGGAAAAAACAATCTGTATTATGGGCGAGTACGGCTACACCGGCTCGGCATGTATCCCAATGGCTCTGGACACTGCAAGAAAAACACTGGACAAGCCAAAAAAAGGAGACAATGTTGTATTCATTGCCTCCGGTGTGGGTCTTGCCGTAGCATCAACCCTGTTCAAATGGTAGCGTATACGCTTATACGGCGAACTCGCTGTTTTTGGAATTAACAAAACCCAGAATAAGGCTAGAGAACAGCATGGGTTTCTCGAACATTGACGCATGACCACATTCGGGCAGGATAACATGCTGCGCGTTCTTTATTGAATTTACCATTATTTCCTGTTCCCGTTGGGGTATTAAATTATCATTCTTACCGGTTACTACCAGTACAGGCATATCCAGGGCCGAAAGTTTATCTACAACATCGAAAGTCATCATGCTGTTTGTAAGACGGACAAGGGGCTCCTTAACTCCGGGAAACCCAAAATAGGGCACCAGCAGTTCCTGGCGTTTATCCATCCATGCCCTTTGCCTTTCATAAAAAATATCCGAATATATCACCGGAATTGTGGCAAGGTAATAAGCCATGCCGCCCTCGAGTTTTGCCGCTTCGTTCCATGACTTGCTGATTTCAGCTAACAGGGGCGGCATACGCGCCGCTCCGTTGAATGACAGCAGGCGTCGCACCCTTTTCGGATTATTTACGGCAAAGTCAACACCCACCTTGGCGCCGTAGGAAATGCCGCAGACATTAACCGAATCGAGCTTAAGGGTATCCAAAAGGCCGCCCAAAAGGGCCGTCTGTATTGAGAAATCATAGGGCTCAGTCATTCTTTCACTTTGCCCCTGATCAAAAAAATCAACCAGAATAAGCTGGTTATTCTGCGAGAAGTTTTCGATAAATGGAGCCCAGCCCTTTGTGGCCATCATTATGCCGTTCAAAAGAAGAATAGGCTCCCCGGCGCCGTAAGTTTCGTAATAAACTTTTTTTCCCTGAAAATTAAATTCTGCCATTATACTCTCCTAATAATTAATATGACCTTCTTCCTATTATGCCCAGATCCATGGACTGGCGCATAATGTCTTCGCGAAAATCCGGGTGGGCAATGGCGCACAGGCGCTGCACCCTCTCGCGGACATTTGTTCCGCGCAGTTCTGCAATGCCGTATTCGGTAACGACACGGTCAACATCCATGCGTGAAAGGCTGACGATGGCTCCCTGATTCAGCATCGGCACAATCTTGCTGATCGTTTTTACCTGACCATCGCTGCCTTTGACCGTGGCAGTGGAATAAAGGCAGATGTATGATCTGCCGCCCCTGGATATCTGCGCGCCGATTGCCGTATCGCACTGACCGCCGGTGCCGCTTATCTGTTTTGTGCCGATGCTTTCCGAAGCGCACTGGCCGGTTACATCAACTTCCACCGATGAATTGATCGACACCTGATTGTCATTCAGGCCGATGATATACGGGTCGTTCATGTACTCGCCCCTTAATACAATAACGCCGGGGTTGTTATCCACAAAATCATACATTTGCCTTGTACCGAAAAGAAAGGTGCAGGCCATCTTCCCCGGATATGTATTTTTACGCCTGCCTGTGATAACCCCTGCCCTGAACAGCTTGCTCATTTCGCTGGTGAGCATCTCGGTATGCACCCCAAGGTCTTTTTTATCGTAAAGGGATTTTGCGATGGCATTGGGCATTCCGCCAATTCCAAGCTGGAGGCAGTCGCCGTCACGTATTTCACCGGCCACAAGTTTGCCGATTTTATAATCCAGTTCCGACGGCTCGGGATCCGGCACTTCGGGAATTGGATAATCTGCTTCTATAAGATAATCAACATCATTGACATGGATTTCGACATCCCCAAAAGTGCGCGGTACATTCGGATTTATCTCCAGAATGATCATATCGGCGTTTTCCCAAATCCCGCGCTCATAAGTTGCGGACAGGGAAACCGCCATATAGCCGTGCTTGTCCGGCGGGCTTGCGTTGGCGATAAAGATATTTGTTTTGATATGATCCCGCCGTTTCCACCCCGCATTATGCAAATGGTTGGGAATATACGAAACGGCGTCTATGGCGTGATTGCGCCGCAATTGCGGGGTATAAAACCATGCGTTCACATTAATCTTGCCGATGTAATCGGGATCGGTAAGATACTTCCCCTCTGCCATGGGAAGGCAGTTACTGACTGTAACTCCCTTCACGCCCCTGTCGACTATTTTATGAATCTCCATAAAAAAATCATGGGCTTCCGCAGCAGCCATACCGGTAACAATATGGTCGTTGTCTTTCACAAGCGACAACGCTTTTTCGACACTGATTATTTTACCGGCATAATCGTACACCATATTATTTACCTGATAATAATTCTCCTACTTTTTATAGATAACCGCAACACTGACGTCGCCCAGGGGATTGCTTGCGCCTGTAGTATTGATACTTAAGCCCCCTTCCAATAAAAGATGCGGGCTTAAATTCATGACCGCTCCCAGGCTGAATACAGGATTAATGCCGGTGAATGTATTCGTATCTGTTGTAGAAACCGTGTCATTATTATCATCGGTAACTTTAGTTTGGGTTAATTGCCACCCTGTAGAAGTTGCGCCTCCAAGTTGATTCAGCACTACGGCGCCGTTCAGTATGAGTGTACCGGGAACAGCCTGATAACTGAATGCCAGACGCGGGGCGACATTAACAGTCAGCCACAATGTCTCATTGATTCTCTTGTCCACAGTTTCGCTGCCGCCGGGAGCTTTTGTATATGAATAATCCCTCTTGTCATAATAGAATGCCACCTGTAAATTTACGCGCCAGGCAAGCGAAAGCCGTGAGTTTATTGAATATTGCCTGTTATAATAACCGAACAGGTTATTGGCCAAATATTCGCGATCCTGCCTTGTATAACCGCTGGAGCCGGATTGTTCCACTGTTCTCATTTCTTCCGGAAAAAACATCATTGTAAATGTATTAACAAGATATACATGGGAGATAACAACCATGGGCTCAAGTTTGGGCGTAAAGAAATACCACATTTGCGGCGCTACATCCAGCCGTATATTATTTAAGTCGAGGTTGGGATAGGCGGCAGAATACGCATTTTGCGGGTCTATTTCCGTTGTTGTAGTCGTTCTGCCGGCTGCACTTGTTTCAGTAATGGCTTTGGAATCGCCCATGGGGAAACGCACAGTGACTTTTCCGCCTGTCAGCAGCATACTGAAATCGTCATTAATAAAATTCTTGCCGTATTCAATTGATGCAGCAAAGGTGCCGGTGTTGATGGTTTTCTTCTCATAATCACTGGAGGTTGTTTCAACTAATGTATTTATTTGTCCAAAATTGACAAAATTTAACCCCAGTTTGAATGCGCCCAGATCGGTGCTGCCGTAGATGGTATCAAATTGAAAATTAAATTTCCCGTCCGTTGATGAATTTTCCAAAACATTCGTGCCTAAATCTGTTTCTGTTGTACTATCAGCAAGGGAAAAACCACTTGTATTCAGAAAAAAGTTAAAAAATCCGCTGCCGGCTCTGGTGGCGAAACCGGCCTGAAGCCCGCTCACGCCGGCCGTTTGCAGAACGCTGCTGTACATTGATGTCTGGGCAAATGAGAAAAACTTGTCGTAATACAAAAATGGCGCAAAATTGACCATCATGTAGGTATCTATATCCCTATTAATAACATTACCGGTGGCAAGCCCCCCGGCCGGTGAATTCTGGGCGGCTAAAGGCATAACTCCAAAAGCAAGAATGAGGACTGCTGTTACTATCAATATTTTTCGTGTTTTCATTATTTTCTCCTTTTACCTTTTGTAGCTGAGCAAGGCGGAAAAATTCGTTAGATTAAGCCTTGAGCCATTGGCAAGGGTGGTTAAATAGGCGTCAAATGACAATCCATCTGTAATAAACCATGTAAAGCCAAGCGATGTTTGCGCGGCAAGGGATTCGATTGTATTGTCTGTTCTTGTGATTGTCATGGCATTGCGCTTGTCAACATCCTTAAATTGGCTGAATGTGTAGCCAATGGGGAAAAGCGCAAGGCTTCCGTTTATATTAAATTTATCCGGAAGAAATTTGTGTACAACGCCTGCAGAAATCATTGGCGTTATTCCAAAAATAACCTCGGTATATTCATTGTCGGGCTCAGCGCCGCCATTCTTCTTTACGCTGGTAACACTGGCGTTTTCAATGCTGAAGCCGCTCCCCACAAACCAGCCAAGAGAAAGTCTCCTGTCGATGGTATACCAGGCGCCCACTCCAATATCGATAAAGTTTTTTAAATATGAGGGGCTGTAATCCTCCCAGTAACCGGAGCTTTCTGTCTGTTTATCATATAAATGGTATTCAAGATCATATCCCAGCCATAATGAGCCGTCTGCTGTGCTTGTTGAAAGATCAAAGCCCAGCCCTAAATGAGCGGCAATATAGCCGGCAAGGCCGACTCTTCCGGTTCCGTTATTAACGCCGTTATAATCCGCCCTTCTAAAGAAATCGTCCTGTCCGTTAAGCGTAGTAGTTTCTGTGCTGCCCGGTCCCGTGTCGGCAACGGTTTTCTGCAGATCAAAGTTATAGCTGAAACCCACATTGGGTTTAAATACATAACCGCCGCCAAGATCAAAGTTTTTTCCCCAGCTAAGGCCGGCTTCCAGCGCTCCAAGGCCGACGGACTCTTTCTCGGTTACAACGCTGCCTCCGGCATTGATCGACTCCCTGTCCATTACATTGTTACCCGCATCGGCAAAATTAAGGTCAAGAAGCAGGCCGCCTACGGGAGCTGCACCGAACAGGAAAAAAATCTGGCTGTTCCACTTGAGCCCGCTGCCGGAGTATGAAGTTGTTTTCTTTCCCCTGGAATTTGCGGCAGTATAAGAATTACCGTACTCGGTTGTTACGATGGTATCGGCCCCTGACCAGAAGTTCCCGATATAACCGAACCCGAGATATGAGGAACCGGCACTCATTGCCATTCCAGCTCCAATACCGTCAGCTCCGCCAACCTGAAATACCGAAAAAAAGTTGTTAAATTCAACTTCCTGCCAGCTGTTTACATCCAGAAAGTTATCGACATCGGTCGAAAACAGCCCGGTTGTCGCATTATTGGTATTTGATGTAATCTGCGCGGCAAGGGGTTGAATGCACAACACAGCGGTCAACATCAGGGCAGCCGCTAAAACTTTATATTTTGTGTACATCATTGCCTCCTAAAATATGAACAATGTTCAAGTTATAATATAACACATTTTCAAAAAAACGCAAGCTCTTTTTTTTATTTTTTTTGATCTTTTTTTGCAGCCATTCCCACCCTTGATGGCCAGCCTTGCCCCATAAAATCATCGAAAATTTTCCACACGGAGAATCAGGCGGCGAAGCTATTCCTTCCGGCGTTACACCACTATGGCTATTTCAAAAATATATGCCCAATAAAATACTTGAGGGGTGGCAGAGGCAAGAGTGCTGTGCCTGCACGGTGCTCTTGGCCTCTGACAGGCCCCCCATAGCCTTTTATAGGCATATATTTTTGGCATTGTCATTGTGGGGTGGTGGATTTTGTTGATTTGGTTAAGACCCCAAGGGAGGCATATACAACCAGGGTTTCACCTCCAGCATCGGGAACCGGATTGGAAAGGATAAGCCGCCCGCCGGCAGGCGAAATATCATACAGGCACCTTGCGCCCATAATCGGAAATGTCAAAAGCAATTTTAAATTATCCTCGCTCACGGCAAAATGGCAATCGGCCAGCTTATTCATAATAACTGCTTTTCCGGTTCGATCGGCGTTTATGACCAAGGCATCTGCGCCATTTGGCATTTTCCAGGTACCGGTAAAGTGCCCGGGAATGACGGCCGCCAGCCTTAATTTGCCGACATCAAAGGGAAGAGAAACTGTGTCGCTGGTTTTCTTAAAAGGACTGAATAATGATGAATATCTGGACAACGCACGCGCTCCGTCAACAACCGGATTTGTCAATTCGAGCCGTTTTTCACTGTTTATCGAGCAGTCATACATACAGCGGCCTACCCCGTCAATTACAAGCATCAATTTGGGATCGGTAAGACCGGATGCGGCGAATTTATAGGAAGCCTTGCCATAACCCGGAACTGAAGAACGGTACACATAGCCGCTGCCATCGCTCCTTATCGCAAAGACACGCCTTGCGGGGAAATTTTTTGCCAGTGTTTCCCATGTGCCTGCATATTCAGGCGGGATTTTACTATCCCAGAGATAATCATCAATCTCGTCATCGCTTTCAAATACTTCTCTCGACATAATTCTATTCCTTTTGATGCCTTACTAAAGAAGAAAATGCCGCCCCGTAGGGCGGCGCATTCGTATCGTCAGAGTAAAATCTGATGTCTACTGAGCAGTCATTGGGCTATAAAGGACATATGATTCAAGCGCTTCACCCAAAAAGCCGTCAGAAACCGGGTTTGATATTACAAGATCTCCTTCGTTTATTTCGCAATCAAACATAACGCGCCCATAAGGACTGAGATCCAATAACAATTTATCACCATCTTCGGCGGTAAAAGAAAATATACAAGCCATCAGATCATCAGTTGTTGTACTATGGACCTGCCCGTTATTACCATCTTCTGCAATCACAAAAACTATATCTTTATCGGTTGGTGAAACAAGAGCAAGTAAAGAAGATGTCCAGGTGCCCCTAAACTCCGCCGGAATGGTCAGTAACCAGGTGTAATCATCGATGGGAGAAGTATCACCACCGCCCAAATCCTTATCCAGGGGGCCAAAGACGGCATAGAATGCCAATCCGGTAGTCCCTTCATTAACCAGTAATGTAAGAATGAGCTGGCCTTCAACTATCTCGTAGCCATACATAACACTTCCGTACTCACCGACTGTCATTTTTAATTTTTCGCTATCAGCGGTTACAGCAAAGGTGCTTTCAGCAAGGCCAAAAATACTCGAATCGTACGCACCGCCTGTTCCGTCGGAATTAATCTCCAGTATGGGTACTCCACCAAAGGATAACTCATTTAGAATGTAATCGGACTCTGTCACCCAGGTACCGGTCAATGCCTCGGGAATTGTGTTAATCCAGGTAAAATCGTCAATACTAATTTGAGGCTGGCCTTCTTCGTCTTTCTCGAAAGGACCCCAATTAACATAAGGAGCCAATACAGAATTTGATGGAGTCGGATTGGAAAGAACCAGTTGACCGCTGCTAATTGAATAATCAAAAGTACATTCCTCTATCGTCCAGGTGAGTTTCAGTTTGCCGCTTGCAGGACTACTCCAGGTACAATCAACCAGCCCTCCGGTTGCCCCGTGATCTATTGAAGCAAATACTTGCGGGTTCGTGCTGTTTATTACGAAGACCACCTTTCCTGCACCTGCCAGGCTTGTTGCCTTCCAGGAACCAACGAGTTCTGCAGGAAGCGACTCTTCACCACCCGGTGTTAACGATCCAGGTTTAATTGGACTGGCGGCCACAAATTTGTCAAAAGCTTCTTCCAGGGCACCGCCACTGCCCTGAACAACCTGCACGTTGGTAAATGTAACACCGGTGGTACCGATATTAAAATCAACAGTAATAACATCGTTTCCAATTGTTACGGTTAATACACCTGCTGTACCTGCAAAACTGGCAGCAGCTCCATCAACCGAGCCTGTCCCGTTGGGGTTAATTGTCATTGTGGTACCATCGGGAAGTTCATAAATACCTGCCAGGCCTCTGTCAACCACCGGCGGGTTGGTTTTGCCCGATCCATCATCGCAGGATACAAGCACAAATCCCAATACCAGCATAACAGCCAGCATTGCCGTAAATAACTGTTTCTTTTTCATAAAAAACTCCTTAAAATATGAATATTGTTCATTATCTACCGTAAAAAATAATGCATAAAAAAGCCCCGAAGAATGTCAAAAGCTTTTTTTTTGCATCAAAATAGAACCTGAACATTATTCATATTAAATATAACGCTCTCCGGCTGATTTGTCAACATTATTTTGAAAAAAAACTGCAAGATTTGCCCCAGCGGGTTAATTTTGCCGCTTGGGGCTGTAATTAGCTCAGTAGGGCGGTTTTTAGTACTTTATGATGACCTTCATTGCGGCGGCCATTGCCTGGACAAACCTGGACCTGAGTTCCGCCGCTCGTTTGGCATCCTGCACCAGCCATTCCCTTTCATCTTCAAGTTTGCCGATCCTGTCGTTGGCGACGGCCATTTTTTCATCAATGGCGGAAAAATCACAAACGATGCAGATGTACTCATTTTGAGCCATTTCTTCCACCTCAACTACTATCGCTTCATACGAGTCGAGGGCCTCGTTGATCTCATTGCGGCCGGCAAAAACCACAGAGCTGAATGCGAGAAAAAAAATCACAATGTAAACGAATTTCTTGTTCATTTGAAGTCTCCTTGTTGTTCAATTATTGATACAACGGCCATTATTGTCAAGAAAAAACCTTCCCCATAACCGCCCCAGCCCCTATTTTGGGGGCAAAAAAAATGAAAAAAAAGCTTGCGTTTCCATGAATGTGTGGTAAAATTTCGACAGAACTTGAATAATGTTCATGTTTTTCGGGCATGGGCAGCAAAATCATGGGTTCAATAATTTTGTTATAGGGGGTATTTATGACCAGATTTTCAACAAGGAGTATCAGGGGGTTCGTTTGCTGCCTTGTACTGGCGCTGGCGATTCCGGTTGTACCGGTTTCGGCACAGATGACGGCGCGCGTCAATTATTTTACATCCAATAGTGTAACTTCGGACCTGTACATTCCGTCGTCTTACAACGGTGTCAATCCGATCCCTCTGATGGTAATGGCCCATGGCTGCAGCCAGACTAAAACAACCTTCAAAAACTGCACGCTGATGAACGATGTGGCGGAGGAAAAGGGCTTTGCGACCCTGTATATTGACGGGGTTACAAATATAGCAATGTGCTGGGAATACTGGCACGCCAAGACCCAGTCCAGGACCGCCCAGGTATGCGAGGGAATTGCCAATATCGTCAACAAGGTAAAGACCGAGTATAAGATTGACAGCAACAATGTCTGGCTGGGGGGCTTTTCGTCCGGCGCAGGGCTGGCTGTAAACATGGCTGCCGTATATCCGGATATGTTCACCGGTATTGTAGTTGCGGCAGGGCTTCCTTTCGGGAATAGCCAGTCATTATCCCCGAGCATTACCGCAGCCGCATCCGCCGCCAAGATTCTTGAAGCAGCCGGAACCAACAAGCGGCTTATTAGGGTACTGGTCACACACGGAAGCTGGGATTTAACAGTGCCGCAGGACGCTAGCGTCAGGGTATCTTCTGCGTTCGCCACTGTGTTCAAGAGCATCGATCCCAATGTGGATACAACGGTAACATCGACAACCGGCTCGGTGAATGGTACCGCGCACACAAGGTATGTCTACGCCAAATTGAACGGGGAGGAACTGGTTGTTTACTACAATGTGACAGGGCTGACCCACGGCTGGATGGGCGGATCGGGATCAGACTACTCTCACTCGGTAGCGAGGGGGGCAATAGACGCCAACCGGATCGCCTATGATTTCTTCTACAAACCATTGCAGTAGGAAGGGGGAAAAAATGAACAGAAAACTATTAACAATTAACAATAAACACAGGATTGTGGCCTTACTCCCGGTTCTGGCGGCTTTGCTCGTTCTTTTCGCCTGTGACAATGTGTTCAGCCCGGACGCTAAACCGGCGCCGGAAACAGCAATATCCGGCCGGGCGGGCGGGGCACTCCTGGAAATGATGTCGATTAGTGCCGGAACCTTTACAATGGGCGGCACAACAGCCGACAACGGCCCGCATTTTCTTTCCACTCCGACGCACTCGGTAACACTTAGTGCATTCAAGATGGGCAAGTTCCCGGTAACCCAGGAAGAATTCACGACAGTGATGGGAAAAAATCCCAGCATGTTTACCGGCTCACCTGCGTCCGGGGACGTGCAGGGAAAGCGCCCCGTAGAGACGGTAACCTGGTATGATGCCATCGAATTCTGCAATAAATTAAGTGCCAGGGAAGGTCTGCAGTCTGTGTACACGCTGACGAACATAAGAAGGCAGCAGACAATCTATAAAACTTATCCCCACATAACCTATGCGGTAGTGGCAGTGGATTGGACCAAAAACGGTTACCGGCTGCCTACCGAGGCGGAATGGGAATTTGCCTGCAGGGGGGGCACGACAACTGCATACTATACCGGAGCTTCAATCTCCGATAGTACGGGCTGGTACACTGCCAACAGCACGGGTAAAACCCGCCAGGTAGGAAAAAAGACACCCAATTCCAGGGGTCTTTATGATATGCATGGCAATGTTATGGAATGGTGCTGGGATACAGGCGCCGCCTATACAAGTGCTGCGAAGACAAATCCCCGGCTTGCCGGCGCATCCTCCACGGGGGGCTGGTCGATAGTCCGCGGCGGCAGCTACGACTCTGCGGCTGTTGAACTGCGTTCCGCCTACCGGAAAATACTAAGCGGCCCTCATTTTTTCAGTTCCCGTGTCGGGTTCCGCGTGGTGCGTAACTAGTGGGGTGTAACAACTAAAGTTCAACAAGAATCTAACCACTAACCTCACGAACCAACACGAACTTATGGTTGGTGTTGTTAGTGTGGTTCGTGGTTAAAAATTGTTATAAAGCAATACCGGGCTTTTCCTTTACAGCGCTTTCCGCGCAACTTATAATTTTAATCAGAGGTTGTCACGATGGAAAAAAAGATCATTGCATTGCCCAATGGTGAAACATACGCCTATCTTGAACAGGGGGCGGAATACAAGGCTGAAGGTAAAACAATCCTGTTATTGCATGGCAATTCAGCTTCCTCGGTGCACTTTATGCCCCTGTTCAGGCGTCTTACCGGCGTGCACCTTGTAGCGCCGGATATACGCGGTTTTGGGGATTCAAGCTACAATGAGCGCTTTTCCAGCCTTTCCGAGCTGGCTGATGACATAAAGCTGTTTGCCGATGCCCTTGGCATTTCCAGGGTCTGTGCTGCAGGTCTGTCAGCCGGCGGGATAATCAGCTTTGAACTTGCCGTAAAATACCCTCAATTTGTAACTTCGCTTTTCATTATTCAGGGCGGAAGCCATAAAGGCATCCCGTATTATAAAACCATGCCCGGCGGCTCTTTTGATAAATTTACCAGCAAGGAAGACCTGGCCTCCGATCCTGTTTTTATAGCAAGGGCACTGCACACCCTGGAAAAGAAAAACGCATTTATAACCAATCTTTTTTGGAAAAAATCGATTTATGTCAATAAAAAACCACCAATGAAAGACAACAAAATGTATATTGCCGAAACGCTGAAGCAGCGTAATCTTGTTGATTTGAACTGGGCATTGATTCATTTCAATATGTCAGAAGGACACAACGGATATGCACAGGGTACGGGAACAATAAAAGATATAAAATGCCCTGTAACATTTACCTGCGCTGCCCTGGACAAGATTGTCCCGCCCGCCATTGTCATGGACAATGCCGCGGCCATAAGCGGCTCCAGTGTACTGGAGTACAAACAAAGCGGCCATTCGCCCCTGGTAGACTGCCCGGATCAGCTCGCCGCCGACATTCTGGAGCATGTAAAAAAACATGAATAATGTTCAAGAATTTGCTTGACAAATCCGGCGGCGCGGATTATAATATTATATATTATGCAGCTAATCTTGCAGCTGTTTATAAACAGCCTTCAAAACATAGCGATTTATTCAATGGCGGCGATGGGGCTTGTGCTCGTTCTGCGCACTTCTATTACCGCGAATTTCGCTCAGTCCACAATAGGCACATTTGCGGCTTTTTTTGCATCAAACCTTGTTTTGTTTGTTAACCCTAACATCCCGTTCGCTCTTGCCATTGCCCTTGGCGCGCTTATAGCTTTTTGCATTGGCTATCTGATCGACGCAGGCATTATCCGCCGCGGCAGAATGGTAAACCCATTTGGCAAGCAGATGATTACCATGGGCATACTGATGATTTTTTACGCGACCACGCCCCAGATTTTTGTGTCGATTACCAACTGGACGCCCAGCGTACCCAGATTCTCGTACGACAATATCGAATTCACGCTGCTTGGGCAGAGCCTGTACATCACCCGGCATGCCCTTACCTGCCTGATTATTGCAACAGTCCTGTTGTCGATCCTGTTTTCCATGCTGAAATTTACCAAATGGGGTATTGCCCTGCGGGCGACAGCATCGAACGAAGTTGTAGCGCAGATGATGGGGGTAAATACCCGCTTTATCACCGGCGTTACATGGGGCATTGCCGGAGCATTAATCGCCGTCGCAGGCTCGTCAACGGCAATGGCCCTTAACGCTGCCATGCTTGCGCAGGTGCAGATATTCGCATTTTTGGCCTGTGTTCTCGGCGGCTTTTCAAGTTTTTGGGCGCCCATTGCCGGCTGTGTGCTTATCCCCCTGTTCATTAATTATTCGTCAATTATTTCGCCCAAATGGGCGGTATTAATCACATTTGTGATCATCATGCTGATAATTTTAATCCGGCCATACGGATTATTCGGCAAAAAATTCATTAGGAAGGTGTAGCCGGTGCAGACTGCAATAAACGCGAATCAGATTTTATTGGATTCCCGTCCCTCCCTGAAACGAATTACCAGCCATCCATTTTTCGGATTTATTCTTTTTGGGGTAATTATGGTCATTGTCCAGCTTTTGCAGAGAGCGGGGCTGATCAACTATTCTTTTGCGAAAGCCCTTGGGCAGACATCAATTTACGCGATTGCGGCCATGGGTTTTAGTTTTCTGCTGGGTTATGCGGGGCTTTCAAGCCTTGGGACGGCAGGCTTTGCGGGGCTTGGCGCCTATATAACAGGATTTCTGTTAAATTCCTACACCCAGCTTCCCTATTGGCTTGTCCTGATCGCTGTTCTGCTTGCCTCGATTATTCTTGGAATGGCAGTGGGCTTTATATCTTTAAGGATCGAGGGGCTTTTCCTGGCGATTGTAACGCTGGGTCTTTCGGAAGTTTTGGGGCAGTTGTTCCTGAATGCCGAATGGACAGGCGGGCCCAATGGCATGAGGGCGGGATATATCCGTCTGCTGCCGAATCTGCTTAATATACGCACAAACATTTCCATGCTTTTTTACATAGTTACCGCAGTGCTGGTGCTTCTTATGATGTTAACATCTAATCTGATAACCAGCCCCACAGGGCGGGCAATGCTTGCCATGAAAAACAGCACCTCCGCGGCACAGGCGATGGGTATCAGTCTTTTGAAATACCGGCTGTTCGCGTTTATTCTTGCAACGGCTTTTGCGGGGATTGCCGGCTCCATGCACATGATCTACGGGCAGTACACCGATCCGGTGCAGTGGTCGATAATGTTTTCGCTTAACGTACTGGCGGCCTGTCTTGTAGGCGGCGCAAAATCGATATGGGGCGTTATGTTTGGGTCTTTGATTGTTTTTGGCCTTACGCCGCTGTTTTTTCAGGATATCAGCTTTTTACGAAACAATTCATGGATAATGAGCGTTATTTCGGGAATACTGATAATTGTCGTGGTAATGTTTTACCCGGGCGGCATTGCGCAGTTCGCCAATACCATTATTATAAAAAGAAAATTTAAAAAAGCGATGAAACTTGCCGCTGCTTCAGCGGCCGCTCCGGCGGCGACGGCAGAAAAACCCGCCGCAGACCCCAAAAAAATCAAGGCAGCCGAAGAAAAGTTCTTGAAGCTGGAAGAAAAATACCGTGCATTTGCCGCGAAAAAGAGCGCCAGGCAGGACGCACAGGCAAAGGCGATGATCGCCAGGAATCAGGTACGGGAGCTGCCCGAGGGGATTGCCCTTAGGCTCGATAATTTGTGTATGCATTTCGGCGGGCTTAAAGCCGTCGACAATCTTTCGTTTGATGTAATGAAGGGTGAAATATTCGGGCTTATCGGACCGAACGGCGCCGGGAAAACAACTGTTTTTAACTGCATCACCCAGTTTTACAAACCCACCAGCGGGGAAATACTGTTTAACGACCGTTACGGGCAAACCCTGCACTTAAACAAATACGCGGTGCATAATGTCATTAAAACAGGCATTGTCCGCACCTTCCAGAACATCGAGCTGGTTTATGAACTGTCGGTGCTGGATAATCTTCTGATTGCCGCCCACACACAGTACCACACAGGGTTTTTCTCGCACATGATTTTTTCACCCATGCTTAAAAGGGAAAATGCCGTATTAACACAAAAAGCCCTGGGCATTCTCCAGCGAATGAATCTGCTTCACCTAAAAGATGCGTATCCCGTTGGAATGCCCTACGGAGTATTAAAACGCATTGAACTGGCGCGCACCCTGATGGCAAACGCCTCCCTGATAATTCTTGATGAGCCTGCGGCAGGATTAAACGACAAAGAAACCGAGGAGCTAAATGTCCTTATCAAACAGATAGCAAAAGAACATGATGTTACTGTTTTTCTGGTTGAACATGATATGGGTCTGGTCATGAATATATGCGATCATATATGCGCCATTTCATTCGGCAAAAAACTTGCCTACGGCACGCCTGCGGAAATTCAGGCCAGCAGGGAAGTGCAGGAAGCCTATTTGGGGGTAGAGTGATGTCAGCCGTACCGTCAAATATTCTGGAAGTAAACAACCTTGCCGTTGAATACGGCGCAATAAAAGCCGTTAAAGGCATCAGTTTTAAGGTCGGCGCGGGCCAGATAGTCGCAATATTAGGTGCAAACGGCGCCGGCAAGAGCACAACCCTGCGGGCCATTTCCGGCATCGTTAAGCCAAAGGACGGGGAGATCCTTTTCGACGGCGAAAGTATTGCCGGCAAAAGCATCAATTCCATTGCATGCTCCGGTATTTCACACTGCCCCGAAGGCAGGCACATTCTTTTGGGGCTTACCGTTGAGGAAAATCTGATCGTCGGCACCTACAGTCTGGTTAAAAAGAACCGCGGTGCCGGCGCAAAAACAAAAAAACAAAACGAAGAATATGTGTACAATATGTTCCCGGTTCTTAAAGAGAGGCGGAAGCAGCAGGCACACACGCTTTCCGGCGGAGAACAGCAGATGCTGGCAATCGCGCGGGCGCTTATGTCCAGCCCCAAACTCCTTGTCCTGGACGAGCCCTCGCTTGGGCTTGCTCCCATACTGGTTAAAACAATTTTTAATAATATCAAGGAAATCAGCGCACAGGGCACCACCATTTTAATAGTTGAGCAGAACGCACTGCAGACGCTTAAAATAGCGGATTATGCGCTGGTGCTGGAGCTGGGTAAAATCAGCATGGAGGGTCCGGCAAGCGAACTCATAAACGACCAGCGTTTAATCGAAGCATATTTAGGCAGTAAAACCTAAACAATATTTTTAGACAACAATTTATGGAGGATAAAATGAAAAAATTATTAATTGTGGCTGTCGTAATGTTATTAACGGCAGCATCGCTCTTTGCCCTGGGGCAGGAAGAAAAAGACGTAATCAAAATAGGCGCGACAATTTGTTCGGAAGGCGCCTATGCAATCGTCGGTCTGCCCTATGGAGCCTTTTACAGGGTCTTTGTCGATTACATTAACGAAGCACCGGAGTATCGAGAGATCCTTCAGGGGAAAACGCTGAAGTATATCGTCTATGACGATAAGGGCGACGGTGCCGCCGGAAAATCCCTGCTGGAGCGTCTTATTTACGATGACAGGGTTGATGCCTTTGTTGGCATTCTTGGTACATGGAATGTAATTGCTGCCAAGGAATTGCTGGAAAACTCAGGGATCCCCGCGGTTTATTTCGGCACCGGTACAAGCGCGCAGGTCTATGAGCCGGCCGTAGGCAGACAGCGTTATATGATGGGTGTGCAGCCCAATTACAATACCGAAGGGCGCCTTATGTACCTTCGAGCGGCAACAGCCTTCGGCAATGTAAGGTCAATCGGCGTTGTCCATTCAACCGGAGATGACGGAATCTCTTTCAAAGAGGGAATTGAAACACAGGCGGCGCGGGATACACGCGCAAACAAGCCGCAGGTTATTTACCAGTCGATAAGTTCGTCCGATGCAGCTGCAATTACCGCGCAGATTGCGGCGGTACAAAACTGCGATGTAATTATCGCGGCTGGCAACCAGACTTATTTTAAGGCAATTTATTCCGCCGCCTATGCAAATTCATTCTCACGCCCGAAGCCTATAATTACTACTTATACCAATGCAATGCCCGCGATAGTACCGCCGGAAGCGCTGAACGCCAATGCGGCGGACATTTACAGCGCCTCATGGGTTGTTCTTAACGAGGCTGATCCCAACAGCCCCGAAGCAAGACGCAGGGCGAGAGACGCCGAAGAATACTTTAAGGTTGTTGACTGGGCGATTTCCAGGGGAAAATTTGCCGCCTCGCAGAGGGAAGCGTATTATTACAATGCCTATTCGACCAGCTCATATATCGCGTTAAAAATGTTCATGACGGGGCTGGAGAGACTCCAAAGAGCGGGCAGGCCTTTTACAGCCGAAAATTTCCTTGAAGTGATGGAGAGGGAACGCTGCCCTGTCGCGCTGTCCGGCGGAGTGGATTATGCGGGAGGGAAAAGGATTGGCCTTGATTCCATGTCGTTTGTGAAATACCGAAGACCCTCAGGCAATGTACCCGCTTACTTTGAAGAAATAGAGCCGATGGCATCAATAGACGAACTTATTCAGAGGCTGTCACAATAAAAGGAAAAGGTAAAAGGTAAAAGTGAAGGCTACGAATATAGCTTTAACACTTTTACCTTTTTTTTATCCCCACTGAATCAGATTTGCGGCCCAAACGTAGCCAATGCCGGCGGCCAATGTTATTACATTGGTTCCCGGCTTTATTTTTCCGTTTTGCAGAGCCAGGTGTATCGAAAGTATCTGATCGACCTGCCCAAGGTGTCCGTAGTTTTCAAGATAGATGGATTGGTCTTCACTCAGTCCCAGCTCCGAAAGAAGCGCGAGGTGGGCCGAGCGTTTGAAATGGAGAACGGCAAGGTAGCCTATATCACTGCGGCTTAAACCGCCTTTACGCAGACTCTCATCAATACATTTATACCAGTTGTTCATGCTTGCCTCGTTAAGGCGGCTTTTCATTTTTTTCGCATCAAATAGTTCAAGCGATTTATAGCCGGCTTCGATATTATCAGGGTTAAAAGGTTCGTTTATGCCACCGATCCGCACACCGGCTGTTCTTGCCAGGGAACCGTCGGCAATGATGTGGGAGCCAAGAACTCTATTCTTTCCATAGTTCTTTTTAAGAATCATCGCGCCGGCCCCCGCCCCCAGGTCGTACATCATGGATATATCTTTGTTGGTATAATCGACAAAGTCGCCGTTGCGGTAGCCCCCCACAATCATGACGGTTTTTATTTCCGGATCCGCAGCAAGGGTGTCAGCCGCCATCTTAATTGACGCACAGCAGGTGCAGCAGCGGTTTTGTAAATCGATGCCCCAAGCGTTTACCGCACCGATCCTGTCCTGGATATAAAGAGCCGAAGTGGTCAGGGGATATTCTTTCCATTCTTCGCCAATGCACAGGATAAGATCGATTTCCTGCGGAGATACTCCGGTATTTTTAAGGCAATCGAGGGCGGCTCTTGCCCCCATTTCCTGGGTACCGTCATCAAAACCCGGCACGGGTTTGCTGATGATACCCAGTTTTTCGATAACCGCCTGTTCGCTCCACACGCCGCCTGTGGCTATAGATATTTCTGCGGCGCTCATTCTTGTTTTCGGAATATAGATGCCGGTTCCGACTACTCCCGCATGGTCCAAATCAGAGCCTCAATCCTCCGTTAACGGAAAGCACTATACCGGTAACGTATGAGGAATCATCGCTGGCAAGGAAAAGCGCGGCCTTTGCAATTTCTTCCGGCTGACCAAGCCGGCCAAGCATTGTGGCGGCGGCGAATTTATCCAGTAATTCTTGCGGAACTGTTTTAAGGATATCGGTCATTATGTAACCGGGAGCGATCGCATTGCAGCGCACCGGCACGCCCTTGCGGGCAAATTCCTTGGCCCATGTTTTTGCCATGCCGATAACACCGGACTTGGATGCGGCATAGTTGACCTGGCCGATATTGCCGTACTCGCCTACCACGCTCGATATATTGATAATGCTGCCGCCGCCAGTATCTTCCATGTGGGGCCCAATGAAACGCGTAAGATTGAACACGCCCTTTAAGTTGACCGCGATAACTGCATCCCACATATCATCGGTCATCTTTCGTGTCATACCGTCCTTGGTAATGCCCGCATTATTGACCAGAATATCGATCTTTTTGTACTTCTCCGCCGCATATTCAGTGAATTTCCTGCAGGCTTCGCCGTCGGTAACATCGAGCTTGTAGAACTCTACATTGTCCAGTTTGTACTGAGGCTCGCCCATGTCGCAGGCCAGTATTTTGGCGCCTTCAGCCGCAAAAAGTCTTGCCATGGCCTCTCCCAGCCCTCTGGCACCGCCTGTAATAACCGCTGTTTTTCCCTGTAATCTCATCATTCTCTCCTTAAAATAGTATAGCCGTACGGCCGTACAGTATAATTTAAATTATGAACTATATTCATATTAATATAAAATCATGGGGTTTGTCAAACCTTTTTTTTTGAAGTATATTCACATTTATGGAATATATATTTTTTAATGATGCATCCCGCTTAAAGGGGGTAAACCTTCCGAAATCCCAGGTAGGTTTCAAAAAGATGTGCAGGATATGCGATTCTGCGGAAACGCTGTTCAGCAAGAAAGGTTTTTATGAAACCTCCATAGCGGATATTTGCCGCCACGCCAGAACCGCGGTTGGTACATTTTACATTTATTTCCAGGACAAGACGGCGATATATGATTATCTGGTCAGGAATTATTATGTTATAATTAATACTTATATTAACAAGCATATAGCAAAATGCAAAACCCGTTTCGAGATGGAAAAAGAAGGGCTAAAGGCTTTTATACGTTTCGGCCATGCTAACCCCCAGTGTTATAAAATTATCTGGGGCTCATCTCATATTGATCCTGCGCTCTTCGAAGATTATTATATCCGTTTTGCAAAAAGCTATATCGCCGCCCTGCGTAAATACAGCAAGGAGCTTATCACCATTGATTATTCGACTGCGGCATGGTTTCTGATGGGAGTGGCAAACTTCATCTGCCTAAAGGTAATTTTTAACAACAAGCGCCTGACCACAAAAGATCTGAATAAACTCACGGACGAAGTTATGACATTGCTTTCAAGGGGACTGTTCCGCAAAAAGTAATCCCCCACCGTCTTTTTGTGTTGTTCCTAGTCCCTTACCCAAAACTGCCTGAACCCATAGGCTGCGAGGCGGTTTACAGAATTATATACATCTGCCGCATGAACATTTAGCACGAGTACCCGGTGCAGGGAGCCGTACATTTCACGTCCGGCGGTGAAGCCCGCAGCCCAAATATATTGCTCGGCTCTTGCGGCGGCTTCCGGCGCAGAAAAAGAACCAACCTGCAAACGATATACTCTGTTGACGTATGGGTTAGGCCACCCCGGAATTATTTCTATTCCGGTAGACTGCTGAGGCGGTTGAACAAAATGCATCGGCTGTTGCGGCTGCTGTGGAGCAGGGGTATAAGCAGCAGGCGGAGGAGAATCCGTATATGACTGCCGGGGCGTATACACCGGTTGTTGCTCGTATACCGGCTGAGGCGGCTGAACAAACTGTTGATGATACACAGGCTGTGGCGGCGGACTCTGAATCGTTTGCACCGGCTGATGTGAATATAAAGGCGTCGCCTGAATATACTGCTGGGGCTGCTGCACGGGTGCTGCCGGCGGCGGATCAGCCGCGTATGACGGCTGAATATAAATTATTTGCGGCTGCTGTTGCTGTTGGGGCTGAGGCGGTTGTGCAAATTGTACCGGCTGTTGCGATGGTGATTGGGGCTGCTGGATACGGACACTATCTCTTCTTTCTTCGCCGCGTATAGCCCTATCTTCACGGTATTCTCTGGCTTCTCTTGCTTCCCTTCCTTCACGGGCATCCATTGCCATAAGCCATGCAAGAAAGTCAGTGTTGGAGGGCGCGGCAGCAGCCGCCGTGGAACCAGGGGCAGCAGCCGCTGTGGAACCAGGGGCAGTAGTCCACGTGGAACCAGGTGCGGCTGTCTCTGTTGAGCCTGCCGTAGAAGATGTTTTTTCCAGAACACTTCCATCTGCCGTGGATATATAGGCATTAATTGTAATTGAAAGGGGCTGTGCCGGCTCTGCAGCCTTAGCAGGTTCCACCTCTGCAATTACCGGTTCATTCACCGGAGGCACAACAGCGATTGGTTCACTTTGCGGTTCATTAATAAGCGGTCCATCAATAACCGGAGGCGGCTCCTGCGCCACAGCCGGACGGGGCCTTGCAGGCGGGCTGGTAGAGATAATCACCTCTGTTTCCGCAGTTAATCCCAGCGCTTCCCAGGCGCCGGGAGAAAGATCGATTATACGATCTCTGGCAGCAGGAATACGTCCGGTTATGGTAACTTCTGTTTCTGCGCCGGTTACGGCATTTCTTACCGTTGCCCTTGAGTTTATCGGAAGGCTTGGGTGGGAGGCAGTAAGCCCTGCGGCAGTTAATTCCTGTACAGCCCTGCCCCGCTGGGAAAAATTTGTAACCTGTGAAATAACCGGAAATACAAACAGAAATCCGGAAAATAAAGCAAGCAATAAACGCTTCATATATCTAACTGTAATTCAGATAATTGGAATTTCAAGCGTAAAACATTAAAAAATATATTTTCCCGGTATCCATTGATATATAAAAAAAATGAATTATTCTTAAATTAATGAAAAAAAATACAATTTTATTTTTATGGTTTTTGACAGCCGCAGCATCCATTTATGCCCAGATTCGGGAAGATACTCTAATTCACGTCCCCGATGTCGCAGCAGAGAGACCTGATCATGCAATATATTTCAGGGAAAACTTTGAAATGGAAATTGCCGGAGCCGGTTATACAATAACAGACAGTGAAACGGAAGCAGATTATATAATCCAGCTGGAAGTAAAACCAAATGTCATACTATATGATGACGGGACTTTTGGAGATGCTCCGCCGGATGAAGACCAATATCTTCTTCACATAGCTCTTTATTCTGCTGAAGACAGCGCGGAGATTGTTGCATTTACGTTTCCCTTCACCGAACTGGAGGAAATGTATAGTTTTAACCTGTATTTAGTTTACGAAGCCATGGCAAACGTCCCCATTACCAGATTGGCAGATGTGGAAATAGCGGAAGAAGACGATAATTGGCGGAATAAATGGCTTTATTTGCGGGTTTCCCTTGATTATCCGGTTATTTCGGCTTACATAATAAAAGAAAGTGTTAAAAGCGAAAGACCGGGTTATGATCCAATTTATCAAGGGAACGAAATTGGTGTTTTTGTCGGAGCAACAGCCGGCCTTGAACTTCAATTTCTCGACTGGATGAGCGCCGAAGCCTTTTTCAATATCAGATTCAGCGATCCCGTAGATGAATTCGCGTTTATTCCAGGCATCGGATTACAGCTTAAATTTCCGCTGAAACCTGCCAAACATTTTATGCTGTCCCCATATTTAGTTTGCAATACACAGGCGCCTACGGCAGGAAATTATGTTGATTTCCCGCAGTGGGCTGTGGGCGGAGGCTTCCAATTCGGCGCAAAAGGCGGAAGCACGGGTGCATTTTTTATTGACGCAAATTATTTATATTCCATTGGGGATGTTGTAATAAGAAACCGCTCCGGCTGGTCGCCCGAAAGGATACATTATACCCGTAATGTTATCAGCATAGGACTGGGCTATAAAATCGGCTTTTTTGACCGCCCGAAATAATTATTATTCTTCCCGAGCGGTAATATTTTCGAAATATTTTCATAAAACTTCCTAAATATTACCGATCGGTAATATTTTGTTGACTTTCCACATAAAGTGCCTTATTCTTACCGATAAGTAATATGGAGAAAACATGAATTTGAAAGATTCTAAATCCTTCGGAAAGGCGATCCGCACATACCGCAAACGCCATGGAGCCACTCAAATACAACTGGCGGCAGTTTCCAATACCGGTGCGCGTTTTATAGGCGATCTGGAAAACGGTAAACCTACTGTTCATCTTGATAAAGCTCTGCGGGTAGCGAATATTCTTGGCATGAAAATTGAAGTATCCGATTGTGATGGGGCTGCCAAGTGAGCAGAAAACTGAACGTTTATCTTTGCACAGGGGAACCTTCGCCCTTCAGGCTCGGTGCGGGTTGTGGGGAAAAGATCGGCATACTAACCGAAGATGATTTATTGCAGCTCTCATTTCAATATGATAATGAGACAAGAGCTTTATCTGTTAGTTTACCGGTCAGGGACGAAAGTTACCCACATGCTAATGCCTTTCCCTTCTTTGAAAATTTAACTCCCGAGGGTGAAGCCTTCGAAATACTCACGAAAGATCATGTTTCCGAAGATAAGGTCTTCTCCATTCTTGACCGGTTCGGCGGTGATTGTGCCGGCGCAGTTGCCTTATACGAAACAATGCCGGACAATGATGACCAAGACCTGCGCGAAATATCTTCTTCACAAATGGCGCAAATCATTGATAAGCTGCCTCAAGATCCCCTGCTTACCGGTATAGACAATCCTCCGCGTCTTTCACTGGCAGGAGCCCAGTCAAAGTTTGCGGTATATAAATCCGACGGGAAATATTATCGTTCCAGCGATAAATATCCTACAACTCATATAATTAAAATTGCGAATCGGCGGTTCCCCGGCCTGCTGGAAAATGAGTTGTTTTGCATGAAACTTGCAAAAATTATTCTGTCGAACGTTCCTGATGTTGCGTTAATGGAAACTGAAGGCCGGCAATATCTTGAGATTACCAGGTATGACAGATATATGAAAAACGGAATCGCCCGGCGCATTCATCAGGAAGATTTTTGCCAGGCCCTTGGAATTGTTTCCGGTAAGAAATATCAGGCAGGCGGCGGCGCAAAGTTAAAAGACTGTTATGAAGTTATTAACGAATTTTCTGAAAACCGTTTTACAGATATTATTCGTTTTATGGAATGGATTATTTTTAATTATTTAATCGGCAATACCGATGCCCATGCAAAAAATTTATCTATACTTCATAGTGATGATGGCATAATGCTTGCCCCTTTTTATGACTTATTGTCAACAGAGGTATACCCGGAAAATATTGTTGATCATGAAATGGCTATGCTGATTAATGGCAAGGGAAAATATAGTTCCCTAAAACCAAAAGACTTTATAGCCCTTTTTGAAAATTTAAATCAAAACGCCACGAACATGATGAGGACCTTAAAAGATATATTCGAAAACATTGTTCCGGCTGCGGAAGAACTTAGGGAAAGCCTTTCTCCGGCATCAATCCATGACGAAATAATTGCACTTATCAAAAAACGCTTTAATATACTTTTTTGATCACCCATGCCGGGCACACCTAAAAAAACCCGCCTGACCACTTGCAAGTGTTCAGGCGGGCTGAAAAAACCTAACTACTAGCAAAGCAAGTAGTCAGGTTCTCTATTCTCTACTCGTTATACCATGGCAATACGAGCCGGAAGCCGACGTTGGCGCGGTTCCACGGCAGGTAGTTGCGGTACCGTGCCACGGAACGCAGCCATGTAGTTGCGGCGAGATAGGCACCGCCGCGAGTCACACGGTCATAAACCCCTGAAGAGGGGCCTATAGGGTCGGTCTCCTCATCTGTGGTATAATCACTCCACCGATCCCAGGTCCATTCCCATACGTTGCCGCCCATATCATACAAGCCAAGGAAATTTCCCTTCTTTTGCCCTACCTGATGTGTCTTCTGATCAATAGGCCTACCTGAATCAGAAGAGTTATAAAAGTGCCATCCAATCTCATCGGCATTATTGCTCCCAGGATACGTATAGCCAAGCCATCCGGGGGCTAGCGGGTTCCCGCCTTTAGCCGCATACTCCCACTGCGCTTCAGTCGGCAATCTATATCCATTGGAACCTGCAACAATTTTCACAGCATCCCATGCTGCCAGTCTTGGATCAGTCTCTGAAGTAAGCGCTGCCCCCCAGTTATCGGGGTTTGTGCTGTTGTTTATACTGTACGCAGGGCTTAAACCCTCCATAATGCTCAACCTGTTTGCGAATACTATCACATCAAACCAGCTCACTCCCTCTACAGGATTTCTAAGACCGCTAAAATAACTGGGGTTATGCCCCATCACATCCATATACTGCTGCTGCGTTATCGGGTATCTGCTCATTCTAAATCCGCTGAGATTTACCCAATGCACATTGGGTATATTATCACCGCCGCCGCTCACAAGTTCCAATCCCATCTGAAACCTGCCGCCGGGCACTTCCACCATCTCAAGATCCGTCACTAAGGTTTTGGCATTTACGCTTGCCCATTCGCCGGTTCCGGCAACGTTCTTCGCCCTAACCAGGAAGGTATAGGGTGTATTCTTACTCAGGCCTTCAAAGGTATGGGTGAAGGTACTACCGGATACTACTACCCAGTTACTGCCTCCATTCATGGAAACCTGATACTCGGTAATCGGACTGCCGTTGCTTGCAGCCGCAGACCAGTTGAGTATTACCTTATCAAGAGCGGGGTTCGCCCTAAGGCCTACCGGCAAACCGGGCTTTGTAAAGGGTGTTGCATTCAAAGAAGCCCACTCCCCGTTACCGGCAGCGGTTACAGCCCGTACACGGAAGTTATAAGATGTCCCGTTAAGCAGCTTGCTCCCGTCACTCAGGTTTTCATAGATGTAAGTCATTTCCGTACCCACATTTATCCAGGCTTCGTTCTGGACGGAAACCTCATACCTTGTAATCGGGCTATCGCCATCGCTCGCAGGCGTTGTCCAGCTTAGCTCTACCTGGCTGTCACCGGGTGTTGCCGCGAAATTTAGTGGTGCAGAAGCCCTTTCGGCTGTCTTCCATTCCGCAAATAGATGCATATTCCCTTCTACAGTGTCAGATTCAAAGTTCCATGCAGGACCATTGACTGAGCCTTTGTGCCAGGTGTCTATCATCCAGCCGGCCCTGTCAAATATGCCATCGGGCGGACTTGAGATTTTGCGATCTCCGTCCTTTGATACGGAAACCACATGGAACTGCAACTGATCGTCCTTTTCGCCGTGGAAAATCACAACATAGTGCCCTTCAGGTAATGCAAATTCAATCCAGCGGGCATGAAGCGTCATGTTGCCGGTTACTTCGCGGCTAAAATCCCATCTCTCGCCTTCCGGGCTGCCGACATACCAGCCTGCAAGAATATGCCCTGCTCTTATTACATAAGGCTCGGACATCTGCTGGTTGTTGTGAAGTACACGGGCCGTAAGAACGCTGACATTGCCGTTTCTGGGGAATGTTCCGCCGTTGCCCTGGAAGGTCACCAGCCACGAGTTATTACCGTTAGCCGTCGTCCAGTTGGCGTAAAGGTCCATGGAGGCTGTTGCCCGCCTTGTTGCCAGGTCAATCTTCGCACCTTCCGCATTCGGACTCTCGTACCAGCCTTCTATCCCGTAATTGGCCCTGGTAAATAATACCCTGGGGTTTCCTATTATTTCGTTATTCGGAACAAAAACAATATCATATTCGGGTAAACCTCTGTTGCCCCAGAATATTATCGCATGATGCCCAGCCGGTATATCCAGAGGTATGGCCCTGGTAATGGCCGCTTCGCCGGCGCCGCTGGCATTTACAGCCTGCACCTTGAAAGTGTAGACAATGCCGTTTGTGAGGCCGGTAAAGGTGTAAGCGGTATTATCCCCCGCATCCACCCAGCTAAGACCGTTGTCGCTTGAAACCTCGTACCCAGTAATCGGGCTGCCACCGTCGCTCGCAGGTGATGTCCAGCTTAGCAATACCTGGCTGTTGCCGGGCTTTGCTGTGAAGTTTTGCGGCGCAGAAGCCGTTTTTACACGGCTGATGTTTATATCATCCGGGTTAATGACAATTTCCACGACCGTGTCCTTAATATAGGCCTTGGCCTCAAAAACGCCTGTGCCGTCAATGGCATCCAGTTGAACCTGGATAAGGTAGTCCCCGTGGGCGTCAATGGGAAAGCCCAAAAAATCGCCCGAGGGGAGGAGCCCAACCACATCCACATAGCCGGTTTTGTTAAACTGTATCGGCACAGGGGGAGCAAAATGATCTTCATATGTGAGTATAAGAGGTTCGTATTGATCGTGGCGGAGATTTAAGATAACTACCGAAGAAATAAGCGCCCTGGTGTTATTGGTGATTTTAATGGCGCCCCGGCCTGCTCCGGCGTCAGGGGGTAACAGGTCTTCCTCGTCAACATCGTTTGGAACAGGCGGCCATTCCTGGGTTATTGTGTATTCGCCGCGGTTATTCAAATAAAAGTACAAATAATGTTCCCTGACCGATTGGGGATCATTCGACGGAACAACAATGAAATTTTTGGGACCGACGGTTAACAGATTATTATCTGACCAGTAATTTACACTCCCTTCCCAGGTTCCCTGTCCCAGGGCGATGGATTGCCTGTCATTAACATTAACCCTTCCCATTGTATAATGAGAGCCGGCCATGGAGAAATGAACGCTGTCGATAACCTGGCTGTTTGTTCTGTTTACAACAACAAAGGTTGCCATTTTCGTCCTGTTTTCCGGCAGAATGACAGCGGGGATTGAGCCTTCTCCAGGCAGCGGGTCAGGCGCCGGAGTGCCTGTATCTTTCGAATCAGAAATGTTTACAAACACATCAAGTGAAATATTGTAGTTGCCGCCGGAACCGTTTCCGCCGTTTTCCATCTCAACAATATCAATATCTATGTCTCCGTCCAGGTTACGGAAAAGAGTAAGCTCTACCAAATTCTTTGGTAGCGGCAGTGGAACACTAATGGATTTACTGCCCGATTTAATATTATTGGCATTTAAGAAATCTTCGTATTGTATTTCTACCAGATAATTGTGCTCACTTGGATTAAGATATACAGCCTTTTTTTCCAGGCTTCTTGGCCTGTTTCTAAAGGATGTTTCGTGCGGAAGTTTGTTTTTTGAATCTTCCACCCAATCCGGCTGGGTTATGGAAACCTCTTTCACATCCACGGTTTTTGACCGGTTTGAAATGACAAGAACAGAAGAATCTGCATCGCTGACGTTAATATCTCCTGTAATGTGTAAACTTAAGCTGTCCGGATCGAAGTTCATGGGGTTAAAACAGGATAGCAAAACAGCGGGAATCCCCAAAATTAGTAATCTTTTTAAATTTTTCATAAAATCCTCCATAAAATTATTAAATTAAACATGACTATTACAGATGCGAATGAAAGACGCAAAGTAAATTCAGAGGCATGTTATTTTTAATTGACAGACCAGGCGGAAGGCCAAGCCTGCCGTAAAAAAGCATTCATACTTTCTAATGTAAATGTAATAAAACCTGTGTCTGGCGGCAACAAAAAAAGGTTAATTGAAGGGAAGCTATTTGCCCTTGGCAGGCGGAAAAATACTCTAGGAATATCGTTCCAGGAAACGTTTCAGCCGGTCACTTGACGGGTTATCAAGCACTTCGGGCGAACCGTATTCGATTACCACGCCTTCGTCGATAAAAAGAATGATATCGGCAACCTGGCGGGCGAACTGCATCTCGTGGGTTACGATAATCATCGTCGTATTTTTATCCGCCAGGCCGCGGATTACTTTTAATACTTCGCCTGTTAATTCGGGATCGAGGGCGGAGGTTGGTTCATCAAAACACAAAATATCGGGCTTTAGCGCCAGTGCCCTGGCGATGGCAACACGCTGCTGCTGGCCGCCGGATAACTGGTACGGATAAAAATCCCTTTTACTGGACAGACCGGTTTGTTCCATCAGCAGCATGCCCTGGCGGTGTATTTCAGCCAAAAAAGTCTTCTTGTTTTTTTTATAATCGGGCAGCTTTTTTGCGGCCAGCTCGCGGGCCAGCACAATATTCTCAAAGGCGGTGTACTGCGGAAAAAGGTTAAAGGCCTGAAAAACAAGCCCGAAATGCAGCCGTTTCTGTCTTATGCTCTGCTCGTCAAGCCGGCCCTTTTCCGCAGAATCATATAAGGTTTCGCCGCGCACAACAATACGCCCGCTATCGGGCCGTTCCAGAAAATTTAAACAGCGTAAAAGCGTTGTTTTACCGCTGCCCGAAGAACCGATAATGGCAAGCACCCTGCCTTCATCAAGCGAAAAACTGATATCGTTCAGTACCTCGGCAGTGCCAAACCGCTTTACAATGTTCTGTACTTCCAGAATAGCCATGTTTATCCTTACCCGGGCTTATCGAACCGGCTCTTAAGCCTTAAAATAATCCAGTCTTTTTTCTATATGTCCAAACAATAGAGTCAGGATTCCCACAAACAGCAGGTAGTAAACTCCGGTATAAAACAACGGCCAAATCAGGCCGGTAGTCATAATATCTTCTGCAACCTTTATTATTTCCATTACTACGATTACACGGGCCAGAGCAGTGTCTTTGACCAGGGTGATAACCTCGTTTGCCATGGGCGCCATAATTCGTTTAACGACTTGTAAAAGTACAACACGAAAGAAAATCTGGGATTTTGTCATTCCCAGAACCTGCCCCGCTTCGTATTGACTGCGGGAGATGCTTTCGATGCCGCCGCGGTAAATTTCGCTGAAATAGCAGGCGTAATTGAATACGAAGGCAATAACCGCCGCATTAAACCGGGTCGCAAAAGGTGTACCAAAAATGATGCCCGGCACATAAAAGATAACCAATACCTGGAGCATCAGAGGCGTACCCCTGATAATCCAGACAATCATTTTTGTAAGATAACGAAGCGGAAAAAACCTGGACATGGAGCCAAATGAAATCACTAGACCCAGGGGAAGCGCGAACAAAAGCGTTAATGCGAACAACTGAAGCGTGGTACGAAAACCAAGCAACAGCCTGAATGTGACTTCTAAAAAACCCATAAATTGGTTTTAAATTTACATGTCCTGTATTCTGGTTGTATCCAGCTTAAGGGTATTTTCCAAACCGTATTTTTGAGCCAGCCTGCTCATCGTTCCATCGTTAAACAATTCCTGAATAGCCCGATTGACCCTTGCGACCAGGGGGCTGCCCTTGGAGAAACCAATGGCATAAACTTCAGCATCCATTTCGATGGGTGCAATCATCAAGTCGGCATTATCTCCTACACCGACCAGTTGCTCGGCGAGAAGAATATCGACCATCGCAAAATCGACAGCCCCGGACTTAACCTCGATAAAGGTGTCTATTTGCGCAGATGAACCGATAAATCTGCCGCTTTCCCCGATGGCTTCCTTCGCGATGCTTTCACCGGCTGAACCGGCTTCCGCCGCTACAGTTTTACCAACCAGGTTTGCCAAAGAGCGGAAGTCTCCGGCTCTTGATGTCCTGATTACCACTGCCTGCTGGTTAAGCATATAGCTGTACGTAAAATCGACATCCTCGTATCTCTGCCTTCCGGTTACCGAATCGACAACATTTGCCGTCATTCCGTTCCAGATACAGGAGATGGTACCGGCCTGGAGCTCGATAAATTTCCTGCCCCACTCAATCTGCTGAAACTCCACCTGCATCCCCAGCTTGGCGCCCACAGCCTGGGCAAATTCCGTATCAAAACCCGTCCAATTCCCGTTGCTGTCCAGGTAATTCATGGGCTCAAAGAGAGTAACCCCACAGATGAGTTTTTCACCTGCGCCGTCTCTTCTGCCTCCGGCAAAAACCATTCCGGCAATGACCAGAAGGCACACCAATGCAAAAACAATCCTTTTCAACTTGTCCTCCAAATAATATAAAGTTTACCCTACAATACCGCAAATTCGGCCATTTAATCAAGAGACTGCCATCGGGCAGATCACTTCCTGCCGAACAGCTTTCTGGGCGCTTCCTTTTCCGTTATGCGATCAAGAACGATAATTGCCAGCCGTTTGAATTGCGGCGGAAGCAATTCCTCGTCCGGTGTATTGTAGTATTCAAGCAGACTGTTCAACTCGGCACGGGACTGCTGGTATTTTTTCTGTTTGTAATGTATAAATGCAATTTCGTACTCGGCGGTAATTACAAGGTCGATGCTGCTTCGGTTCCTGTCGAGCAGGGCCTCGTAATAATCCAGGGCCGTCTTGTAGCGGTTACGATCGGATGCTTCCTGAGCGCGCTGGATCAGCTCCGCCGGTGAAAGATCATAACTGATATTTACCGTAGAAGCGCAGGAGAAAAACAAAAGAACCACCGGAACAATAAAAATACGTAAATTGAAAGGATTTTTGTTCATTCCCTTATTATACAGCCCAAATTCACCTTGGTAAATAGCATGTTTTAGGTACACATTTCTATCATTGCTATAGTTGTAAAAAGAAGGCACAATAAACCATGAACAAGCGGAGAACATCATGATTGCAGGCATAATCGGCGCCACAGGTTATACAGGGGCGGAGCTGGTCAGGCTGCTTTACGGTCATCCAAAAATCGAGAAAATGCTTTTAAGTTCGGTAAATTTTGAGGGACAGAGCATCGAAGAAGTTTACCCCAACTTTTTGGGTAAAATCCCCGGTAAATTACTGAATGCCGAAGAAGTGATCGCAGCCTCGGATTTCATCTTCGCCGCCCTGCCCCACGGCACGGGCGAGTCTTTTGCCCATGCCTGCATGGAGCGTAAAATTCATTATATTGATCTTTCCGCGGACTTCCGCTTCGACGATGATGAAGCGACATTCAGCGCATGGTACGGTAAGCCTTACAAACACAGCGAACTGCACAAACGCTCGGTATACGGTCTGCCGGAACTGAACCGCCGCCGGATAAGGGAACTTGCCGCATCGGCAGCGGTAATTATCGGCAACCCCGGCTGTTATCCGACGGGAGCATCGTTGGGCGCTTTTCCTGCTCTGGCAAAGGGCCTTGCCGCCGGCACAATCATTGTGGACTCAGCCTCGGGCATTACAGGCGGCGGCAGGGAGCCCTCACGCTCCTTCCATTACCCGGAATGCGCCGACTCCATCGCTCCATACAAGGTTGGTCAGCACAGGCACACACCGGAGATTGCCCGTAACTTTGCGGCAATGGCCGGCGGCAATCCAGTGCCAGCCCTGATCTTCACTCCGCACCTTGCGCCGATGAACCGCGGCATCCTCAGCACAATTTACATCCCCCTTGCACCTGAGTGGCGCGTAACGCCGCACACAGCCGGCGGGATAAGGCTGCCGTCGAAGGAAGTCGAAGCAAAAACAGTGCAGATACATGATCTATATGCGGATTTTTACAAAGACGAACCCTTTGTAAGAGTACTGCCAGCCGGCCTTACAGCCTCGACCAACCGGGTGCGGCAGTCCAATTACTGCGATATATCCGTTCACATGGAGCAGGGCGGCGGCACACTTATCATTGTTACAGCTATCGACAATATGGTAAAAGGCGCCGCAGGCCAGGCTGTTCAAAACATGAATATAATTTTTGGCTTTGACGAAAAGACCGGACTGGAAGCAATTCCGGCTTTATTTTAAGAGCTCACCTTACGCAAGGAGTTAAAACATGAAGAATTCTAACCACAAACCACGCGAACAACACGAACCGTTAGTATTAAATTCTGCAGATTACCATCAAAAAATCATATTATTTAGAAAAAATAATATGTTAAGAAAGTTAAGGAAGTCCTCTAAACAACAAGTTCGTGATAGTTTGTGAGGTTCGTGGTAAAAAAATAAGAAAAGTGTGTAATATGAGTAAAGAGGTTATAAAAATGAAAGAAATTACAGGAGGCGTCTGCGCCCCAAAAGGATTTAAAGCCGGCGGCATCTGGTGTGGCATTAAGGCCGGTTCAAAAAAAAGGGATTTAGCCCTTATATATTCGGAAAAAAGCTCTGATGCGGCGGCGATGTTTACAGCTAACAGGGTAAAGGCCGCCAGCGTGCTGGTAAGCCAGGAACATCTTGCCGGCGGAAAACTGCGCGCCATTATCGCCAATTCCGGCAACGCCAATGCCTGCACAGGTCAGGCCGGGCTGGATGCAGCCAGGCGCATGGCGGAGCTTGCAGCCGCCGAATTGAAAACAAACCCAAAAGAAGTTGCCGTTGCTTCCACCGGCGTCATCGGCGTTCCCCTGCCAATTGCCGCGATAGAAAGCGGCGTTAAGCCCCTTGTAAACAGCCTGCACAGCGGCGAAGAAGGTCATGCCGCCGCTCTGGAAGCGATAATGACGACCGATATCCGCAAAAAGGAAATCGCGGTAGAAATCGAAATCGGCGGCAGCCGGATTGCCATTGGCGGCATGACCAAGGGCTCGGGGATGATGCACCCCAATATGGCTACAATGCTATGTTTTCTTACCACCGATGCCGCCATTTCGCCGGACGCCCTGGATAAAAGCCTTCGCCTGGCCGTCCAGCGCTCCTTCCACCGCATCACCATAGACGGCGACACTTCCACCAACGACACTGTAATCATCATGGCAAACGGCGAGGCAGGGAATCCGCCAATCACGGCCGGCAGCGCCGCCTGCGAAATATTTGCCGCCGCCCTGGAAAAATGCTGCATCGCCCTCGCCAGGCAAATGGCGCGCGACGGCGAAGGCGCCACAAAACTCCTTACCGTTACGGTTAAAGGCGCCGCTGACGAAAAGACAGCCGAAGTTATGGCGCGCACGGTAGCGGGTTCCAGCCTGGTCAAAGCCGCATGCTTCGGGGCGGATGCCAACTACGGCCGTGTGTTATGTGCACTGGGGTATGCCGGCCCCGATTTTAACCTGGAAAAAACCGGCGTTGTTTTCAAAAGCCGCGCCGGAGAAATAGAATTGTTCAAGAACGGCATGCCCGTTCTGTTCTCCGAAGAAAACGCAAAACGTATTCTTAGCGAAGAAGAAATCGAAATCGTCGCCGATCTTGGCGGCGGCCCGGGAACGTCAACAGCCTGGGGCTGCGATCTTACCTACGATTATGTTAAAATAAACGGAGATTACCGCTCATAGAGGAAAACCGATGAATCAAAAAATAATCGACAGCAGCGACAGGGCAGAAATATTAATTCATGCCCTGCCCTACATAAAACGTTTTTATAACAAAACAATAGTGGTTAAATACGGCGGAAACGCGATGATCAGCGAACAGCTTAAAATGGCCGTAATTCAGGATATTATTCTTATGTCATGTGTCGGCATCCGCACCGTGCTGGTACACGGAGGCGGTCCGGAAATAGACGCAATGCTAAAAAAAACCGGCAAAGAAAGCCGCTTTGTAGACGGGCTGCGGTATACAGACGAAGAAACAATGGAAATTGTCCAGATGGTTCTTTGCGGCAGGATAAACAAGGAGATAGCCGGCCTGATTGAAAGTAACGGAGGCAGGGCTGTCGGCCTAAGCGGAATCGACGGCTCCATGCTAAAGGCCCGTCTGATAAACGGCAGAGAGCTTGGACTGGTAGGTGAAATAACAGAGGTAGACATATCCATATTGAACACTGTTTTGGATTCAGGAGTTATCCCTGTAGTATCATCTGTTGCTCTTGGAACAGGCGAAACAGAGGGACAGGCCCTGAACATCAACGCGGATACCGCAGCAGCCAAAATAGCCGCAGCCCTCGGTGCGGAAAAGCTTGTGCTAATGACGGATGTGCAGGGAATACTTCGCGACGTTCAACAGCCGGATTCCCTGATAAAATCCGCAACCCGCAAAGAACTGGAAAAGTATAAAAAAGAAGGCGTCCTTAGCAAGGGCATGATTCCCAAGGCGGATTGCTGCATTCTGGCGCTGGACGGCGGCGTAAAAAAAGCCCATATAATCGACGGACGCCTTCCACACGCCCTCTTAATAGAACTTTTCACCGATGAGGGAATTGGCACAATGATTACGGATAACGCATAATGCACATAAAAAGAATTCTTTTAATTATTGCCGTTATTTATCTTGCTACAGCGCCTGCCCTTTATGCCCAGAGAAGAGGCGAAAATCTTACAATCAAGATCGCTGTAGCGGGGCCGGGCAATGAACTTTATTTTTGGTGGGGGCACATCGCTCTGGTAGTAGAAGACTCCGCTACAGGCAGAAGCAACTTTTTCGACTACGGGCTTTTCTCTTTCGAGAACGAAAACTTTTTTACAAATTTTGCAATGGGCAGGCTCCTCTACTCAAGCGGCGCCTCCCCCTCGATTATCAATATCGAAGGCTACATAGAAACAAACCGCAGTGTAGTATTTTATACTCTTGATTTGCCGCCGGAAAAGAGAGAGGAAGTACGCATTTTCGCCGAAAACAATATCCTTCCCGAAAACAGGGATTATTTTTATCACCACTTTAGAGATAACTGCTCCACCAGGATACGGGACATAATCGATCTTGCGACAGACGGACGGTTCAAGGAACAATACGGCGAGGCTCCAAGCCGCTTTACACTGCGCCAGCATGTGCGCCGCCACACCTGGTTTAATCCCTTTATCGACTGGATTTTGAATTTCTGGATGGGACAGGGTATTGATGTTCCCATAACAGTCTGGGACGATATGTTCCTGCCCTCCGAGGTCGGAAAACGTATCGATGAATTTTACTATACCGATAATAACGGCGATAGCCGAAAACTGGTCTCAAAAATTGAAACCATCTATAAAGCCGTGAACCGCCCCGCTGTACTCGACACCCCCCGCAGACAGTGGCCGAGGGAACTTGCATTCAGCCTGGCTGTATCCGCCGTTCTTGTCCTGTTCTTTTTTTTACACATAAAAAAATACCGGTCGGGACAGATACTGATCGGCATAAGCCAGGCTTTGGCAGGGCTGATATTCGGCGGCGCGGGCCTGCTCCTTTATTTTTTGGCCCTATTTACCAACCATGACTACACCTATGCAAACGCCAATATGCTCTTTGGAAGCCCGCTTCTGCTCGCGGCAATTCCCCTCGGCCTGCGTTATGCGCTAACCGATGATATGTGGAAGCTTGCCGTTACATACCGGCTCCTGCTTATCCTGTGGTTTGTTACAACACTGGGTGCCCTTGCATCAATACTTATAAAAATCCTTCCCTGGTTTTGGCAGCAAAATCTTACCGACCAGATGCTGATGCTTCCCATAGCCCTGACCCTTACTGTCGGACTTTTCTTGCTGCCAAGGGTAAGGCTGTAAAAAGACAGGCAAATGGGTGTTTTGGAAGAATGGCGTAAAATAAAATACACGGAAACCTTTGAACAGGAGCTTAGGGGGCTAAGCCGCCGCAGGCTCGCCGATCCGCTCTGTAAAGTTGAGGATCTGGAGGGAATTCTTAAGGCCCTGTATATAAACAACGGCGCCGACTGGGGGGGCCGGGGCGACGTGCAGGACATAATCCTGGCCGCTACAATAGCGGCCTATGAGCACTTTATAGCCGAGTGGAAAAGGGGCAAAAGCCATACAATTTTGTAACTTTCCCCCGCCTTATTGGTTGTATAGACAGCAGCTAGAGAGCATTTCATGTTCCTCCTATCTTTTTACCCCGGAGTTACTCCTTTCTCCGGGGTTTTTTCTTTTACCGGGGTTTATGGAAATTTTCATATTGTAAAACTTGTTAAACCGTCCGTTTTTGTGTAAAATGATTATTGTAGAAGTTTGGACACCGGGATTGAGAAAGGGAAATGAGAAGGAAAAACAAGGATTTTAAGTACATTATGAGCCTGGATTCAGAGTTGAATCAGATTCAGGATTTGGATGTACTTTTGGAAAGAATACTTCTGGAAGCGCGCAAGGTTGTCAACGCCGATGCCGGCTCCATTTACGTCGTAACATCAGAGCTTGCCAAAGAGGCCGAAAAACTTTCGATAAAATACTCCCAAAACGATACGATTAAAAAACAGCTTCCCCCCGGAGAAAAGATGATATATTCTGTCTTTTCGGTGCCGATAGACGAGAAGTCAATATCCGGCTACTGCGCCTTGACCAAAAAGCCCATTAACATTCCCGATATGTATAACATAGAGCCCAACGCACCTTTTTCCTTTAATTCAACATTCGACAAAATTTCCGGGTACAAGACCACATCAACCCTTACAGTTCCGCTGGTTACAGCCCACGGTATTTTAATGGGCGTAATCCAGGTTATTAACGCAAAAGATAAAAAAGGACATACAATACCGTTTTCCGCCGACGATGAACTACTGATTACCCATTTTGCAGCTAACGCAACCATAGCCCTGCAGCGCGCCTATATGACAAGGGCGATGGTTTTACGGATGATAAAAATGTCGGAACTAAGGGACCCCAAGGAAACGGGAACCCATGTAAACAGGGTTGCCGGTTACTCTGCGGAAATATATGACCGTTGGGCTTACCATCGCGGTGTCTCTCAGGTAGAACGGGATAAATTCAGGGATATTCTGAAAATCGGCTCCATGCTGCACGATGTCGGGAAAGTGGCAATCTCCGATGTCATTCTTAAAAAACCGGCCCGCCTAACACCGGAAGAATACGCCATTATGCAAAACCATACTCTTTACGGTGCGGTTCTTTTCGATGACGCCCAGTCGCCGGCGGATCATCTTGCCAGGGAGATTGCCCTTTCACATCATGAAAACTGGGACGGAACAGGATATCCGGGCTATGTCGATCCGGTATCAAGAGTCCCGTTAAAACTTGACAGTTCGGGAAAACCTCTGGGAATGAAGGGAGAGGAAATACCGCTTGGGGGCAGAATTGTCGCCATTGCAGATGTATTTGACGCTCTGTGTTCAAAGCGGGTTTACAAGGAGCCGTGGTCAGAAAGCCAGGTGTTATCCGAAATGCGTAAACTCGCCGGTTCAAAATTCGATCCTGAGCTGATTGATGTTTTCTTCGAGATACTTCCTGCCATAAAACAAACCCAGCAGTTGTACCCGGAAGAATAGTAACGCCGACAATATTAAAAAGGAGGCGGCAGTGAAACAATATCGCATTAAAATTATGTTATTTACGTTTGCCGCCGCCGCGATATGCACAACATGCGGGGGATCTTCCGTAAACGGCGAAACTTCCGAAAATGGCGGGTACACAGAAAATGGCAGCCACACCGGAAGCGAAATCACTTCTGAAAAAGAATTCCTGGAACACTTCGGCAAAGGCCGTCTGCTGATCGGAGCAATGGCAAATGATCCCTTTTTTGCTCAAAACCCGAATTTACTGGATGTAAGGTATTTATATTTGTCAGATGCCATTTTTACAGGGCCTGCAGTTCCAACACAATTCAATGCAGCAGACGAAAGATGGTGGGGGTGGTGGCAGGATCGCAGCCGGCCGCCGGGTCAATACCTGAGGGACTTTTTGAACAAAACAGAACAAGCCGGACAGATACCAATGATCACCTATTATACATTTGCACAGACTTCCGGCAGAGAATCGCAGGTGTCCCCCGCAAATGATGTTTCATTTTTAACAAGATATTTCAATGACTGGCGCTTCATGCTTCAGCAGATAGGGAACTGCAGGGCTATCATACATATCGAGCCGGATCTTTGGGGCTATGCACAACATCGCATAAAGGAAAATACAGGAAACGATAACGATTTATCTCCTGAACAACTTCCTGCCAGGGTTCGCGATGCCAACCCGGCAGACGGAGCGGGATTCAACAATACATTTGCAGGATTTACAAAATGTCTTATATACATGGCAAGAAAATATGCACCTAATGCACTTGTCGGGCTGCACGCCTCCGCCTGGGCAACAGGCAGCGATATAAATATAAACCGAAACCCGGGGCTTAACATAAAAGCGCATGCCGCTCTGGTCGGGAACTTTATGCTGGAACTGGGCGCCGGCGAAGCGGATTTCCTGGCTGTTGAAGCCCTGGACAGAGACGCTGATTATTACCAGCTCAGGCGCGGAGAGAATCGCTGGTGGAATACCAACAGCACTTTGCCGAATTTTGCCCAGCACTTCCAATGGGCGGCGGAACTCAAAACCATTATCGGAAAGCCGCTGGTCTGGTGGCAGCTTCCGGTAGGCTACTCAGGCTCTCCCAATATTGATGCAGTTTACCCTTTTACTCAGGGGCATGAGCAGGGATATAAAGATAACCGTGCCGACTATTTTTTGACACATACTAACGACATTGTTTCCATGGGAGGGGTTTTAATTGCTTTCGGCGCGGGAGCAGATACGCAGACCAACCCACTTACAGACGGAGGCAATCTGGCGCGCCTTATCAGAAATTATAAACAGTCTACCGCGGGGTACGGCTATTAGCGCAATGGCGCCTTGAGTTTAACACCCTGTCCAGGCTATCGGCATAAGTTTTAAGTTCTTTTCTCCCGTAGGATTTTTTACGCTCGATCCCCAGTCCGCTTTCGGCAAGGTCTACCATAAAGTTACGCAGGGAAAGCAGTTCGTTTATATTTTCCCCGGTAAAGACACGCCCGCGGTCGTCAATAACCGTAACATTTCTTTCGACAAGACGTTTGGCCAGGGGAACATCACGGCTTATCGCAATATCGCCTGCTTCCGCCAGTTCAACAATTCTGTTATCGGCGGAGTTTTCACCGTTGGGGCATACTTCCATCAGCTCATCGTCAATGCCCGGTAGCCTGCGGTTAGCTGCAAACACAGCCCTGATGCCAAGGGCCGCCGCCCTACGCTGAGTAAGTTCCCTCGCCTCTTTTGGACAGGAATCGGCGTCCACAAGAATTTTCATAAGCTTCCCTGGAGGCCGCTTCCTTCCAGGCAGTCCCCGGCGGCGGCGGCATAGAGCGTGTAATCTCCGGAAAAATCCAATCCCTTTCCGCCTGCGGGGATAAAAAACGATTCGCCCTTTTTGAATGTTGCGCCGCCTGAAATTTCAAGTTCTCCGCCGTTAACAATACAGACAGCCGGCCCCTCCGGAGAGTGCATCTTTCCGCACAGGAGCGAAAGGTAAAACTCAGCGCAGGGCGCCGGATAATGAAGGGGCTTGCCGGCGGGGGGCGCCTTGAAAATCTGCGGTATAAAGGGAACAAAATCGAGAATATTAACCAGCTCCCGAATATCAACATTTTTTGTTGTAAGCCCCCCGCGCAGTACATTGTCCGAATTAGACATCAACTCCACTCCAAAGCCGCTGATGTAAGAGTGCATTGTTCCAGAGCCGGTAAAAACAGCCTCTCCGGGCTGCAGGGTAAGAATGTTCAGATATAGGGGGCTCAATATCGCCGGATCGCGGGGGTACATTTCGGCAAAACACAGCATCAGTTCCCGCTGTTCAGTAGAAATTGTGTTATCGCCGGACATTAACAGCCCGCTGCAAATTCTGTTTCCAATTTCCTCAATTTGCGCCCCCGGCAGATTAAAAAGGGCTGTGAAAAATTTTTCCAGCGGCTTTTCGCCGGATCCAATGGCGGCAATTAACGGCGCAATAATCCCGCGCAATGAAGAAAACGCTTCAAGAAAGCCGTGGATTTCTGCCGGCTCTCGAAAACCGCACATCATTGTAAAGGGGGTAAGGGCGCAGATGATCTCCGGCTTGTGGTTTGGATCCCTGTAATTACGTTTTGGATCGTCCAGGGCAAGGCCGGCACTGTTTTCCCTTTCAAAGCCTGCCCTCGCCTGGCTGATGTTCGGGTGGGCCTGGATGGAGAGGGGCTTTCCTGCGGCAAGCAGTTTGAACAGAAAAGGAAGCTCACCGTATTGCCGCGCTGTTTTTTCTCCGAGGAAGTATTCAGGGTTTCCGGCGATTAGTTCTGCAAGGCTTATTTTCCCGCCCGCCGCCTCCGCCAGGGAGGGCGCACCCGGATGGGTTCCCATCCACATTTCGGCCCAGGGAAGGCCTTCCCTGTTTTCAAGACCGAGGAAAGAGGGGATCGCATCAACAGACCCCCAATCATAGTGCCTTATTTTGTTGTGGAGTTTGTAAAAGCCCCCGGATTCACTCATTATCGGGAACCTTTTTCAAAGCCTGATCGAGTCTGGCAATTAGGTTCCATGTCCGTTTTTCCGCTTCCAGTTCTTCGCCCTGCCTGTTAGCCTCGGCTTCCCCTTCGCGCTGACGCATTTTGTTTATCTCGTCGCATAACAAAAAGCCTGTCAGAATAGCCACATTCAGGGCGTCTTTAATGCCGGAAATACTTTGAGTGTTTTCGACCGCGGCCTTGTATTGTTCCAGGACTTCCAGTAAATATGTTTCGTCTTCCGCGACAGTTATGGTGAATTTCGTTCCCAGAATATCCAGCAAAAGCTCATTCACCGCAGCAAACTCCTAAAAAATATCCAGCTCACCGTCCGCAGAACGTGAATCATCATCCTCGCCGGCCAGGGGATCGGCAATATCTTTTTCGATTTCTCCCTCAGGAATCTCAAAGAACATCTCCGCCGGCGCCGGCTGTTTGGCCGCCGCAGGCTTGCTTGTAACAGGTTTAGCTGCCGCAGGGCTTTCTTTCGGCGGCGGTGCTTCCTGCTCCCTGGCAGGGGTTTTTGCAGCAGGTGATTTAGCCGCGCCCTTAGCGGCGGTCTGTTTTTCCTTCAGGCTCTTGTCAATGGCATCTTCAAACTGGCTCAGCCTGTCCAAAGCAGAAAGTATTCCGTCCTCAATACGGCTCTGATCTTCCTTAAAACGCATAACAAGCACTTCAAGCTCATCAACCCGCTTCTGATAGGCATCCAGCTTTACACGCCATTCCGATTCTTTTTTTAACAGGGCGGCATTTTCCGCGTTTACACGATCAACATGCTCTATAGCCCTGGCAACTTTTGTCTCCAGCAGTTTAACCTGCTCAAGGCTGACCATGGTTTATGCTCCCAACGCCGCTTTGGCTTTTCCGACTATCGCCCTGAAAGCCGGCGCATCTTCTGTGGCAAGCCACGCCAATGCCTTGCGATCTATGGCAATTTCCGCCTTACCCAGCCCGGCAATCAGCCGTGAATAGGAAATGCCCTCTTCCCGACATGCTGCATTTATCCTGATGATCCACAGTTTTCTAAACTCCCCCTTCCGGTCGCGCCTGTCCCTGTATGCATAGGACATGGCCTTGGTAACGGCATCCTTGGCTGTTTTGTAGTTCGTACTCCTGCGGCCCCAAAAGCCCTTGGCTTGTTTAAGTATCTTTTTACGATGGTTCTTTCTTTTGGAACCGTCTATTGCTCTTGGCATAATTATCCCCTTGTACCTTTAGCCGTAAGGCAAAAGCTGTTTTCTGATAACCGGAACATTATCGCTGGACAGAATACCCGCACTGCGCAATTTCCGTTTTCGCTTGGTCGACTTTTTTGTTAAAATATGGCGCAGATTCTGTTTTTTGTACTTAACCTTTCCGCTGCCGGTAAAGGAAAAGCGTTTTGCCGCGCTCTTTTTGGTTTTCATTTTAGGCATTTGCCACCTCTCTGAATATACTAAGCCTCACATTGGAAGCTTCTATTTTTTGGATTTAGGACTTAAAACCATGGACATAAACCGGCCTTCCATTGCAGGCGGTTTATCCATAACATAATCCCCTTCGATTCGCGCAAGAACATCCTTTAACACATCCAGTCCAAGTTCTGTATGGGCAAGCTCACGGCCTCTGAACCGGATTGTAACTTTGACCTTGTTGCCCTCGCCCAAAAATCCTTTGATATGTTTGGACTTAAAATCCAGATCATGATCGTCGATCTTCGGCTGCATCCGGATTTCTTTTAATTTTAATAGTTTCTGTTTTTTCTTGGAATCCCGGACCTTTTTTTCATTTTCAAACTTGAATTTGCCGTAGTTCAGTATCTTTACCACCGGAGGCACTGCCTGGGGCGCTACCTCTACAAGGTCAAGACCTGCTTCCCTGGCAAGCGCAAGCGCTTCCACGACCGGCATAATCCCCTGATGCTCTCCCTCATCCCTGATGAGACGCACTTCCTGTACCCGAATCTGCTCATTAATCCTTAAATCCTTATCCGCCAACTGGCCTCCTTAATACTTTCCGATCCAACGGGGGAGGATCGGTTATTATTGGTCATTTTATCAAATTTGCCGGGTTTGTGTCCAGAGGATTCCCCCCAATTACCGCATCGTAAGAACGGCTGCGCCGCCGCTAAGAATCGCCGTAACCGGGATCGCTATCAGTGTAAAATTCCGCCAGAATTTTGAGGTTTTTTCGTATTTCGCCGATAAGGCCGACTGCATCCTGTAGGTTTCGGACATTTCGTTCAGCCGTACTTGAAAGGCTTGCAGTAATTTCTCCTGCTCTGTGATTATGTTCTCGTAGGTTTCGATTAAGTTCCCGCTCTCGCTCAAGTTCCTGTGCAAGTCTTCCAATAGTTTCTGCTGCTCTTCCATGTTCAAAAGCGTACCGGTGATCAAGTTCTCCAATTGTTCCAGGTCCTCTTCGACAAATGAAAAATCCTGTGAGTAAAGCGCCGGCGAGAAAAGCAGCAAAGAGATAACAAAACAGGCGAATCGGTTTAATTTCATGCAAGAGATAACTCCTCAAAACAATTTAATTTCATAAATGTATGCCCGAAATTGAAACTGAAAGCGGCTGCGCAAAGCCCTTCCGATGGCTGACGGTCTGATAGACATCTTTTTTTTAATAAAACCAGATTAACCATATACCGAAATCCATCACTGTATAATTCGCTTTTTATAACCACGCCGATGCCATCGTCAGGGCTTGTGCGCACCGCTTTCATAACATTTCCATGGCACACATTTACAAAGCAAAAATGATTTGCGTCACTAACATGAGAAAAGCCCGTGCGCTACTCTGTCGTTGTGGCTTATGCGTGTTATTTCTGCCTATATAAACAAAAGTAAGAAAAATTAGCTTTAAGGGCAAGAGAAAAACCTGTTTTTATATATTCGTTTAATTGTTTTCTAATTGTAAAGCAATATTTAAAACAACCTGAACGAACTTTTCAGGTTCTTCAACATTCGGAGAATGTGCTGATTCTTCAAATGCAAAAAATGATTTACCGGGTGCTTCTATTATTTCAAAATACCCACGAGATAATGCGTATGATACCTGATAATCGTATTTCCCGTGAATAATATAAACGGGTACTTGAAATAAAATTGATGGTTCAAACAGGTTGTTTTCTATAATATAATCCCACAAATGTTCTAATGAAAATGACATTCCCCGAATAAATTTTAATTTTTCTGAAAAAGTATACCCTTTAAAAAACAGTATATCCTTAACCAATCCGGCCATAGAAAAATTATCTCTTATGACTCCGATCCCGTATTTATTCATCAATGGTGATCGAACATTACCAATATATTCCAAAGTTGGAAAATCAAAAGCATTTTTATTAACCTTTTCCAGATTTCTGACGGCCGATTTGTCGCCTATCTCCATTGCATGTTGCAGCATATAATCATAAGCCAATTTTTCAGACTCTAATTGATTGGTTACCTGCCCAATACCAATGTAAGCCATATAATTCCCGGGATATTTTTCAATGGTTTTTATACCCAGAAATGAACCCCATGAATGTCCCATCAGATATATTTTTTCCTTGTTAAAACGATGCTTTAGATATTCGGTTATTTGGCGTGTGTCTTCCACCATTTGTTCGAGCGTCATCGTGTTTATTTCAATAGAATTGCTGAAACTCATACCTGCTCCACGCTGATCCCAATAACAAACAGTAAAGTGTTTTTCCAGGCGTTCATTGGTCTCGTATTGATAAAACATAGCTAATTCAGGACTGCCAGGACCGCCGTGCAGGAAAAGAATAACAGGGTTTTCCGGATTTTCAGAGCGTAAGAAAAATCCCTGCTGTATTCCATTAATTTCAATGAACTGTTTTTCTGCAAGCGAGTCGGCAATTACATTTCCCTCTTTATCTTTTAGCTGCTTCAACCTGCCAGGACTGTTTATTGCTAAAACAACCAACCCAATCAGCAAAACACCAATAACAGACGATATTGTTATCCCAAATATTTTAATAATTCTTTTCATTTTTTCTCCTGTGTTCTTATGCAGAATTTTTATAAATTTGTCAAAAAATAATTTTAAATACTCATATTATTATATTACCTAACTGCAGCATATATACAAGGCCGGCTGAACGGACTTTGGAAAACAGCTCAAAGAGGCGTTGTCCCCCTAACCGTGCATCTGATCTCCCGTTGCTGCCCGCCGGGAGTCAAAAATGTTTCCAGCTGGGGAACAGCCTGCGTACACTGTGTTGTTGCTTCGGCGCATCTTGGAGCAAAGGGACAGCCGCTCTCCGGCCGCGCGGGATCTGACACTTTTCCGGGAATGGTCAGCAGCCGGCTCTGCGAATAATGGCTGCCGAAGCGGGGCGAGGCCGCAAGCAGGGCGCGTGTGTATGGGTGCCGGGGATCGCCGGTAATATCCGCTGCGCTGCCGGATTCCATTTCAAGGCCGCCGTACATTACCATTATGCGATCTGAAATTTCAGCTACCAGATCAATATCATGGCTGATAAAAATGATCGAAATATTTCTACGGCGGCGCAAAGTTTTTAATAAATCGATAATCTGCTTCTGTATCGTAAGATCCAGCGCCGTAGTCGGCTCGTCGGCTATCAGCAAATCGCAGCCCTGGGCAAGCGCGAGTGCAATGCCGATACGCTGCAGCTGGCCGCCGGAGAACTGGTGCGGAAAATTGGAAAGCCTCTCACTGCCCCTGTCCAGACCTGTCTCTGTAAGCAGCTCCAGTGCCCGTTTTTTGGCTTCCTCCCTGCTTATCTTGTTGTCGCTGTTTCTGAATGTTTCAAAAAACACACTCTCCATGTTTTGCAGCGGATCATAGGATCTGCCGGGCTCCTGAAAGATCATTCCGATTTTTTTACCGCGGTATTCACGCAGGGCTGCTGTTCCCAGACATGTTAATTCAGTTTCCTCATATTGAATGGAGCCCCGCACATTCGCGTTTTGCGGCAGCAAACCCGGTATCGCCAGGGTGCTTACGCTTTTTCCCGAACCGCTTTCGCCCACGATACCTAGCGCTTCACCCTTTTGCAGAGAAAACGATAATCCCCGCACAGCCTGCACACAGAATATATCCCTTCCGCGCATAACAGAAAAATCCACAGCCAGGCTGCTAACAACAAGTAGTGTGGGGGTTGGGGAATAGGGACTGGAGACTGGGGACTGGGAAAGTAGCTCTCTCTTATCTTTTATCTTTTCTATTTTATCTCCACTCTCTTCTCTTTTCCCTTTTACTTTTTCCCTATTACTTTTTCCCTTTTCTCTTTTACTTTTCCCTTTGTTATAGTTTGGATCAAAATAATCGCGTAATGCGTCTCCGATAAAATTAAAGGCTAAAGTTACACCTAACAGGAACCAAACCGGATTTAGTAGCCAGGGAAAAGCCCTTAAATTCGACAGGGTTGAAAGGTCGCGCTTAATAAGAGAACCCCAGCTTACGGCAGGATCGGTGATACCAAGCCCAAGGTATGAAAGAACCGTCTCGGTCATAATAAAGCCGGGGATGCTCAGGGCTACGCTCACTATAAGAAGGCTGGCTATCTGCGGAATAATATGCCGGAAAATTATGACAGGAGCTTTTATCATTTCCAGTCTGGCATTCAGGATAAATTCTTCCCGCTTAATGGCGTGTACCAGGCCGCGTATCGTACGGGCAGAGCCCGGCCAGCCCACAAGCGAAAGGATCAGCGTTATCATCATGTATGATTTACCGGGATCCATGTTCATCGCCAAAAGAGAGCGCAGGAATAAAATAAGATACAGGGTAGGTATCAGCATAAGGAATTCGGCAAACCGCATAATTGACCAGTCGGTTGCGCCGCCGAAGTAGCCGGAAAGACCGCCGGCCAGGGCGGCAAGAACAAGGGAAATTGCGGTTGCCACAAAGCCAATCGTAAGTGAAATGCGCGCACCGAAAACAATGCGGGAAAAAAGGTCCCTGCCAAGGTTGTCAGCCCCCATCAGGAATACCGGATAATCGCCCGATGGGCTGAAAAAATGCCGCTGGGCGGGAATTATTCCCCACAATAAATAAGGCTCTCCCTTGCCGAAGAATTTCAGCGGGGCATAGTAATCCCTTACACGGGCATATCTCATTGTTACGGTATTTGTTACACGCCATTCCTGAGCCTGGAGCCTGCCGGAGTAAAGGCGGACATTGGGCGGATGATAACTTTTGTCGGCAAATGAAGTGTTGGGCGAATATGGCGCAAAGAACTCGGCGAATATCATGACAAGATAAAGCAGAGCGAGGCATACAAGAGAAGCTATGCCCACCGGCCGTATTTTAAGATACGAAAAAAACTTTTTCATATTCGCGCTCATTCCTTCCCGTACCTGATTCTCGGGTCGACAAATGCCAGGGTAATATCAGCGAGCGCCATTCCGACCAGAACCAGAAAAGAAATGAACATCATGTTCGCCAGGACAAGGTTAATATCCTGCTGAATTACCGCTTCGTACATCAGCCTGCCAATCCCCGGATAGGCGAAAATTATTTCCAGAATCAACGAGCCGGAAAACAATCCTGCAAGAAGGTTTGCGCTGCCGGTGATATACGGATTAAGGGTGTTGCGGAATGCATGGGAAAAATAAACGCGCCATTCGGCAATGCCGCGGGAGCGAAGGCTGGTAATGTATGGCTGGCCAAGCTGATCCAGCATGGTGGCGCGGATCATGCGCAGGGTGCCTCCGACACCGCCCAGAAAAGCGGCTAACAGCGGCAGAAAAATGTGATGCGCATAGGAAAATACAAATTTCGCGGGTGCACTGGAAAAGGGAAAGGGCGGATAGGCGGTAACCGGAAAAAGCCCCGTAACCGAAGCGAGAAGCTGGAGCAGTATAAGCAGCAAAAGCCCCGGAAACGCATGCAGCAGAAGGGCAAAAAATGTAATGGCAAGATCGCCGCGCGTTCCAGCCTTTGTGGAAAAATAAACTCCCAGCACAAACGAAAAAACGGTTATCAGTATTAAAGATATTATATTTAACAGCAGGGAATTCAGGATGCGCGATGAAATAAGAAACGAAACCGGCGCTCGGGAGATCAGGCTTACCCCCAAATCGCCATGCAGAACAACACGGTTCAGCCAGCGGAAATATTGAACATAAAAAGGCTGATCCAGGCCAAGCTCCGCACGGCGCGCCGCAAGCTGATCCATGCTTAAACTCTGCAGATTAAGAGATGCCCTGCCGTGCTCGCTGAAAAGCTGCTGTATCATAATTTGATCCACAATGTCTCCGGGAGCGAGTGCCATCAAACCAAACACCGCCAGACCCAGCAAAAAGAGCATTATGGTCATTGTTAAAAGCCGGTTAATAATATACGAGAGGAGGGGAAAGCGCCGCCTGAATATGTATATAGGTTTTAATACAGCCCTTGCCGCCGCCGGAAAACGGCCGGGCTGGTTTTGTTTCATGGAATAATACTAATAAAAATGCAGGTAAGCAGCAACCACGCCGATTATGCCCTTGACGTATATGCTGTCATTCAATAGGCTCATTATATGGGAGCAAATAACGGAAATTCCTTTGTTCCGGGCATTATAGTCAAGTTTCTGGCAGCGCTTACAATCATTCTGGCTGTGGTAGTGGGGATTGGTCTGGGCTTATCCCTGGCGGAAACAACAAATATAAAAAATAACGAAAACTTTATAGAATTCGCGCCGGCTCTGCCAACCAAGGTGCTGGACATAAACGGCGAACTTATCACTGAATTTTCAGCCGAAGAAAAACGCGAGCTGGTTTCGATACAGGAGCTGCCGCGCCATTTAATACAGGCGGTACTGGCACGGGAAGATCCTGATTTTTATAATCACCGGGGCTTCAGTATTCGCGGCATTGCACGCGCCGCTGTTGGGCAGCTTACAGGAAAAAACCTCGGAGGCGGCTCTACAATAACCCAGCAGGTAGCGGGTACTCTGTACACGGATCGCAGGGAACGCTCCTACAAAAGAAAAATTAAAGAACTATGGTGGGCGTTCCAGATAGAAAGGCGCTACACCAAGAATGAAATCCTGGAAATCTATCTTAACTATATGTACATGGGGCCGGGAACTTATGGAGTCGAAGCGGCAAGCAAATATTTTTTCAACCGCAGCGCCAGGGAAGCAACTCTTGCGGAATCTGCGCTCCTTGCGGTTCTGCTTTCCAGCCCTACCCGTTTCAACCCGCTGGATAATCCCAATGAAGCCATGCGGAGACAGCGTTTTGTTCTGGACAGAATGATCGAATTCGGGTATGCAGACGCTCTGGAAGCTGATATTTCATTTACGGAATATTGGGACAGTTTTGATTACACACGGGCCTCGGTTGCGGCATATTTTCACAGGGAAGACAGGGCGCCCTGGTTCAGCGAATATGTGCGCAGGGAACTGGAAGGGCTTATGTACGGTGCGATGGATTATTACCGGGATGGCTATACCGTGCTTACAACCCTGGATTTACGGCATCAGGAAGCAGCGCAGAAATTAATGGAAGAGGGGCTTGAAAAGGCAAACCGCGATTTTACCAGATCTCTGGGAAGAAGCAATATTCAGGCTGAGCGGACATATATCCCCATTGTAGACATGCTGACGCTTATTTTCGATCTTACAGATATCAGCGCCACAGCAGCCGACCAGAATGAACAAAAGGCCATATCGCGTTACACCAGAACCATAAACCCGGTTGTAGATATGGCGGCTCTTGCTTTCGGCATTCCGGAGATTAAAGATATTACCAACATGGGCTTCGCCCAGCTCAGGGTTAATACCGAACGGACTGTGGTTGAAGGCGCCCTTGTTTCAATAGAGAATGAGACAGGCTACATTACCGCGATAATCGGCGGTTCAAAATACGATGAATCGAATCAGCTGATCCGCGCCAGCCAGGGAAATATTCAACCGGGCTCGGCATTCAAGCCCCTGTATTACTCGGCCGCGATTGACAGCCGCAAACTAACAGCCGCGTCCCAAATCTACGATGTACCGATTGTTTTTTACAACGAAGACGGCGTTCCCTACATTCCGCTTAACTACAGGGGCGAATGGAAGGGCTCCGTACTGTTATACGACGCGCTCTCTCACTCCATGAATGTGCCGTCCCTTAAGGTGCTGGAAACCATTGGCTTTGACGCGGCAATCGACCGTGCCGCGGCGCTGCTGGATTATACCGATCCGGCCCAGGTACGGCGAATTTTCCCAAGGGTGTATCCGCTTGGACTGGGCATCAACTCCACATCTCCCCTGCGCATGGCCAGGGCTTTTTCGATTTTCGGAAACCAGGGGCGTTCCGTTACGCCAATATCAATTCGTTCTGTAGAAGATCGCAACGGCCGCGTGGTGCTGGATGTTGAAAGAGATATAAGACTGCAGCAGCGCCGCATGGGAAACAACATTCAGGTGGTGAGCCCGCAGAATGCCTATGTAATGACCAAAATACTCGAAAGAACCGTCGAAGAGGGAACCCTGTCAAGCGGAGCCGGATGGGGCTCTAAATTTACATTCAGAGACGAAAACGGAAGATCGTACAGAATACCTGTTGCCGGCAAAACAGGAACCACCCAGAACTGGGCAGATAACTGGGCAGTCGGCTACAGCCCCTACTATACGGTGGCAATATGGTTTGGCTTTGACAAACCCGGCAACTCCCTGGGCGTTGATCTTACCGGCGCCACTTTGGCAGGCCCCGTGTGGGGGGACTACCTTCGCGAAATACACAGGGGCCTTCCCTACAGGGACTTTTCCCGTCCAGCTGCGGGAATAATCGAAGTAAGTGTCTGCGCAAAATCGGGCCTGTTAAGGACAGGCGCCTGCAATGAGGGGGAGGTAACCCTTCCCTTCCTGGAAGGAACCCAGCCGGCGCAATACTGCAGTGTTCACGGAAATTCCGCATCTCTTTCTACAAGGATCCCTGTAAGCAGTTATCAATTCGGGGCATTTGACAATGACGATCTTCTGGATTCCCTTTCCATGCCTGCACTGCCCTTTGACATTCTGCCGGAGTTACGCGACGAGCCGCCGCCGGTTCAGAACAATCGCAATACCCCCAATCGTACAAACAACCGTAACAGTACAAGTCAAAACCGTTACAATCCCCCCCCCACAACCTTTGTCAATCCCCTGTTAGACGACAATGTAGGGCCGGGCAGTGTAACAATGCCTGATCCGCAGCCGCCGGATACAGTGCAAATACCCGAGCCGGCAGAAATAACGATTGAAACAGATACGGAACCAGAGCCGGAGCTGCAGGATACGGTTGTTGTTTTCGAACCGGAGCCTGTTGAGTACATAACCGAAGACAATGAATTAATTGATAACGACGGGCTGCCTTCATGGAACCCATTGTTGGCGGATTAGAGTAATGAAAATACCCATCGAAGACATTGTGGTAAAAAAAAGAATCCGCAAAGACATGGGCGATATTGAGGCGCTTGCCGAAAGCCTGAAGCGTTTTGGGCAGATTACCCCCATTGTTATCAGCAAAAACAACCAGCTTATCGCCGGCGGCAGAAGGCTGGAAGCGGCAAAACTGCTCGGCTGGCGCACAATAAACGCGGTAGTTTCCGAAAGTTCAACCGAGCTTGAAAGGCTGGAGCTGGAAGTCGAAGAAAATGTACAGCGAAGGGAATTCAGCATGGAGGAAGTTGCCGACGCCTCGAAAAAAATCTACAGCCTTCAAAACCCGGGGTTTTTCCGCCGCCTCTGGAGCGCGATAAAGCGCCTCCTGCGAAAGCTGTTCAAGATAGCAGACTAGCAGCCTGTAACATCAAAAAACAATAATTTTATAAGGATCTAACCACGAACCTCACGAACAACACTAACCACTAGTTCGATATTGTTGAAAAACCTTTATGATTCTTCTAAAATTCATGGAATTTGGATTTAGAAATTTCTGACAACAAGTTCGTGTTGGTTAGTGTGGTTCGTGGTAAAATATAAAGAATTAGCTTTTACGGCCTATTAAGCCTTTTTTTCGAAGTGTGAAAATTCCAGTGAAAAATTGGCGCGCCCCTGGCTGACGCTCCGCAGCGAAGTCATAAAGCCGAACATTTTTTCCATCGGCGCCTGCGCCTCTATCTCATTAGTATCGCCCTTGACAGCCATGCTGAGTACACTGCCGCCGCGCTGGGTAACAAGGCTCATCACTTCGCCGACAAATTCTCCGGGTGTGGTGAGGTCCACCGCCATAATCGGCTCCAGCAAAATCGGGGAAGCGCCGCGGCATGCTTCATCAAAAGCCATACTGGCGCACGCCTCGAAGGCAAACTCCGTTCCGGTAAGCTCCGAATACTGCAGCTCGGTAACCGTAACCCTTATGTCCATGCATGGATAGCCCATAACAATGCCGGACGCAAACGCCCCGCTTATGCCCCTTTGTACCGCATTGAAAATATCTTCGGGTATTTCATTCCTGCCGGAGCCGCCCTTAAAGGCGCATATATAACTGTTCCCGGATCCGCGGCCAGCCGGCTCCACACGCAAAGTAACGGCGGCGGCATTTTCCTTGCCGGCAATAACCCTGGAAAAAACTCCCCTGTATTCATTCGCGGCGCTGATGGATTCCCTGTATGTTACCTGTGGGTTGCCGACCTTGGCTCCCAGTTTAAACTCTTTTAACATGCGCGTAACAAGCACATCAAGATGCAGCTCGCCCATGCCGGATATAATTATCTGGCCGGTTTCATCATTTTCCTTCATGGTAAAAGTCGGGTCTTCCCTGGAAAGTATGTCGATTATATCCTTTAATTTATCCATGTCGGAAGTTGTCTTTGGCTCGATGGAAATTGATATTACAGGCTCCGGAAACTGCATTTTTTCAAGCAGCACCGGCCACCCTTCACTGCCGACAGTGTCGCCGGTCTGGGCCAGCTTCATTCCGATGACGACGCCAATGTCGCCGGCAGCCAGGCTGTCGACAGCCTGCGATTTATTGGAATGCATTCTTAAAATACGGTTCACCCGTTCGCGTTTTTTCTTTCCCACATTAAAGATTGCACTGCCGGGTTTAATGCAGCCTGAGTACATTCTTACATAACAGAGGCTCCCCGCTTCGCGATCGTTTTGTATCTTGAACACAAGCCCCAGCGGCTGGGCTGCAGGATCGCAGGCTATTTTAATATCTTCTTCTTTTTTAAGATGATGCCCCACCTCCGGCGCGATATCGTTTGGTGCAGGAAGAAAATCCACAATGCCGTCAATCAGCGGCTGAACGCCGATATTGCGCCGTGAAGCGCCGGCAAACACCGGAAGAATTGCACGGTTCAGCACTGCCTTGCGCAGCTCCCTGCGAATTAAAGCCGCATCCAGCTCCATTCCGGCAAGATATTTTTCTGTAACAGCGTCAGAAACACTGGACAGCGAATCTATCAGTATTTCCCGCCATTTTCGCGCTTCCTCCTGCCGTTCAGCGGCAACAGGAGCAGTATCCATTTTTTCGCCGTCGCTTTGGGTATCCCAGCGTATCTCCTGCATTTCGACAAGATCGATTACGCCTTCAAACGTCCCTTCTTTTCCAATGGGAATTTGTACGGCCACAGCATTTACACCAAGTTTCCTTTTTATATCATCAAGAGCCAAATAAAAATCCGCGCCAAGTCGGTCCATTTTATTCACATAACCCAAACAAGGTACATGATACCGCCGCGCCTGGCGCCACACGGTTTCTGTCTGCGGCTCCACTCCATGCACGGCGTCAAAAATGGCAATCGCCCCGTCCAGTACCCGCAGGGAACGCTCCACCTCGGCGGTGAAATCAACATGTCCGGGCGTATCAATAATATTTATCTGATGTTCCTTCCAGTAAGTAGTAGTAGCGGCGCTTTGAATTGTAATTCCCCGCTGCTGCTCCTGCTCCATCCAGTCCATGATTGCTTCGCCGTCATCAACTTCGCCGATACGGTGGCTTTTTCCGGTATAAAAGAGAATCCTTTCGGTAGTAGTAGTCTTTCCGGCATCTATGTGGGCCATAATGCCGATATTCCTCATAGTCTGCAGCATCCTTATCAAATTTATTTTAAATATGAAAAAAATTCAATGCGGCGGCTTGAAAAATATTAAATGGCAGTTATACTTACATAATGAACAAAGACCTTTCCTATGTGTTTGTAACACCCTATACAATCGCAAAGAGCAGAACCGGAGGAGTCCTTTCCCGGCTGCTGTCGCGGACAGACCTGGAGTTGGCAGGCGCCCAAATATTAACGCCGGACGGGGATTTCGCAAAAAGATATGCCGGCAGCTTAAGGCAAAGAGCCCCAAAAGACCAGCTTGTACTGCTTGCAGATTATGTGGAGAACAATGTAGGGCCGTCCGGGGGCAGGGCGCACCGCTCATTGCTCCTTCTGTTCAGAGGCGAAAACCCCTGCGAAAAACTGATAAATATCTGCGGGCACATTTACACCCAGCATGTGGAAGTAGATGTTATTTCCGGCGAAACAATTCGTGATACTTATTCGGACTTGATATTCTCCCATGAAAACCCGGATGAAGTTAAATATTTCGAGCCGGCGGTATTAACTCCAAGATCGCAGCAGGAGGCAAACGGAGACCTTGCCCTGATTGCCGATTTTCTTGAAGGCAGGGAAAATATCGTCAATAATGTAATATACCCCGAACCGGAGAAAATTGAGAGAACTCTTGTTATTATAAAACCTGATAACTGGACATTCAATTCTTCCCGTCCCGGGACAATTATCGACATGTTTTCACGCACCGGATTGCGCATTATCGGTATCAAGGTTCACCGCTTTTCACTGGCGCAGGCCCTGGATTTTTACGGCCCGGTGGAAGCCGCATTAAAGGAAAAACTGTCCATCAGTTTCGGCAAACAGGCGCAGAACCTTCTGGAGAAGGAATTTGGCTTTAACCTGTGCCCGGAAATAACCGATTTACTAATAACCAGCTTTGGGACCGAGTGTGCAAAAAATCAATTTAATAACATTGTTGAATTTATGTCCGGCATAAAACCCGGAAATTATTCGCCCGAAGAAATGACAAAACCCGGCGATGTTAAATGTATGATCCTGGTCTACGAAGGAGAGAACGCAATTAAAAAAATTCGCGATGTGCTTGGCCCCACCGATCCGCTAAAAGCCCCGGAGGGAACTGTGCGCCGTGAATTCGGCAGCAGCATCATGATTAACACCGCACATGCATCGGACTCCCGCGAAAGTTACGAGCGTGAAAGCGCCATTGTAAAAACAGGCGAGAATTCCGTTGTTTCCATGATAAGAAAACACCTGGAAGGCTGATTGACACCCACAAAAGGCATTGATATATTGGTAGCAAACTTGGGTTTTCCCTGGCCCCTTCGTCTATCGGTTAGGACATGAGATTCTCAATCTTAAAAGAGGAGTTCGATTCTCCTAGGGGCTATAGAGTTATTCATATCCAAAAATTATTAATATAAGCGAATTAAATTATCATAATAATAAATCGAGAATCGAACTCCCGAAAGCCCGCCGACCAGGTGGGAGGAAGAGGCGCCATGGATGGCGCCGAAAGGGCTTGAGGGCGGGCTGAAAGGAGGCGGCAGGACGCCGCCGACTGGAAGCTTCGATTCTCCTAGGGGCTATAAGTTATTCTGAATGATAATCTATCAGCGTGGTTACCGGTGTGGGGTCGAGTGTTTTTTTATAATTGAGAAACGGAAGCCCCACCACACCGAAAATTTCCGGGACTTCGGCGCCTCCCGTAACAAGCAGCGAGCGGGCGGCGTTCAGCGTGCCGCCAGTGGCGATAAGATCATCAGTTAGCAGAACCCGCTTGCCCCTGGGGATATCCGCGTGATGAACTTCAATTTCCGCCTGGGCATATTCAAGGTCGTATTTTTTTGACAGTGTAATGCCGGGAAGTTTGCCCTTCTTGCGGATTGGAATAATCGGGATTTTCATGCGCAGCGCAAAGGGGGTGGCAAATAAAAAGCCTCTGGCCTCAATGGCCGCGACAGCATCAATTTTTTTGTCTTTGTAGATTTCTACCATTCGATCGATACAGTATAAAAATGCTTCAGGCGCGGCCAATATACTGGTGATGTCATAATAAAGAATCCCCTTTTTGGGGAAGTCGTGAACTTTTCTTATGTAATCATCAAGATTAAGGCCGCTCACTGCATTACGCCCTTGAGCCACTTTTTCAATACAGCTAGTTTTACAGCGCCATCGACAAGCAGGCCATCCCCCACCGCCGCTTCGCAGCTTTTTACAAGCGTGTCAAGGTATTTAAGGGCTTTACCGCTTGTGGAAAAGATACCGCAGCTTTTCAGCGCAAGGTTGATGTGCTGGAGCAACTGGGAAAGATAGCTGAAAGAGGCTGGATTAGGATTTTCGCAGCCCAGGAAGAACACATCAACCGGCAGAAGTTCGGTAGTATCGAAGGTTTCCGCTGTACAGACCTTGACCTTACAGCCGGTTAAAGCAGCGGTAATTGACTGCGCAATAACCTGAATTGATTGCGTCCCATCGGTTACAATTAGTACTCGTTTCCCCACAGGATTATTTTAGCCTTCTGCGCGGCAAGTGTCAATTATGCTTTTCCACGGCTATGGCAGCTGCAGAAATATATGCCTAAAACTTAATATAAAGCGGTACGCAAAGCCCTTTCTCGGGCTGACGGTCTGATAGACATCTTTTTTTTCTGTAAAACTAGATAAACTGTTATCGAGATTCTTTATTGTGTAGTTCACTTTTTTACAACCACGCCGTAATCGCACGCCGCGCTAGCGGCGATTTAATAAATTTCCTTACGATCGCCGACCAAAGGGAGGCATACCCTCGGCAGGGGAACAAATAATTGCACTCGCAGAGTGTGGCTGAGTAAATTCTAAACGTTCCGGCGCAAGTGAATTTTTCACAGTAAAAACGGCAGCAAGCCTTTAGGCTTGCGTGCGCGCCGCGGCGTACCGCTTACATTGTATTTTTTGGGCATATATTTTTGAAACTGCCGCAGCAGTGGAACGCTGACATAGGGCATGCCCTCGGCTGGGGAACCTCGGCACTGTCGTGCCTCGGCGGAGTGTTCCGGCGCAAGTGTATTTTTCACCGCCGTTCGGTGCCAGGCACCATTTTTTACTTGCGCTTTCATTCAAAAGCTGGTATTATTTTCCAATGGTAGGCAATTTACCCGCCCACAGCCTGTTTTCCCCGGCCTTATGCATTGATGCAAGCGGCGGCAAAGTGTTATACGAAATTGTAGTTCTACCCCCCCCCCATATCTAGCGTAGTTTGGTCGTATTTAGCAAATAACACGCTACGCATAGCGTACCCAGCATTCTTAACATTCTCCGCTTTTATATGCGGGGAAAAACGGTGCCTGGCACTATAAAAGGAGAAATAAATGAGTAAGATTAGAAATATCAAAACTTCGGGTAATTGCACTCACGGCTATGTCGGCCCTGTGGGCGGGCGAGGGGGTTCCAGGAAAAGCCCGAAAAATTTTACCGGCGCTTCGCCTCCCAAATGTTCTGTATTAGCTCTAATCTTTTCCGCTCTTTTATGCTTTGCCCTTTTTACCCAATGTGAAGCTGAGCCTAAAACCATAATCGAATACATTGACAGGGAAGTCCCCATCAAACCGGCATTGAATGTTCCATGCTTGGACGAGGATTGTATTGAAAAAACCAAACTAAGCAGGGTCAAAATGCTTGAGCACTCCCAGTACATCTGTGAAGACGAGGAATGCCTGCATCCGACAGCACATGTTGCCACTGCCGAAACATTGTATGATGCCAATATTTGGAGTTCATGGTATGGCCGCAACAACAGTGCATTCCATGAAACACTTGAAACTGCCCAGGACCCCGCATATACTACGACATATGACGGCAACGAAGTGTATCCTTGTATAAGCGATGCCGACCGCCAAAAGGCCGAAACTGTAACAACAAGGTTCCTTGACTCTCTCCACCCCGACCCCGAATGTGATTTAGTCGGGGATTGTAGCCGCAATATAAGGAAAAAGTATTACAGCGCCGCCGGCTTGGGTGCTGAAAGTGGTAAACGTTGCAGTGCTGCGGCATGTAGTAACGGACAGATTGGAAGTCATGCTACTCAGGTTTGGAGGGCATTTATAGGTGGGCTAACTGAATCCTGGTATGAACGTGGAGGAGATAAATACCATGACTATGACCCGGAAGGGTTGGATCCGGAAAAAGAGGGTGTTGTTTTGGTCAATATTGGTGAGGATCGTGTTTTTCCTTGTTTTAATAACGCTGATATCCGATATGCTACACCTAGAGCACAGCAAAAAATGGATGAAATCCACCCGCCGAAGTAGGGAGCGGTGCCAGGCACCATTTTCTGCAATTAAACGCCGGTGGGGGGTGAAAAAATTCCTTTTTAAGGAGTAGTTTGTATCACCCCCTACGCAGGTGTTTCACTACTATAGCTGTTTCAAAAATATATGCCCAAAAAATACAATGCAAGCGGTACGCAAAGCCCTGCCGAGGGCATCGGCGTGGTTATAAAAAAGTGAACTACACAATAAAGAATCTCGATAACAGTTTATCTAGTTTTACAGAAAAAAAAGATGTCTATCAGACCGTCAGCCCGAGAAAGGGCTTTGCGTACCGCTTTATATTATGTTTTAGGCATATATTTTTGCAGCTGCCATAGCCGTGGAAAAGCCCCTACATACCAACAAGCTGGCGGCCGATATCATTCAGTTCCGGCATTTGCAAATAAAGCGGTTTGCGTCCTTTAGAAAGATTTTTATCTAAATTTACTAAATTTACGTATAATTCATTAAGGAGATCAGCAAAAAGCTGTAAATTGGAAGCAAAATTATTTACCGCCATATCCCTCAGCACCTTGTCCGGCCCTCCCATGCTCGTGGCAAGCCGGCCCCTAAGGGTTGGAAGCAACTCATTCCTGGCGATATAGACAAAGCGGGCAGCGGCGGCTACCTGCTTGTAAAGCTCATCAAGATCAAAACCCTGATACCGGAATTGTTCAATTTTTTCTGTTAGAATTTCAATCTGATCCCAGGCCATTTTATCCAGAGGAAGCTGAAGCAAGGCAGGTCTGAGAAAGCGATTTGAAATATTTGCCCGGTAATGTTCGCCAATCTGCTCGATCAGCCTGACAACCTGGGCATCTCTTACCCGATCCAAAAATATCCTCCGTTCTACAATCATACAACTTTATAAGCGGCCTTGACAAGCTGATACAGAGCAAAATAGGATTCTTCCATGCGCTTTTCGTTTTTTTGGGTATTTTTAACCGCTGCGGCGGCATTGCTTTCCTGTAATGGAAATACGACGGCATTAATCTGGACAGATCGCCCCGAATTGGCGTTTTATGGCGAATATTTTAATACAGCCCAGGGGCAATACAAGGTTGAAATAAGATATTTTGATTTTCCCGCCGCAGAACTAAAAAACTCAAATATCCGCCCCGACATCATAGTCGGAAGCTGGCTTAAAAATTCCCAAACCGGGACATATTTCAAGTCCATGAATAATTATTTCGGAGCCAATAAACTGTCGGACAGCATTTTTTATCCCCGGCTTTTGTCCGTGGGAAAAATAGGAAGGAGGCAATACCTGCTGCCGGTATCTTTTAATGCCCCGGCTGTCATATTTACCAGGGAAAAGGCTGAAGGTATTTCAAATCCTTTCACAATAGGATTCGAAGAATTAAAAATGATGGGCAGGGGTTATAATACTGAAAATAACGGCGCTTACACGCAAATGGGTTTTTCCCCTATCTGGAATAATGATTTTCTTTATGCTGCCGTCGTCCTTTTTAACACATCATTCAGGGAAGCATCTCCGATAGCCTGGGATACCGCAGCCCTGGATCGCTCCATGCGCTTTGTATATAACTGGAATTATGAAATAAATACCAGCAGTCAATCGGTAGAAGATTTTACTTTCAAATACTTTTTTGATCCTCCCGCCAAGCTTGTTCAATCGGGCCGTATACTTTTCAGCTATATGGAAAGCAGCTCATTTTTCACACTTAGCGAAGACAGCCGCGGCAGCCTGGACTACCGCTGGGTTTCGGAACAGAACAGGATTCCGCTGACCGACGATACTGTTTACCTTGGCATACCCAGGAAAGGCAAATCTCCCAGGGCGGCGGCCGCATTTATTAACTGGTTTTTTCAGACAGAAACCCAGCAGCAGCTTCTGGAAAGCTCAAGGGCAAACCGCATGGACGAAACTGTGTTTGGTATCTGCGGCGGTTTCTCTGCCCTGCGTCCCGTAACAGAGCAAATATTCCCGCGTTTTTACACCGGCCTTTTGGGGCGCATGCCCCCGGCCGAATTTCTATTCCCCGCCGACAACCTTCCGGGTAACTGGACTGTTATAAAAGAAAGATTGATTCTTCCCTATCTTCACGACCGCTCCCGCAGCGAAAGTGCGGATGCCGTTTACCCTCTGGAAAGACGCATCGCCGACTGGACGCGGATAGAGCGTTAAAACCCTTAATAATAGGCCCCGCCATTCCGATACTCAAAGCAGGAGAATAAAGTGAATATCGGAGCCGTTCCATACCACACATTTCCCAGCATTGGATACGCCATTAGCGCGGCCGCAAGCGGAAGAATGTCCCTGCCGGTTTCGCCTTCAAACTATATTTATTCCCACTTTAAGCATGTTTCCGGCGTCCCCGCTCCCGATGGCATTCAGGGCGTCAATATCTCCAAGCTGAAAATTCTCGACACCCTTATCGAGCAGCTTGTCAGAATGAAAAAGCAGCCCTCCCGGTACGAAGGGGAACAGGCGGCCAGCGAAGAAAGGCGCGCCGATGCTCTGATAGAACAGTACCAAAGACAGATTCAGGCAGCCGCTGCCGCAACACCCAGCTTTACCATTGCTCCGGTCTCGGGCGCACTTTTTAACATCGCCGCCTAGAAACCGTCATTCCACCTTAAATCGCGAAACTTCCTGCATTAAAAGATCGATGGAATTTCTGTTTTTGCTGCTTAACTCGTTGATATGGCTCACCGCCGAATTGATTTCGTCTGCACCGCCGGCCATTTCATTAATTCCATTGGTAATCTGCTGGGTCACTTTTTCCAAATTCTCGCTTTCCCGGATAACTTCCTTTGCCCCGACTAGCATTTCATTGGAACCGTTCCTTACATGTCCGGTAGTATCGTTTAGGTAGCCGATTGCCTGAAGAACCTGCTTGCTTCCCTGGCTTTGTTCTTCCATGGCACGGGTAATATTTTCTTCCTGTTGTGATACTGTTTGAACACTCGAATCAATTGCCTCGAATTTTTTCAGAACATTATCGGTAGACTGGGAAATCTTATCTATTGAGCTTTTCATTTTCTTTAATACCGTGGAGATGGTCTTGGACTGCTTGCCGGAATTTTCTGCCAGTTTTCGAATTTCATCGGCAACAACGGCAAACCCCCTGCCCGCCTCGCCTGCGTGAGCCGCTTCGATAGCGGCATTCATCGACAATAAATTGGTCTGGCTTGCTATGTTGTTCATCACCGAATTTATTTCCATAAGGCCTTCGGACTCACGGGATATCTCCTGAATATCGGAAACTACCGCAGACAGTCCGGTACGGCCTATCTCCGAAGCTTCCTTTAAGGTGATTACATTATCGCTGTTTTTATTCAGGGTATCGGCAACCGATTTGATATTGGCAAGCATCTGTTCAATAGAAGAAGACGACTGCGTAACGCTGGCGCTCTGATCTTCCACATGCTTGTTCAGGTTATTGATATTGGTGGTTATTCCCGCCATGGTAGCATTGGTTTCCGTAACACTGGCGCTTTGATTGATGACCTGAGCCCTGACATTCCGGATATTCGCAACAATCTCCCTGATTGCCGCCGCTGTCCCGTTCATTTTGTCGGAAAGATCGATGCCAATATCAGAAAGGGCATTAGCTTCTTTTCTGATATTGAGTATCATACTCTTTATATTATCTACCGTGTCGTTTACCGAATTTTTAATTAATGCAAATTCTCCCTGGTAATTACCCTGAACATATCGCGTAAAATCTCCCTTGGAAAGTTCTTTCAATACGTTTACCGATTGGTTTATGGGCGCTGTTACGCTTTTAATAATAATAGTCGCCACAATAACTGCGGCAATAATCGCAAAAACAAGCATCAGTACCAGGATGGTAATAAACAACAGCGTAAGGCGGTCATTGCTTCCGCTTGTTTGTTTAGCCAGCGCCGAGTTATACGCTATCAGGCCGGCAAGCAGCATGTCTATTCTGTCGGCAATTTCATCGATGTATGCTGACATTACATTAATAAACAGCTTATTGTTGTGATCGGGTATATCACGTATGCTTTCTTCAACAAGATTTATAACATCGGGCAGAAACGAGTTTTTGAATAAATCAATAATTTTACTATAGAATTCCAAAAGCTCACCGGTATGTGCAAGTTCATTGGTTATACCTAACCAGTGTTCAAATTCCGCTGCGTCTTTTACGAATTGTTCCTGAATATCTGCAACGCCTTTCTGATCGTCATAAAAGCAGCTTATAACCGCCTGCTGTGCATCAAGACGCATTTTTTTGAAAAGGCTGTCCGCTTTGCCGATATTCTCCAGACTGAGAACCTGATTTTCATACATGGAAAGTCCGTTGGCTCTGAGTATATTCATTCCGGTTATACCGATAAGGCCCACGATTACAGCCAGCGAAATAACTATTGAAAAACCGATTAATAACTTTCCGGAAACTTTCATTTTTGCCCCCTTCTTACCTTGTCATGCCCAGAAAATAACGCGGCCTTGGAAAGCCGGCATATTTCCCGCCTGGTTCGGTAACCATACTGACATATCTTTCCGAGCGCACGGCTGCAATTATATCTCTTACAAATTGTTCGGTTAAATCTTCTGTTCTAACAGCTATTACGTTGTAATAACTTTCTGCTAAAGCCTCAACATAAAGCGCATCAGAAAAATTCAACCCGCCGCTTATGGCAAAATTTCCATTTATAACGGAAAAATCATTAGTACCCAGAGATTCAACAAGACGCTGGGCTTCCAATTGGACAAATCTGATATTAAGAGGATTACTGATAATATCGCCCATATCTGCTCTGGCCATATCAATGGACGGATTCAACGTAATAATCTTTGCGGCGTCCAGCACCCGCAGCGCACGGGAACGATTTGTGCTGTCATCGGGAATGGTTGCGACAGCGCCGTTTCTTAAAGCGCCGATGGTACGGAACCGCCTGGAAAATATTCCCATTGAAGCTGTCGGAATTTCCGTTATGGCTGTCAAAGAAAGATCATGCTCCATTTTAAAATTATTCAAGTAGCGGTAATGCTGGAACATATTCAAATCCACTCCCCCTTCCGCCAGGGCAAGATTGGGACGGATAAAATCGTTGTAATAAATCAATTCGGCGGTATAGCCCAGCGGCGCCAGCAGCGGTTGTATAAGATCCAGGTACATATCTCCGTACGGCCCCGGAGAAAGGCCTATTTTAAGATTTTTTCTCACAGTTCCATTAGCGGCCGATTCATAGTCCGCCAAAACCGGCAGGGTTACCATTTCTCTTTCCCGGCAGGAAGCCAGGAAGATTAACACAAACATAACGATAAGTATTATTATTTTACCCCTTACCAAGGCGCCGCGCCTGTCTTTTATTTTCATTTACTCCTCCTTTTGCTTTTATTACATCAGTATTTCACTGCTATTGCAATGCTAAAATGCATAAAGGGTATACTCCGTTCGTCAATAAGAAAATGTAACACGGCACGCGCTTACGGCGTGACTTCCCCTACGTTAGCGTTCCACTGCTTTAGCAATTCCAAAATGCATCAGAAAATATAACACGGGGTGTCCGGTGAACTGCGGGCCCTCGAACGAGGGACGCGAGTTCACCGGACAGGACCCCCAAGAATATTTACAAATGCATTTTGGAATTACAGTAGCCGTGGAAGAGCCCTACAGGTGCCCGTCGTCAATAATAATTATATCCACACGGCGGTTGTTGGCGCGGCCTTCGGGGGTTTCGTTAGTTGAAATGGGCATTGTATCGGCAAAACCGGCAATTTGGAAACGCCGCTCATCAATGCCGATTTCCGAAAGATAGCGAAGCACCGACCTGGAACGCTCGGTAGAAAGCTGCCAGTTATCTTCCCAGGGGCCGTCCGGATCAACATCGACAGCATCGGTGTGGCCTTCTATCCTGAACCTTCTGCCGCGCAGTTCTTCCGAGGCCATATATGTTCCCAGACGCAGGAGTATATCCCTGGTCGCCTCGATATTGATCCTGGCGCTTGCCGGGTTAAAAAAAGCGTCGGAGGCAAGGGTTATAACAAGGCCGCGCTCGTCGTGCGTTACACGTACCTTGTTTGAGCGGATTTCAGGCGAAAAGACACTCACCGCCCTGCGAAGGGCTGTTCCAAGGTTTCTGCCCCGTTCCATCGAAGGCAGGGCCATGATTGTATTTCCAAGATCCGCGCTGCGGCCGGAAGAAAGGGTAAGGCCGCCGGCCAGTGCGCCGATTCCGCCTGTTCTCATGGAAGTGGCGATTTGCTCCATCTGGGCCTGGGTAGTCTCGTCGGGGTTAAAAAGGATGGCAAAGAAGCAGAGCATCAGGGTAACCATGTCGGCATAGGTAGTCAGCCACCCTGCCCCTGCTTCACCTGAGTCTGTCTTTTTCCTCCGGGCCATTGTTAATCCTTTATCAGTTCCGCTTCCAGAACTCTGCGGGTTACGGGGTTAAGATAGGCTAAAAGTTTCAGGGCCAGAATTCTGGTATTATCACCGGCCTGAATCGAGAGTACTCCCTCGATGATCATTTCCTTGACCAGGGTTTCACCGGCATCGTGCCCCTTTAGTTTATTGGCCCAGGGTATCATCGCCAGGTTGGCAATCATCGAGCCGTAAAGGGTTGTTACAAGAGCGAGGGCCATGTTGGGGCCGATGGAGGCTTTATCTTCCAGATTCGATAACATACCAATAAGACCGATAACGGTTCCCAACATTCCCAGGCCAGGGCCCAGTGTAGCCCACATATTGATCAAACTGATCTTGCTGGCATGACGGCTCTGTATCTGGCTTAACTCCAGTTCCATTAAATCACGAATAATCGTCGCATCGGTACCGTCCACGACCAGGCGCAGGCCCTTTTTCATAAATTCATCTTCCAGATCTTCCAGCTCATCTTCCAGGGCCAGCAGACCTTCGCGGCGGGCTTTTTCAGAGAATGCCATCATCTTCTGAATTATACTCTGCTCGTTAAATGTAGGTACGCTGAATGTACGGCCAATAACGCTGAAAGTACTCAGGCCCTCATTCAATGGAAAAGCTGTTAAGAGGGCAAAATAAGAGCCGCCGGCTACCATTAGGAATGAAGGCAGATCAATAAGGGATGCAAGAGATCCTCCGCCAATAATGGAGGAAAAAACTATCAAACCAAAAGTGCCGGCTATGCCAATAATTGTTGATATATCCATATATTCACTCCTGGACTACTAGCGGGCTTAATCGCCGGCGGTACTCTTTAATTTTTTCCAGCACATCATCCACACTTTCCCGAACAATATAGTTTTTCCCTGATTGCATCGCAAGGGTTGTGTCGGGGTTTATTTCGATATACTCAATTTGATGAGGATTTAAAAAATACTGCGTCCCGTTCAATCGCGTAACTTTTATCATAACTGTGCAGGGATTGGGGACTGGAGACTTACCCTAATCCCTATTCCCTAATTCTCCTTTATCTCTTGAGGGTCAGCAATTCCTGTAAAAGCTGATCCGCTGTTTGTATGGTCCTGGAATTGGCCTGGAAACCGCGCTGAGTAACAATCATGTCAACAAACTGATCGGCCATATCCACATTGGACATTTCCAGGGTTCCGGCGATTATCTTGCCCTTTCCGGCGATTCCGGACGGGCCGATATTGGCCAGGCCTGAGTTATTCGACATTCTGAAAGTATTGTCGCCGGTTTTTTCAAGGCCTCCCTGATTTGGGAAACTGGCCATTGCCACCTGGGCAAGCGTTCTTGTGCTGCCGTTGGAATATATCCCGGTAATAATTCCCGATGAATCAATTTTGAAGTTTTCAAGGTAACCCATGGTACGGCCGTCCTGCTCGACCATTTTGGTAGAGCTTGCTTCCGCATACTGGGTTATCGAATTGGTAAAACCGCCGACCGTGCCAAGGTTAAGAACAAACTCCTGCCTTACAAGAGTGCCGTCTTCCTCCGGGGTAGCCGTCTGCACATCGTATGCGACAAACATCTGAACCTGGCCGGATGCGCCGGAAATATTGCCTGCCCCGTCTTCGGCAGAAAGCAGGGTTCCGTTATTTGAAAAGTTCACGATAAAGGTTGTGGGGCCGCCGACAGCCGGCGCTTCCTCGCCGAAACCAATTGTCGCATTTGTGGGAATTTCATTCTGGGGGTCTACGCTTACAGAGGTATTCCAGCTATTCACGGTGCCAGGCACCCTTGTGAACTCTACCTGCAAAATATGCTTGTCGCCGAACGAATCGTACAGATCGAGTGTAGTAGACCAGGTTGATCTGAGTATCTGATCACCCGTGGGATTCTCCGGCAATTCGGGGATTCTCTTGTCCAGGTTACAGGCAAAGTTTACCGCAGTGGTGGCTTTTGCCGGATCCTTGCCGCCCACCGGAATAACCATCTGCTCTACAGGACGGGAAATATCCAGTATGTTAAAGCCCTCGATTTCCTGGGCCATCCAGCCCTGCACCCTCATGCCATTGGCGGGGTTAACCATTACGCCTTCCTGATCGAGTGAGAATGCGCCGTCCCTTGTATACAGCTGCTTGCCCATGTCATCGAGAATGAAAAAGCCAGTTCCCGAAATGGCAAGGTCGGTCTGTACACCAGTGGTCTGCAAACTGCCCTGAATGTGAATCGTGTCAATCGAGGCAATCGACATTCCAAGACCGACTTCCTTGGGGTTTACGCCGCCCAGGTCTTCCGTCGGACGGGCAGCGCCGGCCAACTGCTGGTAAAGAATATCCTGAAAATTAACCCGGTTGCGTTTAAAGCCGGTGGTGTTGATGTTGGCAATGTTATTGCCGATAACATCCATTCTGGTCTGATGATTCTGAAGTCCGGAAACACCCGAAAACAATGATCGCATCATAAAAAAGCTCTCCTTATATCTCTTGTAAAGCGCATAACGCCATAGTTACTCTGAAAATACCTTCACTACCTGATCCCAGTCGTAGTAGCTGCCGTTTACCAGTACCTGGGGAACCTCTCCCCTTGATACTGCCTGAACCGATCCCTGAATCGTGCGCTCCCCTTCAGCCAGTTCCACGTTTTTTCCAAGCGCCGAGGTTGCCTCGCTTCCTGTAATCATCGAAGTAAGTTTGGCAAAGTCCTTGGCCATGCTGGTCATCTGCTCCAGCGTGGAAAACTGCGCCATCTGCGCGATAAATTCCTTGTCTTCCATGGGCGCCATTGGATCCTGGTAAGACAACTGGGTGATCAGGATTTTAAGAAAATCATCTTTCCCAAGGTTTTGTGAGGGTTGGCGCGTCGGATTTAAGTCCCTGTTAAAATCATGAACGAACTGGTCAAGCTGTACCCTTTCTTCCGCGCTCATGGTTGGTCTAAATACTTCCATAATCTCTCCTATGCCAGTACGTTAATCGAACTTAACTCACGCCCATAAAAGGCGGTCTCTGCCGGGGTTACCTGTTCAAACGCTGCCTCGTAGCTTAATGCTGCAGCCCTTGATGCAAAGTCTCCCGGCTCCTGCCAGGCCTGCTCCGCTTCCCTGCCGTCTGCGGCAAGAGACAGGTTCAAATCTGCATTATCGAAACCAGAATCCCTGAAAGCCTGCTCCAGGGACTGAATTTCCCGCCTGAAAGCATTCAGAGCATCTTCGGTTTCGACAACAATATGCCCCGTAATCTTGTTTTCGGTCATTTCCAGGCGTATCTTTACATTTCCCAGGGCTTCCGGTTTAAGGGCAAGCCGTATTGTGCTCTGTCCCCCGTCACGCAGCGCCATCGAAGCATGGCGGACAATATCGCCGTTAAAGTTCTGGTGAAGCTCCCTGGCAAGCAAATCGTCGAAAGCGACTCCCGCCCTGTTCGCCTTGGCTTCCCAGAGGGTTTCTGTCTGGGCTGTATTTTGCCCCTGATGGGGCAGCCTTAGTTCCAGGGTTATTTCACGGATATTTTCGCCGCCCTGGCGGACACTGGAATTGGCCAGGAATTTGTTTTCCGCGCCTGTTTGGCCGGAACGGAAATCCCGCACATCGACCGAAAGCCGGTCTCGGCGGCGAACATCATCAAGGCGGCTTTTGCCCTCTTTTTCGGGGATTTTCTTACCGGCGCCGGCGAGCTCTTCATTTCTAAGGTTTGCGGTTTCCGGCCAAACAGGCGCAAGAGCGGCATCATTCGCAGGTTTATCTAAACTTATTTTAGCTGCGGATTCTTCCCAGAGCGGCTTTTGCTCCGTCACGGCGTGAAGGGCGGTCTTTTCGGAAAATTCTTCAAAGCCGGCAGCCTCGTCAAAAGATTCCGCCGCCGAAACAGGCAGTGCGTCAAAGCTGGCGGCACCAATGTATTCATTTTCAAAAACAGAAGCTGCGGCATCTACATCAAGAAATTCTTCTTCCGCAATGCCGTCTGAATTCTGAATAATTTGTTCATCCGGAAGGCTCAAAAACATTTCGGCGCTTAAAACAGCAATGTAATCTTCCTCCGAAGCCTCGTACGCAGGTACTTTATTTTCAGGTTTCCGGCTGCCGTTATCTGCAACAATATCAGTTTTTACGGAATTTTCTGATTTTTTTCCTTCGATTTTTACGGGCAGGGGATTTTTACCGGCCGCGGCGGCATCTTCATTTTCAACAACATCTTCAGCAATCTCTGCTGCCGGCTGCCCTTCATTCAGCATTTGGTCAAGAAGTTTCGCAAATCCGCCGGTTCCGTCATCATTTAAGATTTCGGTAATTTGTCCTGGGTTTGCTGATGATACCGGAAGAAGCGTGACAAGCTGCGACGGATCTGTACAGGTGGATAAGGTAAACACCACCTAACCTCCTAAAACAATGGATGCTCCGGAGGTTTCGATGAATTATCCCTGGATCTAAAAACCGGGCGGCCTTCCGGCCATTTTTCGCTGTAATTCAGCTGCCCTTGTCGGATCCATCAGGGAAAACCAGTAGGAGACAATTGATGTTCTCCCTTCTGCGCTGGCAATTTCCTCGGTCTTCCGGATAACGTCGATAGCGTCCTGGTCATCCATGGCGGCAATAATGCCCACCGCCCGTTCCGGCGGCATTCCGTTCAGATACCTGGCGTTCTGATCGACATTTCTGTCCTTATTTTCGGCATCTAAAGCCTGGGCTCTGAGTGAATTTTCCCGTTCATCAAGAGATTTTTGGCGATCTTCAAGTTCCTGGGCCATTTGCTCAATTTCGCCGAAACGGGAATCCAAATCACGCTGAAATGTATCCATTTCCATACTTCGCAATTCCATGGCTTCAAGCCGCACCGCAAGCCTTTCTGCATCAAGGTTGATGAATTCCGGAGAAACAGTTCTGGGCTGACTGCGTCCTTCTCCGCCTATAAATGGAATAAACCGGTAAATTGGCGCCAGGATTGTTTTTGCGTCAATAACATTAAGAAAATCGAACCATACAATGCCGCCAAAGACCAAAACCAGGACGAGCAGAAAGAGAATGATTGCTTTTCCTATCATGATGAATCTCCCAAATCGCTTTATTATACTATCATATAATACATACTAAGTATATATGTTTCTTTTACCTTTTCCCTTTCCCCTAGTCTCCCAGTCCCAGATCGTCTACGTCGGGTTCCAGGGAGTCTGCATCTTCAGAAATTACTGAAGCCGGCGATTTTCTCCTTCTTATTTTTGTTCTCGAAGATGACCTCGGACGGTGGTATATGCGCGCCACATAGAAAACAAGGGTCATATACATAATCAACCCCACGGTAATGGCGATTACCTGCCATGATGTGATAACTTGTATCAGCAGACTCATTATTCCGCCTGTAAACATATCAATAATATCGGTTTTTTACAGCCCCAGCTTCAATTTCAGATCTATCAGGTTTTGTATTATCAGGGAAGGTTGATGATTTTTCAGCCTTTTATCGCCTTCCCTAAGCCTGAGGGAGCGGCTGTCTCCGGCGAAAAGGACGCCCTTAAATCCTGCATTCACGGCGCCGTATATGTCCGAAAGCATATCATTCCCCGCAAAGGCACATTCCGCCGCTTTTATGTCAAGCTCTTCAAGGCGGCTGGCGGCAGTCTCGAAAAGCCGCGGCGACGGTTTTGCCTCGCCCATTTCAAACGAATAGATGATGAGGCTCTCCGAAAAGCCCAGTTTTTTCGGCGGCGCATTAAAAAACGCCTCAAAGAGCAGAGGTGTATAAAATTGCGCATTGGAGATGATGCCCAAAACAACGCCTGCATCCCGCAGGGTGGAAATGGCTTCCAGCGCTCCGGGCATGGGATAAACGGGATTTACCGCAAGCTCAAAGCGCAGGGCAAGCTCCCTGCCTTTTTCGCCGCAGAGAGCCCCGCCCGCCATCTCCCGCCGCCGCAAAAAGTCAGTCCATATTTCCTCGGCGCGGATTTCAGGGTACTGTACAGGCATGGAGCCGTGAATTAAGGCGGCCTGCTCACGAAAATACAAGGTCATCTCTTTTCCTGTAAGACCGTATTCCCGTGCAAGGGCTTCCAGCGCGGCGTTTTCACAGGCCGCTTTAACTGTTGAACCAATGTCGCCGGCGGCGGAACAGAACAGGGTTCCGTATACATCGAAAAGCACGGCCTTAATACCCGTAAGCGGCCGTGAAAACTTCGGCCTTTCCCATTCTGGCGGCAGGCGCGGCGGCTGGGGAAGAAGCGGAGGCGAAGAATTTTTTATAAGGCCGACAAGCCGCCCGCGCTCCGCCCTATCCATCGCTTATTCCAACAAGGTACAGGCGGCGCGGGTCAAGGTACAGATCGAGAAGGGCCAATTTTGAGATTTTATGACGGACAGATTTGCCCATAACAGATGTGTACATTTTTAGCAGCTTTTCCGTTATCTGTTCCCTGCCGTAATATTTTTGAATTATTCCTCTGTTGGCTTCGACAAGATCGGCATTCTGCTTTTCGCCCAGCTTTTCCAGCATTGGATTCATCTCGGCAATGCGCCGTTTTGCCTGTGCATCTTCGCATAACGTCCGTATAACGGATTCCTGCATTTCTTCATCCAGGCGGCCAAAGTCGATGTTTTCACTTCCGTCCAGATCGTCCTTCAGAGTTCGCATAACATGTTCCGGCGCCGCCAGTGAGAACGATTCATAAATCCGCCGTATGGCATCTTCCATTTTTTCGCGCGGATCGCCTGCTGTAATATATTTTTTAGGTATATTAAGGCTTGAATACAATCTGTCAAAATGAACGCCTGCCTGCTCAAAGTCCGAGCATACATAATCAATGCGCCGCCCGGCAAGAGCGCAGCCGGCTGTCCACGGTTCAAGAAAGGAAAAGCCAAACCCCTCTTTTATCGACGTGCTTATGGCGCATACCGTGCTGCCAAAAAGATCGGCCAGGCTGGAATTAATTCCGGCGCCGAATTCGACGGGCGCATTCAGGGAACGGGCAAACTCCGTCCAGCGGGAATATCTTTTATTGTCCCTGTCAGAGGCCGGCAGGGTAACTGCAACCGTGCAGTTCTTGGGAATAAAAAGCGAGAGCAGAAGCGCCTCGCCTATGTTCTTGCGCCTAATAGCCCGCACCGGATACAGATAACGGCTTCGCTCCAGTCCGGCGCTTGAAGTTTGGGCGGCCACTTCATTGGGTATTAGGTGCAATCCGTCGCTTTTAAGACCGGCACGCAGCAGATAATTGTAATCCCTGGAATTAATCACCGCGTAATGGCAGTTTTGGGGATACTCAATACCGGCATTGTAAACGTCCGGCCTATAATCTTCGGCAAGATCGTGGTTCTGCAAAAGAAGCCTTACGCCGCTGCCGCCCAAAACTTCAAGCGCCGGAAGCAGCAGGGAATTTTTTTGAATAAGGGGGTTGTGCACATGAACGACATCTGCCGGCCCTCCCCAGCGTTCGTCCATGGCGCGTAGAATGCCCTGCGAAAGCTGCCGCGCGCGCTCCTCTCTTTCGGCGTGCGAATAAACGGCGCCCGGCGGGTCATAATCAAGACCTTCCACCAGGGCAAAAGGAAAGACAGTATCGGCAGCCTCGCCGGCAATAATAAGCAGTTCCACACCCGCCCCGGTCAGGGCGCGCGCCTGATTCATTATTACCGAAGTAACCCCGCCGCGCCTAAGGTGATAGTGAACCAGTGCAATTTTCAAGACATCAGCCCGGGGGCCAGCCCATTGGACGGCCGCCCATTACATGGATATGCAGATGATCCACGGTTTGCAGGCCGTGTTTTTTTGCATTGATGACAAAGCGGCCTCCGTTTTCTTCGCAGCCCTGCTCTTTTAATAGTTCCCGGGCCTTATTAAAAAGCCGGCCAACAAGCGGCGTATCATCAGCTTCCAGTTCCAGCAGGTTTTTGATGTGCTTTTTCGGAATGACAAGAAAATGCACGGGAGCTACGGGGTTTATATCGTGAAAAGCAATCATCTCATCATCTTCGCAGAGCTTTTTGGCAGGAATTTCACCGGCGATAATTTTGCAAAAAATACAGTCACTCATTCCTTAATATAGCATTTTCGACTGCATCGAGAAAGCCCTTGCTCGATTCGGTGGCACCGGAAATAACATCGACATTCACGGTATTGTATTCCAGGACAAGATCGAGCAGATCTTCCATGGCCGCGCCGCCGACAGACGGGTCTTCGTCCGAAGAAATAATTTCGATGCCGGCAATGACGCCTCCCTCTACAAGAACCTGCACCTGAATCAGGCCTCGGTAACCCCTGCCTGTTCCTTCATAAACGCCGTCGGTAATTGCCCTGTTTTCTCTGATGGAACCAAGGGCAGCGCAGCCCAGCAGGACAAGCGCAAACAGCGCAAAAACAAAAATCTTTTTCATACATCCTCCGCCCTATTAATGGCGCGCAGATGTGTGGTGCTTTAATGGGGCTTTTATTTTTTTCGTAATGCCTTGAAAATTGAAAAGCCCAGGAAAACAATGCCGGCGATGATGACTGTTACGGCGCCCACGGGCAGGTCAAAAAACCATCCGGCGGCGAGCCCGGCCATTGAAAAAAATGCGCAGAAAACACAGCTTGCCAGCATCATGCGGCCGAGGCTTTTGGAAAAAACTCCGGCACAGCCGGCCGGTAGGGTGAGCATGGCGATGACCATAACGATGCCGACAAAGGTCTGCAAAATTACAATGGCGACCGCTGTAAGACCTAAAAGAATCAGAAACACCGCCGTA